>Ga0180215_1000238_pt1 | contig 78566 bp, 78 predicted proteins | sample eDN3rd37CBELigBY_FD_128871 | JGI IMG/M metagenome (GOLD analysis project Ga0180215, IMG submission 128871) | Enriched backyard soil microbial communities from Emeryville, California, USA - eDNA 3rd pass 37_C BE-Lig BY (version 2) (version 2) | ecosystem: Environmental > Terrestrial > Soil >...
ACGCCGGCATCCATCAGCGCCAGCGAGGTGCCGCAGACGGTGGCCATCGAGGACGAGCCGTTGGACTCGGTGATCTCGGAGACGATGCGGATCGTGTAGGGGAACTGCTCGGCGGCCGGCAGCATCGGGCGGATGGCGCGCCAGGCGAGCTTGCCGTGGCCGATCTCGCGGCGGCCGGGCGAGCCCATGCGGCCCGTCTCGCCCACGGAATAGGGCGGGAAGTTGTAGTGGAGGAGGAACTTCTCCTTGTACATGCCGGTCAGCGAGTCGACGTACTGCTCGTCCTCGCCAGTGCCCAGCGTCGCCACGACGACGGCCTGGGTCTCGCCGCGGGTGAACACGGCCGAGCCATGTGTGCGCGGCAGGACGCCGACCTCGGAGACGATCTGGCGGACCGTGGAAAGGTCACGGCCGTCGATGCGGGACTTGGTGTCGAGGATGTTCCAGCGGACGATCTTGGCCTGCAGCTCCTTGAACACGGTCGAGACCTGCTCGGGCGTCCAGACGGGCGTCTCGCCCTCGGCCGCCGCGAAATGCGCCTTGACCTTGGCCTTGACGGCGTCGACCGCGGCGTAGCGGGCGGCCTTCTGGGTGTTCTTGTAGGCCTCGCGCAGCTCGCCTTCGACGAGCTTCAGCATCTCGGCCTCGAGCGCGGAGTAGTCCGGCGCGGAGAAGTCGCGCGGGTCACGGGCGGCGACCTCGGCCAGCTTGATGATGGCGTCGATGACCGGCTGGAACTCCCTGTGGCCGAACATGACGGCGCCGAGCATGGTCTGCTCGTCGAGCTCCTGCGCTTCCGACTCGACCATGAGCACGGCGTCGGCGGTGCCGGCGACGACGAGGTCGAGCTTCGACTCGGGCATCTCGTCGACCTGCGGGTTCAGCTTGTACTCGCCGTTGATGTAGCCGACGCGGGCAGCACCCACCGGACCCATGAAGGGCACGCCCGAAAGCGTCAGCGCGGCGGAGGTGGCGACGATCGCCAGGATGTCGGGATCGTTCTCGAGGTCATGCTGGAGGACGGTGACGACGATCTGGGTGTCGTTCTTGTAGCCCTCGGCGAAGAGCGGGCGGATCGGGCGGTCGATGAGGCGGGAGACCAGCGTCTCCTTCTCGGACGGACGGCCCTCACGCTTGAAGTAGCCGCCCGGGATCTTGCCGGCGGCGAAGGTCTTTTCCTGGTAGTTGACGGTAAGCGGGAAGAAGTCGAGGCCGGGCTTCGGCTCCTTCATGGAGACGACGGTGGCGAGGACCACGGTCTCGCCATAGGTGGCCAGAATGGCGCCGTCGGCCTGACGGGCGATCTTGCCCGTCTCCAGGGTGAGCGTGCGGCCGCCCCACTCGACTTCGACTTTGTGATGATTGAACATGTGTCATCCTTGATGTGCGGAAAGCGGCATCCGGACAATTGCGGACGCTGACGCGTTTCCTGGCTTCGTTGACCGGCGCCGCGACGGGAAGGCACCTGCCCTCCGATACGAATGCGGCTCTGCCGGCAGTCACTGCGGACCTGGCGCTGCGCACCGGGGGTCCGGGACGAGCCATGGGCAAGACGACTGGACGCTCCACCCGCGAGCACCCGGCAATCCTGCCCCATGACCTGTCCATGGGAGGCTCCGACAATCCTGCCTTTCCATCTGCCGGAACCGCGGGCCCGCCTGAAGCGGCCCCGATGGGAGAACGGCGGGCCCGAAGCGGGCCCACCGTCCGAAACTCCTAGCGGCGCAGACCGAGCTTGCCGATCAGAGCCTGGTAGCGGGCCGAGTCCTTGACGTTGAGATAGTCGAGGAGACGGCGGCGCTGCGAGACGAGCTTCAGGAGGCCACGGCGGGAGTGATTGTCCTTCTTGTGGTCCTTGAAATGCTCGGTCAGGTTCTTGATGCGCTCCGAAAGAATGGCCACCTGGACTTCCGGCGAGCCGGTGTCGCCCTTGGCGGTCGCGAATTCGGTCATCAGTTCCTGTTTCCGGTCAGCGGTAATCGACATCGTGCTTCCTTTCTGATTTGAGGAACGAGGCGCCCACAGCCGGGATGTCGTCCAGCAGGGGTCGGAAACCTGCGCCGAAACGCGAGGTTGCGGCGCATATAGTGGAATTTCGCCGCAATTGCCAGCGGCATTTGCCGCGCGGCGCCTCAGTGGCCGGGAAGCTCGTCATCGGCCGGCCCCAACGCCCCGGCGCGCACCTTGGCGAGCGGAATGACGAAGCGGTATTCCAGCCCGTCGGCATGCAGGGTGCGGGTGATCGCGGCGTCTAGCGTGCCGCCGAGCATGCGCTCGATGACCTGGGTGCCGAAGCCGGATGTTTCCGGCCGCCGACGCAGGCGCGGCACGCTCTCGCGCCAGACAAAGTCAAGATTGTCGCCGTCGATGCGCCAGGTGGCGGAGAGACGGCCGGCCGGCATGGCGAAGGCGCCGTATTTGGCGGCGTTGGTGGCAAGCTCGTGCACGGCGAGCCCGATGGTCTGCGCGGCCTGGTTGGCCAGCCGGCAGCCCGGACCGTCTATGACCATGCGGTCGGCGTCGGACGGCCGGAAGGGCTCGACCTGGGCCAGGATGAGGTCGCGCAGCTCGACGCCCGACACGCCGCCCGCGATCAGCAGGTCGGTGGAGCGGGCGAGGCCCGCAAGCCGCTTCTGAAAGGCATCCTGGAACGCGGCGAAATTCCTGGCGTTGCGACTGGACTGCTTGGCGATGGAGGAGACGACGGTCAGCTGGTTCTTCGACCTGTGGGCCACCTCGCGCATCAGGAAGCGGATCTCGTTCTCGGCTTCGCGGCGGTCGCGTGCGGCTTCGGCGATGGCGGTGGACACCACCGCGAACTCGGCGATGGGATAGCGCACGGCCACGACCTCGTCGCCCGCGCCGAGCCGGCGAGCGTCGCGGGCGAGGCCCCGCGCAGGCTTGGCGATCTGCCGGCCCAGCAGCCAGGCGGCAGCGGTGGCCAGCATGATGACGGCGAGGCCACCCAGCAGCAGCGACAGCATCGACCGGCGCAGCGGCGCGTCGACGACCGAGGTGGGCGCCCACATGACCACGTTCCAGTTGGTCAGGTTCGACCTGTCGGCGATGGTGACGTATTCGGTCTCGGGCGACTGCTCGGTCATGCGCCCGCGGCGGACGCCGGTGCTGGGGGAGACGCCGAGGAAGAAGGGCTTTCCGGTGTCGGTGGAGAGATAGGAGGAGGCCAGCACGATGCCGTTGCGGTCTACCAGCGACACATTCCAGCCGCCGCGCAGATTTTGCTGCGACAGCGCCGCGGCAAGGTTGCCGGCGTCCTGCGTCATGACCAGGTAGCGGCCGGGGAGACCCGACACGGAAGGCGGCAGGATGACGTTGAAGACCCAGCGCTCCGCCGTCTGCCCGAAGAAGCCGTCGGAAACCACGGCGACCTTCTGCTCTTCGGCGAAGCGGGCGGAGGCCGGGTCGGAGGTGGGGCCGAGCGGCGTGCCCGGCCCGACCCGCGTGTTGACCAGCTGATTGAGATCGGAGTCGAGCACGATGACGTGGGTGCCGGTGTCCTTGAGCGCGGCCAGCGCGCGGGCGCGGAAACGCGGAAGATCCTCGTCGGCGAGCGAGGTGCCGGATGCGAGCACGCGCAGCGTGGTGAGCATGCCGCGGATTTCGCGGTCGACGGCCTCGCTGATGGAACCGGTCGTGGCTTCGGCAAGCGTCTGGAGCGCCTCCCGCTGGGCGGCGTTGTTGCGCTGCAGGAGAAGGATGGAGAAGGCCAGGGCCGGCACCACGATGACGGCGACCAGCAAGGACAGGTAGAAGCCGATCGGCCGCGAACGCCCATTGCCGGTTTCGGCCCGGGGCACGGCCGGAGCCTCGGGACGCCCGAGGCGCCCCCCATGTTCGCTGCTATTCGACAACCGCACCATTCCCGTTTGCAAGTAGGGGTGTAGGGCACCCGATTGTGGCATGCAGACGACGCCCGCCCAAAAGCGGCCGAATATCCGGCTGAGAAAAATGCGCGGGCCGCCTCACAGCCACTTCTTCCACCGGAAATAGGCCAGCAGGGAGATGCCGAGCAGCGCCATCGAGGCGAGCGCCGCGGGATAGCCGAAATAGGCGCCCAGCTCGGGCATGTTCCAGGGCGAGGATGCCGGATCGAAATTCATGCCCCAGACGCCGGCCAGGAAGGTGAGCGGGATGAAGATGGTGGCCACGATGGTGAGCACCTTCATCACCTCGTTCATCCTGGTCGACAGGCTGGAGAGGTAGAGGTCGTGCAGGCCGGTGGCGAGCTCGCGGTAGGTCTCCACGATGTCGATCAGCTGGACGGCATGATCGTATGTGTCGCGCAGGTACTGGTCGACGGAACGGGGGACGAGCCCCAGCTCCTCGCGCGTCAGCGCCGACAGCATCTCGCGCGACGGCCACAGGGCGCGCTTCACCACCAGCAGCTCGCGCTTGATCAGGTGCAGGCGCGCGACGTCGGCGGCGGCGGGGCTGCGGGTGATGCGGTCCTCGATCTCCTCCAGCTCCTCGCCCAGCCGCTCCAGAAGCGGGAAATAGGCGTCGAGGATGGTGTCGAGGATGGCATAGACAAGGTAGGCCGAGCCGCGCGTGCGGATGCGCCCGCCCTGCATGCCCAGGCGCTTGCGCACGGGATCGAGGCAATCGCCCGGCCGCTCCTGGAAGGTGATGACGTGGCGCTTGTCGAAGACGATCGACATCTGCTCCTTGGATGCCACGGTCTGGCCGTCGAACATGTGGACGACGATGAGGGGATGCTCCTCGAAAATGTCGACCTTGGGCCGCTGGTTGGTGTTGGCGATGTCTTCGACGGCAAGCTGGTTGATGCGGAAGAGGGCGCCGAGCCGCGCGATGAGCTCGAGATCGGCCAGGCCGACGACATCGACCCAGATGCGCTGGCCGGCCCTAACCGCCGCCTCGAGGCGGGCCATGTCGACGCCGTGTTCCTCGGTGGCGCCATCGTCGGTGATGGTGATGAGGCGAATCGTGGTCGGGGAAGCCCTGTCGTCAGGAACGAGCGTTCCCGGCGGCGCGCCAACGGGTGCGCGGCGATGCGTGACGAGTGTGGACGGCGCCTTCATGCACGGTAATACGCTGCATTTCGGAAGCCGCCGCAAGCCCCCAAACTGGCTCCCCAAAACTGGCCCCTAACGCGGCCTGCGCAAACCGGCGGCCCCGCCTCAGGCGGCGAAGACCCGCCGCGGCTTGAACATGCCGGCCTCAATGGCCCCGATGGCGACCAGGCGGCCCCTGGCGAAGGCGCAGGCCTCCTCCGCCTCGAGCGGGGCATCGCGGCCGCGCACGATGGCCGGATTGCCCAGCCTGACCTTGACGGCCGCGTCGTCTGTGAGGGTGACCTGCGGCAGGCAATCGAGCGCGGCGCCGGTGTCGAGGATCAGCGCGTCCAGCGCCTTGAACCGCTGGCCGATGTCGGGAGCGTCGGCGTCGTCCTTCTCCGGCGGGGCGCCGGGGGCGGCCGCCTCCAGCTGCTCGAGCGTGACGAGATCGTCGGCCGTGAAGGGATCGACCTCGACCCGGCGCAGATCGCTGATGTGGCCGAAGCAGCCGAGGTCGCGCCCCATGTCGCGCGCGATCGAACGCACATAGGTGCCCTTGCCGCATTCGATCTCGAAGGTGGTGTGGGCGGCGTCGGGGCGGGCGACGATCTCGAGGCGCCCGATCTCCACCTCGCGCGGGGGAATGTCGACCACCTCGCCCTCGCGCGCCATGTCGTAGGCGCGCTCGCCGGCGATCTTGATGGCCGAGAACTGGGGCGGCGTCTGCATGATGACGCCGGTGTATTTCGGCAGCAGCGCCTGGATGGCCGCCTCGTCGGGCAGCTGGTCGGAGCTTTTGGTGACGGCGCCCTCGAGGTCGTCGGTGGCGCGCTCCTGCCCCCAGGCGATGGTGAAGCGATAGACCTTGGCGCCATCCATGACATAGGGCACGGTCTTGGTGGCCTCGCCCAGCGCCACCGGCAGCATGCCGGACGCGAGCGGGTCGAGAGTGCCGGCATGACCGGCCTTCTCGGCCTTGAAGAGCCACTTGATCTTCGACACCGCCTCGGTGGAGCCCATGCCGACGGGCTTGTCGAAGATGACCCAGCCGGATACGGGCCGGCCCTTTTTCTTGCCGCGCCGGGCCATCAGTCTTCCTTGCCGGTTTCGTCGTCGCGATCGAGGTCGCGCGCCACTTCGGGCGAGCGCAGCAGGGTGTCGATCTTGGACATGTTGTCGTAGCTGGTGTCGAGCCGGAAGCGGAATTCCGGCATATACTTCATCTGCCTGAGCTGCGGGGTGACACGGCCGCGGATGAAACGCGCATTGCGGTTGAGCGCCTCGATCACCCCAGCGTCGTCGCGCCCGCCGAGCGGCGAGACGAAGGCGGTGGCGATCTTGAGGTCGGGCGACATGCGCACCTCGTTGACCGAGATGACGGTCGTCTCGATCAGGTCGTCGCGCACCTCGCCGCGCTGCAACACCCCGGAGAGGGCGTGGCGCACCTGCTCGCCGACGCGGAGCTGGCGCTGGGATGGACCGCTGGACATCGTGCTCCTCAATTCCCGTCAGAGCGGGCGGCGGCTTCGCGCCGGGCCCGGAAAACCTTGTCGCGCAGCCATTCGGCCACGGCCGCCATGTCATCCGCCCCCTCGAAGGCCGCCAGCGGCAGGACCACCGGCCCCTGCGCCGCCTTGAGGAAGAGCTGGCCCGGCGTTTCCACCAAGCCGCCGAGAGCGGCGTAGGGCACCGCCCGCTCCCGCCCGCCGGCGGCCTCGAACACGGCGTCGGGGCGCAGTTCCACCGTCGTGTCGCCCGCGGGCAGCACATGGGCGCGCACGCGGCGGCGGATGCCGAGATTGGTGTAGACCACCGAGGCGGCAACCGCCCCCGCCAGAAGCACAACCGCCAGGGTCCACCACAGCCATGTCGGCATGCCTGCCGGCAGGGCGGCGACCGTGAGGCCGGCGATACCGACCATGACGGTGAGCACCACGCGGGTGCGCCAGTCCAGCCGGTGCACCGCCATCTCGTAGGCGATCATGTCGACCGGGGCCAGGCGGAACACGAACCGACGGCCAAGCGGGTCGCGGGCGGCGGCGCCGCCCGTATCCCCGCCCTCCGGCCCTTCAGGAGCCGTGGTCAAAGCGTGCGCGTCACCATCTCGACGCGGAAGCACTCGATGACGTCGCCCACGCGCATGTCCTCGTAGTTCTGGAAGGCCATGCCGCATTCCTGGCCGCCCGGCACCTCGGACACCTCGTCCTTGAAGCGCTTGAGCGTCTTCAGCGTGCCTTCGTGGATGACGACGTTGTCGCGGATCAGGCGGACGCCCGCGCCGCGCTCGACCTTGCCCTCGGTGACCCGGCAGCCCGCGATCTTGCCGACCTTGGTGATGTTGAAGATCTCCAGGATCTCGGCATTGCCGATGAACGTCTCGCGACGCTCGGGCGAGAGCAGGCCGGACATCGCCGCTTTGATATCGTCCACGAGGTCGTAGATGATGTTGTAGTAGCGGATCTCGATGCCGTTCTGCTCGGCCGCCTGGCGCGCCTGCGCATTGGCGCGGACGTTGAAGCCGATGATGGCGGCGCCCGACGTCTCGGCAAGAGAGATGTCGCTCTCGGTGATGGCGCCGGCGCCGGCATGGACGATGCGGGCCCGCACCTCGTCGGTGCCGAGCTTTTCGAGCGCATTGACGATCGCCTCGATCGAGCCCTGCACGTCGCCCTTGATGACCAGCGGGAACTCCTTGAGGCCCGAAGTCTGGAGCTGCGACATCATCTGCTCGAGCGAGCCGCGCTGGCCGGCCTGGCGGGCCACCGACTTGTCGCGCGCCAGACGCTGGCGATATTCGGAGATCTCGCGCGCCTTGGCCTCGTTCTCGGCCACGGCGAAGCGGTCGCCCGCCTGCGGCGTACCCTGCAGGCCCAGCACCTCGACCGGCATGGAGGGACCGGCCGCCTTCAGGTGCTCGCCACGGTCGTTGACCAGCGCGCGTACGCGGCCCCACTCATTGCCGGCGACGAGGATGTCGCCGGTGCGGAGCGTGCCGTTCTGCACGAGCACGGTGGCGACGGAGCCACGGCCCTTGTCAAGCTTGGCCTCGATGACGACGCCCTCGGCGGTGCGGTCGGGATTGGCCTGGAGGTCGAGAAGCTCCGCCTGCAGGAGGATGGCCTCCAGCAGCTTGTCGAGACCGGCGCCGGTCTTGGCGGATACCTCGACGTCGAGCACCTCGCCGCCCATCGACTCCACGAACACCTCGTGCTGCAGAAGCTGCGTGCGCACCTTCTGCGCGTCGGCCTGCGGCTTGTCGATCTTGTTGATGGCCACGATGATCGGCACGCCGGCCGCCTTGGCGTGGCTGATTGACTCGATGGTCTGCGGCATCACGCTGTCGTCGGCCGCCACCACCAGCACGGCGATGTCGGTGGCCTGCGCGCCGCGGGCGCGCATGGCGGTGAAGGCGGCGTGGCCCGGCGTGTCGATGAAGGTGATCTTCTGGCCGTTCTTCTCGACCTGATAGGCGCCGATGTGCTGGGTGATGCCGCCCGCCTCGCCGGAGACGACGTTGGTCTGGCGGATGGCGTCGAGCAGCGACGTCTTGCCGTGGTCGACATGGCCCATGATGGTGACCACGGGCGAGCGCGGCTTCAGGTCCTCGGCCCTGTCCTCGACATTGAACAGGCCTTCCTCGACGTCGCCCTCCGACACGCGGCGGACGGTGTGGCCGAACTCGGCAGCGACCAGCTCGGCGGTGTCGGCGTCGATGAGGTCGCCGGGCTTCATGATCTGGCCCTGCTTCATGAAGAACTTCACCAGATCCACGGCGCGCTCGGCCATACGCTGGGCGAGGTCCTGGATGGTGATGGTCTCGGGCAGGATGACTTCGCGCTGGATCTTCTCGCGCTGTTCCTGGTGCATGCCGCGCTTGAACTTCTCCTGGCGGCGACGCATCGAGGACAGCGAGCGTCCACGCTTGTCGTCGTCGGAGAGCGCGGTGGTCAGGGTGAGCTTGCCGCGGCGGCGATCCTCCTCGCCCTTGGCCTTGACCGGCTTGGGGGCGGCGACCTCCGGCTTCACGGGGCCGCGACGGGCGGGAAGGCCTGGGCGGCTGCGGGCGCCTCCCTCTTCCTCGTCGGCGACGGCAACCTCGGCGACCGGGGCGCGGCGGCGGGCTTCTTCCTCGGCGCGGGCGCGGGCCGCGGCCTCGGTCTTGAGGCGCGCTTCCTCCTCGGCCTGACGGCGGGCGGATTCGGCGCGCTCGCGGGTGCGGCGCTCGTCTTCCTCGGCACGCCGCCTGGCGTCTTCGGCGGCGCGCTTGCGCTCCTCGACTTCGCGAACCTTGGAGCCTTCGAGCGCGCGGCGGCGCGCCTCCATCTCCTCGGTGGAAAGCTCGTTCAGCACGAAACCGCCGGGGGGCGCGGTGCGCTGCGGCTGCTGCGGCTCGGGCGCGGCCGGCTGCGCGGCCTGCGGGGCGGGGGCGGCGGCAGGCGCCGCCACACGCGGCTTGAACACCGTCGCCACTTCCGGACGCTCGTCCGGGCGCGAGAACTTGCGCTTCTTGGTCTCGACGACGACGGCCTTGCTGCGCCCGTGGGAGAAGCTCTGCCGCACCGTGCCCTGTTCCATGCCCGGGCGCTTCAGCGTCAACGTCTTCTTCGTGTTGACGCTCAACGTCTTGTCGTCACCCGATTTCGTATCGCTCATTCCGTATCCTCTGCGGCCTTGTCTTGATGGACGGCCTCGACCGCGTCGCGGTCAACCAGGGAGCCGCCCCGGTATCGGTCAAGCGCAACCATGCGCTTCAGCGCCGCTTTGCCCGCCTCCCCGGCGAGCAGGGCAGCATGTATCACATTTGTGCCCCCCAATGCCAAACCCAATTCCGCCTCCGGAAAGAGTTTGTATGCGGGTATGTCCGGGCCTTCCGCGAACACCACGGCGCGGCGCGCCTGCGTGATCTTGCGGATGCCGTCGTCGGCGGCCTCGTAGGCGTGAAGGACGGCGAGCGCCCTACCGGAGCGGACGGTCGACTCGACCTTCGCCGCCCCGAGGGCTACCTGGCCGGCCTTGCGCGCCAGCCCCAGCGATCCGAGAGCGGCACGCACAAGCAGCCTGTCGACCATGTCGCCGAGATCGGCGGGGACGGTCACTTCCTGCTTCAGGCCGCGGGCGAAGAGCTTCCTGCGCACCGCCTCGTCGACGAAGCGGCGCTCAGCAGTGACCCAGCAGCCGCGCCCGGGAAGATTGCGCCTGATGTCCGGCACGACCACCATGTCGGGACCGGCGACGAAGCGCAGCAAGCCTTCCGGCTCGCCCGCCTGGCGCGTCACGATACATGTGCGGTCGTTCATGTCTTCCTTCAAGACCTGCTCCGGAAATCAGCCGGTTCGAGACCCGGGGCACCGCTCTCAAGCCTCGGCCGTCTCGGCTTCCTCTTCCGCCTCTCCGGCGGCGAGGTCTTCCTCCGAGATCCAGCCAGCCTTGAGGCGCGCGGCGACGACCATCTGCTCGGCATCGGCGCGGCTGACGCCGAAATCGCCCAGCACGCCCTCGAAGAACTTGGTCTCGCCGTCCTTGCGCTCCTTCCAGCCGACCAAATCGTCGACCGCGTAGCCAGCGAAGTCCTCGACCGTCTTCACGCCGTCCTCGCCGAGCTTCACCATCATGGCGGTGGTGATGCCGGGGATTTCGCGCAGTTCGTCGGCAACGCCGAGCTCCTTGCGGCGCGCGTCGTGCTCGGCCTCGATCTTCTCGAGATATTCGCGGGCGCGGGCCTGGATCTCCTCGGCGGTACCCTCGTCGAAGCCGTCGATCGAGGCGATCTCGCCGGCGTCGACATAGGCCACTTCCTCGACGCTGGTGAAGCCCTCGGAGGCCAGCACCTGGCCGACCATCTCGTCGACGTTGAGGGCTTCCATGAACAGGTTCGAGCGCTCGACGAATTCCTTCTGGCGGCGCTGCGATTCCTCTTCCTCGGTCAGGATGTCGATGTCCCAGCCGGTGAGCTGCGAGGCGAGGCGGACGTTCTGGCCGCGGCGGCCGATGGCGAGCGACAGCTGGTCGTCGGGCACCACCACCTCGATGCGCTCGGCTTCCTCGTCGAGCACGACCTTGGAGACTTCGGCCGGCTGCAGCGCGTTGACGATGAAGGTAGCGGCGTTGTCGTTCCACGGGATGATGTCGATCTTCTCGCCCTGCAGCTCGCCGACCACGGCCTGGACGCGGCTGCCGCGCATGCCGACGCAGGCGCCGACGGGATCGATGGAGGAGTCGCGCGAGATGACGGCGATCTTGGCGCGGCTGCCGGGATCGCGGGCGACCGAGCGTATCTCGATGATGCCGTCATAGATCTCCGGCACTTCCATGGCGAAGAGCTTGGCCATGAACTGCGGATGGGTGCGCGACAGGAAAATCTGCGGGCCGCGCTGCTCGCGCCGCACGTCGTAGACATAGGCGCGCACGCGGTCGCCATACTTGAAGGTTTCGCGGGGGATCAGCTCGTCGCGGCGGATGATGGCCTCGCCGCGGCCGAGGTCGACGATGACGTTGCCGTATTCGACGCGCTTGACGGTGCCGTTGACGATCTCGCCGATGCGGTCCTTGTATTCGTCGTACTGGCGGTCACGCTCGGCCTCGCGCACCTTCTGCACGATGACCTGCTTGGCCGACTGGGCTGCAATTCGGCCGAAATCCATCGGCGGCAGCTGCTCGGCGATGAAATCGCCCACCTGCGCGTCGGGATTGCGGTGGCGGGCTTCCTCGACCGAAATCTGGCGGGCGTAGTCCTCGACGGTGTCGACCACCTCCATGAGGCGCTGCAACTTCATGTCGCCGGTCTGCGGATTGATGTCGGCGCGGATGTTGGTTTCCTGCCCATAGCGCGAGCGGGCCGCCTTCTGGATCGCATCGGCCATGGCGGCGATGACGATCTCCTTGTCGATCGACTTCTCGCGCGCGACCGCGTCGGCGATCTGCAGAAGCTCGAGCCTGTTTGCACTGACTGCCATTTTCGTCTCCTCATGCTCGCGCGGCCGGCCGCTGCCGGACCCGCGTGGCTATTCCTTGTCCTGGGGCTCCGCGCCATCCGCTTCGCCGGCGACGTCGTCAGTGACGTCATCGGCGGCTCGGGCGCGGCGCTTGTTTTCCTTGCGCAGCTGCTTGTCCTTCTTCAGCGCTTCGCGGATCAGATCGTCCGTCAGCACCAGCTTGGCCTCGTCGAGCGCGTCGAAGGGGATGGTGACGACGGGATCGTCGCCATAGGTGGCCTTGTCGCTTTCGAGCGTGAAGCCCTCCGCGGTGGCGGCGGTGATCCTGCCGCGGAACCGCTTGCGGCCCGACACCATGATGGAGGTCTCGACCTTGGCGAGGTGGCCGAGGGCCGCCTCGAAATCGCTGACGCGCACCAGCGGCCGGTCGATGCCGGGAGACGACACTTCGAGATTGTATGCCTTCTCGATGGGGTCCTCGACGTCGAGCACGGCGGAGAGCACGCGGCTCGCCTCCTCGCAGTCCTCGATGGTCATGGAACCGTCGGGCCGCTCGGCCATGACCTGCAAGGTGACGCCATGCTGGCCCAGCAGCCGCACGCGCACGAGGCGGAAGCCGTTGGCGGCCAGCGCAGGCACGATGATGGCCGCAACGCGCGCCTCGGTGCCGCTTTCGCGGGTGATGCGGTCGTCTCTGCTGTCGGGCCTGCTATCGGCCGCTGCCGTGTCCATCGATCTCTTTTCGTCGCTCGAACAGATGACCGGCCGGGTAACAAAAAAGAGCGGGACCGGGTGGACCCACTCTTCGTCAAACCGACCAAGAATTTGACGCTCATATAGCGAAACCGGCGCCCCAACACAAGTGCGCGCCGCACAGGCGCCGGAGCCCCCCTTGATGGCGGCCGCAGCAGAGGCCAAATGGCGGCGGCAAGCGGAGGGATTCGAATTTTATGAAAGCCTGGGTGGTGACACGCTATGGCGGGCCGGAAATGCTGGAGCTGCGCGAGGTGCCGACGCCCGTGCCTGGGGCGGGCGAGGTGCTGATCCGCGTGAAGGCCACCACGGTGACTTCGGGCGACAGGCGGGTGCGCGCCATGGACGCTCCGCGCGGCTTTGGCCTCATATTCCCGCTGGTGTTCGGGCGCGGCGCGCCGAAGCAGCCCATCATGGGCGGCGAGGCCGCCGGCGTGGTGGAGGCGGTGGGGGCCGGCGTGACGCGCTTCAGCCCCGGCGACCGCGTGTTCGCCTATAGCGACGCGAAGATGGGGGCGCATGCCGAGTTCATGCGCATCGCGGAAAGCCGTGCGATCGCCAAGATTCCCGAGGGGATCGGCTTCGAGGAAGCGGCGACGCTGTGCTTCGGCCCGTGCACGGCGCTTGCCTTCCTCCGCAAGGCCAAGGTGAAGGCGGGCGACCGCGTGCTGGTGAACGGTGCGTCGGGCGGCGTCGGCTCGGCGGCGGTGCAGCTTGCCCGCCATCTGGGCGCTAAGGTGACGGCGGTGACCAGCGCCGGCAATGCCGAGCTCACGCTTTCGATCGGCGCGGCCGACGCGATCGACTACCGCACGCAGGATTTCGCCGCGCTGGGCCGGCAGTGGGACGTGATCGTGGACACGGTGGGCAATTTGACGCTCGCCCGATGCAGGCCGGCGCTGGCCAGAGGCGGCAGGCTGGCGCTGGTGGTGGCCGACCTGCCGGCGACGCTGGCAGCGCCCTTGCAGTCGCTGGGCGGCCGCAAGGTGGTGGCCGGACCGACCGGCGGCACGCGCGAAGACCTGGAACTGGTGGCGAAGCTCGTAGCGGCCGGCGAATACCGGCCGGTGATCGACCGCGTGCTGCCCTTTGCGGAGATGCGCGCAGCGCATGCGATAGCCGACAGCGGGCGCAAGCGAGGCTCGGTGGTGGTGACGCTGTAGCGGCGCGGCCGCATCGTGCGAGGCGCGGCCGGCGGGCCTGACCTGCAGGCCGCGCATGGCTCCCATGCATGGCCGGCGCTTCAATTTTTCGCGGCGCATCCTATCTTTGTTGCATCGCACAAAACGGTGCGACGCAAGAGGACACGACGATGAACACCCGCAACGCCTTCAACAGTCTCGGCCACGCCATGCGCGCCTTCGGCAGCGCAATCGCGGCGGCAGGCGCGGTGGAGCGCGGGCAGTCGCCCAAGGCGCGCGACCTGCGCAACCTGGGCATCGATCCGCGGCAGTTCGACCGCATCGGCCGCATCTGAAGCTTCAACTGACCTGACAGTCGACCCCGCCCGGGCATTCCCTGCCCCGGACGGGGTTTTTCTTTGCCTCAGTCCTCGTCGCCGGCCATCTCGGCGAGCAATTTGCCACGGCCGCGGGCGCGAAGCACCATCGGCACGATGACCGCAGCGGCGGCCAAAAGCAGCAGCACGATCGAGATGGGCGACTGCACCAGCACGAGCGCATCGCCCTGGCTGATGGCAAGCGCGCGGCGCAGCTGCTGCTCGGCCATCGGCCCGAGGATCAGCCCGACCACGACCGGCGCCAGCGGGTAGCCGAAGCGGCGCATGCCGTAGCCCATGAGGCCGAAGACCAGCAGCACGCCAAGCTCGAACGAGGACGGGTTGGCGCCGATGGTGCCCAGCGTGGCGAAGACGAGGATGCCGGGATAGAGCCAGTGGCTGGGGATGGTGAGCAGCTTAACCCACAGGCCGACCAGCGGCAGGTTGAGCACCAGCAGCATGAGGTTGGCCACCAGCAGGCTGGCGATGAGGCCCCAGACCAGCGGCGCGTTGGTGACGAAGAGCAGCGGGCCGGGCTGCAGCCCGAACTGCTGGAAGCCGGCCAGCATGATGGCGGCGGTGGCGGTGGTGGGCAGGCCGAGCGTGAGCAGCGGCACCAGAGTGCCGGCAGCTGACGCGTTGTTGGCGGCCTCGGGCCCGGCCACGCCCTCGATGGCGCCGTGGCCGAACTCCTCGGGCTTTTCGGCGAAGCTGCGCTCGGTGGAGTAGGACAGGAAGCTGGCGACATCGGCGCCGCCGGCCGGCATGGCGCCAATGGGGAAGCCGATCGCCGTGCCGCGCAGCCAGGGCTTCCAGGAACGACGCCAGTCCTCCAGCGTCATCATCACCGAGCCCTTCACCGCCTCGACCTTCTCGCCGATGCGCGAGGGCGAGCAGACCACGGTCAGCGTCTCGCCGATGGCGAAAAGCGCGACGGCGAGCGTGGTGACCTCGATGCCGTCGAGCAGGTCGGGGATGCCGAAGGCGAGCCGCGCCTGCCCGGTCTGCAGGTCGATGCCGACGAGGCCGAGCGCCAGGCCGACGAACAGCGCGGTGAGACCGCGCAGGGTGGATTCGCCGAAGGCTGCCGACACGGTCATGAAGGCCAGCACCATCAGCGCGAAATAGTCGGCCGGGCCGAAGGAAAGCGCGAACTTCACCACCCAGGGCGCGATGAAGGCGAGGCCGAGCGTGGCGATGAGGCCGGCGACGAAGGAGCCGATCGCGGCCGTGGCCAGAGCTGGGCCGCCGCGCCCGGCGCGCGCCATCTTGTTGCCTTCCAGCGCGGTGACGACGGAGGCGCTTTCGCCCGGCGTGTTGAGCAGGATGGAGGTGGTGGAGCCGCCATACATGCCGCCGTAGTAGATGCCGGCGAACATGATGAGCGAGCCGGCGGGATCGAGCTTGTAGGTGACCGGCAGCAGCAGCGCCACGGTGAGCGCCGGGCCGATGCCCGGCAACACGCCGACGGCGGTGCCGAGCGTGACGCCGACGAGGGCATACAGCAGGTTTGCCGGCTCGAAGGCCGTGAGCAGGCCGCTGGCGAGAAGGGCGAAGGTGTCCATGCCGGCTCCTCAGAACAGGCGTTCGATGGGGCCGGCGGGCAGCGAAAGCAGCAGGCCCCTGGCGAAGACGAACCACACGACCAGCGACAGCAGGATGCCGATGGGGATGGTCTTCCACAGCGGGCCCTTGCCGAAGGCCATGGCGGTGGCGGCGAAGAGCAGGCCGGTGGCGATGGAGAAGCCGGCCGTGTTGAGCAGCAGCATCTGCGCGGCGAGACCGCCGACGACCCAGATCAGCGGCGGCAGGTTCTGGCGCTCGCGCTCGGGGAAGTCTCCGCGGAACGCCTCGAAGGCGGTCCAGACAGCGAGGCCGGCCAGGCAGGCGCCGACGATGAAGGGGACGGTCTTCGGGCCGATGCCGTAGGTGGCGACGCCGCCGATGCGCGCGGCGTCCCACAGGATGACGGCGGCCAGTACGCCAAGCCCGGCCGCGATGACCAGCGCCGCCCGGTCGGGGCGGCGCCTTGCTTCATGCTCCCGCGGGAGGCTCATTTTACGAGGCCGATCTCTTTCAGGATGCCGGAGGTGGCCTCGATGTCCTTGGCGAGCTGCGCCTTGAAGGCGTCGCCGGCCAGGTAGGTGTCGGCCCAGCCCTTGGCGGCAAGCGCGTCCTGCCAGCTCTTGGATTTCACCATCTTCTCGATGTCGGCGCCGATGGCGGCCGCCTGCTCCGCGCTGATGCCGGGCGCGGCGGAAACCGAGCGCCAGTTCTGGATCGAGACGTCGACGCCGCTCTCCTTGAAGGTGGGGGCGTCGATGCCGGCGACGCGCTCGTCGCTGGAAATGCCGATGATGCGCAGCTGGCCCGCCTGGATCTGCGCGGCGAACTCGCCATAGCCCGAGATGCCCGCCGTGACCTGGCCGCCGAGTATGGCAGCCAGCGCCTCGCCGCCGCCGGAGAAGGCGACGTAGTTGACCTTGGTGGGATCGACGCCGACCGCCTTGGCGATCAGCCCGGCGGTGATGTGGTCGGTGCCGCCGGCGGAGCCGCCGCCCCAGGAGACGGAGCCGGGATCGGCCTTGAGCTTCTCGATGAGGCCGGCCATGTCCTTGATGTCGGAGGCGGCGGGAACGACGATCGCCTCGTATTCGCCGGTGAGGCGCGCGATCGGGGTGACCTGGTCGAGGGTGACGGGCGAATTGTTGGTGAGGATGGCGCCCACCATCACGTAGCCGCCGACGATCAGCTGGGTCGGGTCGCCCTTGGCGCTGTTGACGAACTGGGCGAGGCCGATGGTGCCGCCGGCGCCGGGCACGTTGGTGACCTGGACGCTGCCCGAGATCTTCTCGTCCTGGAGCGCGGCCTGCATGGTGCGGGCGGTCTGGTCCCAGCCGCCGCCGGGGCTGGCCGGCGCCATGATCTTGTAGTCGGCCGCAAGGGCCGGAAACGCCATCGCGACCGTCAGTGCGGACGCAAGCACGAACTTCTTCATCATCATTCCTCCCAAGGGGCACCCGTCGATGCGGGGCCCGTGCCGCAGCCTGCATGTCGCGGCAGCGGCGCGGTTGCGCGATATTCCGGGAGAGGCGCCTGCGCCGACAGTCGCCGGATTCCGCAGATACGGCCGCGTGTGGGGCCGCAAGGCTGGCGGAAGCCGCTCGTCGGGCGTGGTGGCGAAATCCTCCCGGACTCCTCGAACCGGCCGCCTCCAACGGTCCGGTTCAAGATGAAACTACCGCGCCAAGCTGTCATCTGCCTGACATGGCCCGATCATGCCGCAAAGGCGCAGGCTTTGCTACTGGCCGCGCAGGGCCTCGTTCCAGCGGCGGATGAGGCGCGTGCGCTTGACCTGATCGAGATAGACCATCAGGCCGGGGCTGACCGGCACCGGGCGCAGCTGCGCACCCATGGTGGTCTGGATCGCGTTGGCGGTGTTGTCGCCGGAGACGTCGGGGTTGACCGCCGCTATCTGGAGCTCGCGCGCCAGCACCGTCTGGCCCTCGGCCGACATGAAATATTCCAGGTAGCGGCGGCCCAGATCGGGCGCGGCGGCGGCCCGGGGGACGAGGCCGATGCGCGACATGACGATGGTGTAGTCGCGCGGCAGCACGATGCCCACGTCGGGATGGCGCGAGGCCCAGTCGGCGGCGTAGGAGCCGAGGATGTTGTAGCCGAAGACGAAGCGGCCGTCGGCGATGCGCTCGAGGATGGCCGAGCTGGTGGAATACAGCTTGCCGCCGGCGGCGCCGAAGGCGCGCACGACCGACCAGATGTCGGCGAACTGCTCCTGGTCGCGCGCCATGAACATGAAGCCCACGCCGGAGCGCTCTATGTCGTAGGTGGCGACGCGGCCGTGGACGCTGTCGCCCGCGCGCCGCAGGAACTCGACGAACTCGCCGCGCGTGGCCGGCGGCGGCGCGTCGACGAAGCTGGGCTTGTGGTAGACGAACACCGCAGGCTCGAAGGTGAGCGCGTAGGCGGTGTCGCGCCAGTTGGCCCAGCGCGGCCAGCGGTCGCTCATCGGCAGCTGGCTTTCCTGCGCGTAGCCGTCATTGGCGAGCTTCACCTGCAGGTCCATGGCCGACGAGAAGGCGACGTCGGCGGTGCGGCCGCCGGCATCGGTCTCGGCCACGACGCGGTCGTAGATGTCGACCGTCAGCAGCTCCTCGTAGCGCACGGCGACGCCGGGATTCTCGCGCTGGAAGCCCGCGATCATGGCCCTGGCGAGCGGCGTGTCGAGCGAGGAATAGACGACGAGCGTGCGCTGCTGGGCACCGCCTGGAGCCGGGAAGAAGGTGGCGTCGGCCCGCGCCGCCGTCGCCAGCACGGCCGCCAGGAGAGCAAGGAGCACCCGCATGACGGCCGAAACTGCCTGAAACGCCCGGCGTTCACAAGCCTTGAGCGGACGGCTAGATTGCGCGCAGGAGGACGGCTTGCGCATTCTTGTGGTCGAAGACAATCCGGTGCTCGCCAAGGGGCTGACCGAGGTGCTGCGGGGCAGCGGCTACGCGGTGGACAGCGTGAGCGACGGCGCGGCGGCCGTGGAGATGACGGCGGCCGAACGTTTCGACCTCGTGGTGCTGGACCTTAACCTGCCCGGCATGGACGGCATCGAGGCGCTGCGGCGCATCCGCGAGCGGAAGGACGGCCCGGGGGTGCTGATTCTGAGCGCGCGCGACGCGCTGGAGGACCGCGTGCGGGGTCTCGATCTCGGGGCCGACGACTACATGGTGAAACCGTTCGACGTGGATGAGCTGGAAGCGCGGGTGCGCATGCTGCTGCGCCGCCAGGCGGGGCTGCGGACGACGACGGTGAGCTTCGGCAACGTGACCTTCGACCTCAACTCGCGCAGCTTTGCCGCGGAGGGCGCGCCGATCGACCTGCCGGCGCGCGAGGTGGGCCTGCTGGAGACGCTGTTCCTGCGCGCGGGCAAGGTGGTGTCGAAGCAGGCGATCATCGAGTCGCTGGCCGGCTTCGACGAAGACCTGAGCCCCAATGCGGTGGAGCAGTATGTGAGCCGGCTGCGGCGGCGGCTGGCCCCGTTCGGGCTGACGGTGCGCACGGCGCGCGGCATCGGCTACTATCTCGACCGGACGCCGGGCGCCGGATGAGCGCGCAGGCACCGTATTCGCTTCGCCGCAGGCTGCTGAAATGGCTGCTGGTGCCGCTGGTCGGCATCGGCTTGGTGGCGCTGTTCGACACGTGGCGCGAGGCGACGCTGACGGCAGGCGCGGTTTCGGACCGGGTGCTGGCGGGCTCGGCGCTGGCGATCGCGGAGCGCGTGGTCGTTTCGGAGAACGGCACGCTGGAGGTCGACATACCCTACGTGGCGCTGGAGATGCTGACCTCGGCGGCGCAGGATCGCGTGTTCTATCGCGTGGACGGCCCGCCCGGCCACTTCATCACCGGCTATGAGGGGCTGCCGGCGATGCCCGACGCGCGGCCGGAAAGCACGCAGTTCCTGGACGGAGACTTTCGCGGCGAGCCTATCCGGCTGGCGGTTCTGGCGCGCTCGGCCTCCACCGGCATCAGCTCGGTGCCCTTCGTGGTGACGGTGGCGGAGACCACGATCGCGCGCACGCAGCTGGCGCAGGCGATCCTGCTGCGCTCGGCGGTGCGGCTCGCCGTGCTGATAGGCGGGGCGGCGCTGATCGTGTGGTTCGCCGTGACCGCGTCGCTGAAGCCGCTCTATCGCCTGCGCGACGCCATCGCGCAGCGCAGTCCGGACGACCTGCAGCCGATCGAGCAGCAGGTGCCGGGCGAGGTGCGCGGGCTCGTCGACACGGTCAATTCGTTCATGGACCGGCTGGGCTCGGCGCTTTCGGCGATGCGCCACTTCACCGGCAATGCCAGCCACCAGCTGCGCACGCCGATGGCGATCGTGCGCACGCAGCTGGCGCTGTCGGCGCGCGCGCCCTCGCTGGAGGAGGCGCGGGCGGCGGTGCGCACGGCCGACGAGGCGGTGGTGCATGCCGAGCGCATATTGGCGCAGCTGCTGCTGCTGGCGCGGGTGGACGGGGCAGCCTCGGAACGGCTGCTGGCGAGCGGGCCCATCGACCTGGCACAGCTCGCCCAGGCCTGCGTGGCGGAGCGCGTGGTGCAGGCGGACGCGGCGGGAATAGACCTCGGCTTCGAGGGCGACGCGCCCTGCCGCATCCGCGCCGAGCCGCTGCTTCTGGGCGAGGTGGTGCGCAACCTGATCGACAACGCCATCGCGTATGCGGGGGCCGGCGCAGAGGCAACGGTGCGCGTGCTGGCCGACGGCGGCAGCGCGGTGCTGGAGGTGGAGGACAACGGGCGCGGATTGCCGCAGCAGAAACTGGAATCGCTGGGCAAGCGCTTTGCGCGCGGCGACGAGGACCGGCCCGGCGCCGGGCTGGGCCTTTCGATCGTTGACGAGATCGCCGGGCTGTTCGGCGGACGGCTGGAGCTTTCGCCCGGTCGCGGCGGGCGCGGATTTCTGGCCCGCGTCGTGCTGCCTTCGGCGGAAGTGGCAAGCCAGGCTGCTCGGCACGGGGCGGCGGCCACGAAGCGCGGCGAGCGGAAGAAGGCGACGGCGACGGCTGACGCAACGCCGGCGCGCCGACAGGCGCCGCGACGGCGCGGCCTCAGCGGCGGATGAAGGTGAGATAGGCCGGCGTGCGGCCCTCGCGCAGGGCCTTGGCCTCGTAGCGGGTGCCCGGCCAGCCGGGATAGGGGGTGCGCCAGTCGTCGGCGCTCATCGCAGGCCAGTCGAATTCGGGGTGGGCGCGGATGTGCAGCAGCGTCCAGTCGACATAGGTGTCGATGTCGGAAGCGAAGCGGAACGCGGCGCCCGGCCGCATGACGCGGGCGAAGCGGTCGAGATTGGCCGGGTTGACGAAGCGCCGCTTCCAGTGGCGTTTCTTCGGCCACGGGTCGGGGTAGAGCAGGTCGATGCCGGCGAGCGACCCGGAAGGCAGCCAGTCGAGCAGGCGGGTGGCGTCGTCGCCATAGAGCCGGATATTCTGGCGCGTCTCGCCGCCCAGCTGCGACACCAGCTTGGCCATGCCGTTGACGAAAGGCTCGACGCCGATGAAGCCCGCATCGGGCATGAGGCCGGCGCGGTGATGCAGATGCTCGCCGCCGCCGAAGCCGATCTCGAGGCGGACCTCCGAAACCGGCACCGGGAACAGGCCCGCCAGCGGATCGGGCGGCGGCGCCGAGAGGTCTACTGCCAGACCGGGAAGCAGCGTTTCGACGGCCGCCTGCTGGCGCGCCCGCAGGGACTTGCCGTGGCGGCGGCCGAAAAACGCTTCGCTGGCGCGGCTGGGCCGATCGGCCATGGCGGCTGACGGGCGGCCGCTCAGGCGGCCACCGCCTCGCGCAGCGCCTTGACCAGATCCGTGCGCTCCCACGAGAAGGAGCCGTCGCGGCCCGGCTTGCGGCCGAAATGGCCGTAGGCGGAGGTCCTGGCGTAGATCGGCTTGTTGAGGTCGAGCTTCTTGCGGATGCCGGTCGGCGACAGGTCCATGACCTTGCGCAGCGCGACTTCCAGCTTGGCCTCGTCGACCTTGCCGGTGCCGTGCAGGTCGACATAGATCGACAGCGGCTGGGCCACGCCGATGGCGTAGGACAGCTGGATGGTGCAGCGGTCGGCCAGGCGCGCAGCGACCACGTTCTTGGCCAGGTAGCGCGCAGCGTAGGCGGCCGAACGGTCGACCTTGGTGGTGTCCTTGCCGGAGAAGGCGCCGCCGCCATGCGGGGCCGCGCCGCCATAGGTGTCGACGATGATCTTGCGGCCGGTGAGGCCGGCGTCGCCGTCCGGGCCGCCGATGACGAAGGCGCCGGTGGGATTGATGTACCAGTTGCAGTCCTTGGCGATGGTCAGGCCGCCGGCGGCCAGCGCCTCGCGGATGTAGGGCTCGACCACCTGGCGGACCTTCTTGCTGTCCCAGGAGGGGTCCATGTGCTGCGTGGACAGCACGATCTGGGTCGCTTCCTTCGGCTCGCCGCCGACATAGCGCACGGTGACCTGGCTCTTGGCGTCGGGGCCGAGCCTTGCAACCTCGCCCTCGCCCTTGTGGCGGGCGGCGGCCAGCAGCTCGAGGATCTTGTGGGCGTAGTAGATGGGCGCCGGCATCAGGTCCGGCGTCTCGCGGCAGGCATAGCCGAACATGATGCCCTGGTCGCCCGCGCCCTCCTCGCCCTGCGCGTCAGCGGCGCTGTCGACACCCTGGGCGATGTGGCTGGACTGGCCATGCAGCAGCACGTCAACCTTGGCGGTCTTCCAGTGGAAGCCGTTCTGCTCGTAGCCGATGGCGCGGATGGCCTTGCGGGCGACGGACTTGAACTTGGACGGGTTGATGACGGGCTGGCCGGCGGCGTCCTTCAGGACATTGCCCTGCTTGTCGCGCTTGAGCAGCGAATCCGGCACGCGGACCTCGCCGGCGATGACGACGCGGTTGGTGGTGGCCAGCGTCTCGCAGGCGACGCGCACCTTCCAGGGGTCCATGCCCGTCTTCTTGGCTTCCCGATAGACCAGATCGACGATCTCGTCGGAGATGCGGTCGCAGACCTTGTCGGGATGGCCTTCGGAAACGGATTCGCTCGTGAAAAGATAGTCCTGTCGCGCCACCGGGTGTCCCCTCTCATAGAAAACCGGCGACACGCCCTGTCGCCGGAGGCGCATCCTGTTAACGAAGCGCGGCCGAATGCGCAATCGCGCAGACTGCGTTTTGGAGCCCGTTTCTGGAAAAATAAGCCCGCCTGCGCGGGCCAGGATGCTCAGACGTGGTCGTCGGCGAGCGCCTTGACGAGGTCAACGATCTTCTTGCGCACCTTGGCGTCGGTGATCTTGACGAAGGCGCGGTTGAGCTGGATGCCCTCGGTGGAGCTGAGGAAATCCACGACGTAGCTGGTGGAGCCGTCCTCGCCGAAGCCCTGCTGCGGCCGGTCCTGCCCCGGCGCGTCCTCGAAGAAGAAGGATACGGGGACGCTGAGGATCGACGAGATGGCCTGCAGGCGGCTGGCGCCCACGCGGTTGGAACCCTTTTCGTATTTCTGGACCTGCTGAAACGTGATGCCGAGAAGTTCCCCCAGTTTCTCCTGACTCATGCCCAGCATGTTGCGGCGCAGCCTGATGCGGCTGCCCACATGCACGTCGGTGGGATTCGGCTTCTTCTTATTCTCGATCATATGTCTTGCCCCTTAGGCCGGCCTTCGCTTCCCTCCGCCAACTCCGCATGACGAGGCCCCAGTTCCCGTCTTGCAATCCGTCGGAGGACAACCGGCAATTTCACTATGAGTTTCTAATATACGACATGTCAATTCGATCCGGACCGCCAATGCAGCCTTGTTATCAAGCCGAACAGGGCCAGCGCGGCAAGGACCAGCCAGCCGACGAGGTCCGGCCGAGGCGCCCGCAGCTCGCCGGCGGCGGCCAGCGGCACCGATGCGTCGAGCACGCCGACCGCGTCAAGCTCGAGCGCGTCGAGGATGCGGCCATAGGGATCGACCACCGCTGAAATTCCGTTGTTTGCGGCGCGCAGCAGCGGCTTCCCGGCCTCCACGGCCCGCAACTGCGCCTGCCGCAGATGCTGGTAGGGGCCGGGTGAATTGCCGAACCAGCCGTCATTGGTGACGTTGACGATCAGGTCGGCGTCGCCGCTCTCGGCCGCGACCAGCCCGGGAAAGATGACTTCGTAGCAGATGTAGGGCACGGCACGGACGCCGGGCGCGACCTCGATCGCGTGGCGCTTGCCGCCCGACGAGAAGCCGCCGGGCAGCTCGACCAGCTTGGTGATGCCGAAGCGGCCGAGCAGGTCGGCGAAGGGCACGAACTCGCCCAGCGGCACGAGATGCACCTTGTCGACGGCATCGTAGAGCTCGCCGGCCGAATTGACCGCGACGACGGAGTTGTAGAACAGCGCCGAGGGATCGGAGGGGGAATCGCCCTCCTGCCGAACGGCGCCGGCCATCAGCGACTGGCCGTCGCCGACCAGCTGCCCCAGCGCGGCGAGCGCGTCCGGCCGCTGCTGGAGAATGAAGGGAACCGAGGTTTCCGGCCACAGGATGAGCTGCGGGCTGGGGGCGCCGTCGGCGGGCGGACGCGCCGACATCTGGAGATAGGTGGAGAAGATCTCGTCGCGGGCCGCCCGGTCCCATTTGCGCGACTGGTCGATCGAGGGCTGTACCAGCCGCACGGCGAGCGCCTCGCCGCCCGGCGCGGGCGCCATGCCCATGCGGGCGAGGCCGAAGCCGACATGCGCAACCACCAGCGCGCCAAGCACAACCATCGCGAGCATGCGCGGGCGGGGCCTGCCCGCCAGCATAGCCGGCAGCGAAAATGCAAACACGGCCAGCGCGTTGACGCCCATCATTCCGACCAGCGTGACCGACTGCATGAGCGACGGCACAGGCATGGCCGCATATCCCACCGCATTCCAGGGAAAGCCGGTGAGCACGAAGGTGCGCAGCCACTCGGCCAGAGCGAAGGCGGCGGCAAGCGCGGCGATCCTGCCCAGGCCCTCGCCCCAGAAGGGGCGCGCGAGCATGGCCGCCAGACCATAGAAGACGGCCATGAGCGCCGGCAACGCGAGCACCGCGATGGGCAGAGCCCAGGCATATTTCTGCAGGTCGACCAGCATGGCGTTGCCGACCCACCAGAGACCGGCGAGGAAATAGCCGAAGCCGAACCACCAGCCGGTGACGAAGAAGGGCCGCAGCTTGCGCAGACGCCCGGCCGACACGTCGCCGGCGGCGCCGTCGAGCAGCCAGACCAGCAGGGGGAAAGAGACGAAACCGACCGCAGGGAAATCGAAGGGCGCCTGCGCCAGCGCGAGCAGGCCGCCGCCGAGGAAGGCGAAAAGCGCACGGCGCGCGCCCCACAGCAGCATGACGCGGCCGGCGAAGGCGCCGAGCACGGGCTCGTCGCGGCGCATGGCCGCGCCGTCGAGCGCCTCGACGGTCGGGCGCGCTTCACTCATCTCGGTAGCCAGCCCCGGCCATGGCGCCCTCACGGTGCGCGAATCATGGGCTGAATTTCTATCAGGCCGGGGCGGCTGTTCCAATGCGCCTCGGCACGTCGCGTTCAGACCGTTCTCAGGCGTCGACGCCCACGGCCGGCTTGGGCAGGCGCCGGCGGCGATCGGCGGCGCGGCTCTGGACGATGCGCACCCGCTTGACCCGGCGCGGGTCCGCGTCGAGCACATGAAACTCGAAGCCGGGTATCGCCTGCACCACCTCGCCGCGAGCTGGAACGCGGCCGAGCGTATTGAAGATCATGCCGCCGATCGTGTCGACGTCCTCTTCATGCTCGCCGGCCTTGAAGGCCTCGCCGATCATCTCGGCGACTTCCTCGATCTCGGCCTTGCCATCCACGACGAAGATGCCTTCGCCGGTCTTGGTGACCATGGCCTCGTCCTCGTCATGCTCGTCCTCGATGTCGCCGACGACCATCTCGACGATGTCCTCCAGCGAGACGAGGCCGTCGGTGCCGCCATACTCGTCGATGACCAGCGCCATCTGGATGCGGGCGGCCTGCATGCGCGCCATCAGGTCGGACGCCAGCATGGAGGGCGGAACGAACAGGATGGGACGAACCAGGCCGAGCTCGCCGATGCTGCGGGCGAGATCGACCCGGCCCAGATCGAGCGCCGGGCCCGCGTCGGCGCGGGTCTCGCCGTTTCGGGCCTGGGCGGCGCGCGCCCGCCCGCGCGGGGCCTTGCCGGAGCGGGCCAGGCGGGTGAGGTGGCCGAGCAGGTCGCGGATGTGAACCATGCCGCGCGGGTCGTCCAGCGTCTCGTGATAGACCGGCATGCGCGAATGGCCGGATTTTTCGAACACCGACAGCAGCTCGCCCAGCGTGGTGGTGATCTCCACCGCCTGCACGTCGCCGCGCGGGACCATCACGTCTTCGACGCGCACTTCGCGCAGGCGCAGGATGTTCTTGAGCATCGCCCGTTCGGCGGGCGAGAAGTCGGCCGCATGGGCGGCCTCGGCGAGCGCGTCGGTCAGGTCCTCGCGGAGGGTGGAACCGTTGCTGCGATACCTGAAAATGCCGGCGATGCGCTGCAGGACGCCGGGGGAGTGCTGGCCCGAACTGGGCCCCGGACTAGGTTCCGGACTCGGGCCTTCGTCCGATTGATCGGCGCCGGCGGCAGCGGGCGCGGCGACTATGGCAGTCTGGGTGATCTCGTTCATCGTCGTCAGTCGTTGAATGCCTCACTTAGGCGTAAGGATCGGGAATCGCAAGCCTTGCAAGGATCCGCCGTTCCGCGCCCTCCATCTCCTCCGCGTCCTCTTCCCCTTCGTGATCATACCCCACCAGATGCAGAAATCCATGAACGATGAGATGGGCCAGATGCGCCGCGAAGGGCTTTGCCTCGTCCTCCGCCTCCCGCGCGACCGTCTCGAAGGCAAGCACGATATCGCCCAGCATGGGCGGAAGCGGCTTGCCGCGCACGACCGGAAAGGCCTGGAAAGACAGGACGTTGGTGGGCTTGTCCTTGCCGCGCCACTGGGCGTTGAGCGCGCGGATGCCGGCATCGCCGGTGAAGACCAGGCCGAGTTCGCAATGCGCGGGCGGCGCAAGGTCCAGCTCGGCGATGGCCGCGGCCAAGGCTGACCGCGCCAGATGCTCGAGCTCCGCCTCGGCGGGCCAGCCGGCAGCTTCGGCGGAGATCGCGATCTCCAGCGGAAAAGGCGCAGGGGCCGGCTTCGAGGCCGTTTCAGCTGCCATTGGCGCGCCCTTCATCGACGGTTCCGGCTCAGCGTCCCGACTTCGGATTGGACTGGCCGGCGGTGTCGCGGTCATAGGCGGCGACAATCTGGGCCACCAGCGGGTGGCGCACCACGTCTTTGTCCTCGAAGCGCACGGTGACGATGCCGGGCACCCCTTCGAGCACCCGCAAGGCTTCGACCAGGCCGGACTTCGTGTTGGGCGGCAGGTCGATCTGGCTGGGATCGCCGGTCACGATCATGCGGCCGCCCTCGCCAAGGCGGGTCAAAAACATCTTCATCTGCATGGGCGTGGTGTTCTGCGCCTCGTCCAGGATGATGGCGGCGTTGCGCAGGGTGCGGCCACGCATGAAGGCGAGCGGCGCGATCTCGATGACTTCGGCGGCGATGGCACGCTCCACCTTGTCGGCCGGCATCATGTCGTAGAGCGCGTCGTAGAGCGGACGCAGATAGGGGTCGACCTTCTCCTTCATGTCGCCGGGCAGGAAGCCCAGCCGCTCGCCGGCCTCGACCGCGGGGCGCGACAGGATGATGCGCTCGACCATGCCGCGCTCCAGCAGCATGGCGGCATAGGCGACGGCGAGATAGGTCTTGCCGGTGCCGGCGGGGCCGACGCCGAACACCATCTCCGAACGCTCCAGCGCGCGCATGTAGGCGTCCTGGTTGGCGGAGCGGGCGTAGAGCGTGCGCTTGCGGGTGGAGAACTGCGCGGCGGCCATCTTGCCCTTGCGCTCCAGCGTCGGCAGCGAAAGCTGGTCGTCGGAGGCGATCGCCATGCGCACGGCGCCATCAACGTCGGAGGGACCGACCTCCTGGCCCTTCTGCAGCATGGCGTAGAGGTTGTCGAGCGCGCGCCTAGCCTGCTCGGCCGCCACCGGGTCGCCCTTGATGGAGAGCTGGTTGCCGCGCGAGCGGATGTCGACGCCGAGCTTCTGCTCGATCAGAGCAAGGTTCTCGTCGAACTGGCCGTAAAGCGCGATCGCGTGCTTGTTGTTGTCGAAGGTGAGGACGATGTGCGCCATGTCCGACGCCCCGGACGGGGCCTGCTTCAGTTCCGTAGCGGCGCTCAACAATGTCTCCTCAAGTGGCGGTCGTGCTCCTCAAGCCGGCACGGCGAACAGCGAGTTCTGGCCGGCGCTGATGATTCGTACTCCCACAATGTCACCGATTCCACCGGCCTTTTCATCAACAATTACCGGCTGCAGCCAGGGCGACCTGCCGACGATCTGGCCGGGACGCCTGCCGGGCTTCTCGACCAGCACGTCCATCGCCATGCCGACGCGGCTTTGCGCGAAGTCGCCCTGCAGCCGGGCGACCAGCGCCTGCAGCTCCTGCAGCCGCTCGTCCTTGACCTGTTCCGGCACCTGAAACTCGTGGTCGGCGGCAGGTGTTCCAGGCCGGGAAGAATATTTGAACGAGAAGGCCTGGGCGTAACCCACCTCGCTGATGATGCGCATGGTGAGCGCGAAATCCTCGTCCGTCTCGCCGGGGAAACCGACGATGAAATCTCCCGACATGGCGATGTCGGGGCGGGCGGCGCGGATACGGTCTACCAGACGCAGATAGTCGGCGGCATTGTGCCTGCGGTTCATCGCCTTGAGGATGCGGTCCGAACCCGACTGCACCGGCAGGTGCAGGTAGGGCATCAGCGCCGGCAGGTCGCGGTGGGCGGCGATCAGCGCGTCGTCCATGTCGCGCGGGTGGCTGGTCGTGTAGCGCAGCCGGGCAAGGCCGGGAATTTCGGCCAGCCGGAAAAGCAGCTCACCCAGCCCCCATTCGCGGCCATCCGGACCGGCGCCGTGCCAGGCGTTGACGTTCTGTCCCAGCAGCGTGACTTCGCGCACGCCGGCGTCGGCGAGCCGCTGTGCTTCCGCCACGATCTGGGCGACGGGACGGGAGACCTCGGAGCCGCGCGTATAGGGCACCACGCAGAAGGTGCAGAACTTGTCGCAGCCTTCCTGCACGGTGAGGAAGGCGGTGACGCCGCGGCTGCGGACGGCGGCCTCGCGCGGCTTCGGCAGGTGCTCGAACTTGTCTTCGATGGCGTAATCGGTTTCGACCACCTTCTCGCCCGCGCGCGCCTTGCGCACGACTTCGGGCAGCCGGTGGTAGGTCTGCGGTCCCACCACGAGGTCGACGACCGGGGCGCGGCGCAGGATTTCGTTGCCCTCGGCCTGCGCGACGCAGCCGGTGACGCCGATAAGGGTCTCGCGGCCGGCACGCGCGCGCTCGGCCTTCAGCTCGCGGATGCGGCCGAGCTCGGAATAGACCTTCTCCGCCGCCTTCTCGCGGATATGGCAGGTGTTGAGGAGCACGAGGTCGGCATCCTCGATGGCGTCGGTCGCGACATAGCCTTCGGCGGCAAGCGCGTCGGACATGCGCTGGCTGTCGTAGACATTCATCTGGCAGCCATAGGTCTTGACGAAGACCTTGCGCTGCGCCGCGGACGCGGCGGGGGCCGGTGCGGCCAGGGATTCAGCTTCCATGCCGGCTCTCTAAAGGTTTTCGGCAGCGAAAAACAGACTTTTCAGCCACGCTTTGCGGACGACGGATCGCGCAGCGCAGCAGTGAACATGGCGCGCACGCGGCGTTCCACCTCGCGGGCGGCATGCTTACGGCCCGAGCCCGGATCGTATTCCACCGGCTCGCCGAAATGCACCTCGACATCCATCGCGCCTTCGCGGATGAGCGCCAGCAGGTGGGGCATGAGGCCGGTGTCGCCGATCCAGGCGGCGCGCATCTGATGGCGGCGGCCCATGGGCATTCCGTGGAAGCGGGTATAGGCGATGGCGACCGGCTGGATGACCACGGTTTCGCCGGAGGCATCGCCGATCGCCATGCTGGCAGCGCCAAACAGGGTCGACTTGAAGGGAAGCAGGGAATTGCCGTCGCCGGTCGAACCTTCGGGGAAGAGCACCATGGGGTCGCCGCGCCGCATGCGCCCCGCGATCTCGACGGCCTGCTCGCCCGATTTGCGCCTGCGCTCGCGCTCCACGAAGACGGTGCGCTGGAGGTGGGCGAGGATGCCGATGCCGGGCCAGCCGGCGACCTCGGCCTTGGCGATGAAATTGACGCGCGCGGCCGAGCCCAGCACCATGATGTCGGTCCAGGACACATGGTTGGAGGCCAGCAGCAGCGGCCGGCGCTCGCTCATGCGGCCATGCAGATGCAGGCGCATGCCCAGCATGCGGAGGATGAAACGGTGCCACAGCGAGGGCAGAACGCGCTCGTCGAACCAGCCGGTCCGCACCGCCAGCAGCTGAAGCAGCGCCAGCGACGGCGTGACCAGCGCCACGACCACAAGCACCGCCGAGGCGCGCAACCAGCCGATCATCGCCCCTCCCGGACGCCAGGCATGGCCGAGGGCTAGCGAAGATCGCGGCGCATGACAAGCGCGCCGGACCTGGAGCCGCCGGGGCCGGAATAGTAGCCTTCGCGCCGCGCGACCTGCGAAAAGCCGAGCCGCCGGTAGAGCGCGATCGCCGGGGCGTTGGTCTCGTCGACCTCGAGGAACAGCGCCTCGGCGCGCTGCGCATGCAGTTCGCGCAGCACGGCGTCCATCAGCCGGCGGCCGAGGCCCTGCCGGCGGCAGGCGCGCAGCACCGCCACGGTGAGGATCTCGGCCTCTCCGGCGGCAAGCCGCGCCAGCACGAAGCCGACGGCTTCGGTCCGCTGCCTGCCTGTCTCGACGGCGAGGAAGCCGAACACGGTCGGCTGCAGGAGCAGCGCCTCGAACTCGGCCGCCGACCAGGGGCGGGAAAATTCCTCCCTGTGGAGGCGCTCGAGGATCGCCGCATCGCGCGGCGACAGGCGGACCACGGAAAATTCGCGCCGGCGGGAAAAGGGCAGGCGCATCAGCCCTGCCTTCGCGGCAGGACGAACCCCGCCTGCGGCTTGGCGTCGGCATCGCGCAGATAGAGCGGCCTGGGTTTTTCGCCGGCAAAGCCGCGAAGGGCCGCCAACCGGGCATAGGCGGCGATGTCGGCGGTCGGCAATGGCGAGGCCACGTCCCATTCGCCGCCAGCCGCGGCAGCCAGCGCCGGCCCGGCGCTTCCGGCAAGCACAGCGTCGCCGTGCATGCGCAGGCGGTCCAGCGCGGATTGCGGAGCCACCGCCGCGGCTTCCCCTGCCGGCGTGCCGGCAGCATCGAAGGCGGCGACATAATATTCCCCGCGCCCTGCGTCGATGGCGGCAAACACGGGTCGGCCTGGGAAGGCGGCCCTCGCCTCGTCGGCAAGGGCGTCGAGCGTAGACACGCCGGCCGAGGGAATGCCGAGCGCCAGCCCGAGGCCGCGGGCGGCGGCCACGCCGACACGAATGCCGGTGAAGGAGCCGGGGCCGACGGCCACGGCGACGGCGCCGAGACCGTCATAGGCGATGCCGGCGGCGGCCAGCGCATCGTCGACCACCGCCATCAGCTGCTCGGCATGGCCCTTGCCGATGTCGCGCACGCTGCGGCCGAGCTCACGGCCCGCGGCTGCGTCCCAGACACAGGCGGCGCAGAGACTGGCGGATGTGTCGATGGCGAGGAGGATCATGACGCAAAGGGGAAGACGCCCCCTCCGCCGCCCGCGACGGTCCCCCTGCCCCGCTGAGCAGGGGAGGAACCGACGCTGCGATCGGCCGCGACCCGGTTCCTCTCCCGCCTACGGGGGAGGGGGACCACGCGCAGCGTGGTGGAGGGGGCGGTCAAATGATGCTCACCTCGCCGCCTTCAGCTCCAGCCGGCGCGCATGCAGCACCGGCTCGGTGTAGCCCGAGGGCTGCTCGCGGCCCTTGAAGACCAGGTCACGCGCCGCCTTGAAGGCGATGGAGTTCTCGAAGTCCGGCGCCATCGGCCGATAGAGCGGGTCGCCCTCGTTCTGCCGGTCGACCACGGTCGCCATACGCTTCATGGTCTCGATGACCTGGTCGTGCGAGCAGACGCCGTGATGCAGCCAGTTTGCCATGTGCTGGGCGGAGATGCGCAGCGTGGCGCGGTCCTCCATCAGCCCGACATCGTTTATGTCGGGCACCTTGGAGCAGCCGACGCCCTGGTCGATCCAGCGCACGACGTAGCCAAGGATGCCCTGCGCGTTGTTGTCGAGCTCCTTCTGGATGTCCTGCGGGGTCCAGTTGGGGCGGGTGGCGACAGGCACAGAGAGGATGTCGGAGAGCTTCGCACGCGGGCGGCTCTTCAGGCTTTCCTGCACCGCCTTGACGTCGACCTTGTGATAATGCGTGGCGTGCAGCGTGGCAGCCGTCGGCGAAGGCACCCAGGCGGTGTTTGCGCCGGCCTTCGGATGGGCGATCTTCTGCTCCAGCATGGCCGCCATGAGGTCCGGCATCGCCCACATGCCCTTGCCGATCTGCGCATGGCCCGACAAGCCGCATTCGAGGCCGATGTCGACGTTCCACTGCTCGTAGGCGGAGATCCAGGCGGCCTGCTTCATGTCGCCCTTGCGGATCATCGGGCCGGCTTCCATCGAGGTGTGTATCTCGTCGCCTGTGCGGTCGAGGAAGCCGGTGTTGATGAACACCACGCGCTCGCTCGCTGCGCGGATGCATTCCTTGAGGTTGACCGTGGTGCGGCGCTCCTCGTCCATGATGCCCATCTTGATGGTGTTGGGCTTCATGCCGAGCAGCGCCTCGATCCGCGAGAACAGCCCGACGGCGAAGGCGACCTCGTCGGGACCGTGCATCTTGGGCTTCACGACATACATCGAGCCCTCGCGCGAATTGGCGCGGCGGCCATTTTCGCCGACATCGTGCAACGCGATCAGCGCGGTGACGGCCGCATCCATGATGCCTTCGGGAATCTCGGAACCGTCCGACAGCAGGATCGCCGGGTTGGTCATCAGGTGGCCGACATTGCGCACCAGCATCAGCGAACGGCATTTCACGGTGAAGGTGGAGCCGTCGGGAGCGGTGTAGTCGAGGTCGGGGTTGAGCTTGCGGGTGAAGGTCTTGCCGCCCTTGGCGACTTCCTCCGTGAGGTCGCCCTTCATCAGGCCGAGCCAGTTGCGGTAGACGACGACCTTGTCTTCGGCGTCGACGGCTGCAACGGAATCCTCGCAGTCCATGATCGTGGTGAGGGCGGACTCCAGCCACACGTCGGAGATGTGGGCGGGATCGTCCCTGCCGATGGCGGAGGAGGCGTCGATGAGGATCTCGACATGCAGGCCGTTCCTGCGCAGCAGGAACTGGCTGGGAGCGGAGGCGTCGCCGAGATAGCCGGCGAGCTGCGAGCCATCGACGAGACCGGTCATGCGGCCGTCGAGCAGGGTGACGGCGAGCCTGCCATGGGCGACGTCGAAGCTCTTGGCATCCGACCATGAGGCGCCGTCGAGGGGAGCGGATTCGTCGAGGAAACGACGCGCCCAGGCGATGACCTTTGCGCCACGCTTGGGGTTGTAGCCCCTGCCCTTCTCGGCGCCGTCATCCTCGGAAATGGCGTCGGTGCCGTAGAGCGCGTCGTAGAGCGAACCCCAGCGGGCATTGGCGGCGTTGAGCGCATAACGCGCATTCATCACCGGCACGACGAGCTGCGGACCGGCGACGGAGGCGATCTCGGGATCGACGTCCTGCGTGGAGACCGCGAAGGCCGGGCCTTCCGGCACGATGTAGCCGATCTCGCGCAGGAAGGCCTCGTAGGCCTGCATGTCGGAGGGGGCGCCATTGGCGCGGTACCAGCGGTCGATCGCGTGCTGCAGCTCCTCGCGGCGGGCGAGCAGGGCGCGGTTCCTCGGCGCCAGCTCATGGGCGATGGCCGAGAAGCCGCGCCAGAAGGCGTCCGCGTCGATGCCCGTGCCGGGGAGCGCCTCGCGGTTCACGAACTCATGAAGCGCGCGGGCAACCTTCAGTCCATGCGCATCGATACGGTCTTCCATCAGCGTCTCCCGGCGTGTTGCGGATTTTTCCCGCTTTCACCACGCCGGAAGGCCGGGGTCAATTAGAGGCAGCGCATTCGACAGGGCGCCGCGCCGACGCACGGAGCGCCGGCGGCCTCCAGGCTCAGGGAACGAGCTCGATCTCCTCCGTCTCGCCGCCCTCGCAGACATAGCAGCAGTCGGAGCACTGCTCGCTGTTTTGCGGGCCGACGCCCCAGTAGGTGCCCTGGTCGCCGGAGATCCAGGCGCCGTAGCAGATGGTCTCGCCGCTGTCGCAGGACAGCGGGATCGACTTGGTCTCGCCGTCGTCGAAATAGAAGACCTGGTTGCCGCCCGGCCAGACATGGTCGCGGTCCTGGCTGAACAGCTCGACCTCGAGCGCGTTGGGATGCGAGTTCTTCATCACGAAGGTGACGTCGTCGGCCGACGCGGCGGTGGCAAAGGCGGTGGCGGCAAAGCCAAGGCCGAGCAGCGCGAGCGCCGCGCGGCGCGCCACGGAAAGCATGGTCATGGGAAATCCCCCGGGAAAGAAGCACGGCCGAGGCGGCCGCGCCGGGGAATCTGTCACGCCGCCCGCGCACGCGGAAGGGGCGGGCGCGGCTTTATTTTTGCGCAAGGCGCGCGCCCGCCCTTCCCGCCCCTACCAGGGGCAGGCGCCGGCATCGCCGGCGCGCGCGGCGGCCGCGCCGGGCGCCTCACGCCCCTCATGCGCCTCATGCGCCTCATGATCGTCGGCCTCGCCGGATGCACGGCGGTTGGCGTCGCGGCGGATGGCGTGCAGCGCAAAGGCCAGATCCTGGGGGATGGACAGCAGGAAGTATTGCATGCCCAGCACCATGTCGAGCGCCATGGCGGGAAACTCGGCCCCGCAGCCGCGGCGGCCCCCGGCGGCGCAGGCGCGGCGGCACTCGCGGCGCGGGCAGGTGCGGTGCAGGCCCAGCATGACGGCCACGATGGTGAAGCCCAGATAGCCGGCCTCGACGATCTCGGGCGCGAGGTCGTCCGGCGGCGGCTCGAGGCGAAAGGGGGCGAGGGCCGCCTCGTAGTCGGGCGCCTTCCTGCGGGTCTTTACGGGCATGGTGTCATCCTTTCGGGGTGGGGCTTTCCGGGCCGGGGTTGCGGCGGCTTGCGGGAGGGCCTGCGGGCGGCCGGGCCTGCACCCGGGCGCGCGAAAACCTTCCCGCGCCGGAGGCCGGGTTGATGGTCAGTCGGGAAGCGGGCGCATGGCAGGCGCCGACATATTTTTTAGTGACGCCTTGCCATGCGCCCGCCAGCGTTCTTGCCCCGGCTGCCGCAAGGAGACCCAGCCGCCGCACCGCCCGACCCCTCCCGAAGGAGACGTGGCACGGCGCAGCCGAAAGGGCCCGCCGCTTCGGGAGTTGCCTCCCTCGGGTCGCCTCCGTGACGACCCGCGCGGCCAGCCTGGGGCCCGGATGTAGGGGCTCATCACCCAGACCGCGCGACCGTAGCGCGGCCCAACCGGCGCCGGCGCCCCCGCGAAAGGTCGGTGGCCTTCCGCTTCCCGCGGGGGAGCTGGGGCCGATTATGGGAGGGATGGCGGGGGTGGGGACAGGATTTTGGGTTGGAGAGGGCTAAGCGGTTGAGGGGATTGGGGAAGAAAGTTTGAGGGGGTGGGGGATATGCACGCTCCCCGCCGCTCCTGCCACCCATCTGTCAGAGCCTGTCATGCTAGTTAGGGCCTATTTCGCTCGAACACAATAGGAACATATTCCTTGTACAGGATGCCGTTATGAACGGTGCATATCGCTATCGCCTTGCGAATCGGACTCCACATCGTTGGAAAGCGCTGATTGAATATCTGTGAGGTTTGGGAGGGGATCGTGCATAAAGTTGCGAATTACCGTCGAGCTGTTTGGATTGTCCAAGATGGCCGTTTGCTGGAAGCGATCGTAAGAGCCAAATTGGGGAATTGTCCGGACGTCGAATCTACAAAATTTGAGTATAAAGCTGACGTTGATGTCCAGATCGCCGAACGGTCCATTAATGGACAAGGTATAGGGTGTTATTTCACTCTGTTTTCCGAGGGCACTCCGGCTGCGACTGTGGACAATGGTGGCTCTCGTGTCCACCGCCGTCCAGCGCCAGCTGGCGAGGAGTTTCTAAGGACCGGCATCTACCTTCTAATTGAAGGTAACCACGTCGGCTACGTCGCCAATGGCCATACCAACGATGGGCAGATAACCGGCCTGCTGCACAAATTCTTGCAGCAAAACGGCGCGCCCAATGACGAGACACAATTTCAATTGATGGCCCGTGCGGACCGACGCGAGATCGAAAGATTGCTACGCGTTGGCGTTAAATCAATTGATCTGGGAATGTCCTCTTTTCTGGCGACGATTGAGGACCTGAACGCCGCAGCACCTGCTCCAGGTGTCTCCAATTTCATCGATGGCGCGCGCGACATGGGTCGAGGACTACTGAAGATCATCGGACGTGACCGTCCTCCTCAGGAAGCTGAAGCCGCGAGTGAACTTCAGGCACGCGTGCATCTCGGATATGATGGCCGCGCAGCTAACGCGCTTCTTCCGATAATGTTGGCGAGAATAGGAAATGAAATCCACGACCAAGCGGACGAATTTAAGATTGTTACCAGACAGGACGTGATTATCACCCGCGACAAGCTCGTCGTTAAGCGTGAAGTTGATATCGAAGGCGACGAGATCGCTCTTGATCCAGCCAGCGCCTTTGCCGCTTTGCGCTTTGCCATGGGGGAGTGGCGCAAAACTGGCTTGCTCGAGCAATGAGTACGCGCGGCATCTACATCATCTGCACCCTCGTCATGTCGGGCGTGGTTGGCTGGCGTTGGGGCGGGATGCTAAGAGGATCAGAGGCCGTACTTTCAGGCATCATTGACGTATTTGCTATTCTGGCGGGAGTGCTGGTTGCGGTTATCTCGATCATCGGAGACCCCTCCATGCTTCTGCCTGGAAATTGGCGAGTCGGATTTGAACACGCCAAAGACATACAGGACCGAATAGCGCGATTTGCACATCTATTTTCCGTATATCTAACTACAATATTCCTTGCTCTTGTTTCTCAATTTCTCGACTCGGCCAATGTGCCGAATGTAGATTGGGTTTTTTCTATCCTTCTCAGTGTTTCTATATTTGGGATATGCCTATCTTTACCTCTGCCATACAGCTTAATGGGAATCCAGAAAGAGCGTATGAAGGAGGAAATCGAACGACGGAAGGCGAGACCCAATGGGTAATCATCTGCAAGCGCTTCTGCCAAGCACGCCAACGTGCAGGACGGATAGCCGATAGCCTTGTATCAACGACTTTTCGTGACCCCGGCGGGGTCATGCAGACGCTTCTCCGTGTGGCCGCAGTTGTCGCATTTCAGCGTTCGTTCCTGAACACCCGCGAAACCAAATTCGGGATGTTCGCGCGACGCAAACACCTTCATTCGGCCACCGCCACACAGCGGACAAGCCTCACCAGAAGTGAGCGCCGTAACCTTCTCCTCCAGCTCTCTGATCTTTCGGTCGCGTTCGTAGATCGCCTCCCTCGCCTCCGACAAGGCAATCTTCACGTCCGCGAGCGTACCGTAAAGATCGGCCATCTGCGACTTTAGCGCCGCTGCGTCGAACCCTTTGTCGACCTCCCGAAGGTCTTTCACGATGCCTGTTGCTTGGGCGAGCAACGTCAGCCCGGTTGCGATGTCCATGACGCCCTCACCTCAGAGACGAGCGTTGATCCAGTTCCAAGTGTTCTGAGCGAGCCAGCCCTGATGCTGGCCTCTAACGAGTTTCGTAACGATCAGGCGATCGTTGGTGTCTAGACGTTTTCGAATCTCGGCGTCCAGCGTATCGGCGGACGCAGTCGAATTAATGAACCATACCGAATCTAACCCAGGATCCTTGATGTGCTCATACTGGGTGAGATGCTCGACAAGATACTGTCGTGCCTGGTTGTAGTTCGGCTTCTGTTTGTTCAAGTCCCAAGTAATCAGGTAAACGGCCACGAATCGCCTCCAACGTCTATAAGCATGATGGAAGGAGTCGGCCCAGTTGTCGAATCTTCTATTAGTTCAGAGTAGACGCAACGGCGCTAGTAGCTCCACGATGTCCCGGCGTTCGCCGGCCTTACATCGCGCCACGGCAGGATGGACTTGCCTTCGGCAAACCGGCTGCGCACCTTCATAGGTGGGCAAGCGCGAAGCCGCCCCCTCCACCATGCTTCGCATGGTCCCCCTCCCCCGTGAAACGGGGGAGGATCAGGGGCGCGGCAGCGGGGTGACCCATTGCGCCACTTCGGGGGCGGTGAAGACGGCGAGCGCGTCTGCGGCCTTTTGGGCGTAGTCGGGGTCGACGCCGTAATCCTCCGCCGGGAGGTAGAGCCGGCCGTCGCACCAGACGAAGATGTCCACCGGCCCTTCGCTATGGCTCCGGGCGTTCGTCGCTCGAAAAGCCCATTTTGGGGCTTTTCGTTCGCTACGCGAACCGCTCCTCACCCTCCCAGATAACCATCGAGCCGGAGACGTAGCCTGGCGCGGAGTATAGGTAGCTGGTGCGCGTGACCGCGAGCGCGGGCGGCGAGGAGACGACGAGGCGCGCGACGTCGCGGCCGCTCTCGCTGTAGTCGACGCGAACGAGCTCGCGCGCCGCGCCGCCCTCCGCCAGCCACACCTGCCACTCGCCGCCCTCGGTGGACTGGATTTCGGCGACGTCGAGGCGCCGGTCGGGCTGGGTCGTGGGCGCGGCGGCGAGGCGCTCGAACAGCGGACCGCCGTCGCAGGCATGGGCGGGGAGGGCGAGGAGGAGGAAGGGAGGAGGAGGCGCATGGGGGTTTCGCGGCTGTTCGGGGAGAACGCCCCCTCCACCATGCTTCGCATGGTCCCCCTCCCCCGTAAACGGGGGAGGAACCGCGGAGAGGGTTGCGGGACAGCGGAGACGGTGGCGGGACAGCGCCCCCCTCTGTCCTGCCGGACATCTCCCCCACATGGGGGGAGATCGGCGGTGGAGACGGCGGTGTGTAACTCACCCCACCCGGCGTGCTGCGCACGCCGACCCGCCGGGGTGGGACCCGCTGCCTTCGGCAGCTCCCACCCGTTCGAAGCCTGCCGATGATTCACCGGATCATCGGCTTGCCGCTGCGCGGCAACCGGCTTCTCACCCCCTCAAGGGGAGGTGAAAGAAAGCGGCTCAGCTCTCGCCCATCTTCAGCGCCTCGATGAAGGCGGCCTGGGGGATTTCGACCTTGCCGAACTGGCGCATGCGCTTCTTGCCCTCCTTCTGCTTCTCCAGCAGCTTGCGCTTGCGGGTGACGTCGCCGCCGTAGCACTTGGCGGTGACGTCCTTGCGCAGCGCCGAGATGGTCTCGCGGGCGACGATGCGGCCGCCGATGGCGGCCTGGATGGGTATCTTGAACATGTGCTGCGGGATCAGCTCCTTGAGCTTCTCGCACATGACGCGGCCGCGCTTTTCGGCGGCCGAGCGGTGGACCAGCATGGAGAGCGCGTCGACCGGCTCGTCGTTGACCAGGATCGACATCTTGACCAGGTCGCCCTCGCGGTAGTCGGTGAGCTGGTAGTCGAAGGAGGCGTAGCCCTTGGAGATCGACTTCAGCCGGTCGTAGAAGTCGAACACCACCTCGTTGAGCGGCAGGTCGTAGACCAGCATGGCGCGCTTGCCGACATAGGAGAGGTCGACCTGCACGCCGCGCCGCTCCTGGCAGAGCTTGAGGATGCCGCCGAGATAATCGTCCGGGGTGAGGATGGTGGCGCGGATCCACGGCTCCTCGATATGGGCGATCTTGACCACGTCGGGCATGTCGGCCGGGTTGTGCAGCTCCTTCACCGTGCCGTCGGTCATCACCATGCGGTAGACGACGGAGGGCGCGGTGGCGATGAGGTCGAGGTCGAACTCGCGCTCCAGCCGCTCCTGGATGATCTCCAGATGCAGCAGGCCGAGGAAGCCGCAGCGGAAGCCGAAGCCGAGCGCGGCCGACGTCTCCATCTCGAAGGAGAAGCTGGCGTCGTTGAGGCGCAGCTTGCCCATGGCGGCGCGCAGGGCCTCGAAATCGGCCGCGTCGACCGGGAACAGGCCGCAGAAGACCACCGGCTGCGCCGGCTTGAAGCCGGGCAGCGCCTCGGCGGTGGGCTTGCGGTCCTCGGTGATGGTGTCGCCGACGCGGGTGTCGGCCACTTCCTTGATCGAGGCCGTGATGAAGCCGAACTCGCCGGGGCCGAGCTCGTCGACGGCGAGCATCTTGGGGGTGAAGACGCCGGTGCGCTCGACCAGATATTTCGCGCCGGTGCCCATCATGCGGATCTGCTGGCCCTTTTTCAGCACGCCGTCGATGACGCGCACCAGCACGATGACGCCGAGATAGGCGTCGTACCAGCTGTCGACCAGCATGGCCTTCAGAGGCGCTGCCGCATCTCCGGATTTCGGCGGCGGCAGCTTGGTGACGATCGCCTCCAGCACGTCCTCGATGCCGATGCCGGTCTTGGCGGAGATCATGACGGCTTCCGAGGCGTCGAGGCCGATCACCTCCTCCACCTGCTCCTTCACGCGCTCGGGCTCGGCGGCGGGGAGGTCGATCTTGTTCAGGACGACCACGATCTCGTGGTTGGCGTCGATGGCCTGGTAGACATTGGCGAGCGTCTGCGCCTCGACGCCCTGGCTGGCGTCGACCACCAGCAGCGAGCCCTCGCAGGCGCGCAGCGACCGCGACACCTCGTAGCCGAAATCGACATGGCCGGGCGTGTCGATGAGGTTGAGGACGTAGTCCTGGCCGTCATGGGCGCGGTAATTCAGGCGCACGGTCTGCGCCTTGATGGTGATGCCGCGCTCGCGCTCGATGTCCATCGAATCGAGCACCTGCTCCTTGCCGGCCATCTCGCGCGCGTCGAGCCCGCCGGTCATCTGGATGAGGCGGTCGGCGAGCGTGGACTTGCCATGGTCGATATGGGCGACGATGGAGAAGTTGCGGATGTTTTTCAGCGGCGTTGTCATGGGGCCGGCCTTTAGCAGGCGGGCCGGCAAAGGCAAAGGGGGTCGCGGCGTCAGGCGCTGTCTTGGGCGCTGTCGCGGGCGCGGGCGGGCGGGGCGAGCCGTGCGCCCTCTACCGCCTGGCGCCCTTCATCGCCTCGGTGATCTCGACGGTCTCCACGCTGACGCGGGCGACGCGCGCCAAGAGGTCGGCCACCTTCTCCTTGTAGTCGGCGAAGCGGTAGGTGTTGAACTTCTCGCGGATCGTCGGGTCCTTCGGCGTCTTCTCCTTGTACTGGTCGAGGATCCAGTCCAGCCCCGAGCGGTTGCCGAGCCTGTAGTCCCACGCCTGCGCCGGAATGCCGGAAAGCGTGGTCTCGGTGTCGAGGCGGATCACGCCGTTGTCGCGGTCGGCCTTCAGCATCGCCTTCGGCGAAACGCCGGCCGCCCGCGCCTTCTCGTCGGGCGTGTCGGTGCGCACCAGCGGCCACGGCTCGACGTTCTCGTAGCCGATATGCAGCGCCATCAGCCGCTCGCCCCACGCCGCCCAGCGCCAGAAGTCGGGATAGAACGGAATGCGCGGGAACTCGCGCTTGAGGTTGAGCGCATAGGTCTCGCGATAGACGGGGTCGTGGAGGACGGCATAGACGTAGTGGAAGATGTCGTCCTTGCCGAGCGTGCGGGGCGACGGCCTGCGCGACTCACCCTCCCCTTGAGGGGGAGGGTCGCCGCGAAGCGGCGGGGTGGGGTGCTCTGCGCCATCGCCCCCACCCGCCGGGCCTTGCCCGGCGACCTCCCCCCTCAAGGGGGAGGTGGACGCGCCGCCCTCCGCGCCCGCCCGTGCCGGCGTGCCGCGGCCGTCCTTGCCGTAGGCCTTGTGGAATTCCTTCATCGCCCACTCGGTGATGTTGTCGATGCGCTCGCCGGAGGGCGTGTAGCGGTAGCGGGAGACGATCTGATAGCCATCTGCCGCAGCGCCATAGTGGAGATCGACCGGTCCGTTCCAGCTTGAAACGCAGAAATCGGCGCGGAATCCTATGCTACTGAAGCTTATGACACTATTTTCTGCGGCGGGCGGGAACATATCTGGTAATTGATATGTCATTCCATTTAAGTGACGATCGAAGTAAAGCCATATTGGGATAAATGGGCGATAGGCGGCGCGTACAATTGACGACGATCCAAATTCCTTTTCTATTCCGGCTTTGGCATATTTAGTAAGTTCCCGATCCCATCTAATCGAAAAAGCCTCTGAATCATTCGGATTCCGTCTAGCTCGCTCGTATATACTTATCAGGTATCGGATCTTTTTCTCGAGTGTATCCGTATCGAAATCATAAACCCACTCGTCTCGGTGACTCGCATTACCAAGCGAGAAAAGTCGAAAGATTGCTCCAGCTTTGCGGTCTTTCCCGGCCTTCACCTCCTTGGAGCACAGTGGGACGAAATGATCCCAGTTGTTCTCTGTCTGGTTTACCCAGTTGGAATTTCTGTCCGGCACAATCCGGTCCATCGAGAGATTGGGCAAGTTGTTTTGTGCTAGAAAGCTCAGCTTGTCGTCGGCCGTATCGAACTCAGGTCGGCGAGCGTAGAAAATTTTGCACCCCTTCAATTTTTGCCGTTTGACGAGGAACGCGATCGCCACGCCCGTCTGGATGCCGAAGACATTGTGCTTGTTGCCCGAAAGCTTGGGGTTCGCTCTAACGTCGCCCCCCAAGTCGACAAGATAGACTTCACAAAATTCCTTCTCGACCGAACGTCGGAACCCTTCGAAAGCAGCCTTTTCGATGAAGTTCCGATTCGTGACGAAGGCCAACACCCCGTCGTCGTGGAGCCTGTCCGATGCCCAGCGGAAGAACCGCGTGTACATGTCGTAAACGGTGTTTACGTTTTGCGCGGACCCGAGCCGGATGTATGTATCGCGTATCGTCTGATCTATTCGTTCGTATGCACGATTGGCGTTACCCTGATTGAAAAACTCCTGCCTTGGATTGTATGGCGGGTTGCCGATGATGACGCTGATCTTGCGCTGGTTCTGCCTCTTCACGCGCGCCACGTTCTCGTCCGACAGGCCGGCGAACATGTCGTGCTGGTAGCCGGCCTTGATGCCGAGCCCCGCCACATTGTCCAGCGTGTCGACGAAGCAGAGATTCTCGAACTCGGCGAACTGGCCGGTGATGCCGAAATAGGTCGCCTCGATGTTCAGGTTGGCCACGTAGTAGGGCAGGATGGCCACTTCGTTGGCGTGCAGCTCGTTCTTGTATTTGTGCTGGAGCTTGCGCGGGTCGCCGCGGAAGTGCTGCAAGAGCTCGGTGACGAAGGTGCCGGTGCCCGTCGCGGGATCGAGGATCTCTACGCCGGGGTCGATCAGCGCCTTGCCGAAATGCTTCTGCGTCAGCCAGTCGGCGCCCTCGATCATGAATTTCACGATCTCGTTGGGCGTATAGACCACGCCCAGCCGGTCGGCCGCCTTCGGGTTGTAGACCTTGTAGAAGTTCTCGTAGATCACTTTCAGGAAGGTCTGCTTCTCAGCGTGGCTGGTGATCGCCGCCGCGTTGGTGCGGATTGCCGCGTAGTACGGCTCCAGCGCACGCAGCGTCTCGCGCTTCACGGCGCCGGTGAAAAATTTTCCCTCCAGCCCGTAGAGCTCCCTCGCGATGTTGTTCTCGCGGTGGAAATCGCCCTCGTTGAAGACGTGGGTGAAGATTTCCTCCGTCAGGATGTGCTGGATCAGCATCTCCCGCACGTCGGCCTCGCCGACGCTGGGGTTGATCGTGTCCTTGGCGTGGCGCAGGAACTTTTCCGCCGCCGCGCGGAACTCGGCGTTGGTCTCGTAGGCCGCGTCGATCTTGTCGCGCAGCGCCTCCAGCACAGTCGGCAGGTCGGCCTTGAACTTCTCCACCGCCTTGCGGAATTCGGCGATCTCCTGCCGCTCGTAGCCGAAGAACAGATTGAGCAGCTTCAGCAGTGCCGCCACGTCCGTCATGTCCGCTTCCATCACCGGCTGGCGGTTCTGGTAGAGGATGGCGCGCTCGGAATTCTCGAAGATGATGTTGTCCTGCGGGTAGCCGCGCCGGAACTTCTTCTCGACCTCTTCGGCAAGGTCGTCCGACGTGTCCTTGGCCTCCCAGTGGCCGAGCGGCACGCGGATGTCGTGCAACACGGTGCCGTCGGGGCGGATGGTCGTCTTCTGCGTGGTCTGGTGCGGATATTCCTCCAGGAAAACCAGCTTCTGAGCGCTCGCCCAGCTGTCGAGCAGCCGGCGGAAGGCCGGGCGGATGACCTGTTCGTTGGTGACGCCCGAAAACTTCCGCAGGCGGTCGATTTCGTTGAGATAGTTCTGGACGAGTAGCTGGCTCATCTTTCCCCCGCGGCCGCATTAGAGCCGATGACGCGGGGGCTGAAAAGGTGCCGTGGCCGGCAATGGCAGCGTAGCGTGCGCATGTTGCGACGAAGGCGGGCCGGCAAAGGCAAAGGGGGTCGCGGCGTCAGGCGCTGTCGATGCGGGCGGGCGGGGCGAGCCGTGCGGCCAGCCGCGCCAGCTCGGCCTGGCGCGACGTGCCGGTCTTGCGGAAGATGCTGTCGAGATGGCTGCGCGCGGTGGTGGGCGCGATGCCGAGCGCGGCGGCCGCGGCGGCGAGCGACTGGCCGGCGAGCAGGCGGGCGAGCAGGCGGGTCTCGGCCGGGGTGAGGCCGCAGGCGGCGGCGAGCGTGCCCGCCTCGAGCCGCGCGTCGGGTTCGGCCGCGACGAAGATCGCCGCAACAGCCCCGCCGCGCAGCCGCGGGCGGACGCTGCCGCCGGCCATGGGCAGGACGTGGGCGATGAGCGGCCCGCCGCCTGCTGCGCTCTCCGGGCAGTCCTCTGCTTCTGCGGGTCCGCCCAGCGGCACGGCGAGCCCGGCCGCGCCGAGCTGGGTTTCGCCGCCGGCCGCGAGCGCGATCGCGGCGTGCAGCTCGCGCGTGGCGGCGGCGGTGGGCGCGCGCACAAGGCCGCCGCCGTCGCGCAGCAGGCTGCCCTGCGCCATCAGGCGCTCGCCGGCGCGGTTGGCGTGCAGGATGGCGCCGCGGGCGTCCGTCAGGATGACGCCGCAGGCGGCCGCGTCGAGGGCCTCGGCCATGCGGTCGGCCTCGAGCAGGCTGGCATCCAGCAGGTTGGAGATGGTCACCGCGCGGCGCAGATGCGGCAGCAGCAGGCGCCCGAGATCGAGCGCGCGGTCGGCAATCGCGCGACCGCGATGCGCCACCACCATCTCCGAAAAGTGCGAGGGCGAATGCATGAGGAAAAAATGGGTGATGTCGGCGATGCCGAGCGGGGCCAGGCAGTCGCGGACATAGGGGGAGGTGTGGAGATAGGACGCCGGAAGGTGGCGGGAGGCGATGAAGGGATCGTCGATGGACGGCGCGGCGGCGAACCATTCGCCCAGGCGCGCATGGATCTCGGGCAAATGGCGGCGGCGCTCGTCCAGCCATGACGGCTCCCAGCCGACGCTGCGGTCTATCACCATGCGGTCGCGGCGCAGATCGTTGAGCGAAAGGATGACGGATTCGGCCTCGAGCGCGGCGGCGATCCCGGCCAGCGCCCGCGGCCACAGGCCGGGATCGAGCGTGCAGTCGTAGATGGACCCGATGAGCTGCGAGAGGGCTTGCGGCGACTGCGGATCGTGCATGGGCAAAGGCGGTTGCTTGACGGGCGCGGCCGGAATTGCGGCATGCACCGCAGGAACCGCCGGAACTATCTCCTACAAACGCAGGATGCGCAAGCAAGGCGGGACGGCCAGACTTGGCCGCCGAAACGGCGGAACGAAGGAGGCCCCTGATGAAAGCTGACAACCAGGACACGGGCTGGCGAGCGCAGCCCGAACGACCCCGGGCTTCGCGCCCGGCGCCACCGCCGGCGCGGCGGGCGCTGCGGCTCGCGCTTGCCGGCGCGGCCATCGCATTCGGGTCGCCGGCGGCGGCGCAGGAATGCGCGGAATGGGACGTTTCCGGCCGCTGGTACATCACGCAGAGCAATGTCGGCAGCGTGGTGTTCGACGTGAGCCAGCGCGGCAAGGTGGTGACGGGCAAGGCGGGATGGTCGGAGCTGGTGGGCGGCGAGCCGATACTGGGCATCATCCAGCGCGGCAAGGACCCCGCCTTCTACAAGGGTTCGGTCGACGGGACGGTGAGCGGCTCGCGCTTCGAGCTGAACGTGTACTGGCCCACCAACAGGGCGGTGGGCGTGTATGTCGGCACGATCGGCCCGCGCGGGCGGATCGAGGGCACCACCCACGACAAGCTGGCGCCGAAGAACCGGGCGACATGGTTCAGCGACAGCCTGATGAAATGCGCGCGGCTGGCCGACCAGCCGGTGCGCCCGCTGGGCAAGCGGCCCGCCAAGAAGCAGGAGATCGACACCAGCAAGACGACGACGACCGGCGGCGACCTGCGCGTCGCGCCTATACAGAACGCGGACCGGCTGCGCGTGCAGCCGGGCGTGGGCGACCTGATGCTGCGGCAGCGCCCGAAGGCGCCCTGCACACCGCCCAAATGCTGAAGCCGGCGCGAGGGGACGCGGCAACCGACGCGCCCCTCGCCCGGGAACCGACTGTGGATGCCCGGCGGGCAGAGGGGGGTGTCTTGCGCGGCGGCGGGATGTCCCCCCTCGCCGGAGCGGGCAGCCTCATGCCCTACGGAGGCCGCGGGAAGCGGAAGCGACGGGGCTATTCGGCAGCGATGGCCGGGGCGGCGCGCATGGCCGCTTCCGGCGCCGGGGCGAAATGCTGCTTGACCAAAGCGCGCCAGGCCAGGATCTGCTGCGCCAGGCGGTGCGGATCGCCCATGACGCGGGCCATGATGATGCCGCCGTCGATGACGCAGGAGGCCATCTCGGCCAGCACGTCGAGATCGACCGGTTCGCGCGGCGGATGCACGGCCGCGATTTCGCCGAGATAGCCGCGGAAACGCCGGTTCATGGCGACCATGGCCTCGCGGTTGAGGTCTATGACCCGGCGATCGAACAGGCGCTCCTGGTAGCAGACGGAGGCGATCATGCAGCCGGGATGGCCGCCCGGCAGATCGGCCAGCACCTCGGCCAGCAGCTTGAGCCCGATGAGGAAGGCCTGCAGCGGATCGTCCGACAGCTCGGCCGCGCGGCCGAACACCTCGTCGAGCAGGCGCTGGTCTTCGCCGACATAGCGGGCCAGCATCTCGTGGGCGAGCTCGTTCTTGTCGCGGAAATGATAGAAGAACCCGCTCTTGGTTATGCCTGCCTCGGCGATGATCTCCTCGATGGAGGTGGCGCCGAAACCCTTCTGCAGCACGCTGGCGCGGGCGATCTCGAGGATGCGCTGGCGCGTCGCCTCTCCCTTGCGCATGTCGCTTCCCCCCCTGAAAACCGCACCCGCGGTATGGTTATGCCTTGCGGAAATTCTACCACAAAGATCACGCAAGACGCCACGATCTGGGCATTGCATTGATTCTGCTCGTCTATTCTGGGCCGCAAGACACCCGGACCGCAAGAATACTAGTTTGCGTACAAACGATCTGGGACAAGCCGCGCCTTCCGAACACACCGCCAAGGGGGGGATCGGCCACGAGCAAATATCGCAACAGACTGCCGCAGGGCCGCGGCGCAGGTCAACGCCACGCCAGCGGCGGGGCCACGTCGCCGGCGGCGGCCTGATCCAACCACCATACGAAACACGAAAGCGGCGACGGGTCGGGGTTCCGTGCGCCGGGGAGACCGTCTTGAAATTCCTGTCCCTTTTCATCGCCTTCATCGCCGAAAGCACGGCCATGCGGGCCGCGGCCCGGGAGGCCCGGCGCCGCAAGCCGCCACGCGTCCGGCCGACCGACCTGAGCGCGCTCAACGACCACCAGCTGCGCGACATCGGCCAGACGCGCGACCGCCGGCCGGGCCCCAGCCGCCACCTCATGTGGTGAGGCCGGCAAGACAAGAGATGCGGCGGACCAGCGGCCCGGCCTGGATGCCGGGCCGCCAGCATCCATGCCCGCGGCGAAGCCGCCGGGGAATTGCTGGCCGCAGAAATCTTCTACTGCCCCCTTGACGCAACGGAACATATCAGGAACATTGCCCACGTCTCCAAAGGCTGAAGAGCGAAAGGGGCAATGAAGCAGTGGCCGGACGCCGCGCGTGCGACGGCAGCCGGGCATCGAGAGGTGGGCCGTTCAGGCGTTGCCGATGAGCACGCCGGCGGCGAAGACGAGGCTGCCGCCCAGCACCACCTGGAAGGCGGCGCGCAGGAAGGGCGTCTCCATCCAGCGGTTCTGGATATAGGCGATCGCCCACAGCTCGACGAAGACCACCGCCGCGGCGACGCTGGTGGCGGTCCAGAAATCGGGGATGAGGTAGGGCAGCGCATGGCCGAGCCCGCCGATGGCCGTCATCAGGCCGGAGGCCAGGCCGCGCTTGAGCGGCGAGCCGCGGCCGGACAGCTTGCCGTCGTCATGGGCCGCCTCGGTGAAGCCCATGGAGATGCCGGCGCCGACCGAGGCGGAAAGGCCGACGAGGAAGGTCTGCCAGGTGTCCTGGGTGGCGAAGGCGGCTGCGAAGATGGGGGCGAGCGTGGAGACCGAACCGTCCATGAGGCCGGCAAGGCCGGGCTGGACATAGGTTAGGATGAAGCGGCGGCGCTCGGAGCGCGCCTCCTCGGCGCGGATGTCGGGCGGCAGATGCTCTGCCGCCAGCCGGCGGGCCAGCGATTCGTGGCCGCGCTCGGCGGCGGCGAGATCGCCGAGCAGCTTGCGGGTGGATGCGTCGGAGGAGCGCCTGGCCGCCTCGACGTAAAACCGCTCGGCCTGCTGCTCCATGGCCTCGGCCTGGGCGCGCACCTTGTCGAGGCCGAGGGGGCGCACCAGCCAGTCGGGCTGGCGCTCGTAATAGCCGCGCACATGCTCGCGCCGGATGAGCGGGATGCGCTCGCCGAAGCGGCGGCGGTGCTGCTCGACCAGGGCGGCGCGGTGGCGGTCCTCCTCCGCGGCCATGTCGTCGAACACGGCCGCCGAGGACGGGTATTCCCCGCGCAGCCCGTCGGCATAGTCGCGATAGATGCGGGCGTCGTCCTCCTCGGAGGAGATGGCCAGCGCCAGCACCTCCTGCTCGCTCAGCGCGTCGAAGGAGCGGCGTCCGAAATCGAAGAAGCGCATGGGTCCCACCTTTGCGCGGTAGGATAGGACGGCCGGCGCGCCACGCCAATGCGCCAGATCAAAGCGCACGCGCCGCCACCGGCGCACGCGGGCGGGACGGCGGATTGTGGGCCAGGCGGCGAGGCGCGGCGGCGGGCAGGCTCACGCCCGCAGCAGAGCCTCGAAGGCGCGGCGGCCCGGCGGCGTGAAGGCCACGATGCGGGCGCCGGGCTCACGCCGCGCCCAGCCGAGCGCGAAGATGCGGTCGAGCGCGGCAGCGCCGAGCGCGCCGGCCAGATGCGAGCGGCGCACGCTCCAGTCGAGGCAGGCGCGGCAGAGCGGGCGGCGGCCGCGCCGCACGGCGTCGGCATCGATGCCCCAGGCGCGGAAGAAGTCGCGGCCGGCGGCGGTGAGCTCCAGCCCGTCGCCGGCGGCGCGGATGCGGCCGGCGGCCGCAAGCCGGTCGTAGAAGGCGACGCCGGCCTCGCCGGCCAGATGATCGTAGCAGACGCGCGCCTGCCTGAGCGCGGCGTCGCGCGGGCCCGGCCGTACGCGGCGCGGACCGTCGGCATCGGCAACCACGCTGATCGCCTCGAGCATGGAGGCGACGCGCGGGCCGGAGAGCGCGTAGTAGCGGTGGCGCCCCTGCACGGCGACGGTGACCAGCCCGCCTTCGGACAGGCGCGCCAAATGCGAGCTCGCGGTGGGCAGGCTGACGCCGGCCTCCAGCGCCAGCTCGCTCGCCGTCAGCGCCATGCCGTTCATCAGCGCCGACAGCATGTTGGCGCGGGCGGGATCGCCCACCAGGCTGGCCACGCGCGCGAGGTCGGGGGCATCCTTCATCGCTCTGTCCTGTCCGTCATCATTCGATGCGCATCGAAGCATGTTCCGCATCGTGGCGCTAGTTTCCAGTCATCGACGGCGCCCGGCGGCCGCACCCTCCAAAGGGCACGGCACAGGGGCAGGCCGCGGGGAGTTGTCCGGGGCCGGGTCGCCCAAGCGGTAGCACGCGACCGGCGAAAGACGCTTCGATGCCGATCGAAGCATGAGCGACGAAACCTTAGAGAGAACACCGATGATAACCTGCTTCATCCGCTACGAGATCGACCCGTTCCAGCGCGAGGCCTTCGCCGAATATGCACGCAACTGGGGGCAGGCGATCCCGCGCTGCGGGGCCGACCTGATCGGCTATTACGCGCCGCACGAGGGCTCGGCGACCACCGCCTACGGCCTCTACAATATCGACAGCCTGGCTGCCTACGAGGCCTACCGGGCGCGGCTGGCAGCCGATCCGGCCGGCAGGGCCAACTACGAATTCGCGCGCGAAAGACGCTTCATCCTGCGCGAGGACCGCATCTTCCTGAAGCTGGCTTCGGCGCCGCATGCGGCGCCTGAAGGCGCATCGGGGGTCGTGTCGTGATCGCGGTGATCTTCGAGGTGGAGCCGGCCGACCGCGACGCCTATCTCGGCATCGCCGCACGGCTGCGGCCGCTGCTGGACGGGATCGACGGGTTCATCTCGATCGAGCGCTTCCAGAGCCTCGCGGAACCGGGCCGGGTGCTGTCGCTGTCGTTCTGGCGCGACGAGGAAGCGGTGGCGGCGTGGCGCAACACGTATGAGCACCGGCAGGCGCAGCGCGCCGGGCGCGGCGGCGTGCTGGCTGCCTATCGCCTGCGGGTGGCGCAGGTGGTGCGCGACTACGGCATGGAGGAAAGGACGCAGGCGCCCGAAGACAGCCGGCAGGCGCACGCCGAGGCATGAGCATGCGGAAAGGAACATCCGCGACGAGGGCGCGGAAGAGAATTTTTGTCCCTTGCAGGGGGCGGGCCGGGGCGCCCATATAGGCGAAAGTTTGCCTATAGAAGGAGAGGTCCGTTGCCGGCCCAGAAGCATCCGCACGCGAAGATCGACCCCGGGCCGATCCTCGAGATGATCGACAGCATACAGGAGGAGCTGGAGCGGCTGCGCGCGCTGGTGCAGCCGCAGGCGCTGGGCGAGTTCGACCCGGCCGACCCGCGCAACAAGGCCGGCGACGGCAAGCTGACGCCGCAGGGCGTGGAATGCTGCTACCGCATGTTCGACGAGGGCAAGTCGCGCTACTCGGTGGCGCGGCAGATGAAGATTTCCTTCGCGGCGGCCACGCACCGCTTCCAGGCCTGGATGAAGGCCGGCGGCGAAAAGCGGACGCGGGTGCGGCTGGGGTAGAGGGCGCCGCCAGGCTGGCGCGCTTCCCGGGCGCCTTTCTTCGTGCCACCGGCACGAAGAATTTGCCCAGGGCGAACCGGCGGCTCACCCCCTGTAAACGGGGAGGATGAACCCTTCAAATCCGTCGCATCGGAAGGCATAGTCCGCGCCATGGAAATCGGCCCAGACACTCCGCTCGACCGCTTCGGCCGCTGGCTGGCGCGCCTGCTGCAGACCGAATCGTCGGGCTACCAGCCCTATACGCCATCGGACCCGGAGACGCTGCGGCGGGCGCTGCAGCCGGGCGACGTGCTGCTGGTGGAAGGCAACCAGAAGATCTCGGCGGCGATCAAGTACCTGACGCAATCCACCTGGTCGCACTCGGCGCTGTATGTCGGCGACGCGCTGCCCGAACCGGAAGGCGGCGGCGAGCGGCCGCGGCTGGTGGAGGTCAATCTCGGCGAGGGATGCGTGGCGGTGCCGCTGTCGAAATACCGCACCTACAACACCCGCATCTGCCGGCCGAACGGGCTGACGCCGGACGACCGCAAGACGGTGGTGGAGTTCATGACGGCGCGGCTGGGCCTGCGCTACGACATGAAGAACATATTCGACATGCTGCGCTATTTCTTCCCGACGCCGCCGGTGCCGGTGCGTTGGCGGCGGCGCATGATCGCCTTCGGCTCGGGCGACCCCACGCGCGCCATCTGCTCGACGCTGATCGCCGAGGCGTTCGGCCAGATCCGCTATCCCATATTGCCGGAGATCACGCTGGCGCCGGGGCGAGCCTCGGCGCAGTCGGCCTATTCGCGGCGGGAGATCATGCATATCCGCCACCACTCGCTCTACACGCCGCGCGACTTCGACCTGTCGCCCTATTTCCACATCGTCAAGCCGACGCTGGCCTACGGCTTCGACTACAAGACGGTGCAGTGGGCCGAGGCCGCGGAGGGTGGCGCAAGGGCAGTCGAGGCCGGAAGCCCCGCCGGCGAGCAGTGAGCGTTACCACCCGAGAGGTCGAGCCCGGGCTGCCGGCACGCGGCCGGACCGCGGCCCAGGCCGCCCCCTCCAGCATGCTTCGCATGGTCCCTGCCGGCCGGGTCCCCGCTGCTTCGCAGGGAGGATCAGGCGCGCTCAGCCTAGGCCGGCGGCGCGGACATCGGGCAGGAAGGAGCGGCTGACCGGCAGGGCGGTGCCGTCCTTCATGACGAGCACCAGCCTGCCGTCGCGGCGGACCGAACGGGCCACCTGCGCGGCGGCGACCCAGTGCGAACGGTGGATCCGGAGGCCGGGCACGCCTTCCGTCTCGGCGATCGCGTCGGCGAGCCGCATCAGCACCAGCGCGCCGCCGCGGTCGGTGCGGATGTCGACATAGTGGTCCTGAACGGTGATGTGGGACAGCTCGCCGCGCAGATGCGGCGGCAGCCGATCGAGGATGCGCGGACGGCGCGGCGCGGCGGCGGGCTGCACATCGGGCGCGGCAGCAAGCGGGGCGGCGGGTGTGGCCGCGGATGGAGCGGCCAGCGGCGCGCCTTGCACGCCGGCGGCAGGCGGCGCGGAGAAGACCGCGATGACGGCCGACACCACGGCCGCGATGGCGACGGTGTAGCCGAGCAGCGGCATGAAGGGCATGGCGCCGCCCTCGAAGACGGCTGCGTTCAGCCCCCAGACGACGAGCGTGACGGGGACGCCGGCCGCGGCGCCGAAGAGAGCGTAGGCGCCTGCGCCGGCCGCGCCGCCCGGCCGGTAGAGACGCGCCATCAGCGCCACGAGGGCGACCCCGACCACATAGGTGGAGAAGACCGTGGCAGCCCAGTAGGCCAGGCGGGCGGGCAGGCGCAGACCGTCATAGGTGCCGAACGGGCCGACCAGCCCGAGCACAACCGCGGCCGCGGCGATGGCCAGCCAGAAACGCGGCGAGGTGAGCATGCGCCGCATTTCACGCATCGTGGATTGCAGGGGGGTGTCGCTCACGAACGGTTCCGGCGGCTCACGTATCCGCGTTTGCGCAAGAGTCTAGCCGCGCACTAGGCGAAGTCCAGCACCGGCGCAACACGCCGCCAGAGGAAGGACACCGCCATGACACTCGAACCGCTGCTGCAGGCTTCGGCCGCCATCCAGATCCACGCGCTGGCCGCGGTGCTGGCGTTCGTGCTGGGAGGGATGATCCTGTTTCGCCGCAAGGGCGACCGGCTGCACCGGCTGGGCGGGCGCATCTGGGTGGGGCTGATGGTGGTTGTGTGCCTGTCGTCCTTCTTCATCCACACGATCCGGATGCTGGGTCCGTGGAGCCCCATCCACCTGCTTTCGATCGGCACGCTGGGCGCGCTTGTGTGGGGCGTCGGGCTGGCGCGGGCGCGGCGCATCGCGGAGCACCGCCGCACGATGCAGGCGACCTATCTCGGCGCACTGGTGCTGGCGGGCTTCTTCACCTTCATGCCGGGCCGCATCATGTTCGCGGTGTTTTTCGGGGGCCCGCAGCCCATGGCGGGCGCGGCAGTGGCAGCGGCGGTGGTGACCGCAGGCGCGGCACTGGCCTGGGTGGGCAGGCGGACGCCGGCAAGGCGGGCTGCCGGGGCGCGGGCATAGGCCAGGGCGGCCGGCCTTTCTTCGTGCCACTGGCACGACGAATTTTGCCTACGGCAAACCGGCTGCTCACCCCCCGTGAACGGGGGAAGAACCGGCGGCGCGGCCCCCCGACGCCCAAGACCGGCGGCGCGGAGAACCAGCGCGGCGTGGCGACGAGGGTGTTTCGAGCTGCTACTCGCTCGTGGCGCCGGTTGCCTCGGCGGGGGAGATGCGCAGCACCTCGCCGGCGCGCTCGTCGGTGACGACGTAGATGGCGCCGTCCGGACCCTGGGCCACGTCGCGGATGCGCAGTTCGAGGTCCTCGAGCAGGCGCTCCTCGCCGCCGACCGAATCGCCGTCGACCTGCAGCCGCACCAGCGCGGTGGAGGCGAGGCCGCCGACGAAGAGATCGCCCTGCCAGCCGGGGAAGGCGGCGCCGTCGTAGAAGATCATGCCGGACGGTGCGATGACCGGCGTCCACGAATAGATGGCGTCGACCATGCCCTCCTTGTGCTCGACGCTGCCGCTGATGGGATCGCCGCTGTAGTCGATGCCGAGGGTGACGAGCGGCCAGCCATAATTGGCGCCGGGCTCGATGATGTTGAGCTCGTCGCCGCCGCGCGGACCGTGCTCGATCTCCCACAGGGCGCCGGTCTGCGGGTTGAGGGCGGCGGCCTGCACGTTGCGCACGCCGTAGGCCCAGATCTCGGGCAGTGCGCCTTCGGTGCCGACGAAGGGATTGTCGTCGGGCACGCTGCCGTCGGGACTGATGCGCACGATCTTGCCCAGATGGGAGCCTAGCTCCTGCGCCTGCCCGCGGAAGCGCGGGCTGGACCGCTCGCCCAGCGTGACGAAGAGGTGGCCGTCGCGGTCGAAGATGAGGCGCGAGCCGAAATGGGCGTTGCTGCTGACCTTGGGCTGCTGGCGGAAGATGACCTCCACGTTTTCGAGGGCGGTCATGTCGGGGCTGAGCACGCCGCGCGCGACGGCGGTTCCGTTGCCGCCCTCGCCAGCCTCGGCGAAGCTGAGATAGACCAGCCGGTTTTCGGCGAAGGCGGGATCGAGGGCTACGTCGAGCAGGCCCCCCTGGCCGCGCGTGACGACCCGAGGCACGCCGGAGATGGGATCGGACAGCGCGCCGTCGCTGCCGATATGGCGCAGATTGCCCCGCTTCTCGGTGACCAGCGCGCCGCCATCGCCCGGCAGGAAGGCAATCGCCCACGGATTGGCCAGGCCGCTTGCGAAGGTCTGCACGCGGATGGACGGGCCTTCGGTGTCATAGACCCGGTCGACCGCGTAGGCGGGCATGGCGAGCGTGGCGGCGAGGGGGATGGCGGCTGCGAAGACGAGGGTGCGATTCATCAAGCTTTACTGTCCTGTTCTGTTCGATCTGCCGGCGCCCGCCCGGGACAGCGTAGATAGGGCATGGGGCCGGCGGGTGGACCAGCATCACGCGCAGTTGACCGGAGGTGACCGCCCCACAGGGCCGAAGCCGTTGGAAACCCTACGTTTACGCTGCCACCCAACCCAATGTTAACGGGGCATGGCGCATAAGCGACGGCGAAAACTCCCGTCAGCCGGTGAACAGACATGCCGGGCTTCCGCCTAAACGCCCTCCTGCATGCATTCCGCCACGATGCCCGCGGCAACACGCTGGTGCTGTCGGCGCTGTCGCTGCCGGTGCTGCTGGGCGTGGCTGCGCTGGTGGTGGAATACGGCAACGGGCTGGTGACCAAGGTGCAGAACCAGCGCGTTTCGGACCTGGCATCCTATTCCGGCGCGATCGCCTATGCGGGGACGAATTCGCAGCCGGCCATGGTGGCGGCGGCGCAGCGCACGGCCGAGCTGAACGGCGTGCCCGGCGCCAATGTGGCGGTGACGCTGGTGGACTCGCCCAAGACGAGCGGCGCCAAGGCGGTGCAGGTGGCGATACTGACGCAGCAGCCGCTGCTGCTGGCGCGGTTCGTGTCCAACAACAGCAGCGTCAATGTGAGAAGCAGCTCGCTGGCGGAAGTGGGCGTGACGGAGACGCATGTGCCCGGATGCTTCCTGGCGCTGGCCAGCAGCGGCGGCATCACGCTGAGCGGCGGCACCAAGATCGTGGCGCCTACATGCACCGTTTCGTCCAACGCGACGGTGGCGGTGCCGTGCGGCACCTCGATCAAGACCACGACGCTGAACTACAATTCGGCCGCCGCGCCGAGCCAGCCATGCAACGGCATCGTGAACGCCGCGAACGCACCGGCGCCGCTGGTGAAGACCGCGACGGCCGACCCGCTGGCCGGCAACTCGGCGATCGCGACGGCCACGCAGCGCATCGCCACGGTGGCGGCGCAGACGATTCCCGCCGGGCCGACCGCCGGCCAGAACAAGAACATCGATTTCGGCTGGAACGCCGCGCCGACCCAGAACCAGGCTTCGCAGATCGGCTGCTCGGCCGCGCTGAACGGCAGCACATGGACACTGACCTGCGCCGGCGCCACGGTGAACCTGGGCAACATGACGGTGGCCGGCGGCATCAACGTCAACTTCAACCTGACGGGCGCAGCCAGCACGACCTACAATTTCAAGGGCTACATCAGCAACACGGGCGCGGTGGTGCGCTTTCCGGCCGGCACCTACAATGTCGCCAAGGGCATCATCACCGGCGGCGGCTCGACCACCGAATTCGGCGCCGGCACGTTCAACATGGGCCGCTCGGACCAGTCCTGTTCGGGCGCGACCTACTCGATCTGCAACACGAGCACGCTGAGCTTCGGCGGGCCCAGCAGCTTCATGCTGGCGGGCGGCATCTTCAACTCGCAGGTGCTGAGCATGGGCAGCGGCACCACCAACAGCTACCAGATCGGCCCTTCGAGCGCGGGCTTCGCCTTCGAGACGGGCGGCGGCTCGAAGACGTCGCTGGCCGACGCCAGCGGCAGCGGCAAGCTGTTCAAGGTGAAGGGATCGATCCGCAGCGGCGGCGGCAGCTGCCTGACGCTGCCGGCCGCCGCGCAGCAGGACATCGCCGGCAATTTCGACATTGCGGGCGCGCTGACGCTGGGCGCGGGCATATGGACGATCGACGGCTATTTCGCGCTGGGCGCGAATGGCGGCGGCGCGGTGTGGTGCGACACGGAGACGATAAGCCTGAAGGCGAACGCGGTGTCGCTGGTTCTGTCGGGCAAGGCGGCGCCGACATCGGGAAGCTGCTCGGGCCAGGCGTTCTGCGTGAGCGCCGGCTACAGCAATGTGCGGCTGGTTTCGCCCAGCAGCGGAACCATGACCAACCTCGCGGTGATCGGACCGGCGACGGCAGGCAACAGCAGGGGCGCGCGCTTCGACGCCGGCGGCTCGGGCGGGCAGATCTCGGGCGCGTTCTACTTCCCCAACGGGCCGATAAGCATGGATGGCGGGGCGAGCGTGGGCGGGGTGCCGGGCGGCTGCCTGCAACTGGTGGGCGCCAGCATCAGCATGTCCGGAGGCACGGCCTCCGGCTCGGAATGCATCGCCGGGACCGGCGGCGGGCCCAGCACGAACAATGTGAGCCTGGTGAGATGATGCGCAAACGCAACCCGCTGGCCGCAGTGCTTTCGCGCTTCAGGCGCAGCCGCGACGGCGTGTCGGCGGTGGAATTCGCCATGGTGGCGCCGGTGTTCCTGATCATCCTGGCGGGGATCGTGGATGTGGGCGCCGTGCTGTTCGTCAAATACCGGCTGAACGCGGCGATCTCGGCCGGGTCGAACTACGCGCTGGTGAACGGGCAGGACATCAGCCAGAACAATGGCAGCACGCTGGCGGTGAACATCGCCAGGCTGCTGGCCGGGCAAGGCGCCAACACCGGCGCGAGCGCGCAGGCAGTGGTGGCGGTCAACAACGGCACGCAGATCATGATGAGCGGCGGCACCGCGACGAGCACGACGCTGCCCGGCAACGCCAACAGCTGCTACTGCCCGGCGGTGGCGAGCAGCACGGTAAACTGGGGCTCGTCCAAGACCTGCGGCAGCGCCTGCACCGGCGGCGGCGTGGCGGGCAAATATGTGATCATCACGGTCGGCCGGCCCTACAGCCCCATGTTCAGCGGCTACGGCATCGTCAACGAGGGGCAGGTCGCGGTCTCGGCCGTGGTGCAGGGCCAGTGAGGCGCGGCCGGCGCGGCCCGTGGCGCGATCTGTGGCGCGACCGCAGCGGCGCGAGCGCGCTGGAGTTCGCGATCATCGCCGGACCGCTGATATTGCTGCTGCTGGGCACGATCGAGTTCGGCCGGCTCTTGTGGCTGCGGCAGGCGCTGGAGGACACGGCGACGGCGGCGGCGCGCTGCATGGGCATACCGCAGCCGGAATGCGCGGTGGGCGGCGTCTACAACGCCAACGCCACGCGCAACTTCATCACCGGCACGGCCGGCGGGTGGGGACTGGCGGTGAACGCCGACAACATCGTGCTGAACAACGCCGCCACCTGCTCGGGTCTTTCGGGCTTTTCCAATGTGCAGGTGACCTACCAGTTCAGCTCGCCCGTGCCCGGCTTCCTGGAAGTCGTGGGCATGGCGTCGACGCTGACCAGCAACGCCTGCTTCCCCAACCAGTCCTGACGGCCGGCGCGCTTCAGCGGGGGGCGAAGTAGGGGCCAAGCGTGATGAGCGCGACGGCCGCGATGGCCAGGACGATGCCGACGGCCTGGATGGCGTCGACCCGCTCTCCGAACCAGGCAAAGGCCACGATGTTGACCGCGACCAGCTGGATGACGGCGGAGAGGCTGAGCGCGATGCCGAGACCGAAATCGCGGATGAGCCGCAGCATGATGAGATTGCCGGCGGTGTAGAGCACGAGCACGAGGGCCAGACGCCAGCCGCTGGGCGCCAGCGTCCAGGCCTTGGCCGCGCTTGCGGCGAACAGGAAGATCAGCGTCGAAAGGCCGAGCTGCGCCATTCCCAGCACTGTCATGCGGATTCCCTTCCCCGACGGCAGGCGCGGACGGCCTGCTTCGCGTGCATTGCGCCCTGGCCCGGCCGGCGTCAAGCGGGGGCGCGGGACCAGCCCACGTACGGAGGGGGGAAGCGCAGGCGCGACAATGCGCCCCGCGCGGCGCTGCGCCGCTTTGACGCCCGCGGCGGGCCGGCCTATTCTTCGGGGGCAGCGGCAGGCTGTGCCAGCGGAAAGGCGATTCCCTGATGGATTTCGACCCGCTCATACTTTCGCGCATGCAGTTCGGCGCGAACATCACCTTCCATATCCTCTTTCCCACCATCACCATCTCGCTCGGCTGGGTGCTGCTGTTCTTCAAGCTGCGCTACAACGCCACCGGCGAGCACGCCTGGATGCGCGCCTATTTCTTCTGGGTGAAGGTTTTCGCGCTGTCGTTTGCGCTGGGCGTGGTGTCGGGCGTGACCATGAGCTTCCAGTTCGGCACCAACTGGCCGGGCTTCATGGAGAAGGTGGGCAACATTGCCGGGCCGCTGCTGGCCTACGAGGTGCTGACGGCGTTCTTCCTGGAGGCGGTGTTCCTCGGCATCATGCTGTTCGGCTTCCGCCGCGTGTCGAACCGCGTGCACACGATCGCGACCTTCCTGGTGGCGTTCGGCACGACCATGTCGGCGGTGTGGATCCTGGCGCTGAACTCGTGGATGCAGACGCCGGCCGGCTTCGAGATGCGCGACGGCGTGGCCTATGCGACCGACTGGTGGGCGATCGTCTTCAACCCGTCCTTCCCCTACCGGCTGATCCACATGCTGCTGGCTTCTGGGCTGACGGTGGCCTTCCTCGTCGCCGGGCTTTCGGCGCTGCGCTGGCTGATCGGCGACCGCACGGAATCGATGTGGAAGGCGCTGCGCACCGGAGTGGCGGTGGGGGCGGTGCTGATCCCGCTGCAGATATTCGCCGGCGACCAGCACGGGCTGAACACGCTGGAGCACCAGCCGGCCAAGGTGGCCGCGATGGAGGCGAACTGGGAGACGCGGGGCAACGTGCCGCTGGTGCTGTTTGCCTGGCCCGACGAGGAAGCGCGCGAGAACCATTTCGAGATCGCCATTCCCAACGGGGCGAGCCTGATCCTGAGGCACAGCTTCGACGGCGTGGTGCCCGGGCTCAACGATTTCGCGGGCGAGCACCCGCCGGTGCTGCCGGTGTTCTGGGGCTTCCGCATCATGGTGGGCACCGGCATCCTGATGCTGCTGGTGTCGTGGACGGCGGCGTTCTTCCTCTACCGGCGCGGGACGCTGCCGCGGCCGCTGGCCTTCGTGATGGTGCCAATGGCGTTTTCCGGCTGGGTGGCGACGCTGGCCGGCTGGTACACGACCGAGATCGGCCGCCAGCCCTGGCTGGTGACCGGCGTGCTGAAGACCGCCGACGCGGTGGGACCGGTGGCGGGCAGCCACGTGGCGCTGACGCTGGCGGGCTACCTGGCGCTCTACGCGGTGCTGATCCTGGTCTATCTGGGCGTGCTGGTGCACCTTGCGCGCAAGGCGGCGAAGGACGGCGACCGCTCGCCGCTGCCGGGCGTCGAGGGGCGCGCCATGTCGCAGCCCATGCATGCGCAGGAGGGCGGGTGATGACTTCGGAAGCTATGTCCAATGCGCCCCCTCCACCACGCTTCGCGTGGTCCCCCTCCCCCGTGAACGGGGGAGGATCAGCCGGGGAGTACCAGCCATGACCATCGACTGGGCAACACTCATGCCGCTGATCTTTGCGGGGCTGATGGGGCTTTCGATCCTGATCTATGTGGTGCTGGACGGCTTCGACCTCGGCATCGGCATCCTGTTCGGCGCGGCCAGCGACGAGGAGAAGGACACGATGATCGCCGCGATCGGGCCGTTCTGGGACGCCAACGAGACGTGGCTGGTGCTGGCGGTGGGACTGCTGCTGGTTGCCTTCCCGATCGCGCACGGCATCATCCTGACGGCGCTGTACATGCCCGTGTTCGTGCTGCTGGTGGGGCTGATCCTGCGCGGGGTGGCGTTCGACTTCCGCGCCAAGGTGCCGCTGCACCGCAAGCACCGCTGGGACAAGCTGTTCCTGGCGGGATCGCTGACGGCTGCACTGGCGCAGGGCTACATGCTGGGCGTCTATGTGCTGGGGCTGGAAGAGGGCTGGCTGGCGCTGGGCTTCGGCCTGCTGGTGGCGCTTTGCCTCGCCGCCTCCTACGCGGCGATGGGCGCGGCATGGCTGATCTACAAGACGGAGGGCGAATTGCAGCGCAAGGCGGTGACGTGGCTGCGCGGCACGCTGATCTTCACCGCGCTGGGCATGGCGGCGGTGTCGCTGGCCACACCGTTTGCCTCGCCGCGCATCTTCGAGAAGTGGTTCACCATGCCGGAGATCGTTTACCTGGCGCCGCTGCCTATCGTGGCGGGGGCGCTTTTCGTCTGGCTGCTGACGCTGACCTTCCGGCTGCCGGCCGAAGGCGACCGCCATTCGATCACCCCGTTCGTGGTGCTGGCGGCGATCTTCACCACCGGCTTCGCGGGGCTGGCCTATTCGTTCTACCCGTATGTGGTGCCCGACCGGCTGACCATCTGGCAGGCGGCGGCGGCCACGGAGAGCCTGGGCATCATCCTTGTCGGCACATGCTTCGTGCTGCCGGTGATCATCGGCTATTCGTTCTATGCCTACCGGGTGTTCGGGGGGAAGGCGGGCGATCTCAGCTACGACTGAGCGCGGGAGCGCAAGCCGCAGCATGGCGCCAGACAGGCAGAAGGCCCGCCGCGGGAGCGACGGGCCTTCCGTTCATGTCATGCGGGCCGGTCATGCGGGCCTTCGCGCCAGGCGCGCCGGCCCAACCACGTGACAGCCTATTCAGCGGCCTGCATGTTGACGCGCGACTCGGCCAGCTCGGTGAGCTTGCGGTCGGTCGCCTTCTCCTCGTCGAGGTTCTTCTGCAGCACGGCGGCACAGTCGCTGCGGCCAAGCTCCGTGGCCCAGGCGACAAGCGTGCCGTAGCGCGTCATCTCGTAGTGCTCCACGGCCTGCGCGGAGGCGATGAGGGCGGCGTCGAGGACCTGCTTGTCGTCGACCTCGCCGGTCACCTCGTTGGCCTCCTTGATGATGCCGTCGATTGCCGGGCAATCGACCGCCTTGGGCTTGTGGCCATGCATCTCGAAGACCTGCTCGACACGCTGGACGTGGCCCTCGGTCTCCCGGAGATGCTGCTCGAAGCCGGCCTTCAGCTGCGGGCTGGTCGCCTTCTCGATCATCTTGGGCAGCGCCTTCAGGATCTGCTTCTCGGCGTAGTAGATGTCCTGCAGGGTGTGGACGAAGAGATCGTCCATGGTTTTGATATCCTTGGAAAACAAGCCCATTTTCGTAGCCTTTCGTGCTCTTTCGTTGGAAGGGGCAGCGGCCGGACGGGCCGGCCGATACTGCGCGAACCGCAGGTCGCGGCTCTCCCCACCAACAACGCCGAGGCCGGCTTGTTCCGGTAAAAAGACCGGCGGAAACAATTGTTAATTCGAGGCCGGGTGTGGCGAAGCCGCGACAGCCAAGGGCCCGCGCAAAGGGCGCCGCCACAATGCCGCACGAACTGCACATTTTCGCCGCGATTCGGGGCGCTTAGGGACAAAGCTTAACATGGCGTTCACCCGATATTCATTGGTGACGCATATGGTGGGTCGCAATCGGAAGGGACATCCGAGAGGGACAGGGAAAAAGACAATGCAGTTCTGGTCGAATTGCGCGCGTTACGCGCTGGCCATCCGCGAATTCGTAGCGCCTACCTACCGGCCGGAGCGCCACTACATGCGCGGCCCCGGACCGGCCTGCGCGCGCCGCGGCAGCAGCATGTTCGGACAGGCAAGCTTCCAGTAGGACCAGCTTCCAGCAGGTCGCCGATCAGGGTTCGCCGGCTTCGCCCGGCTGACACGCCCTGATCTCCACCGGATCGCCGGCCGCAGCACCGAGCTCGCGGCACGCGGCGCCGGCGCAGAAACGCCAGCCGCCGCCCGTCGCACCCGACGCCGCCAGGACGAGCTTCCGCTGCGGCGGCAGCTCCGGGCGCCAGACCCACCAGCCATCTTCCAGGACAGACCCTTCGGGCGGCTCCATGCCGGCGCCGGAGCCTCGCACGCGCGCCTCGGCGAGTTGGAGGCCGGCGGGGGTGACGCGCCAGTCCTCGCGCCACTCTGTCTTCTGCACGGAATGGGTCCATGACAGGGTGAACGCGGCCGCCGCGACGGCGGCGAGCTTGCCCGCGGCGAGGATGCAGAGGGTCAATTGGCGCCCATCGGCCCGCTTCCGCCCCCTCCACCATGCTGCGCATGGTCCCCCTCCCCCGCAAGCGGGGGAGGATCAAGGCGCCGCGTGCGCCACCAGTGCCAGGCAAGGAAGGCGGCGGCGATGAGGAAGCCTGCCTCGTCGGTGATTGGCAAGGCGGCGACGAGCAGGCCGCCGGCGGCGAAGCAGACGATGCGCTCCCACATGGCCAGCCGGCCGAGCAGGAAGCCGACGAAGGCGCCGCCCCACAGGGCGACGGCGAGGCAGGCCTTGAGCACGACATAGGCGACCTCGACGGGATAGCCGAACTGGGCGGCGATGGGGCCGGCGTCCTGCAGCATGAGCGCCGGCGTGTAGACCGCCATGAAGGGGATGACGAAGCCGGCGGTGGCGAGCTTCACCGCCTGGATGGATATCTTCAGCCCGGAGGTCTTGGCCATGGGCGCGGCGGCGAAACAGGCCAGCGCCACCGGCGGGGTGAGGTCTGCCATGATGCCGAAATAGAAGACGAACATGTGGCTGACGAGCAGCGGCACGCCGAGCTCCATCAGCGCCGGGCCGGCGAGCGAGGAGGTGATGATGTAGTTGGGGATGGTGGGGATGCCCATGCCGAGGATGAGGCAGGTGATCATGGTGAGGATGAGGGAGAGGAAGAGCGAATCCTCGCCGATGCGGATGATGGCGCCGATGAAGGTGGAGGCGATGCCGGTCAGCGTGAGCGTGCCGATGACGATGCCCACGATGGCGCAGGCGATGCCCACGGGCAGCGCGTTCTTGGCGCCCTCGGCCAGCGAATCGCGGCAGATGAGCAGCGCCTCGCGCCCGCCCTTGAAGACCACGCAGGCGACGATGAGCAGGCCGATGACCAGCATGAGGATGTTGACGCCGAAGCGCATGAAGGCGGCGGCGGCGAAGCCGAGCGCGACCCAGAACACGACGCGGAAGGCGAAGGGGCCGATGAGGGCGGCGAGCGGCATGCCGAGGATGAGCACCACCACCAGCGCCAGGCCCATCGTGCCGGCGAAGATGGGCGTGTAGCCGGCGAACAGAAGGTAGACGAGAGCCGCCAGCGGCAGCACCAGCGGCCAGTGCAGGCGCACGGCGGTCCACGGGTTGGGCAGGGAGGCCTTGTCCATGCCCTTGAGCCCGGCCTTGCCGGCCTCCAGATGCACCATCCAGAAGCAGACGCCGAAATAGAGCATGGCCGGGATGATGGCCGCCTTGACGACGGTGGCATAGGGAACGTTCAGCGTCTCGGCCATGATGAAGGCGACGGCGCCCATGACCGGCGGCATGATCTGGCCGCCCATCGAGGAGGTGGCCTCGACGCCGCCGGCGAAGGCGGAGCGGAAGCCGAAACGCTTCATCAGCGGGATGGTGAACTGGCCCGATGCCACCACATTGGCGACGCCGGAGCCGGAGATGGTGCCCATCAGCGCCGAGGACAGCACGCACACCTGCGCCGGACCGCCGCGGGCGGCACCGACGAGGCCGAGCGCGAAATCGTTGAACAGGGCGATCATGCCGGCGCGTTCGAGGAAGGCGGCGAAGACCACGAAGATGAAGATGTAGGCGGCCGAGACATAGACCGGCGTGCCGTAGATGCCCTCGGTGCCGAAGGAAAAATGCTCGACGATGAGATCGAACGAATAGCCGCGGTGGATGAAGGGCGCCGGCAGGTAATTGCCGAAGAAGCAGTAGGCCAGGAAGATGCCGGCGATGATGGCGAGCGGGAGGCCCATGAGGCGGCGCGCGCCCTCGAAGACCAGCACGAGCAGGACCACGCCGACGACGAGATCAGCCGGGGTGAGGAAGCCGGAGCGGCGGATGAGGTCGAAATAGAAGACCCACTGGTAGAGGCCGGTGCCGAGGCCGGCCAGCCCCATGATCCAGAAGGCGGCCTTGCCGGCGCGCGACTTGGCCTTGAGATTGGCGAGGAGCACGAAGCCGAGCAGCAGCAGGAAGCCGACATGCATGGCGCGCACGACCTGGCTGGCGAGCGTGCCATAGGCGGCGGTCCACAGCTGGAACAGCGAGAAGGCGACGGCGATCCAGAAGGCGACGCGGCCGGCCAGCCCCTCGCCGAAGCCCGGCGGCAGGCCTTCGGTATGCTCTCCGGGCGGATCGAGCGGCGGGGTCTGCAGCTCGGCGTCCATCGTGGCGTTGTTCATCGGGCACCCCCCTCTGGCCTGCCGGCCATCTCCCCCTCAAGGGGGGAGATGGGCAGCGTCCACGCCGCCCCCTCGCCGCAAAGGTCGCGCGGCGGCGGCGCCGGAAACTCTCCCCCATCGAGGGGGAGATGGCCGGCAGGCTGGAGGGGGGTGGATCGTGACATGGTCTGAAAGAAAACGGCCTCCCGCAAACGGGAGGCCGCCAAGGCCTACTTCAGCAGGCCGGCTTCCTTGTAGTAGCGTTCGGCGCCCGGATGCAGCGGGATCGGCATGCCGTCCAGCGCCTTGGAGGCGTCGATTGCCTTGGCGGCGGCGTGCGAGGCCACCATCTTGGGCAGATTGTCGAAGAGCAGCTTGGTCATCTGGTAGACGACCTCCTCCGGCACGCCCTCATGCGTGACCAGGAAGTTGCCGACAGCGGCCGTCTCGACATCCTCGGCCTGGCCGTCATAGGTGCCGGCGGGGATGGTGGCGGCGATGTAGGGCGAGCCGATCTTCTCCACGTCGGCGGCGGGGACCGCCACGACATTGATGGGCAGCGAGGTCGACAGGTCGCGGATGGAGGCGACGCCGAGGCCGGCCGACTGCAGGGTGGCGTCGAGCTGGCGGTTCTTGATGAGCTCGACCGACTCGCCGAAGGGCAGGTACTCGATCTTGCCGAGGTCCTGATAGGTCATGCCGGCAGCCTCGAAGATGGCGCGGGCATTCAGCTCGGTGCCGGAGGCCGGCGCGCCTACCGACAGGCTCTTGCCCTTCAGGTCGGCGAGCGTCTTGATGCCGGAATCCCGGCTGGCGACGATCTGGATGTAGTTGGGATAGATGGCGGCGACGCCGCGCAGCTTGTCGAGCTTGCCGGGGAAGCCGGCCTCGGTGTTGCCGTTCCAGGCTTCCTGCACCGAATCGCCGAGCGAGAAGGCGATCTCGCCCTTGCCCTGCTGCAGGAGGTTGAGGTTTTCGACCGAAGCCTTGGTGGCCTGCACCTGGGCGCGGGCGCCTTCGATGCCCTGGCCGTAGATTTCCGACAGGGCGACGCCGAGCGGATAATAGACGCCGGAGGTGCCGCCGGTGAGCACGTTGATGAACTGCTGGGCCGAAGCCGGCACCGCGCCGAGGCCGAGCGACAGTGCAAGCGCGCCGGCCGCCACAAGTTTCGTCTTCAGATTGAGCATCCTGTTCTACCTCCCAAGGAACGCAAACGCCGCGCATGAGGCGCGACCCGCCCGGAGTTTAGACAGGCCGAGCCAGATTCCAACAGGAAATCTTGCACTTGGACTATCGGGGCATGCGCGATGCTATGCCCCGAGGCCCTCGAACAGCGCGGTGGAGAGGTAACGCTCGGCGAAGGATGGGATGATGACGACCATGGTCTTGCCCTGATTTTCCGGCCGCGCGCCCACCACCGCCGCCGCCTGCAGCGCGGCGCCCGACGAGATGCCGACCGGGATGCCCTCGAGGCGGGCGATCAGGCGTGCATTGGCGAGCGCATCGTCGTTGGAGACGGTGACGACCTCGTCGTAGACCTTCGTGTCCAGGATGCCGGGCACGAAGCCTGCGCCGATGCCCTGGATCTTGTGGGACCCAGGATTGCCGCCGGACAGGACCGGCGAATCCTTCGGCTCGACCGCGACGACGCGCAGGCCGGGCTCTTTCGACTTCAGCACCTGGCCGGCGCCGGTAATGGTGCCGCCGGTGCCGATGCCGGAGACGAGGATATCGACCTTGCCGGCGGTATCGTTCCAGATCTCCTCCGCCGTGGTGCGGCGGTGGATCTCGGGATTGGCGGGGTTTTCGAACTGCTGCGGGATGACGGCGTCGGGCAGGTCGGCGACGATCTCCTCCGCCTTTCCGATGGCGCCGCGCATGCCCTTGGACGGATCGGTGAGCACCAGCTCGGCGCCGAGCAGCGCCAGCATCTTGCGGCGCTCGATCGACATCGATTCCGGCATGGTGAGGATGAGGCGGTAACCCTTTGACGCGGCGGCGAAGGCGAGCGCGATGCCGGTGTTTCCGGAGGTGGGCTCAACCAGCACGGTCTTGCCCGGCGCGATCTTTCCCGCCGCCTCCAGCGCCTCGATCATGGCGACGCCGATGCGGTCCTTGACGCTGGCGATGGGATTGAAGAATTCGAGCTTGAGCAGCAGGTCGGCGACGATGCCCTTTTCCCGCGCGAACTTCTGCGCGCGCACCAGCGGGGTGTCGCCGATGGTCTCGGTGATGGAACCGTAGATGCGGCCGCGGCCGGGTTTCTTCGCGTCAGCCATCGTGTCTCTCCTCGAAAAGATGCCGGCCGGCACTGTCGCGCGGCGGCGCGGACTTGCCAAGGGATGGATTTCGCGAAGGCGCGCGAGGAGCGGAAAACCGCTACTGGCGGAAGGCGATGGTGGCGGCCGCGCCGGCCATGAAGGCGGCGGCGGTGCGGTTGAGCGCCTTGAGCGCGCGCGGCGCGGCAAGCAGGCTGCGGGCCTTGGCCGCCAGCACGAGATAGGGCACCAGCACCACCAGCAGCACGATGACGGTGAGAGCGGCGAGGATGCCGTAGTCGGCGATCGTGATGGTGCGCAGGTCGACCAGGGTGGGGGTGAGCGCCAGGTAGAAGATCATGGTCTTGGGATTGCCCAGCGTGACCAGCAGCCCTGCGAGAAAGCTGCTCCACGCGCCGCCCCTGCCCTTGCGCGCCTCGACCGTCTCGGCGGTGATGCCGGTGCTCCAGAAGGTCCAGGCGAGCCAGGCGAGATAGGCGACGCCGAGCCATTTGATGACCAGGAAGACGGTGCCGAAGGTCTGGGCGACGAGGGCGAGGCCGAGCACCACGGCGGTGAGATAGGTGAGGTCGCCGATGACCAGACCGAAGGACATGAACAGCGAGGAGCGGAAGCCGGAGCCGAGCGCGCGGGCGACGAGCGCTGTGACGCCGGGGCCGGGAATGGCGGCGGCGATGGCGAGCGCGGCGGAATAGGCGACGAAACCGGCGATGGTCATGCAGGCATTATCGCAGGGCACCGCGCGCGGCGAAAACGCAGAATTCGAATGGGAGGGATAAGGGGCGTTGATGGATGGGAGCAGCCCCTCTAGGCGGCTTTGCTCCTGGCGTCGCTGGGAAGCTGCGCATTGGCGTCGAGCAATTCGATGCCGACAATGTGTCCCTCGGCATCATAGTCGAACACGACATGCGGGGCGACTTCCTCGCTCTCCAGCACCTTCGCTTCGGAAAGCCGGATGTAGGCCGCGTTGTCCTCAGGCCGATAGGTGATCCGCGGGGTCATCGCTGCTTCCTTGCGCCACGATCGAAGAACGCCGTTACTATACGGATTTTCAGTGGACGTTTCAAAGCAGGCGACACCCAAGATCCGATTCCCGAACTCAGGTATCGTGCGAAACCGCCGCTCGATTCCAGGGCGATCGGGATCGCCTTGCGTCCATTCCGGCTCGAGGGCCGCGCGCGCGATCCACTCCGGATGGATATCGCGTTCGCGGATCGCGTCCTGCGTGTGAGATGTGAGGACAAGCGTCTTCACCGCACCAGGAACCCGCGTCCCAGCTCGTCGCCATCCTCCAGCCAATATTCCGCCCGGCCGGAATAGAACGCCCTGCCGGAGACGCAGGCGACGATGCCCGCCCGGCCGTCGGCCAGCGTGACGGCGCGAACGACGGAGCCTGTAAAGCGCGAGCCGACGATGCTTTCGAACAGGCGGGGCTCGCCGACGCCGGTTTCGCCCTTCGCAGACATGGCGGCGAGGCGCGCGGTGACGCCGGAGCCGGTGGGCGAGCGATCGACCTCGGCGTCGGCGAAGACGCAGACGTTTTTCGTCGCAACCCCGCCCGAGCCGTCGCCGCCATCGGTGAGGATCGAGCCATAGAGGAAGGCGAGGTCGGGCGAATCCGCGTGCGACAGCGGCACCGCCCCCCGTACGGCCTGGCTGAGGGCGGTGGCGGCGTCGACAAAGTCGCGGGCGCGGCTTTCGCCGAATACGAGCCCGAACTGCCGGCAGTCGGCCAGCGCGTAGAAGGCGCCGCCATAGGCGACGTCGCAAACGATCTCGCCATAGCCGGGCACGGCGACCGCAACCTCGCGCGCATGCAGGAAGGCGGGCACGCTTTCGAACGAGACCGCGCCGGCGCTGCCGTCCCGCACCTCCACGGAGGCGACGACCATCCCGCAGGGGCATTCGATGTTGACGATCGTGACCGGCTCGACCGCGGGCACCAGACCCTCGTCCACCGCATAGCGGCCGAGCGCGATGACGGCGTGGCCGCACATGGTGGAGTAGCCCTCATTGTGCATGAACAGCACGGCGAGATCGGCGCCGGGAAGCGAGGGCTCGACCAGCAGGGCGCCATACATGTCGAAATGGCCGCGCGGCTCGAACATCAGTAGCCTGCGCAGATGGTCGAGATTGGCGCGCACGAAGGCGCGCTTTTCGAGGATGGTGCCGGCGGGGAGCCGCGGGTAGCCCGAGGTGACGATGCGCACCGGCTCGCCGCCGGTGTGCATGTCGGTGACGGCGAGGCGCGCGCTCACTGGCGCCGGCTGAACAGGGTCTGCAGTTCGGCGAAGGGAGTGCCTTCGCCGGCAAATGCAAAGGTGCCGCGGTCCAGCATCTCGCGCGCGGCGTCGGCGACGGCACGGAACATGGACTGGGTGAGCCGCGGGCCGGTGGAGATGCGGCGGATGCCGGCGGCGGCCAGCGAGGCGACAGACTGGTCCTTCGGCGCGATGACGCTGACCGGCTTGCCCACCGCCCTGCAGATGGTGGCGAGCGTTTCGGGGTCGGAAATGCCGGGGGCAAAGAGCACGTCGGCGCCGGCCTCGGCGAAATGCTGGAGCCGGCGGATGGTGTCGTCGAGGTCGGTGCGGCCGTGGAGGAAGTTTTCCGTGCGGGCGGTGAAGACGAAATCGCGCTTGAGCGCCCGGGCCGCCTCTGCGGCAGCGCGGACACGGTCGAGCGCGTGCTCGAACGCGTAGATGGGACGGGCGGGGTCGCCCGAATAATCCTCGATGGAACAGCCGGCGAGCCCGGCGGCCTCGGCGGCGAAGATGGTTTCGGCGGCACTGTCGGCGCTGTCGCCCTTGCCCTTTTCGAGATCGGCCGAGACGGGGATGGAGACGGCGGCGACCATCTCGCGGCAATGCGCGATCATCTCCTCGAAGCGCACGCCGCCATCGGGGAGCGCCCGCGAGAAGGCATAACCCGCGCTGGAGGTGGCGAGGGCGGAGAAGCCCAGATGCTCGAGGAAGCGCGCGGTGCCCACGTCGGACGGGTTGGGCATGATGAAGGTCTTGTCGTGCAGCGCGCGGAAGGTCTTGCCCTTGTCCATGATTCCAGGTCTCCGATCGAATGTCGGCAGAGCCTACAGAAGCGGGCGCCGCGCAGGAACCGGGAGTTGGTGGACCAGCGCAGGCATGCTGACAGACCAGTCAGCTTCGCGGGCGACCGGACGGGGCGTCGCCGATCAGGCCGTGCCGGTGGAGCCGAAGCCACCCTGCCCGCGGCCGGTGACGCCGGCGAGCGAGGCTTCGGCGATCCTGGCGCGGGCTACGGCGGCGATGACCAGCTGGGCGACGCGCATGCCGCGCGTGACGGCGAAATCCTCGTCGCCGAGATTGACCAGCAGCACCTTGAGCTCGCCGCGATAATCGCTGTCGATGGTGCCGGGCGTGTTAAGGCAGGTGATGCCGTGTTTCAGCGCCAGCCCCGAGCGGGGCCGCACCTGCCCCTCGAAGCCCTGCGGGATCTCGAAGATGAGGCCGGTGGGCACGAGCGCGCGCCTGCCCGGCAGCAGGATGAGCGGCCTGTCTTCGGGCACGGCGGCGCGCAGATCCATGCCGGCGGCGCCCGCGGTTTCGTATGACGGCAGCGGCAGGCCTTCCGAGTGGGGAAGGCGGACGACCGGAAGCTGCGGCTCTTTCGTTACTGCTTGCATGGGGCTGAGCGTATCGCGCCGGCGGGCGCGGGGGTCAATTCACGGAGCGATTCAATCCAGAGGAATTGCTGTCAGCGCTCCAGGACCATCAATGCGGCGTCTTCGTCGGAGAAGAAACGCCGAAGAGGCGACGCTCCCTTGCGGCAGCAAAAGCGAGGCTCGCACGAATGTCTTCGGTGGAGAGTTCGGGAAAGTCGGCGAGAATTTCGGCTTCGGTCATGCCGGACGCCAGATACTCCAGGACATCCGAAACGGTGATCCGCGTGTCGCGGATGCACGGCTTCCCCTAGCGACGTCCCGCCGTGATGGTGATCCGATCCAGAAGCTCCATGTGACGAGAATCCTGCAAAGCCGCCCCGAAAGCAAGGGAGGCTAGCGGAGCTCGACGGGCACGACCGTGGTTTCCTTGATCTCCTCCATGACGAAGGAGGCGGAGACGTCGGTGAGCGGCACCCGCGCGATGAGGCGCTGGTAGAGGCGGTCATAGGCCTTCACGTCGGCGACGCGGGCGCGCAGGATGTAATCGAGGTCGCCCGACATGCGGTAGACGCCGGTGATCTCGGGAAAGCCGGTGACGGCGTCGCGGAATTTCCGCAGCCAGTCGGGGTCGTGGCTGGAGGTGCGCACGATGACGAAGACGGACAGCCCGACGCCGACGCTGTCGGCATCGACCAGGGCGACGCGGCCGGTGATGACGCGCTCCTGCTCCAGCCGCTTGACGCGGCGCCAGGTGGCGTTGCGCGACAGATGCACGCGCTCGGACAACTGCTCGACCGAGAGCGAGCCGTCGCGCTGAAGCTCGGCGAGGATGCGGCGGTCCATTTCGTCCAGATCGAGCGGCATGGATGGGATGTTTGTCCCAACTTCCTGTCCTTCGCAAGGACAGAATGGGAAGAATCGTATCGCCGAGCGGCTATGCTGGTGCAAGCATCGCCGCAATGGGGGAATTTCATGACCGCTCGTTTCGCCCGCCTGTTCACCGCGCACCCGGAGACGGTGGGCGAGAGCTATTTCGGCCACATGGCGTTTGCGGCGTGGTTTGCCTCTCGGCTGGCCATGGCTGCCGGCGCGGCCATCATTCACGCTTTCTTACCCTTCCTGTTCGAAACTACGGCCAGCCGCATCGTGCGCGAACTGGCCGAGCGGACGCACAACAGGGCGAGCGCGGGACAGCCCGCCCGGGGGTAGGACCATGTGCCGCTGGGCGGCCTATCTGGGCGAACCGGTCTTCCTGGAGGAGATCGTCACGGCGCCGTGCCACTCGCTGATCGCGCAGAGCCACCATGCGCTGGAAGGCAAGACGGCGACCAATGGCGACGGCTTCGGCATCGCCTGGTATGGCGAGCGGCCGGAGCCGGGCCTCTATCGCGACATCCTGCCGGCATGGTCGGACCCCAACCTGAAGAGCCTCAGCCGGCAGATACGCGCGCACCTGTTCCTGGCGCATGTGCGCGCCTCGACCGGCGGGGCGACCAGCCGCGCCAACTGCCACCCCTTCGTGCATGGCAGCTGGAGCTTCATGCATAACGGGCAGATCGGCGGCTTCGACAAGATCCGGCGGCGGCTGGAGAGCGCGCTGCCGGACGGGCTGTACGACCACATGCAGGGCACGACCGATTCGGAACTGTTCTTCCTGATGTGCGTGCAGGAGGGGCTTGCGCACGACCCGCGCGGCGCGGTGGAGCGGGCGGCCGGCCGCGTGCTGGGGGCGGCACACGAGGCGGGCCTGGAGCCGGCCTTCAAGCTGACAGCCGCTTTCGCCGACGGCGCGCGGCTGCACGCGGTGCGCTATTCGAGCGTGGCCGCGGCGCCGACGCTCTATGTCGGCGCGCATGGCGGCGGTCGCTGCGTGGTGTCGGAACCGTTCGACCGCGACAATCCCGGCTGGCAGGCGGTTGAGCCCGACAGCTTCGTGACAGTTTCGCGCGACGGCATGCGCACGCACCGCTTCGAGCCGAAGCTGCGGCGGCTGGCGCTAGCCGGCTGAGGCAATCCCCTTCCCCATGATCCGACAGGAAACCGGCCCGCACCGGTTGACAGGCTTTTCGACGTCCAGTATTAAACCATCAGGTTAATTAACCGATGGGTTTAACACATGGCGACCGACCCCCTGTCCCATACGCTGGCGGCACTGGCCGACCCGACGCGGCGGGCGATCCTGGCCCGGCTGGCGCTGGGCGAGGCGACCGTGACGGAGCTGGCCGAACCCTTCGAGATGAGCTTTCCGGCGGTTTCCAAGCACCTGAAGGTGCTGGAACGGGCCGGGCTGGTGGAGCAGGGCCGCGAGGCGCAGTTCCGCCCGCGCCGGCTGCGGCCGGAGCCGCTGCGCGACCTCGCCGGCTGGCTGGAGGATTACCGGCGGTTCTGGGACGAGAGCTTCGACCGCCTGGACGACTACCTGAAGGAACTGCAGAAGGAAGGAGCCGGCGATGAAGGCCGCAAATAGCAGCGCTGAGAGGCTGCCTAGACTGAGTTTCACCCGCATGTTCGACGCGCCGCGCGAACTGGTGTTCCGGGTGTGGACGGAACCGGCGCATATCCGCCGCTGGTGGGGGCCGCACGATTTTTCCGTGCCGCATGCCGAATTCGACGCGCGGCCGGGCGGCAGGCTGCGCATCGACTTCCGCGGGCCGGACGGCGTGACCTTCCCCAATGTCGGGGAGGTGCGGGAGGTGACGCCGCCGCACAGGCTGGTTTTCACCACCGAATACCGGCATGGCGGCGACGAGTTGCTGGTGGAACTGCTGCACACGGCGGAATTCACCGAGATCGGCGGCAGGACCCGCCTCGACCTCACGGTGGCGGTGACCTTCGCCGTGCCGGAAGCGGCCGACAGCCTGGACCATCTGGAGCAGGGCACGAGCGAGCAGCTGGAGAAGCTGGAGCGCGAGGTGGCGCATGCAGCCTCCGAAGCGCGGCAGGGAAAGGCGGACGCCCAGGCACGGCCGGAGCTCACCATCCGGCGCGTCTTCGAGGCACGGCGAGAGCTGGTCTATGCCTGCTGGACGCAGCAGGACCACATGCAGCACTGGTGCTTCCCGAAGGATTTCACCGTGCCGCATTCGCAGACCGACATCAGAGAAGGCGGCCGCTACCGCTCGTGCCTGCGCGCGCCCGACGGCACCGACAACTGGGTTGGCGGCGTCTATCGCGAGCTCTCCCCGCCGGAGCGGATCGTGTTCACCCACGCCTGGCAGGACGAGGCCGGCAATGCCGACCACGAGACCGTGGTAACGGTGACGCTGGAGGATATCGGCGGCAACCGCACCCGGATGACCTTCCACCAGGCCTTCTTCCTGTCGGAGGCCTCGCGCGATGGCCACGCCGAAGGATGGAACGAGACGTTCGATTACCTCGACGGCTACCTGGCGCGGACAGGAGCGCCGGCATGAAGCTCTACTGCTTCTACGGAGCGTGCAGCCTGGCGCCGCACATTGCGCTGCGCGAGGCCGGGCTGCCGGTGGAGCCGGTGAAGGTGGACCCGCAGACGCGCGAGGTGGAAGGCGGCGGCAGGCTGCCGGAGGTCAACGCCAAGGGCTATGTTCCGGCGCTGGTGCTCGACGACGGCCAGATGCTGACCGAATGCGTGGCGATACTGGACTGGATCGCGCAGCAGGACGCGGCGCTGCGGCCGGCCGACGACATGGCCCGCACGCGGCAGATCGAGGCGCTGTCCTTCATCTCGACCGAGCTGCACAAGCAGTTCCTGGCGCTGTTCTTCCTGCCGGGCGACGAAGCGAAGCCGGTGCTGACGCAACGCATCGCGGAACGCTTCGCGCATGTCGGCGAGCGGCTGCAAGGGGACTTCCTGCTGGGCGACCGCTTCGGCGTCGCCGACGCCTTCCTCTATGTGATGGCGCGCTGGGCCAGCATGTCGGAAATGGCGCTGCCGGCAACCTTCGATGCCTATGTCAGGCGCATGGAAACGCGCCCGGCGGTGCGGGCGGCGCTGGCCGCCGAAGGACTGGAACCGGCCCTCGGCGGCGCCAGATGAGGCGCGTGAGGCCCGGCGTCCGGGCCTTCGGAGCGAATTCGGCCTCCTGACAGATTTCGGCGGCGGGCTGCGCTAGCCTGCCGCCGGAGAAGGAGAATCAGCATGGCCGAACCGGCGCCCGCGCCCGCGCTCAAGGAAATCTTCAACCGCGAGCGCTTCGCCCACATTGCGGAGCAGGCCGCGGCCGTGGCTCCGGGCTTCGACAGGGCGCGCTTCATGGCGCTGGCGACGGCCGACCTAGACAGCCTCTCCATCATGCAGCGGCTGCGCCAGGGCGCGGTGGCGCTGCACGAGGCGCTGGCGATGCCCTTCGAGCAGGCGGCAGAGGCTCTGCACGCGATGGGCCCGCGCATCGGGCACGGTTTCGCGTCGATCATGCTGCCGGAATATGTGGCGCTCTACGGCGAGAGGCATTTCGACCTTTCGATGCGCGCGCTGGCCTGGCTGACGCGCTTCGGCTCGTCGGAATTCGCGATCCGGCATTTCATCCAGCGCGACATGGAGCGCACGCTGGACGTGATGCTGGGATGGGCAGATGACGGAAACGAGCATGTGCGGCGGCTGGCGAGCGAAGGCAGCCGGCCGCGCCTGCCCTGGTCGTTCCAGCTGAAGGCGCTGGTTGCGGACCCGACGCCGACGCTGCCTATCCTGGAGCGGCTGAAGGCCGACGACAGCCTGTATGTGCGCAAATCGGTAGCGAACCACCTGAACGACATCGGCAAGGACCATGCCGACCTGCTGATCGGCACCGTCTCGGGCTGGGACCGCGACGACCGGCGCACGGGCTGGATAACGCGGCACGCGCTGCGCACGCTGGTGAAGAAGGGCGACGCGCGCGCGCTGGGGCTGATCGGCTCGACCGGCGCGGCGCAGGTGCGGATCGAGGACTTTTCCGTGGCGCCGGCAAAGCTGCGGCTCGGCGAACGCATGGCGCTGAAGGCCGCGCTCGCCTCGACCTCGGACGAGGCGCAGCGGCTGGTGGTGGACTATGCCGTGCACTACGTGAAGAAGAACGGCGAAGCCACGCGCAAGGTGTTCAAGCTGAAGGAGATCGACCTGCCGCCCGGCGAAACGCGGCAGGTGGGCATCAGCCAGACCGTGCGCGACTTCACCACCCGCAAGCACAATGCCGGCCACCACAGGGTGGAGCTGATCGTCAACGGCGCGGTGCTGGCCGAAGGCGGGTTCGACCTGGCCATCTGACCCGCGCGACGGACGGCGGCGGACGCGGAGCGTGCCCGGCGGAAGGTTGCCAAGCCCGGCGTCAGATGCGATAGACGCGCCCGGGTGTCCGCTTTGCGCTGCGGGCAGGTTCTTTCGCTGGTCGGGCCGCCAGCGGCGAAAACCTGTAGCCGGAGACACAAATGGCCCAGCACCCGCCCGCGCGCAGCGCATTGCGCCGCTTTCTCGACAACCAGTCCTCTGCCGGCCTCGTGCTGATGGGCGCGGCCGCGCTGGCGCTCATCATCGCCAACTCGCCGCTGCAGCCGCTCTACGACGCCACGCTGCGCAGCTATGTCGGCCCGCTGTCGGTCGGGCACTGGATCAATGACGGGCTGATGGCGATTTTCTTCCTGCTGGTCGGCCTCGAGATCAAGCGCGAGGCGCTGGACGGGCAGCTCTCGACCTGGCCGCGGCGCGCCCTGCCCGGCATAGCGGCGGCCGGCGGCATGGCCGTGCCGGCGCTGATCTACCTCATCTTCAACAGCGGCGAGACGGCGCGCGGCTGGGCGATACCGGCGGCGACCGACATCGCCTTCGCGCTGGGCGTGCTGTCGCTGCTGGGATCGCGGGTGCCGGCCTCGCTGCGCGTGTTCCTCGCCGCGCTGGCCATCATCGACGACCTCGGGGCGGTGATCATCATCGCGCTGTTCTACACGGCGGAGCTGTCGCTGCCGGACCTGGCCGGCGCGGCCGCGGTGGTGGCGGCGCTGGCCGCCATGAACCGCCTCGGGATCACGCGGCTGACGCCGTATCTGCTGCTGGCGGCGGTGCTGTGGGTGCTGGTGCTGCGCTCGGGCGTGCACGCGACGCTGGCGGGCGTGATGCTGGCGCTGACCATTCCGCTGGGCACCACGCCGGCAAAACCGGATGCGCATGCGAAGAGCCCGCTGCACCGGCTGGAGCATGGGCTGCACCTGCCGGTGGGCTTCGTGATCCTGCCCATATTCGGCCTGGCGAATGCCGGCGTCGCCATGCTGGGCCTGTCGGCCGACACGCTGGCGGCGCCCGTCGCCATCGGCGTGGGGCTCGGGCTCGCGCTGGGCAAGGTGATCGGCGTCTACGGCTTCTCGCTGGCCGCGATCCGGCTTGGGATCGCCGACATGCCGGCCTATGCGGGGCGCCTGCAGCTGGCCGGCACGGCGCTGCTGTGCGGCATCGGCTTCACCATGAGCCTGTTCATCACGCTGCTGGCATTTCCCGACGACGCGCTGTTCCAGACGCAGGCCAAGATCGGCATACTGGGCGGATCGCTGGTTTCCGGGCTGGTGGGCTATGTGCTGCTGCGCATCGCGCCGCAGGACTGGCCGGGAACGCCGTCGCGGTAGGGGCCGGCGGCCAAAGGCGGTCTTCCTCGACAGCGGGGCGCGCGCCGCCTATATAGCCGCGAACGAACGGAACCCCGGACATGGCCGAGACCATCAAAGACGCGGTGTCGCGCCGCCGCACCTTCGCCATCATCGCGCATCCGGACGCGGGCAAGACGACGCTGACCGAAAAGCTGCTGCTTTTCGGCGGCGCGATCCAGCTCGCCGGCGAGGTGAAGGCCAAGAAGGACAAGATCCAGACGCGCTCGGACTGGATGAAGATCGAGCGGGAGCGCGGCATCTCCGTCGTCACCTCGGTGATGACGTTCGAATATGGCGACAACGTCTTCAACCTGCTGGACACGCCCGGCCACGAAGACTTCGCCGACGACACCTACCGCACGCTTTCGGCGGTGGACTTCGCGGTGATGGTGATCGACGCCGCCAAGGGCATCGAGCCGCGCACGCTGAAGCTGTTCGAGGTGTGCCGGCTGCGCGACATCCCCATCGTGACCTTCGTCAACAAGATGGACCGCGAGGCGCGCGACACGTTCGAGATACTGGACGAGATCGAGCAGAAGCTGGCGCTGGACACGGCGCCGATCACCTGGCCGATCGGCCAGGGCAAGAGCTTTGCCGGCACATACCACCTGGCCGAAAACGCCGTGCGCGGGCGCGACGAGGAGGTGGAGCGCACGAAGGTGAACGGACCGGACTCCGAGCGCGTCTCCGGTCTTTTGCCGGCAAACGAGCGCGAGGCCTTCATCGAGGCGCTGGAGCTGGCGCGCGAGGCCTGCCGGCCATTCGACCTCGCCGCCTTCCGCGAGGGGCATCTGACGCCGGTGTTCTTCGGCTCGGCGCTGCGCAATTTCGGCGTGCGCGACCTGATCGAGGCGCTGGGCGCCTGGGGACCGACGCCGCGCGCGCAGGAGGCCGACCGCCGCGAGGTGGCGCCCACCGAGCCGAAGATGACCAGCTTCGTGTTCAAGATCCAGGCCAACATGGACCCCAACCACCGCGACCGCATTGCGTTTGCGCGGCTGTGTTCGGGCAAACTGGTGCGCGGGATGAAGGCGAAATTGGTGCGTACCGGCAAGCCGATGCCGCTGTCCTCGCCGCAATTCTTCTTCGCGCAGGAT
>Ga0180215_1000239_pt1 | contig 78195 bp, 74 predicted proteins | sample eDN3rd37CBELigBY_FD_128871 | JGI IMG/M metagenome (GOLD analysis project Ga0180215, IMG submission 128871) | Enriched backyard soil microbial communities from Emeryville, California, USA - eDNA 3rd pass 37_C BE-Lig BY (version 2) (version 2) | ecosystem: Environmental > Terrestrial > Soil >...
AACAACTACGGGCCGACGGAGAACACGGTCGTCTCCACGTCGGGCGAGGTCGCGTCGGGGGAGGGAGGCGCTCCGGGGATCGGGCGGCCGATCGCGAACGTGCGGGCGTACGTGGTGGACGGGCAGCTGGAGCCGGTGCCGGTGGGGGTGCCGGGGGAGCTGTGCGTCGGCGGGGCGCAGGTGGCGCGGGGATACCTGGGGCGGCCGGAGCAGACGGCGGAGCGGTTCGTCCCGGACATGTTCACCGCGGAGCCTGGCGTGCGGATGTACCGGACGGGAGACCGGGTGCGGTGGCTGGTCTCGGGGGAGCTGGAGTTCCTGGGGCGGCTGGACCGGCAGGTGAAGGTGCGAGGGTTCCGCATCGAGCCGGGGGAGGTGGAGGCGGTGCTGCGGGGGGCGCCGGGGGTGCGGGACGCGGTGGTGGAGGTGCGGGAGGACGCGCGGAGCGGGAAGCGCCTGGTGGGCTACGTGGTCGGCGGCGACGTGAGGACCGACGCCGTGCTCGCCCACGCCCGCACGCGGCTGCCGGAGTACATGGTGCCGTCGGCGGTGGTGGCGATGGAAACGTTTCCACTCACCGCCAGCGGGAAGGTGGACCGGCGGGCGCTCCCCGAGCCGGTGGGAGTCGCCGGGAGCGGATCCGTGGCGCCGCGCACTCCCACGGAGGAGGTGCTGGCGGGGATCTGGGGTGAGCTGCTCGGGGCGGATCCCGGCGCGGACGCGGACTTCTTCGCGCTGGGGGGGAACTCCCTCCTGGCCGCCCGGGCCACCTCCCGCGTCCGGCAGCTCTTCGGGGTGGATCTGCCGCTGCGGGCGGTCTTCGAGGCGCCCACCCTGGAGCGGCTCGCGGCGCGCATCGACGGCGCAGGCCGCGACCCCGCGCCTCCGCTGCTCCCGGTCGCCGGAGAGGGGCCGGTGCCGCTCTCCTTCGCCCAGGAGCGGCTCTGGTTCCTGGGACAGATGGAGACGGGGACGGCCGCATACGTCATCCCCGGCGCGCTCCGCCTGCGGGGGACTCTGGACGCGGCGGCGCTCGCGGAGAGCCTGGCCGGCGTCGTCCGGCGCCACGACGCCCTGCGCACGGTGTTCTCTTTTCGGGACGGCAGGCCGGAGCAGGTGGTCGCGGCGCCCGGGGCGTTCGACCTCCCGGTGGAGGACCTCGCGTCTCTCCCTCCCGGCCGCCGCGAGGAGGAGGTTCGCCGCTTCGCGCGCGACCGGGTTCGGGAGCCGTTCGACCTCGCCCGGGGGCCGCTCTTCCGCGCGTGGCTCCTCCGCCTGGCGCCGGACGACCACGTCCTGGTGCTCGCGGTGCACCACATCGTCGCGGACGGGTGGAGCATGGGCGTCCTCTTCCGGGAACTCTCGGCGCAGTACGCGGCCATCGTCCGCGGCGAGCCGTCGCCGCTGGCGCCGCTCCCGGTACAGTACGCGGACTACGCCGTCTGGCAGCGCGCCTGGCTCACCGGGGAGGCGCTGGAGCGGCAGCTCGCCTGGTGGCGCGAGCGCCTGGCGGGCGCACCTCCGCTCCTGTCGCTCCCCACGGACCGGCCGCGTCCGCCCGTGCAGCGCTTCCGCGGCGCCCTCACGTACCGCTGGCTCCCGGGCGACCTCGCGGACCGAGTCCGCGCGCTCGGCCGGCGCGAAGGCGCGACCGACTTCATGACGGTCCTGGCGGCCTTCCAGTCGCTCCTCGCCCGCGGGTCCGGCCAGGACGACGTGTCGGTGGGGACGCAGGCCGCCGGGCGCACGCGCGCCGAGGTGGAGGGGCTGATCGGGTTCTTCGTGAACACCCTCGTCCTGCGCGCCGACCTCTCCGACGACCCCGACTTCCGCTCGCTGCTGGCGCGGGCGCGCGAGGCCACGCTCGGCGCCCACGCGCACCAGGACGTCCCCTTCGACCGCGTGGTGGAGGCGCTGGCGCCGGAGCGCACCCTGAGCTACACGCCGCTCTTCCAGGTGCAGCTCGTCTTCCAGGACGTTCCCGGGCTCGAAGTGGAGCTTCCCGGGCTCACCGCCTCCGGCGTGGACGTGGACCAGGGGACCAACAAGTTCGACCTCTCGCTCTACGCCCAGCCGGTCTCCGGGGGGATCCGCCTCACGCTGGGCTTCGACACCGACCTCTTCGAGGCCGCGACGGCGGATCGGCTGCTCGCGCGCCTGGAGCGGATGCTCGCGGGGGCCGTGGACGACCCGTCGCGGCCCGTCTCCACCCTGCCGCTCCTGGACGACGCGGAGCGCGCGGAGGTGGTCCACGCCTGGAACCTCACCGCGGCCGGGTACCCCCGGGACGCGTGCCTGCACGGGCTCTTCGAGGTCCAGGCCCGGTGCGCGCCGGAGGCGGTGGCGCTCCGCCATATCGGCCGGTCGATGACCTACGGCGAGCTGGACCGGCGGGCCGACCGGCTCGCGCGCCGGCTGCGGACACGGGGCGTGGGCCCCGAGGTGACGGTCGGCCTCTGCATGGAGCGCGGCTTCGAGATGATGGTCGCCGTGCTGGGCATCCTCAAGGTGGGAGGCGCCTACGTCCCCGTGGACCCGCTCTTCCCCGCGGACCGCATCGCCTTCACCCTGGGAGACGCGGGGGTGGAGATCGTGCTCACGCACGAGGCGGCGCGGGACTCCGTACCGGGCGGCCTCGAAGTCCTGTGCCTCGGTGCCGGAGGCGAGACGCCCGGAGAGGACCCGGGGCAGGTGCCGCTGCCGGCGCCCGACCCGGAGAACCTGGCGTACGTCCTCTACACCTCCGGCTCCACCGGCCGCCCCAAGGGGGTGCTGGTCGCGCACCGGGGGATGGTGAACCTCGTCGTCCACCAGATGCGGGTGTTCCAATGCGGGCCGGGGGACCGGGTCCTCCACTTCGCCCCGCTCCACTTCGACGCTTCCGCGGCGGAGATCTTCATGGCGCTGGGCTCGGGCGCCACCGTGGTGCTGGGGACGCGCGAGACCATCCTCCCCGGGCCGGACCTCGTGCGCCTGCTCCGGGAAGAGCGGGTCACCAACGCCAAGTTCACCCCGTCCGCCCTGGCGGCGCTCCCCGAGGCGGACCTCCCGGAGCTGCGCTACCTGCTCGCGGGCGGCGAGGCCGTCCCGGCCGAGCTGGTCCGGCGGTGGGGCCCGGGGCGCACGTTCTGGAACGTGTACGGCCCCACGGAGAACAGCGTGCGTATCTCCATGGGCGAGTGCCGCCCGGAGGAGGACCGCGTCCCGCCCATCGGCCGCCCCCTGTCGAACGTCCGGGCCTACGTCCTCGACCGCCACCTGGAGCCGGTTCCGCCGGGGATCCCGGGCGAGCTGTACTCGGCGGGAGAGGGTGTGACGCGAGGCTACCTGGGGCGTCCCGACCTCACCGCGGAGCGCTACCTCCCGGATCCCTTCGGCGGGGACGGAGGGCGCCTGTACCGCACGGGCGACCTGGCGCGCTGGCGACCAGACGGGCAGCTGGAGTTCGTGGGGCGCGCGGACTTCCAGGTGAAGATCCGCGGCTTCCGCATCGAGCCGGGAGAGGTGGAGGCGGTGCTGGCGACGCACCCCGGCGTGGAGGAGTGCGCGGTGATCGCGCGGGACGAGGGGCGCGGCCCGTATCTCGCCGGATACGTGGTGGCCGCGCAGGGTACGCGGCTCGTCCCCGCGGAGCTTCGGGCGTTCCTGAAGGAACGCCTTCCGGAGTACATGGTGCCCGCGGGGATCGTGGCGCTCGACGCGCTCCCGCTCGGTCCCAGCGGAAAGCTGGACCGGCGCGCCCTGCCTGCGCCCGCGCTGGAGGCGGAACAGGGGTTCGTCGCGCCGAGCGGGGGGCTGCAGGAGACGATCGCGGGAGTGTGGCGCGAGGTGCTGGGCCTGGACAGGGTGGGCGCCGCCGACAACTTCTTCGAGATCGGCGGCCACTCGCTCCTCCTGGTGCGCCTGCACGAGCGGCTGCGGGAGGCGCTGGCCCGGGAGGTGGCCATCGTGGACCTGTTCCGCTTCCCGACGGTGGCGTCGCTGGCCGCGTACCTGGAGCCCGCGGGCGCGGAGGAGGGCGTCGCTGCGCGCGGCCAGGACCGCGCGGCGCTGCGGCGCGCCCGGGTGCGCCGCAGGGGGTGAGGGAGGGAGGCGCGTCGCGAAGGCACGCGCCTCCCCGCAACCGGGGCCGGCGAGCGCGGCCTATGCGAGCGGAAGCGTGGGCACGGGCGCCGGGGCCTCCTCCTCCCTGCGCAGGTGGGCGTCGAGGAAGAAGGGACCGAAGGGCACGACCGATGCGATCAGCGCGCCGAGCACCCGGGTGAGCGGCCAGCGGTGCTCCAGGGCCGCGTGCGCGACCGCGGCGCCGAAGAGCATGAAGAGCACTCCGTGCGCCCAGCCGACCACGCGAACCATCTCCGGGAGCCCGGCGAGGTACTTCAGCGGCATCGCGACGCCGAGGAGCAGGAGGAAGGACGTCGCTTCCAGGAAGCCGACGACGCGGAGGCGAGCCAGGGGAGTCTTGAGCACGGTACCCGATCCTGAATGAGTAACGAAGGCGCACCATCGAAGCGCGGACAACACTACCCCGGACACTTCCGTGCGCGCAACCGCCGCGGTCGTTTCCGGGGCCTGCCCGGTCGACGGTACGGCGATCCGGGCTTTTCCGCTCGCCGCTACTCCGCCCTCCCGTGCTCCTGAGAACGCCGCGCCTCCTGCTCCGCGAGTTCACGGCGCACGACGCGCCGGTCCTGCGGGCGTACCAGGCAGACCCTCGCTACCTCCGCTTCTCCGAAGTGGAGGACTGGGGAGAGGGCGAATCGCGCGCGCTCCTGCGGTGCTTCCTCGAATGGCAGCGGGAGCAGCCGCGCGGCAACTTCCAGCTCGCCATCGAGCTTTCCGCTTCGGGGGAGCTGATCGGCAACGTCGGCCTGCGGCGCGACTCGTCCTGGGACCGGACCGCGGAACTCGGCTTCGAGCTGTCTCCCGCGCACTGGGGGCACGGATACGCGACCGAAGCCGCCCACACCCTGCTGGACTACGGCTTTCGCGACCTCCTGCTCCACCGCGTGGAGGCGCGATGCGTCGCGGAAAACCTCGGGTCGGTGGGGGTGCTCGAGCGAGTGGGACTGCGGCGCGAGGGCACGCTGCGCGAGGCGGAGTTCTTCCGGGGGCGCTGGTGGGACGTGCACCTCTACGGTATCCTTGTCTCCGACTGGGCCTTCGCGTAGGTCCCCGGCCCGCGCCGACCTCCTCGTCCAGTAACCGCCCCGGAGCCGCTCTTGGGAACCCCGTCCCGCCGCTACGTCGCCTTCCTCCGCGCCATCAACGTGGGCGGTCACACGGTCACGATGGACCGCCTGCGTACCCTCTTCGAGGAGATGGGGCACGCGGGCGCGAAGACCTTCATCGCGAGCGGAAACGTCGTCTTCGACTCCCTCCGCGACGACGTCGACGCGCTGGAGACGGAGATCGAGCGGCACCTGGAGCGGAACCTCGGCTTCCCGGTGGGCACCTTCATCCGGTCCATCGAAGAAGTGGAAGCGGTCGCCGGCTACGAGCCGTTCCGGAAGGAGGGAGACGGCAGCGGCGGCCACACCCTCTCGGTCGCCTTCCTCAAGGCCGTCCCGCCCGACGAGGTGGCGGAGAGGGTCGTCGCCCTGGGCACCGAAATCGACGACCTCCACGTCCACGGGCGGGAGCTGTACTGGCTGCGCCACACCCGCATCCACGAGTCGAAGATCACCGGGGCTCAGCTCGAGAAGGTCCTGGGCGGGCCTGCGACGATGCGGAACGTGACCACGGTCCGTCGGCTGGCCGGGAAGTTCTCGGGGTCGTAGCCTGGGGATGGTCCCTACGCTTCGAGGGGGGCGGCCACCCGATGGCCGCCCCCCTCGTTACGATGCACGACGACGTCGATCCTGCCGCAGCTCAGTCGGGTTGCGGCAGGAACGGCGCGAGGTCGGTGAGCACGATCCTGCGCCCCCCGCGCCCGACCCTGTCGACCGGCTGCACCGGTCGGCCGCGAAGCTCCTCGACCGTCGCATCCAGGGCGCCGGCGACACGCGGGTCGATGGGCCGCACCTGTTCGGAAACGGCGAGCGCGGCCAGCACGATGCCGCTCTGGTGCTGCATCTGCCTCGCCAGACTGCGATTCAGCATCAGGATCGCGTCACGCAGGGTCCCGGCGTTCAGGTGCTCCGGGTTGATGAGGATCTCGAGGGTATCGCCCCCGGTCGGACTCCGCGTGACCAGCGCGCGAACCTCCCGGGCCCGTGGATCGGGCTGCTTCTCTGGAGGCTGGAAGGCCGGATAGTCCTCGGGAACGATCACGTAAACGGGTGGCGTGGTGGGCGCCTGTGCCGACACCGTCCCGCCGGCCAGCGCGGCCGTCGCGAGTGCGGCGAGGGTGCCCAGAAGCTTGGTCTTGATATGGTTCATGATCGATGGTTGCCGGGTTCTCGTCCTGTGAGGGTACCTGAAACGGCGCTCCGACCGATGGTGCGTATCGTCGGGCCGGCGGTTGGAAGACCCCGTTTCTGCCCTTTCGGTCACAGCTCGGAAAGCTTCCGATCGCAAGTGTCCGCCTCCGATCACCCCCGAACCACGACCCCGTGACCTCCGAGCGCCTCACCGTCCACGCCGACGCCCGCGGCAGCGTGTTCGAGCCCCTCGCGCCCGGGGAGTTCGCCGCGCAGCGCAACGCCCACGTGGTCGTCACCGAACCCGGAGCCGTACGCGGAAACCACTACCACCGGCGCGGGACGGAAGTGCTCGCGGTCATGGGCCCGGCCCGGGTGCGCACCCGGCGGGACGGGGAGGTCGCGGACACGGAGGTGCCACCAGGCGAGGTCGTGCGCTTCACGATCCCGCCGGGCGTGTCCCACGCCGTCCGGAACACCGGGACGACGCCGATCGTGATCGTCTCCTTCAACACGGAGCCCCACGACCCGGAGCGTCCAGACGTGGTGCGCGACGTGCTCCTCGGATAGCGCCGGCCGCCCCGGCGCCGGAGCTTCCCCCGCCGCCTTCGATGTCAGGTCGGCGCGCGAAGGCGACGGTGCTGCGGATAGGGATAGAAGTCGGGCAGCTCTCCTCCCTCCTGCCGACGCTGCATCTCCCGCCAGAAGGCCACCGTCAGCAGGTCGGCGTGGGCCTCCAGGAACGCGTCGCGCAGGGGACCCGCCGGGACCAGGAACGGAAGGAACTCCTCGGGGAAGACGTCCGCCTCGTCCACCGAGAACCACGGGTCCGCGCTCATCTCCTCCTCCTCGTTCCGGGCGACGGGGAGGGCGCGGAAGCGGACCTCCGAGAGCAGGGCCAGCTCGTCGTAGTCGTAGAAGATCACCCGGCCATGCCGCGAGACGCCGAAGTTCTTGAGCAGGAGGTCGCCGGGGAAGATCCCCGCCGCGGCCAGGTCGCGGATGGCGTTGCCGTACTCCACCACCGCGGCCCGCGCGGCGGCTTCGTCCACCTCACGCAGGTACAGGTCCAGGGGGCGAAGCCTGCGCTCCGTGTAGAGGTGGCGGATCGTCACCCCGTCTTCCGCCACGCGCACCCGCTCTCCCGCCTCCGATGCAAGCTCCTCCAGGAGTTCCGCGGCGAAGTGCTCGCGCGGGAACTCCAGGTGCTCGAACTCCTGTGCGTCCGCCAGCCGCCCCACCCGGTCTCGCGCGAACACCAGGCGGTAGCGGTCCCGGACCCGGTCGTGCGTGACGCTCTTCGGCTGCGCGAAGCGGTCCCGGATCACCTTGAACACCACGTTGCGGGACGGGAGCGTGAACACCACCATCACCAGGCCCGGGACCCCCTCCGCCGGCTCGAAGCGCGCGTCCGGCTCCGAGAGCGCGCGAAGCAGCTCCCGGTACAGCTCCGTCTTGCCGTGCCGGTTGTGCCCGAGGCAGTTGTAGAGTTCGTTGACGGGTTTGGTCGGCATGAGCGAGCGGAGGAACTCCACCGTCTCGCGCACCCGGCCCGTGTCGGCCTGGAAGTACGACCTCGCGAAGCTGAAGACGACGTGGATCTCGTCGGGAACGGTGAGCACCGCGTCCGGCCGCACCCCCTGCGGCGAGTGGGTCAGCGGGACCACCAGGGGGCGGACCGCGCCGGAGGCCAGCCGCAGCCGCGCGACGAGGTACGCCGCCTTGTTGCGGAAGAAGAGGAAGGGCAGCGCCTCGGCGGAGCGGGCCCGGTCCGCCTCCCCGCCGAGCTGCCCGCGCGCGGCCCGTGCGCAGAGCGCGGCGTCGCCCTCGAGGTCGGCGAACGCGTGCGCGAGGTCGGTGTCCCGGAAGAGCCGCGCGAACAGCTCGGCGGACACGCCGTCGGCGGGGTGCACACTGGGCAGGGGAGCCGGCCCGGCCGCGCCCCGGACCTCGCGGTCCGCCGTGAACTCCGTCCTCCGGTTCACGCCCACCGTCCCGAGCACCCGGCGCACGACCGAGTTGAAGAAGGTGGTCGCGAGTTCCGCGTCGGCCCTTCCCCGTACCCGCTCCGCGTAGCGGGTCTTGAACGCGGCCTCCTGCGCATCGTCCGCCAGGGGAAGGCACACCCGCCCGAGCAGTTCGCGGACGACCCGGTCCACCTCGCGCGGGTACACAGCGAGCCGGTCCGCGGCGTCCGCCTGCGCCTCCCGCCACTCCCTGCCCAGGAACCGCGCCGGAGCGCGCCGGGTGACGGCACCGAACGAGGCAAGGTACGCTTCGTACCCGGCGAGGATCGCCGCCGCGGGATCGGGTCGGGGCTCCCTCATGTGCGAAGCTCCGGGTGGGGGTGCGGAGCTTCCAGGTGGAAGTTCCGGGTCGGGGGGGGGCGCCGCGTCGCGGCGGGAATCCCTACGAAAAAGCCCGCGCCGGGGCGCGGGCCATCCCGTACTCGGGTCCTGCCCTGCGGACGTCCACCCCCGGCCTCACCGGGACGGCACGTCGATCCGTTCGGTCAGCCGGGCGCCCAGCACCTCGACCCCCCGCTTCCCGAGCACCGGCGTGATGTCCAGCGTCTCCTCGAAGGGCTTGACGGACGTCATGCAGAGCCCGCCCGGAAGGGTCCCGATCACCTCGATCCCCCAGTATTCGGGCGCGTCGACGTAGACGAGCGGAACCAGCGACATCTCCATGTTGAAACACGGCGCCTCTCCCGAGACGACGAGGAGCCAGGTGTCCGCGACGATCCCCGGCCGCACCTCTGCCTTCTCGAAGTCGATCCGTCGCGAGGACTGGCTGGCGGAGAGGTCGACGGAGTCGGCGGTCTTCTCGTCGGACATGGAAATATCCCCTGGGAATGGGATGCGCGAACGGCGTGGTCGCCGCAATATAGGGAGCGCGCCATACGCTCCCAAGGAAAAATCACGGCGGCGCCTCGCGCCCTCCGCGCGCGCGGCGCCCATTGAACGGAGCTGAAGAATCCTGGCCGGCCGAGAAATCGTGTGAATCAAGGCGGACCCGAGCCGCGCAATGAGGCGGGGTCGTTTCACGCCGCAGTGAGCAGCGCAGGGTCCAACGCAGAGTCACGCGATTTCTCAACGGCCGATCTACTCGATGGGCTTGAGGCGGGACACGATGGCGTCGCGCCTCGGCTCCAGGAACGGGGGGAGGACCACCTTCTCTCCGAGCGTGGCGGCATCCTCGTCCACGGCGAAGCCCGGACCGTCCGTGGCGATCTCGAAGAGAATCCCGTTCGGCTCGCGGAAGTAGAGGCTGCGGAAGTAGTACCGGTCGATCTCGCCGCTGTTGGGGATCCTCATCTCGGTGAGGCGTTCCGTCCAGGCGTGGTACTCCTCCTCGTCCGGCGTCCGGAACGCCACGTGGTGGACGCCGCCCGCCCCCGGGTGCGCGGGAGGAAGGCCCGGCTGGACGGCCACGTGGAGTTCCGCGTGCGGCCCGCCCTCCCCCATCTCGTAGACGTGGACTTCGTCCCGCGGGCTCTCCGGGAGGGAGTACCGGCGCACCGGGCGCATGTTCAGGACGCGGGTGAGGACACGGTCGGTGAGGCGCAGGTCCGGGACGCTCATCACGATGGGACCCAGGCCGCGGACCTGGTACCCGGCGGGCACCGGGCTCCGGTCCCACGGGGTGGGCTCGTCGCCCAGGCCGCCGTCGTCCACGAACGCGAGGCGCTGCCCCTCGGGGTCTTCGAAGTCCAGCGTCAACCGGCCGTCGCGTTCCACGATCCCGGCGGTCTCCACGCCGTGTTCGGCCAGGCGCTCGCTCCACCACTCCAGCGCCTCGGCGCCGGTCACGCGCAGGTGGGTGCGGACGAGGCTGTGGGTGCCGCGGCGCTCGCGCGGCACGCTCCAGTCGAAGAACGTGAGGTCGTTGCCCGGGGAGCCGGCCGCGTCCGAGTAGAAGAGGTGGTAGGCGCTCACGTCGTCCTGGTTGACGCTCCGCTTCACCAGCCTCATGCCGAGCACCTGCGTGTAGAAACGGTAGTTCTGCCGGACGTCGGCGGTCACCGCGGTCAGGTGGTGGATTCCGGTCAGGTCCATTCGGCTGTGGGGTTCGGCCGTGCAGGGGGCGCCGGGACGGTCCGGGCACCCTCTCCCCGGGGGCCGTGCCCGGGGTTCATCCGGTACCCTCCACGCTCCGGGTTCGTTCGCGGGGGCGAGCCGGGGCGGACGGCGGGGTCCTTGCATGGAATCGCGACACTGCCCCGCGAACGCGGAGGCCCGTCCGCGCCGGGGCTCGGGGAGGCGTGGAAGACGAGGACAGAGGAGAGAACGTGGATCGGAGAGTATCGTCGCAGGAGAGGGAGCTGGACGCCGGCCTGCGCGCGCGCCTTGACGCGCTCGTGGAGGAGGGCTGGGAGATCTGGGAGCGGTTCGACAACGAGGTGCGCCGGCGCGGCTTCCACCCCTTCGTGGCCGCCGACTACGAGTCCGTGCTCACGACCCTGCTGGAGCTGAGAGAGCCGGGGCTCCGGTTCCTCGAATGGGGATCGGCCACGGGCGTCATCACCATCATGGCCGACCTGCTCGGCTTCGAGGCGTACGGGATCGAACTCGACCCGAAGCTGGTAGACGTCGCGCGGGACCTGGCCCGGAGGCACGGATCGGGAGCGCGCTTCGCGGCGGGAAGCTTCCTTCCCTCGGGGTACCGTTATCGCCCCGCGGGCGGGGACGGACGCCTGGGCACCATCGGCGAAGGCGCGTCGGCGTACCCGCAGCTGGGTCATCCGCTGGACGACTTCGACCTGGTGTACGCCTACCCGTGGAACGGCGAGGCGCCGATGATGCAGGACCTCATGCGGGCCTACGGAGGCAGCGGGGCGCGGCTGCTCCTCCACGGGGTCTCGGACGGCGTGCAGGTGTTCAGGGGCGGCCGTCCGGTGCGCTGAAGGCCGGCCCATCCGGGGTTCACGCAGCCGGAGAGGAGCCACCCATGCACCTCCTCGTCCTCCTCCGCCACGGGCAGAGCCTCTGGAACGCGGAGAACCGCTTCACCGGGTGGACCGACGTGGACCTGAGCCCCCTGGGTGTCGAAGAGTCGCGGCGCGCGGGGCGGCTCCTCGCGGAGGCAGGTCTCGGCTTCGACGCCTCCTTCACCTCGGTGCTGAAGCGGGCCATCCGAACGCTCTGGATCGTGCTGGACGGGCTCGACCTGATGTGGATCCCGCAGGACCACTCCTGGCGCCTGAACGAGCGCCACTACGGCGCGCTTCAGGGCGCAGACAAGGCGGAAGCCGCGGCCCGCTTCGGCGAGGCGCAGGTGCACCGGTGGCGGCGGGGGTACGCGGACCGCCCCCCTCCGCTCGAACCGTCGGATCCGCGCTTCCCCGGCCACGACCCCCGCTACCGGGGCGTTCCCGGACCTGAACTCCCCGTGGGGGAGAGCCTGGCGGACACGGTGCGGCGGTTCCTGCCGTACTGGGAAGGGGCGGTGGCGCCGCGGCTCCGCGCCGGCGACCGCGTCCTGGTGTCCGCCCACGGCAACTCCCTGCGCGCCCTGGTGAAGCACCTCGACGGCCTCTCGGACGACGCGGTGTCCGCGCTGGAGATCCCCACCGGGTTCCCGCTCGTCTACGAGCTGGACGCCGACCTCCGCCCCATCCGGCACGGGTACCTGGGAGACCCGGGGGCCGTGAGGCAGGCTCAGGCCGAGGTCCGTGCCCAGGGGCGCGCGCCGACCTGAGCCGCGACCACCGCCCGGAAGACGAAGACCCCGCCCCGGCACCGTGCCCGGGCGGGGTCAAGTGTTTCGTCAGGATCCACATGCTGCGCCCGGACACAGCACGAGTCACGTCGTTCGAGTCGGGCGTGTTCGTTCAAGTGCATGTTTCGTAAGTGTTTGCCTCCGCCCCTTGGCGGGGCGCCTCAATGGTGCGAGCGTATCCATGCGTATCGCGACCTGTGCGGCGAGGCGCCCATCCCATCGCCCACTCCATTCTCGTGCCTCCCCGATTCCCTGCAGTGTCATTGGACCATCGTCCCTGTCATCCGCTCCCGTACAGGCGCTGCGCACCCTTCCGTCCATCCCTTCCGGCGTCATGGGGAAGGGCGGACGGGGCTCCCCGTCCGTGTAAGAAAAGGAACCCCTGGCGCATTCATGTTCATGCGCGAGCGGGTTCACCCCCGCCGCCCTCCGATCGACCGCCCGCCGGCCGCCACAGGATCGCGGGTTCCCTCCATTCCCGGTTCATCGTGTCCGATCCACACAACGCCTCGCTTCTCGCTGCCGCGGTGCGTACCCCCGTGTCCTCTCCCTGCCTGGGGTCCGGCGGATGAGCGTCGCCCGGCTTCCCTCCCTGCGTCGCCCGTCGCACGGCGTCCTGCGCTGTGTCGAGGCCGAGAGCGACGCGCACCTGGTGGTCCGCATCCTTTCCGGCGAGACCGGCTGCTTCGCGGAGCTGGTCGACCGGTACCAGGCGGCGCTCCACCGTTACGCGCAGGGCATGGTCAGGGATCCCGACCTCGCGGCCGATCTCGTCCAGGACGCCTTCGTCAAGGCGTATTCGCGGCTCGACAGCTGCCGCGACCCGTCCCGGTTCGGCGCGTGGATCTACCGCATCGTGGTGAACCGGTGCCGCGACTACCTGAAGCGGCAGCGGAAGCCCACGCTCTGCCTGGAGGAGCACACCGCGGCGGCTCCGGACGCCGACGGGCCCGCCCTCCGCGCCGAACGCGGAGAACTCCGGTGCCTCATCGACCGGGCCATTTCCTCCCTTCCCGGCCACCAGCGGGAGGCGTTCCTCCTCCGGCACATGGACGGCCACTCGTACGACGAGATGGCGGAGATGCTGGACGTCTCCGTGAGCGCCCTGAAGATGCGGGTGCTCCGGGCCCGGGGCACCCTGCAGGAGCAGCTGCGGGAAGTGCTCTGATCCTTCCGGCCCGCACCCCGGCTCCCGGGGTGCGGGCCGGTCGGCGAGGGCCGGCGCCGCGTTACGCCGACATCGCCCGGGGCTCCCGCTCGACCCGGTCCCGCCCGGCGTCCGCGCCCGCCGCGGCTGCCTCGGCGGCGGCGAGCCCTCGCCGCAGGTCCGCCACGAGGTCTTCCCCGTTCTCGATCCCCACCGACAGGCGCAGGAGTGAGTCCCGGATCCCCGCGGCTTCGCGAGCCTCGGGGGGCATGGAGGCGTGGGTCATGGTGGCGGGATGCGCCACCAGGCTCTCCACTCCTCCGAGCGACTCCGCGAGGGTGAAGCACTCCAGCGTCCCGACCAGCCTCCGCACGGCGGACTCACCGCCGCGCACCTCGAAGCTCACCATCGCCCCGAAGCCGCCCTGCTGGCGCGCCGCCACGTCGTGTCCGGGGTGGGACGCGAGCCCCGGGTAGTAGACGCGCTCCACCGCGGGGTGCTCCGCGAGCGCCTCCGAAACCTCCCGCGCGTTCCGCAGGTGGACCGCCATGCGCGCGTGGAGCGTGCGCACGCCGCGCAGCGTGAGGAAGGCGTCGAACGGCGCCCCGGCGATCCCCAGGCAGTTGGCCCACCACGCCAGCTCCGCGCCGACCGCGGCGTCGGCCGCGACCACACATCCTCCCACCACGTCGCTGTGCCCGTTCAGGTACTTGGTGGTGGAGTGGACGACCACGTCCGCGCCGAGTTCCAGCGGGCGCTGGAGGGCGGGGGAAAGGAAGGTGTTGTCCACCACCACCAGCGCGCCCGCCGCGTGGGCCCGGTCCGCGACGCGCCGGATGTCGGTGATGCGCAGGAGCGGGTTGCTGGGCGTCTCGATCCAGACCAGCTTCGGCGCCGGTCCGGACGGGTCGAGCGGATCCGGCGCGGTGAGGTCGGTGAACACCACCTCGAAGCAGCCGCGGCGCGCCAGCGAGGCGAGGAGGCGGTGTGTCCCCCCGTAGCAGTCGTGCGGCGCCACCACCCGCTCCCCCGGCTTCACGAGCTGGAGGGCGAGGAGCACGGCCGACATTCCCGTGGAGGTCACGGTGGCGGCGGCGCCCCCTTCCAGCTCCGCGAGCGCCCCCGCCAGGTGATCGCGCGTGGGGTTGGAGGTGCGGGTGTAGTCGTGCACCCGCTTCCTCCCGAACCCCTCGAAGGAGAAGGTGGAGCTGAGGTGCAGCGGCGGGACCACTGCGCCGTGGTGAGGGTCGGTGTCGATCCCGGCTCGTACGGCGCGGGTCACGGGGGAAATCGCGGCGGCGTCGCTCATGTGGGCTGCTCCCGTCCGAGGGCCAGGGTGAGAAGGGTCGCGACGGCGTCCGTCTCCTTGAGAAAGGCGTCGTGCCCGTAGATCGACTCGATGACGTGAAGGGCGGCCGGGGCTCCCAACCGGGAGGCCAGGTCGCGGAGCTGCCACGCGGGGGCGACGGAGTCGCCCTCCACGGCCACCAGCGTGGCGGGAACCCGCACCGCGGCCGGGTCCACCCGGTGAAGGTCGATGGATTCCGAGAGGGCGAGGAAACGCTCCGGGGTGAAGCTCTCGACGTAGCGTCGCCCGCAGTGCTCCATGTACGCCTCCACCGGGAAGCGCACCCGCTCCTCCGCCGGCAGGGGAGCGGTGTCGAAGCGGGCGGTCATCTCCTCCGCGGTCCGGTAGGTGGTCATCGCCAGCGCGCGGGCCAGCGCCAGCCCTTCGTCCGCGCGCCCGGAAGCGAGTCCCAGGCGCACGATCCCCCGCTGGACGGACCGCACCGCCGTCGCCATCGGGTGAGGCTCGTGCGCCGCGGCGACGACCACGATCCGCTCCGCGCGCTCCGGGAAGAGCGACGCGAAGGCGAGCGCCACCATCCCCCCGTACGACGCGCCCACGACGGCGTGCGCCTTCCCGACGCCGAGATCGTCCAGCGCCGCGGCGACGGCCCGCGCCTGGTCGCGCGTGCCGATGCGCGGCACGTCGTCGCCGCGGCCGAGTTCCGCCCCGAGGTAGTCCACCCCCACGACGCGGAAGCGGTCCGTGTCCAAGGCGCGGCCCGGACCCACCTGCGCCTCCCACCAGCCCGGCGACGGGTCGTCCCGGTGGGCGGCGACGTGCCGGGTCGCGGAGATCCCCCCGAGCACGACCACGGCCGGGTTCTCCGCCGCGCCGAGCGCCTCGTAGCGGACGGCGCGGAAGGGAAGGGCGCCGTGTTCCGCCGGGAACGGCGCGGCGAGCGGAGCGCTGTCGACGCGCCCCGGGGGGAGCGTCGCGCTCATGCGGAGCCTCCGGCGGCGCGGCACGGGGCAGGGTCGGTTCGTTCGGGCATCCGGCATCCTGACGGTAGGAGGGGGACGAAAAAGCCCCGGCCCTCTCGTGGAGAGAGGGCCGGGGCGGGTGCCGACGGAGTCGGCGGCTCGCTTCGTCTCACGCAGGGTCGCGCGGACGCCCGTCCGTCCCTCCCGGGGGAGAGGCGGTCATTCGCATGGGCATGCGCATCGACACCGGCGTGGCGGAACGAGGGAGCATCGTCTCGGGTCTGCGTGTGGGCCGCGCGGTGCGGAAACGAAAAACCCCGGGGGCAGCCGCCGCCGGGGTACGTTCGCACTTTAGCACTTGTTTAACGTGGCTGCAAGCAGCGGCAAATTCACCACGGGCCTTCGATTGTCGCCTCTATCGTACCGGTCCTCTCCCCTCCCGTCAAGGGGAAGCTCGTCCAGGCCCTTGCGCCCGGCCCTGGGTTCTCGCATCCTCGCACGTTCCGCCTGGCACACCGAACGTTCCCCGCTGCCCCTCTCGTCATCCATGCGCTACGACCTCCGCCTTCTCGTCGCCGGGGCGCTGCTCCTCGCGCCCGCCGTACCGACCCCCGCGTTCGCCACCCCGTCCGACACGGCGGCCGTGCGTTCCGCGTCCTCCGCGGGCGCGAGCGCCGTGTACTACCCCGGCGCCGGGGACCGCTGGGAGCGACGGCGGCCGGAGCAGGTGGGGATGGACCCGGCGCGGCTCCGCGAGGCGGTGGAGTTCGCCACCGCGAGCGAGAGCAGGGCGCCGCGGGACCTGGCCCTCGCGCACTACCAGTCGTTCGGGCGCGAGCCGTTCGGCGAGGCGGTGGGCCCCTTCCGGGAGCGGGGCGACCCCACGGGGATCGTCGTCCGCAACGGCTACATCGTCGCGGAGTGGGGCGATCCCCACCGCGTGGACATGACGTTCAGCGTCACCAAGAGCTTCCTCTCCACCGTGGTGGGCGTGGCCTTCGACCGGGGCCTCATTCGGAGCGTGGACGACCGGGTGGCGGAGTACGTGGGGCCGGTCCTGCCGCGGGAGGCCGACGCGCGCAGCGGCTCCCCGGACCGGCTGGGACGCTCCCCCTTCCTGGAGCCCTTCGGCTCCGCGCACAACCGCACGGTCACCTGGAACTCGCTCCTCCGGCAGACCAGCGACTGGGAGGGAACGCTCTGGGGGAAGCCGGACTGGGCGGACCGCCCGGCGCAGAACACGGCCGAGTGGCTCACCCGCGCGCGGAACGAGCCCGGCGCGGTGTACGAGTACAACGACGTGCGCGTGAACGTGCTCGCCCTGGCGGCGCTGGAGGTGTTGAGGCGCCCGCTCCCCGAGGTGCTGCGGGAGGAGGTCATGGACCCCATCGGCGCGTCGAACACCTGGCGCTGGTACGGCTACGAGAACTCGTGGGTGGTGCTGGACGGGCGGGAGGTCCAGTCGGTGAGCGGGGGAGGGCACTGGGGCGGCGGGATGTTCATCAGCGCGCGAGACATGGCGCGCTTCGGCTACCTCACGCTGCGGCGGGGACGCTGGGCCGACCGTCAGGTCCTCTCCGATGCCTGGGTGCGGATGGCGCTGACGCCCACGCCCGCGCAGACGGACTACGGGTTCATGAACTGGTTCCTGAACACGGACCGGAAGCGCTTCCCCAGCGCCCCCGCCGCCGCGTTCGCCCACCTGGGGAACGGGACCAACCTCGTCTACGTGGACCCGGAGAACGACCTGGTGGTCGTCGCCCGCTGGATCGACAACTCCTCGCTCGACGGGCTGGTCCAGCGGGTGCTCGCGTCGGTGAACCGGCGGGGGTGACCGGCGGCTCCTCCGCCGGAATTGACGCGGGCGTGGAAGGCGCCGATTTTTCGGGGAGCGCCGGTTCCGAAGGGCCTCCGCCCCGACCGCACCTCCACGTCGCCGCCCTTGCCCTCACTCCGCCACTTCGCCGCTCCGCAACCGGCCCCGGAGGCCCGTTCGGGTGCGAACGCGCACTTCCGGGAAGCCGCGCTGGAGCGCGACGCCGACCGGGCCGCGGAGTCCGCCCTTTCGTCGGCACCGGGGCCCCTCGCGCTGCTCCCCCCGCGAAAGGTTCGCTTCGCGAAGGAGCCGGACGCGGGGAGCGCACACGTGCCGGGATTGGCGGAGGCCGTCCGCGACGGGGGAAGGCCGCTGGACGCCTCCACGCGCGCCTTCTTCGAAATGCGCTTCGCCCGCGACTTCGGCGGTGTGCGAGTCCACGACGGGGCGGATGCCGCGCGGGCCGCGCGGTCGGTCGGCGCGCTCGCCTTCACGACCGGGAGCCACGTCGCCTTCGGGGCAGGGCGGTACCGGCCGGAGACCGCGTCGGGGCGGCGCCTTCTCGCGCACGAACTCGCCCACGTCGCACAGCAGGAGACCGGGGGCGCGCCGCCGCTCCAGCGCAAGCCCGATCCCTCGGCTGACGCGGTAGCCGACCCCGCGGGGGCGATCGCTCCCGACGAGGACGTGGTGGAGGGGATCCTCCGGGGATGGTACCGCGGCCGGGGCGAGTTCGAGGCCGACGCGGAGGGCGGCTTCGTCCGTTTCCTCGACGCGCGGCTCCAGGCCGTCCTGGAGTTCTACGTCCGCGAATGGGCGCCCCGCGTCCCCCTCCGGCAGGCGGCCCCTTCGGGCGGCTTCGACAGCCTGGCGAAGAGCGTCGCCGTCCACCCCTCGTGGCTCAAGGACTTCCAGGAACGGCTGATGGGACAGCAGCCCCTGGCCGACCCGGGGCGTAAGGTCCGTCCCGTCCCGGGCCTCCCCCCGCAGTGGAGCCGGGACAGCGAGGTGGCGCAGCGGTTGATCGAAGCGTACCTCCTCGCCTGGGACCGCCGCATCGGCGGGGGTGCGGACGTCCACCCGGCGGTGGCGGAGCTGTACGAGCGCGTGGGCGCGAGCGAGACCAACCGGCAGGCGTACCTGGTGGGGGGCGATCCCGGCTCCAACACGTGGTGTGCTCCCGCTTCGCAGGCCGCGATGGTGCTCTCCCTGATGAAGGCGGGCTTCCGCTTCCGGAAGAAGGCGATTCCCGGGAGCCTGCACTCCCACGGGATGAAGCTCGCCCGCGCCCGCAGGCCCACCGACACCGACGCCTCCTACCGGCAGCTCGTGGCGCTCGCCTTCAAGGAGGAGGTGCTGGCACAGTCGAACCACTACCTGAGCCGCTGGGTCCTGGACAAGAGCACCGGGACTTCACGGCCGCGGACGATCGGCGGCGCCGCCGCGGCGACGGCCGCGCTGGATCCGGGCGACTACGTCACCCTCGTCAACGGCAACCACGGGAGCCCTCTCAGCGGGCACGTCGTCACCGTGATCCGGGAGGAGTGGATGCCCGGCGTGGAACCCGGGAAGAGCCATCCCGCGGGGACGGAGCTGAGCCGCCTGTACGTGATTTCGGGAAACAGCCGCGGCGTCGCCGACCGGGAAGGAGCGGTGAGGGCGGAGGTGGTTGTTCGCGAGATGCCCCATCCCGACTACCGGTATTTCCAGACGGCGGCCGTGGGGAACGAGTACGACGCCCGGATGCGAAGTGTGTCCGCCACGGAGATGGAGGAAGAGAAGAAGTACGGGGAGCGGCTCACCCGCCTCTTCTACGCCATGCTTCCCGGAGGGAACCGGGCGGTGCTGGGGAAGCCCCCCGGCCTGTACCTCGTCCGGCACAAGTACGATCTGCCCGCGATGGAGGAGGCGTTCGGAAGTCACGCCCGGTGGCCGGAGTACGCCGCGGTGGTGAAGGAGCGGAACGCCGATACGGAGCTGCTCGGCCGAATGGACAGGGCGAGAGAGTCCGCCGAGAGCTACCGCCTGGAAAAGCTGGATGCGGGTGTCCCGGTGAGCCGGCGCGATCCCACGTTCGATTCCATGAACACGGAGCAGGCGAAGGGCACGACCACCGGGCGCTACAGCCCGCTGCAGGCGGACCACAGCTGGGTCGCCACGGTGGTGAAGGGGAGCCTGCTGGACGCCGGGCGGCTCCGGAGGGAGATCGACGCCCGCACCACGGAGCGTACCCGCATGAACCTCGGGGCCGAGTTGGCGCGACGTGCCGGGGAGGTCGCGGTGGACGATCCGCGCACCGACGAGCAGATCGCCGCGGAGTTCCTGGGCGTACAAGGCCTCGAGCCGATGCCGGACACCATCGAGAACCTGTGGCCGGGGGCGCTGGAGTACTGGGAAGGGCTCGGCGCGTTCGGTTGAACGGTTCCGGTCGTCTCAGCGCCTCCCGCTTCGCTCCCCCCTATCCGTCCACCCGTCCCACCACCAGCCGCACGGGAATCCCCCCGTTCTTCGTCCGCAGCGCCTCGGTGAACCGGACCTTCACCTGCGCCTCCAGGCCACGGTCGGCCGAGAGCAGCGCGATCGTCCACCCCGTGAGCTGCGTCCGCGCGAGGCGCCCTAGCGCGGCGTACAGGTTCCGCAGCCGGTCCGTCTCCCCCACGCGCACACCGTACGGAGGGTTGGTGACCAGCCACCCCGGCCCTGCGGGCGGCTCCACCGCGGAGAGCGGGCGCACGTCGAGCGAGAGGTCGTCCAGCACTCCCGCCCGCTCCGCGTTCGCCCGCGCCGCCTCCACCGCTCCCTCGTCCCGGTCCGACGCCAGGATCGGCGCCCCGGCCGAGGGGAGGATCTCCCCTCGCGCGCGCCCCACCGTCTCGTCCCACAGGCGCGCGTCGAAGTCGGGCCAGCCGAGGAAGGCGTACCGCCGGGGCGCACGGTCGGGAGAGGCGAGCCCGGGAGCGATCCGTCGGGCGAGAAGCGCCCCCTCGATGGCGACGGTCCCCGACCCGCACATGGGGTCCAGGAGCGGCGCATCGCAGTCCCAGCCGCTCCCCAGGAGCATCGCCGCCGCGAGCGTCTCGCGCAGCGGCGCCTTCGCCAGCGCCTGCCGGTATCCCCGCAGGTGGAGGAGCGCGCCGGAGGCGTCCGCGCTCACGGTGCAGCGGTCGTAGTGGAAGCGGACGACGAAGAGCTGCGCGTCCGCTCCGTCGTCCTCGTCCTCTCCCCCCGTCGCAGGGCCCGCCGCAGCGACCGGCCCGACGCTCCTTCCGATGGCGTCCAGCAGCCGCTCCGCCACGGCCCCCTCGTGATAGAGCTTCGACTTCCGCGACGTCACCCGGAGCCTCACCGCGTTCCCCGGCGCGACGAAGCGACCCCAGGGGACCTTTCGGGCGTGGCGCTCCAGCTCGAAGAAGGTGCGCGCCCGGAACTCCGCGACGCGCACCAGCACCCGGCTGGCGGTGCGGAGCCGGAGGTTGGCGTCGTACAGCTCCGCGCGCGTCCCCTCCCACGCCACCCCTCCCGGCTGGGGCTCGCCCTCGATCCCCAGCTCCAGCAGTTCGGCGGCGCACAGCTCCTCCAGCCCCGGCGCGGTCACGGCGAAGAGCGGGAGACGTTCGGCAGTACGGTCGGGCATCGGCTTCGGTTCGCGGGAGTGGCCGGCGCGCGGGGGTGCGCGCCGGGGCGGGAAGATGCGCCCGCGGCGGGGGATCCGCCAGCGGCGTGCCCGCCGGAAAACGACGACCCCGGACGGCGACGCCATCCGGGGCCTTTCATCGCAGTTGCGTGAGGGATGCGAGCCCGAAGGGGCGAGACCCGCGTGGTTTGCGGGGCTCGCCGCACTTGGCCGGCGTAGTCTGCCGGCCTAGTGCGCCGCAGCCCGACCCCCGCGCCAGCGGGGGACACGCCCGAACCGGCCGTGTCCCCCGTCGTGGTCCAGCCTTGCTACTGGTACTGGATGTACAACGGACGCGGGTACAGGTTCAGCAGGTCCGCCGGCGACATGAGCGGGTCGCCCTTCTTGGTGTCGTTGTGGTAGAAGAGCTTGAAGCCCGTGAACTGCACCGGCTCCTTGACGATGTAGTCCCGGTACGAGTCGCGCTTCAGCCACGGCGCGCCCCAGCCGTCCATGTCCATCACGATCTGCACTTCCGGCCGCAGCACGATGTCCTTCGTGCCCTGGACCATGTTCCGCGTGAAGCGGTGGATCACCAGCACCTTCGGGGGAAGGTTGTTCTCGCGGACGACGCGCGCCATCTCCCCGGTCACGTAGTTGATGTCCGCGGCCGTCATGGTCCCGATCTTCCGCCCCGGCACCACCCCACCGCGCATGTAGAACTCGGGGTCCACCGCGAAGTGGATGTCCGGCTTCTTCAGGAACTCCTCGAAGCGCGGCATCAGGTTGCGGATGTCGTCCTGACCCACCTGCACGTCGATGAAGAAGATCCCGTTCCTCTCCCGGATCATGTTGTAGATCGAGTCGACCTGCGTGTCGCGCATCTGCGCCCGGTACTTCCCGGAGGGGCCCGCGTCTCCCTGGGCGACCACGGTCACCATGTGGAGGCAGGGCACCACCGGCGTCGACGGGTCCGCCTTGTTCCAGTTCTCCACCTCGCGGTCCAGGCGGCGCAGCATCTCCTCGCGCGGGAACTCGCCCAGCGCACCCATGCGGGTGGAGTTGGGGTTGCCGTAGTAGCAGAGGATCCGCTTGTTCGGAAGGATCGCTCCCGGGAGCGGAAGCGGGCCGTTCACCGGCCAGCCCATCTGGCGGGCGAAGTCCGGGTCCTCGCCGGCACGGTAGCGCGTGCGGGGCGCCGGGTCGGCGCCGGCCGTGGCGCTGTCGGGCTGAGGCAGGCCGGAGACGGAGTCCTGAACGAACGAGAGACGCTGCGCGATGGCCTGAGACACGGTGCGCGTCGCCGTGTCCGCGGCCGAGAACGCCGGAGCCGCGGGGGCCGGGGCGGAGCCTCCCTCCGAAGCGCCGCTGTCCGCGACGAAGCTCTCGGAGACCTGCGCGTCCAGCTTGTCCGCGGCGTCCGTGGCGCACGCCCCCAGCGCGAAGGGAGCGGAGAGGGCTACGGCCAGGACGGCGTTTCGAGCGGCGGTGCGGGGAAGTTGGATCACGTAGCGGCTCCTCGCGGTGAAGTGGAAGCCGGCGCGGAAGTGGCCGGGTGATGGATCTCTTTAATTTTACAACACTTGGGACATTTGTTCCAGCGTCTGTCCGCAAGCCCTATGCAAGTCTGGTGCTCGCCAGCCCGTCGAGTCCGCGCCGACGGCGGATCCTCCCCCTCATCGACCTGCCGGGGGCCGGAACGGGGGGGAGGGTCGCGCGCGAGGCTCTCGAAACCCGGGGAGCATGGTCCTTGCGTTGCGCCCCGCCGTTCACCCGAGAAGATCGTCCGGAAACCCTGTACGCCGGAGGAAACCATGCGTCGCGTCCTGTTCCTGCTGATCGCCGCGGTGTTCGCCGCTCCCGTGGCCTCGTCCGCCCAGTCGTTCGCCGATGCCGGCCCCGCCGCGGCCCCCACGGCGCCCGCTCCGGCGACCGCGCCCGTACCGGTCGCCGAGATGGTGGCGACCGCGCCCTCCCAGTCCGAGACGGTCCGGGAATCCCGCGCGGCGGTCGATCTCCGCGACGACCGCCAGTTCGCGCAGCGGGGGAGCTTCTGGTGGCTCGTCGGCGTCGTGGTGGTGGCCGGTGTGATCCTGGCGGTACTCCTCTGACGGAAGGCCGGCCCGGAGCCGCGGCTCCTTGCCGCGGCCCCCGGCCGGCCGTTACCATTTCGCCCTGCCCGCGGCACGAGATCCCGACCGCTCCCTCCGCACGCGGCGGCGCCCGGCTCCCGACACCAAGCGCTCGGCCCCGCTGAGATGACATCCACCGGCGACCGCCCCGGCGGCTCGCGCGCCTCCAGGGCGCCCCAGCTTTCCGCCGCACGGCTCCCCGAGCCGCGGCGCCTCCTTTCCTGGATCTACGTAGGGCGCCTCTGCCTGGCGAGCGCCATCTTCCTCGCGGTCCTCTTCGCATGGAGGAACGTTGAGCCGGCCGTAACCCTTTCCGCCTCGCTGATCCTCTTCCTCTCGGGGGCCTTCACCGCGGGGTCGTTCTGGTACTCGCACCTCGCCCGGTCCCGCCTGGGGGAGAACTTCCTGTACAGCCAGGTGCTGTTCGACGTGGGGCTGGTCACCTGGGTGATCCATCTCACGGGAGGGCCGGAGAGCGCGTTCGCGCCGCTGTACATCCTGGTGATCTGCGCCGCGGCCGTGCTCCTCCCCATGCTGGGCGGGATCCTCGTGGGTCTCCTCGCGAGCATCCTGTACTGCGCCGACATCGCGCTGAGCGCGCCGCACGCCCTGACGGACCCCGGCGTGCTCCTGCAGACGGCGCTCTTCGTCACGGTGGCGATGGTCACCGGGTACCTGGGCGACCGGCTCCGGCAGACGGGGACGGTGCTCGGAGAGATCGAGACGGAACTCCGGCTCCTCCGACTGGACACCGACGAGATCCTGGGGAGCATGAACTCCGGGATCCTCACCGTGGACGGCGGCGGACGCCTCGTGTACATGAACCCGGCGGCATCGGAGATCCTCGATCTCACCCCGGAGGAGTGGGAGGGGCGTCCCGTGCTGGAACGGCTGGACGACGCCGCGCCCGGCCTGGGCGCCATCATCCGCCGCTCCGCCGAGACCCGCCAGGCCATCCGCCGCTCCGAGACCTCCGGATCCGAGGGGGGAACCATCCTGGGCGTGAGCACCACGCTGATGGAGCGCCCCGACCCCGACGGGCCGCCGGTCACCGCGATCTTCCAGGACATCACGGAGCGCATGCGGATGGAGTCGCTGCGCCGCCGCGCCGAGCGCCTGGAGGCCGTCGCGGAGCTTTCCGCTTCGCTCGCCCACGAGATCAAGAACCCGCTGGCTTCCATCCGCAGCGCGGTGGAGCAGCTCACGGGCGAAGGGGTGGACGCCGAGGACAAGGAGATCCTGGAGCGGCTGGTGGTCCGCGAGTCCGACCGCCTTAGCCGGCTCCTGGCCGAGTTCATCGACTTCGCGCGCGTGCGCGTTCGCGACGCCGCGTCCGTGCGCCTGGCGCAGGTGGTGACGCACGCGGTCGACCTGGTCCGTGCGCACCCGGACGCCTCCGGACGCGCCATCCGCGTCTCCCTGCCGGAAGGGGGCGGTCCCGTCGTCCGCGGAGACGAGGACCTCCTCCACCGCGCCGTCGCCAACCTGGTGCTGAACGGCGCGCAGTGGGCGGGCGAGGGAGGGGAAGTGGATGTGGCGCTGGACACCGTCCAGTCCGACGTTCTCGCGCCGGAGATGGGGATCTCCGAGCTGGTGCGCATCCGCGTCACCGACACCGGCCCCGGCATCCCCGCCGGGGACGTCGACCACGTGTTCTCTCCCTTCTTCACCTCCCGCCCGGGCGGAACCGGGCTGGGGCTCGCGCTCGTGCAGCGCGCGGTGGACGTGCACGGCGGCGCCGTGTTCGTGGCGCCCGCCCGCGCGGTCGAGGAACAGGGAGCCACCTTCGTCGTCTACCTTCACGCCCTCCGCGAGCCCGCGGCCCAGGCCAGCCCCACCCATTGAGGAGAGCGAAGTGAGCACCGCACCCAAGATCCTCGTCATCGACGACGAGACCGCGATCCTCGACACCCTGCGCATTCTCCTCAAGCGGGAGGGGTTCGAAGTGCACACCGCCATCGGCGGGCGCGACGGCCTGGAGAAGCTGCCGGTGGTCCGCCCGGAGGTGCTCCTCTCCGACGTGCGCATGCCCGGCGTGGGCGGGCTCGAGATCCTGCTGGCGGCCCGGGAGATGGACCCCACCCTCCCGGTGATCCTGATGACGGCGCAGGCGTCGCTCCAGACCGCCATCCGTGCGGTGAACGAGGGGGCCTTCTACTACATCCAGAAGCCGTTCGCCAACGACGAGATGGTCGCCATCTGCCGGCGCGCCGCCGAGTCGCGGCAGCTCAAGGTGGAGAACCAGGCGCTCCGGACCGAGATCCGCCGCCGCGAGCGCTCGGACACCATCCGCCCCATCGGCAAGAGCCGCCGCTTCAACGACGTGCTGAAGCTCGCGGACACCGTCGCCCCCTCCGACTCCACCGTGCTGATCTCCGGCGAGTCCGGCACGGGGAAGGAGGTCCTCGCCCGCTACATCCACGAGCGCTCCGAGCGCGTCGACGGGCCCTTCGTCTCCATCAACTGCGGCGCCCTCCCGGAGACGCTCCTGGAGTCCGAGCTGTTCGGCCACACCAAGGGCTCGTTCACGGGCGCGGTCCGGGACAAGCAGGGGCTCTTCGTGGCCGCGAAGGGCGGGACCTTCTTCCTCGACGAGGTGGGGGAGATGTCGCCGGCGACCCAGGTGAAGCTCCTCCGCGCGGTGCAGGAGCGGGAGGTCATCCCGGTGGGCGCCACCGAGACGGTTCCCATCGACGTGCGGATCATCGCGGCCACCAACCGCGACCTGGAGGAGGAGATCCGCCGGGGCGCCTTCCGCAGCGACCTGTACTACCGGCTCAACGTCATCACCCTCCACCTCCCCCCCCTCCGGGACCGCGCGGACGACGTCCCCATCCTGGTGGACTACTTCCTCCAGCGGTTCTCGAAGAACCGGGGGCGGGGGCCCATCCGACTCGCCGAGGAGACGCTCTCGATCCTCCAGTCCTATGACTGGCCCGGGAACGTGCGGGAGCTGGAGAACGCGCTGGAGCGGGCCGTGGTGCTGACGCCGGACGGCGAGGAAGTCCGTCCCGGCACGCTTCCCACGCGGATCACCGAGCGCGCGGTCACGCCGCTCGTCTCCGACCGGCTCCCCCCCAACCCGACGCTGGAGATCATCGAGCGGGCGTACATCTTCTGGGTGCTGCAGTCGGAGGGGGGAAACAAGTCGAGGGCCGCGGAGGTGCTGGGGATCGACCCTTCCACGCTCTACCGCAAGCTGATGCGCTACGGGATGGAGACCTGAGCGGCCCCCCGGCCTTCGCGGTACGAAACCTGCCTGACTGCGGAGCCCGCCCGCGAAGGGACTGCGGGACGGTCGGATGCGGTGGAGAGACCCGGTCTCCCCCGCGGCGCCGTGGCGATCCGGACCGGGTGTCGAGGCGGAGGAGGACGTCATGGAGGTCCTGCTTGCGGGGGAGCGCTCCGGGGGGGCTCACGCGCTCCGCCTGGAGATCGAATCGCTCGGACACCGGGTGGTGGGACCGGCCGCGGGAGAGCGGGAGGCGGCCACGCTCCTGCGCACGCGCAGCGCCGACGTGGCCGTGCTCGTGCTGGAGGACGCCGCGGACGCCGGCGCGGTCGGCCGGGCCTGCGCGCTCCCGCTCGTCCTGGTGGTCCCCCGCGGCGATCCGCCGCGTCTGGACCACGCGGACGCCCTCCCCGTCTTCGCCTGCCTGGTGGAGCCGGTGCAGCCCGAGCAGATCGGCCCGGCGCTCTCCCTGGCGCGCGCCCGCTTCGACGAGGTGTCGGAGCTGCGGGGCCGGGTCGCCGACCTGACGCGCCGGATGGAGCAGCGCAGCGCCGTCGAGCGGGCCAAGGGGGTGCTGATGGAGGTGCGGGGCATCTCCGAGGGGGACGCGTACCGCCTCCTGCGCCGCGAGAGCCAGAACCTCCGCAAGTCCATCGCGGAGGTGGCGGGGGCCGTGCTGGCGGTGGAGGGACGCGCACGCTCTCGCGCCCGGTCCGGAGGAGAGGCGCCCACCCCCCGGCGCCCGGCGCGTGCCGGCTAGGTCCGGGCGCCGCGGGCTGGAGCTGGTCTCCGTGGGTGGGGCGGGAGAGGGGCTCCTCGCCCGGCTCGGACGGGAACTCGACGGGATCTTCGGGACCCGTTCGTTCCTCGGCCCCCCGATGCCCCTTCTCGCCCGCTGGCGCGACCCCGGGACCGGGCAGGTCCGGTCCGCCGACCTGGTGGACGCGCTGATCGCCCGCGCCGACGCGCTGAACGCGGGGGGCGACCGCCTCTGGACGCTGGCGGTGACGGACGCCGACCTGTGCGCCCCGGAGCGAACCTTCGTCTTCGGAGAGGCGACGCTGGGCGGGTGCTGCGCAGTGGTGAGCCTGGCCCGGCTCGATCCCGGCTGGAGGGCGAACTCCCCGGTCCTGCGGCGGCGGCTGCTGGCGGAGGCGGTCCACGAGCTGGGCCACGTGGCCGGGCTCGGCCACTGCGACCAGGAAACGTGCGTCATGCTCCCGTCTCGAACGGCCGGAGACGTCGACCGGCGGGGAGACGGGTTCTGTGAAGTCTGCTTCTCCCGGCTCCGGGCACCCGAGACGTGCCGTCCTGCTTGATCTGACGAACCCCTGCGCTTATCCTTGGACCGTCCACGCTGGTATCCGTCGTACCCGCAGGCCGAAACGACTTTCTCCCCGGCTCCGCGCGCGGGTCTAACGTGACCGAAACTCTATCTCCACGCTCGCTTCGACGCGCCTACCTGGACTGGGTCGAGGAGCAGGTCGAGGCGTTCAAGGAAAGCATCCCCCGCGGCGATCTCCTCCGTCTCGCCGACGAGGTGGTGACCGAGCTGCGCGTGAGCGACGAAGGCCAGTACCAGCTCACCGAGCTGCTGCTCTGCGCCGCCATCGACCGCCGGATCATCCGGATGCTGAAGCTCCCCGGATACCGGATCTGGGCCGCGGAGCACCGGACGCGCATCGCCGTCCACTTCCGGGGTGTGGCTCCGTCCGCGCCGCGCGACGACGAGGAGGAGCCGGACGTGGCGCCGGAAGAGGTGCTGGAACGCCTCGAAAGTGTCGCTTAGACACGCATTTTCGTTTCGTTGTGACACGCGCGGGCCACTGCCTGTTTGCTTCTGTGTGGCGTAACCGCTGCGGTGACATGTAGTTGCGAAAATGTGGACTTTGGGTATGGGGTGTGCTTAAGTTAGGCGCGCGGCGCGTCTCGCGCTGACCGTGCCTTTTTCATTCAGGTTATCCGCATGTCGAAGAAGACAGACCGGGAGGGCGCCTCCAGCGAGGCCCTCGACTCCGCAGGGATCATGGTTCAGGACGGAACTTCCGGCCGCGCGCGGCCCCGTGCGGTCGCGTTCGTGTGGGGTCCGGAGGTTTCGCCCGCGCCTTCGCTCCCGTTCGGGCGCTGGAAGACGGCCGTTCCCGCCGCGGCATAAAACACGTTCGGCCCTCGTCGGCCGTGATGGTTCGAGGGGCCGGGGAGCGTTCGCTCCCCGGCCCCTCCGTTGTTTCCCTGCCGCTACGGTGCGCGGCTCGCCGACACCGACTCCGTGCTCAGACCGCGTCGGAGAGCGAGGAGAACGTGAAGTCCCGGACCTTGAGCGCCGGCACCACCACCGGGTTCGACACGTCTCCCGACTCGGACGCCGACACCGCCACGGGCTGGCCGATCGTCTCGAGGTTGTTGAGCATGAAGATCGGCGACTCGTTGTAGCGGAGGTTCTTGACCGCCGAGACGATCCTCCCGTTCTCGATCAGGAAGGTCCCGTCGCGGGTGAGGCCCGTGAAGAGGATGGTGCGCGGGTCCACCGCCCGGATGTACCAGAAGCGCGTCACCAGCAGCCCCCGCTCCGTGGAGGCGATCATGTCCTCCACGCTGGCGGTTCCGCCCCGCATGGAGTACCCGGCGGGGAAGCCGGTGGGCTGCACGTTCTTCTGCTGGGCCCAGTAGCGGTCGTAGTTGAGGTGCTTCAGGACTCCGTCCTCCACCCACGTCACGCGCCGGTTGGGCAGCCCCTGGTTGGAGAAGGGCGACGAGGAGAGGTTCGGGTCCGAGGGGTCCGACCAGAGGGTCACGCGCGAGTCAAGGAACTTCTCGCCGATCCGGTTCCCCCCTCCGGGCTTGGAGAAGAAGGAGCGACCCTCGTCGGCGTTGCGCGCGCTCAGCGAGCCCATCATCAGCCCGATCAGGTTCGCCGCGGCGGTGGGCTCCAGCACCACGGTCCACTCGCCCGGCTCCACCGCCTGCGGGTTGCGGGACAGCTCGGCCTTGCGGATGGCCCGCTCCGCCAGCTCCTCCGGGTTGAGCCGGCTCCAGTCGTTGTGCCCGGATCCAGCCCAGCCGGACCCGGTCCCGTCCTGGGTGCGGACCGTCGTGGTGTAGTTGACGCGGGAACTCTGGTTGTACGCGAAGAGCCCCCGCTTGGTCGCGACCGTCTGCGACCCCGCGCTGAAGGTGAGGAAGCCGGTGGCGACCAGCCCCCGCTGCTGCGCGGGCCGGGTGACCGCGGCGACCGCGCGCGCGCGCTGCTCCGGGGTGAGGTCCGCCGTGGACTCGAAGAAGCCGCTCGACTCGGCGTACTGCTGGGGGCCGAGTTCGCCCAGGTACTCGGGGTCTTCGGGGACCAGCCGGGCGAGCCGCTCGCTCGTCTCGACCACCTGTCGCAGCGACTCGTCGTCGAAGCGGTTGGTGGTCGCGGACGCGACCCGCTTTCCCCACGCGCTGGTGACGGTCACCGTCCCGTTGCGGGTGTCCCCGGACGTGCTCACCTGGTTCTGCGCGAACCGGGTGTTCCCCGTGACGGTGCTGTTGAGGTTGACCCGCGCCTCGTCCGCCCTGGAGAATCCGAGCACCTTCGCGGTGATCGCCTGCGCCTCGTCACGGGAGAAGAATCGGTTGTCCGCCATGCCCTATGCGCTCCGTCCGGTGTTGATGACGTTGATCCTCCGGTGGCGGGTGGGGACGCACCCGTGCGACACCGCGTTGGACTGCGAGGGCTGCCCTTTGCCGTCGAAGAACGAGCCGCCCAGGAAATACGTGCTCTTCCCCCCGATGAGGTCCACCGCGTTCCAGAACTCGGGGGTGCGGATCTGGTAGGCCACGTCCTTGAGCATCCCGCCCACCTTTCCGTTCTTGATCTCGTAGAACACCTGCCCCCCGAACTGGGAGTTGTAGCGCTGCTGGTCGATGGAGAAGGACCCGTCGCCGTCGATCAGGATCCCGTCCCTGACGTCGGAGACCAGCTCCTCCAGCGATACGTCGCGCTCCGGGTGGGGGAGGAGGTTCACGTTGGGCATGCGCTGGAACTGCACGTCGTCCCAGCTCTGGGCGTACGAGTTCCCGTGGGAGCGCACCGGCTGCCCCGTCTTCCCGTACCACTCGGCCAGCATGGGCGCCTGCTCGCGCGTGGTCTGCAGGTCGTTGAGCACCCCGTCCTTCACGATCAGGTACTCGTCGGGCTTCACCCCCTCGTCGTCCCACCCCACGGTGGAGAGGCCGCCGCGGGTGGAGCGCTCCCCCTGGACGTTCATGATCTCGGGGCCGTACCTGAACTGCCCCAGGAAGTTCTCCACCGGGTAGATGAACGAGGTGCCCGCGTAGTTGGCTTCGAACCCCATGATCCGGTCCAGCTCGGTGGGGTGAGCGATGGACTCGTGGATCGTGAGCCAGAGGTGCGAGGGGAGGAGCACCAGGTCGTAGCGCCCCGGCTGCACCGGCTTCGCGGTGAGCTTCTTCACCGCCGTCTCCGCCCAGCGGGGGGCGTTCTCCACGAAGCGCGAATCGCGGACGTGCTCGTACCCCAGCCCCATCGGCTGCACGTCGGTGGACTGGAGGACCTGGAACTCGTCGTTCCCCACCGCCGTGATCGACATCCGCGGGAAGGTGCGGTAGATCGTCTGGTGGGTGAAGGTGCCCTCGGTGGAGGCGAAGGTCTTCTCCTCCCGGAGGAAGAACATGTTGAAGTTGACGAAGCGGGCGCCCTGCACGCCGAGCGCCGCCTCGTTGGCGGCGAGCATCAGCGCCACCTTGTCCTCGATGGAGACGTCGAACGGGTCCACCTGCACTGGCGACGCCCAGGTGACGTCCGGGTAGCTCTCCACGGGCGCCAGGACGATCGGGCGGAGCTGCGCGGAAGCGTTCGCCTTCGCCTGGTCCACGGCCTGGCGCGCCACGCGCGCGGCCTCGTCCAGCGACAGCTCGCGGCTCGCCGCGAACCCCCACCCGCCGCTTGCCATGACGCGCACGCCGAAGCCGTACGTCTCGTTGTCCGAGAGGCCGGTGATCTGCCGCTCCCGGGTGGATAGGGCCTGGTTCCGGTTGCGCGAGATGCGTACGTCCGCGTAGGTGGCGCCCGCGAGCTTCGCGGCGTCCAGGGCGCGCATGGCGAGTTCTCGGACGGCCGGGTCGGCTCCGGGCGCGACCCGCGCCGCGGGCCGCACGGCCGCGAGCGCTTCGGGGCCGAACGCACCGAGACCCGCCGTCACGAGGGCGCCCTGTACCAGGAACTCTCGACGGTTCATGGATTCTCCGGATGGTGGTCGGATCATTCGAGGCAGGAGCGCCAACTTAGAACGACCGTTCGAACCGGGCAAGGGTGGCGCTCCGGGTGCGCCGCTTGCTATGCTCCCGCTCCATGAGCGCGAATCCACCCCGCATCGCCGTCGTCGGCGCGGGCCCGGCCGGGGCCGCCGCCGCCCACACCCTGGTCCGTGCCGGGGCCCGGGTGGTCGTCTTCGAGGCCCGGTCCGCCGTGGGGGGGAGGACCCGCACGGACGACGTGGACGGGTATCGCGTCGACCCCGCCACCCAGCTCTTCGGCTCCATGTACACCGGCGTCTTCCGGATCCTGGAGGAGGCCGGCGCGAAGTCGCTCGCCACCCGTTCGCCCGGGCGGGACGCCCTGCTGCGGAAGGGGCGGGTCCACGAGGTGGTCTACGGCAACATCCCCAGTATGCTCGCCTCGGGAGCGCTTCCGTTCGGGCTCAAGGCGCGCATGGGCATGCAGTACCTCCCCTTCCTGGCCCGTCACGGGAGCGCGTTCGACATGCACGCGCTGGAGCGCGCGGCGGAGCACGGGCTGGACCGCGAGTCGATCGCCGCCTGGGGCGAGCGCGAGATCGGGCGGGACTTCGTGGAATACCTGGCCTACCCGTTCCTCTCCACGGGCTACGGCCTGCTCCCGGAGGAGACCACGGCGGCGCTCTACCACATGCTCGCCCACTACGGCGCTTCGGTGGAGGTCTTCGCGATGAACGGCGGCGCCTCGCGCTTCTGCGAGGCGGTGCTGGAAGGCGCGCGCGAGCGCGGCGCGGAGGTGCGGACCGCGACGTCCGTGCGCGGGGTGGAGCCGGTGGAGCACGGAGTGGAGGTGTCCGGAGAGGGGTGGCGGGAGACGTTCGACGGGGTGGTGGTGGCGGTCCCCGCGCCGGTCGCTCGGGAGCTGCGGGCGGGCACTCCCGCGGCGGAGGCGCTGGCGACGGTGAGGATGCGTCCGGCCCTCTCCCTCGCGCTCCTCCTGGACCGGCCGACCGGGGTCCGCTGGTTCGGGCTCTCCCTTCCGAGGGACGAGGCGCGCGCGGTGGCGGCGGTGTCCGTGCAGGAGAACAAGGGGCCGGGGCTGGTCCCGGCGGGGAAGGGGCTGCTGGTGGTGTTCCCCACGCCGGGGGCCGGAGAGCGGCTCCTCGAGGCCGGCTCGCGCGAGGTGGTGGACGCGCTCCTCCCGGACGTGGTCCGGGCGCTTCCAGGGGTGGACCGCGCGGTGACGCGCGCCCAGGTGTTCCGCTGGCGCTCCGGGTGGACGCTCTTCCGGCCCGGCGATCCCGGGCGGCTGCCGGCGCTGCGCCGCGCGCTGGTGGACGACGCGGGCCGGGCCGTGCACGCGGGAGACTACCTGTACGCCCCGACGGTGGAGGGCGCCGTCACCGCCGGTGTGCGGGCGGCGCGGCGGGTCCTCGAGCGGGCGGGGGAAGGTCCGGGGTTGACCGGGAGCAGCGGGGAGGTTGCCTTCGGGTGATCGGGGAAACATTTTGAGACACAGGATGATCGAACCTCTCCCTCCACTCGCTCAGGAAGGCCGCCATGCATCGTGAAACCTGGACGTGGGCCCGCGGGATTTTCGCGGCCGGGATCGTCGCCGCGCTCGGCATCGGCGCCGCGCAGGCCGTCGCCGCACCCGTCGTCGCGCCCGCTTCGGCGTGCCATCCCGAGGCATGCCTCAACAGCTGCTCGTCGAAGGGCTTCGACTCCGGCTACTGCTCCGGCGGCGCCTGCCACTGCATCCGGCTGTGATCCCGGCCCTGCCCGTGGCGTAGTCGGGCGCCCGGGTTCCGCTGCGTTTCCGAAGGCCCCCCGGCTCGTGCCGGGGGGTCTCGTGCATCCAGGGGGCAGGATCGGTTGACTCTCTGCCCCCGGGGCGTGATCTTGCCTGCTCCGAACACCTTCCGCAGCCCCGCAGTCCGCAGACCATGACGTCCAGGCCCGAACTGTCCGACCCCGACCTCTGGTCCGCGCTCGCCGACCGCGAGCGCCGCGACCTCCTCGCCGACGCGCTTCTGGACGCGCTGGAGGGGGCACCCGGCGTCGGCGGAACGCGCATCGAGGTGGGTCCCGTGGAGCGTCCGTACGACCTGACCGCCGTGGCGGAGACGGACGTGGGGGACCTCCGCACCCCTCTCTGGTCGCACGCCCGTGCCGTGATCTTCGTGGACCCCTCGATCCATCCGGCCAACCGCGGTCAGCTCTCCCCTGCGGGGGCGGTGAAGGAGGCGGCGGAGCGTCTGAGGGCGCGGCTCGCGGTCCCTTTCACGCTGGAGTCGCGGGGGCTGACGGCCACCCTGACGCCGGAGGCCGGAGTGGAGAGAACCTGGACCGCAGAGCGCTCCCGCTTCCGCAACCGAACCGCGGTCACGCGGGAGGACGTGGTCGCCAACGCGGCCGAGGTGGACCTCCGCGACCTCCTCGCCCACTTCTACACCGGGCCCTCGCTGCGCATGGTGGCGGAGGACGGGAGCGCCTTCCTGCTTCCCGCCGCCCCCGAAGCGGAGGGCCCGCTCGTCTCGCTCTGCCTCGCGTGCCGCCACTGGGCCGAGGGGAGCGCCGCCGCCTGCCCCCAGTGCGGCGGTCCCGTCGACACCGTCGTCGCGGTCCGGCCGACGCGGCGCTGAGCCGCCGGGGCCGGACCCAGGGGCGCGCCGGGTCCCGGGCGCCCGCCTTCCACCGCCGTCGAACGAGCCCGTAACTCATGACCCGGACGTCCTCCGCGATGGGCGGAGCCTCGCACCTGGAATGCACCCGCTGCGGCGCCGAGTATCCCGGCGAGCAGCTCCACCGGCTCTCTCCCTGCTGCGAGAAGCCGCTCTACCCGCGCTACGACCTGGACGGCATCCGGAGCCGCCTGTCGCGCGACGACCTCGCCGGCCGCTCCGCCGATCTCTGGCGGTACGCCGAGCTGCTCCCCGTCCGGGATCCGCGCAACGCGGTCCGTTTGGGCGAGGGGTGGACCCCGCTGATCGACGCGCCGCGGCTGGCGGACCGCCTGGGCGTGGGGCAGGTGTGGGTCAAGGACGAGGGGCAGAACCCCACCGCGTCCTTCAAGGCGCGCGGCCTCTGCATGGCCGTCTCGCGCGCCAGGGAGCTGGGGGTCGAGGCGGTCGCGCTCCCCTCTGCGGGGAACGCCGGGAGCGCGACCGCGGCCTACGCCGCCGCGGCGGGGATGCGGGCGCACGTGGTGGTGCCGAGCGACACGCCGGCTCCCATCATCGAGGAGATGCGCGCCCTGGGGGCCGAGGTGGAGCTGCTGGACGGCCTGATCACCGACTGCGGCGCCCGTGTCGCCGAGGGCGCGCGGGAGCACGGCTGGTTCGACCTCTCCACCCTGAAGGAGCCCTACCGGGTCGAGGGGAAGAAGACCATGGGCTACGAGGTGGCGGAGCAGCTCGGGTGGACGCTCCCCGACGCCATCGTCTACCCGACCGGTGGCGGTACCGGGCTGGTGGGGATGTGGAAGGCGTTCGACGAGATGGAGCGCCTGGGGTGGATCGGCTCCGCCCGGCCGAAGATGATCTCGGTGCAGGCGGACGGGTGCGCTCCCATCGTCCGTGCCTGGGATCGCGGAGACGCCGACGCCGAGCCCTGGGCGAACGCGCACACCTACGCCTCCGGGCTGCGGGTTCCCCGCGCCGTCGGCGACTTCCTGATCCTCGACGCGGTTCGCGCGTCGCGGGGCGCCGCCGTCGCCGTCCCCGACGCGGAGATGCGGGAGTGGACCCCCGTGGTGGGCGGCGCGACCGGGATCTTCTGCGCTCCGGAAGGCGCGGCCACGGCCGCGGCCGTGTCGCGGCTCCGGGCAGCGGGCGTGCTGGGCCCCGACGACTCCGTGGTGCTCTTCAACACGGGGAGCGGGCTGAAGTACGCCGGTATGTAGCGGCATCCCCGCCCCGCGGAGAAAGAGAAGCGCCCCCGCGGCCATCCGGCCGCGGGGGCGCTTCTCGTATTCCCGGCGGAGCCTCGCTCAGCGCGTGCGTGCCACCGATAGGTAGAGCTTCGCCGGGTCCGGCGCCGTGGAGGCCAGCGAGTACCGGGCGCCGCCGGGGCCCTGCACCAGCGCCGACAGCTCCCGCTCCCGGTCCCGGATGCGCCGCCGCACGTCCGTGGCGTCGTGGTACAGGGGGGCCGCGCCGGCGGACAGGGCCGCCATGTCGGAGGCGCTCACGGACGGGCTGGGCTGCGGGGCCACCGCCTGGATTCCCGTCGCGGTGACCTCCACCGAGAGCGGGTCGCTGTCGGTGTCCACGCCGTAGAAGGCGACCAGGGTGTAGTCGCCCGGCTCCTGAACGCACAGCGCCTGCCCGGCGGCGGGCGCCGCCGTGTGGACCTGTCCCACCGCGAGGGCGGGGACCACCGCGCAGGCGCCGGAGGGGGCGTTGCCGCCGGACCTGATCCGCAGCTCGGCGCGTCCGGCTCCGACGCCGAAGCGCAGGTACGACGTACCACCCGCGTCCAGCGCGAACGCGGTGGGCGCGCCGTCCACGAGGCGCCGCGGCCGCAGCGGGAGCCCCGAGCTGAAGAGCTGGCGGAAGTTCCAGCTGGCCTGCTGGAACTGCGCGGGCACTCCGGGCACGGCGTCGTCCAGGTACACCGAGACGGCCCAGTCGCGGAACAGCGGCATGGGGTCGGTTCCCAGGGCGGCGCGGAGGTTGGTCATCCCGGTGGTGCGGGAGTTCACCAGCGAGTTCCAGAGCTGCCGGTCGTCGCCGTTGCGCCGGTCCGCGGCGAAGCGGAGGAAGTTCCAGGTCGCTCCGCGCGTCGCCAGGTCGTCGTCCGTCTCGAAGGGCGAGTTCCGCTCGGGGGCCAGCTCGAAGACGAAGCTGGAATAGCGGCCCGCGTTCTGGGCGGCGAAGGCATTGTACGCGTCGACGTACCGGGCGGAAGACTGGAGCGTGGCCCGGTCCAGGTTGCGGCGGGGTGTGAGGCCCGCCGCCTCGTAAAAGACCAGCTCCTCCGCGATGTGGCTGAGCCCCTCGTTGAGCCACACGACCTCGTTCCAATCGGTGCCTCCCACCTTGAGCGTGTAGAGGCGGCGGGAGGCGCTGATCAGGTGCTGCATCTCGTGCGCCATGACCCCGGGCGTGGTCTCCTTCACCCGCTCCCTGGAGAACACGCCGCCGCGCGCCGGGTCCGGGGCGAGCATGTAGATCAGCTCCGCCACGTTGCTCGACGGGCACCCGCCCAGGTTCCCCCTGTCCCGCTTGGGAAAGAGGTCGCGCGAGTAGAAGAGCCCGTTGACGTACGACGACGACGACGAAGGGGTGAGGTCGTTGATGGCCCGGGTGAAGAAGAAGACCACGCGGCCGTTGCCGTCCACGTCCCCCGGCTCGCCGAAGGTGCGCGTGTCCACGGGCCACACCAGGTCGTCGAACGCGGCGCCGAGTTCGCGGTAGTCCGCGTCGTCGAACCCGCCGGCCGGGTTCGAGAGGTCGTGCACCAGGATCGCGCGGTTCGAAACCGCCGCCACCCGTCCGGTCTTCATGACGGGGCTCGCGCAGTTGTCGTTGAACTGGACGTTGAACTGGATCTCCTCCCCCACGCCGGGGACCCGGCCTTTCGGCTCGTTCGGGGAGTCGTCGCACGCCGCGAGCCCGGCGGCGAGGAGGGAGACGGCAAGGATCCGCTTCATGATTTCCCGGTGTGGGTCGTTGCGGGGCGGGGGCCGCCCACGGGAGTGGCCGGGCGCGTTTCGTATCGTACCTCGCCGCGGGCCGGGGCGGAAGTGCCCGCGCGAGCGCAGGGCGACTTATACGCCGCCGCGTGGGCGAAAGGTCCCATCCGGGTGTGGTCGGGAGGGGGGGCGAATGCTATCTTCTCCCCGGCCGGAGAACGCCACCCCCATCCGAGAGCCCGACATGACCCGGACCCAGACGCGCCACTTCCTCTCCATCCCGGATTTCTCCCGGGAGGAGCTGTACGATATCCTGGACCTCGCCGCGCGGATGAGGCGCGGAGAATACACCGAGAAGCCGCTCGCCGGGAAGACCCTGGCGATGATCTTCACCAAGAGTTCCACCCGCACCCGCGTCTCCTTCGAGGTGGGGACCTACCAGCTCGGCGGGCACGCGCTCTTCCTCTCCTCCCGCGACATCCAGCTCGGGCGGGGCGAGCCCATCCGCGACACCGCGCGCGTGCTCTCCCGCTACGTGGACGGGATCATGATCCGCACCTTCGACCAGTCCGACCCCGAGGAGCTGGCGAAGTGGGGATCGGTCCCGGTCGTCAACGGCCTCACGGACCTCCTCCATCCGTGCCAGATCATGGCCGACCTCCAGACCATCCGCGAGAACCTTGGCCCCGACCTCTCCCGCGTGAAGGTCGCCTGGGTCGGCGACGGCAACAACATGGCGAACTCCTGGCTGAACGCCGCCTACCGCTTCGGCTTCGAACTCCGGCTGGCCTTCCCGGCGGGGTACGAGCCGGACGCGGCGATCCTGGAGCGCGCGCGCGGCGCGGCGAAGATCGTCGTCACCGACGACCCGCGCGAGGCGGTCGCGGGCGCGGACGTGGTCAACACCGACGTGTGGGCGTCCATGGGGCAGGAGGAGGAGTCCGCGAAGCGCATGCGCGACTTCGCGGGCTACTGCGTGGACGACGCGCTGATGGGGACGGCCTCGGAGCGCGCCATCTTCCTCCACTGCCTCCCCGCGCACCGCGGCGAGGAGGTGACGGACGAAGTGATCGAGGGATCCCGCTCGCGCGTGTGGGACGAAGCCGAGAACCGGCTCCACGTCCAGAAGGCGATCCTGGCGACCCTGATGGGCTGAGACCCCGCCGTACAGGGCCGGGAAGGGCCGTTCCGTACCGCGGGGCGGCCCTTTCCGGCAGACGGGGCTCGCCGTCGTAAGAATCCGGGGGACTGAAGCATTCTTCTTCCCGGAGGACGGCCGGTAAGGCCGGCACCGACCCGGTCCGCGACGAGAGCCCCGAACCCATTCTACCTCCATCCCGGCTCCCCCGCGCACGCCTATTCCGTGCGCGGCGCTTCCCCGACACGATTCATGGTCCACATCAGGCTGACGCAGGCCATTTCCGTCGCGAAGCTCGTCGTCCTCCTCGCCTTCCTTCCCATCTCCCTCGCAGCGCAGCAGGGCGGGACCGTCTCCGGGATGGTGGTCTCGGCCGAGAGCCATCGACCCCTGGAGGGCGCGCAGATCGTCCTCCATCCCTCGCCGCTGGGCCTGCTGGGCAAGGCCGGCGGTACGGGGCCCCTGCTGCTGGGGGAGGGGTTGTCGACCACCACCGCGTCCGACGGGGGTTACGTCTTCGCGGACCTTCCCGCGGGGCGGTACCGGATGTACGTGTACGCGCTCGGGTACCGGCCGGCGACGCTCGACCTCCGGCTCGCCGGGCGCGAAACCTCCCGCCTCTCCGTCGGGCTCCGCGTGGAGACGGTGGTGCTGGAGCGCATCGTCATCACCGCGCCCCAGGGGGATGCCTTCGGATCGCCGACGTTGTCCGCCTCGGCGGACGACGTGGCGATGGCGGCGGAGCGGATCCGGAAGAACTCCCTGCTGGCGACCGACGCGCGCGTCATCACCCGGCAGGACGTGCAGCAGGCGGTCACCCTGGGGGAGATCGATCCGCTCCGCGCCCTTCAGCGCCTTCCCGGCGTCACGAGCCGGGACGACTACACCACCGAGCTGTGGACCCGCGGCGCTCCCTGGGACCAGACCGCGGTGTACTTCGACGGGGTGCCGCTCTTCAACGCCATGCACGCGGCCGGGGCCGTGTCCGCCTTCAACGCGGACGCGATCGGCGCGGTGTTCTTCCATCCGGGGGTGCAGCCGGCGGAACTCGCCAGCGGGGGCGCCGGGCTGATCGACCTGCGCACGCGCCGGGCCGGCCTCGGTCCGTTCTCCGGGTCGTCCGAGATCTCCCTCCTCAGCATGCGCGTCGGCGCGGACGGGAGCGCCCTCGACGGGCGTGTCGGCTGGATGGTCTCCGCGCGGCGCTCGCACCTCGACCTGCTCACGTTCGGGATCCGCGCCCTGGGCGGGGATTCCTCTTTCGTGGCCCCGTACGTCTTCTCCGACCTGACCGGGCGTGTCGACCTGAGGCTCGGAAACGCCCGGCTCGACGTCAGCGGCATCCACGAAAGGGACCACCTGGACGGAGCGGTGCCGGGCATCGTCCTCGGGAGCACCGCTCGCTGGGGGAGCAGCGCGGGGCAGGCGACGTTCGCCTTCCCGTTCCACGGCGGCGAGCTGCGCCACACGCTCGGAGTGAGCCACCTCCTCGCCCGGGCCGGGGACCTCTCGGTCCCGCCGGAGCGGCTCGTGTTCGGCAGAGCCGAAGACCCGGTCACCGGTCCCTTCCGCCTCCAGCCGCTCGACAGCCGGGTCGCCTACGTCTCGCTGGGCGGAAGCTGGGACGGGGCCGACACCGGCCCGCTGCAGCTGTCCGGCGGGTACCGGCTGGTGTCCCAGTCGACTCGCTTCCACACCCGGGGATTCTGGCCGTACCGAACCGATGCGGACGGTGCCTTCGAGGACGGTGGGCGTCTGCGGTACGGGATGCTGTGGGGAGAGGTGGAGGGAGAGCTGGGATCCCGGGTCAAGGTGGAGGCCGGGGGAAGGGTGGAGGTCGGACCGTCGATCCTGGATGCCGGCCGGGTCCGTCTCGCGCCGCGGATCGTCGCCCGGTACCAGGCCGGGCCTGAGACCCGCATCTCCGCCGCCGCGGGGCGTACGTGGCAGTACGCGCAGGCGCTCGACCCGGCGGGGCCGGGGCACGAGAGAGTCGCGATCTCCGGGGTGTTCTGGACCCTTGCCGGCGACAGCGTCCCCGCGATCCGCTCCGACCTCGTCACCTTCGGCGTGGAGCGCCACGTCGGGGAAGGGCTGGTGGCCGCCGTCAACACGTACCGGCGGATCGCGGACGGTGTCCTCGTTCCGGACCCGCGCGAGGGGTGGCTGGCGAACCGGCCCCTCGCGGTGTCCGCGACCAACCGGGCGTACGGAGCGGACGTCTCGCTTCGCAAGATCGCGGGTCGGTGGACCGGGTCGGCCGCGTACTCGTACGGGATCTCCGGCCTTGAAGCGATGGGAGAGCGCTTCCGAGCACCCACCTCCCGCGAGCACTCGCTCGACCTGGGCGCGATGCTGAAGGTGGTGGGAGAGTTCCGGGTCGGGGCCGCCTTCACCGAGGCGAGCGGGATCCGCTACACCCGCTACGAGTGGATGATGGAGGACTGCGACGCCACGGGCGAGACGGGGTGCCGTCTCGCCGCCTATGCGCGGCCTCCGGGCGCCATGGAGGCCCCCCGGTACCGCTCGCTGGACCTCATGACGGACTGGGGAGGCTCGGTGGGACGGTGGAGGGTTTCTTCGTACGCCCAGCTCCGCAACGTCCTCGGGCGAGAGAACGTGGGAGCGTACACGGCGAGCCATGCCATCTGCATGAAGCCGCAGGGTGAGTCGTGCAACCCCATCCTGCAGCCGGACCCGACCTCCTGGGATCCCCGGACCAACCGCTTCCTCGCGGGGCTCCCCTTCATCCCCCTGGCCGGCGTCCGGGTGACCTTCTGAGCGTGGACATCGAGCGCATCTACCGGGAGCATGCGTTGCCGTTATACCGCTATCTTTTCCGGTTCTCCGGCGACGCAGACTCCGCCGCCGACGCCGTGCAGGAGACCTTCCTCCGCCTGGTGGAGCGAACGCCGCACGACGGCGGCGTTCGCGGCTGGCTGTATCGAGTGGGAACGAACCTCGTGATGGAGCGGGGGCGCACGCACCGGCGGCGCCTCCGCCTCCTGGAAAACCACCCGGACCGGGCTCCGATCGGGGATCCTCCCGCGGACCCGGTCGAGGAGACGGAACGTCGTGAGCGGCGGCGCGAAGTGCAGCGCGCGCTCTCCCTGCTCTCGGAGCGGGACCGGACCGTCCTCCTCATGCGCGCCGAGGGCTTCACCCAGCGCGAGATCGCAGAAGCGCTCCAGGTGAACCCGAAGGCGATGGGATCCATCCTCAACCGCGCCCAGGCGAAGCTTGCGGCCGCGCTGCGAATCCACGTGGAGGTGGAGCCATGAACCCGCTCCCCGAAACCCGGCACGTCCCCGACGAGGACCTCCTCCTGTTCCAGGAAGGATGGGCCGATCCGGACCTTACGACGACCGTGCGCGAGCACCTTCGCGGCTGTGACGAGTGTGCCCGCCGCGCGGAATGGCTGCGTCGCCGCACCTCGATCCTGGATTCACGCCTCGCGGAGCTGGACCCTCCCGAAGAGCGTCTGCCGTCCTCGTTCCGGGAGGCGGCGCAGCAGGCGGCGCCCCGGCGGAGCGCGGGATGGCGGCGCTTCGCGCCGCGGGCGACGGCCGCCGCCGTGGCGGCGCTCGTCGCCGCGACGGTCCTGGTGGGGCCGCTGCGTGCGCTCGCCCTGGGATGGGCGGCCGCGCGCTGGAACGAAGCGGTGGGGCTTTTCGACCGGAGCCCCCGGGCCACGCACGAACTCACGCTCCGGAAGCCGACCCAGGTTTCCGGCCCTACGGAGTACAGGTTCATTCCCGAAGGAACCGTACTTCGCCTGGAACTGGCCTCGACCCAGCCCAGGGGAACGGTCACCGTCACGACCGTGCAGGACGTCGCCGCGGTCCTGGAGGTGGACGACGGCGCAGAGGGCGAGTCTCATGCGTCCGTGCTCGTCATGCCCGATCGTGTCCGCATCGGCAACTCGGTCGAGAGCACGGCCAGCTACAGCCTCGCCGTCCCCTCTCAGCTCCAGGCGGTGCGCGTGCGCGTGGGAGACGGCCCCTGGTCCACGCTCCGGCCCGGAGAGTTCTGGCCCGGCGAGCAGCGTGTCCTCCCGCTCGGGGCGAGCGAGTGAGCGAGGGGCGACTCACGCACCTCCGACGGCGGGCGAGCGCCGCCTGGCTGGTCCTCGCGACACTCCTGGGCACCGGGTGCGATTCGCCGACGGGCCTGGTCGATCCGGCGGAGCTGATCGTCACCGCGCCTTCCCGCTACCTGGAGCCCGGACAGACGCTCCTGATGTCCGCCACCGCGCACGACGCATCGGGGCGTCCGCTGGAGGGAGTGCGCCTGCGCTGGACGAGCCGGAGCCCGGAGGTCGCGGAGGTACGCGACGGGCTGGTCACCGGCCGGGCGATCGGAACCGCGACGATCGTCGCCAGCGCGGGAGCCGTCGCGGACTCGATCCAGGTGACTGTGGAGCCGCCCGCCGTCGCGGAACTCGTGGTCTGGCCGGACACGCTCTACCTCATCCAGGGCCGCACCGGCAGGCTGTTCACCGAGATGCGGGACCGGGCCGGGCGCCCCATGAAACAGGCGCTCCACTGGGCCAACTCCGCTCCGGGGGTCGCGGTGATGGAGGGGAGCGAGGTGCGGGCCGTTTCAGTCGGGCAGACGACGCTCGTGGCGACGGCGGGGATGAAGTCGGTGAAGGTGCCCGTGCACGTGGTCACCGGCGCGCGCTACGTCGTGGGGCACGTCGGGGCCCACTCGGAGGCGTACAGCCGGGCGTACGGAGTGAACAACCGGGGCGAGGTCGTGGGGACCCGCGGGTTCCCGGGGCTGCAGCGCCCCTTCCTGTGGAGCCGGGGGCGGATGACCGACCTCGGCACCGTCGAGGGGTTCGGCTCCAGCCGCGCCCTGGCGATCAGCGACTCCGGTCACGTCGTCGGCAGCGCCGAGAACCCCGCCTTCGACGGGTATCAGCCCACCGTCCGCAGGGTGCCCTGGGTCCGCAAGTCGAACGGAGTCCTCCGCCCGGTCGAGGTCGGTCTCGCCGTCGCCGAGGCGACCCACGTGAACGAACGGGGCCAGGCCGTGATCTCGGGAGCCGTCACTTACTCTGCCGACGGTCGGACGGTGGGCGGGGCCTGGCTCTGGGAGAACGGATTCGTCACGCCGCTGTTCGCTCCAGGCACGGAGGCGGGCTCGCGAGGCTACACGCTGGCGGGGGGGATCAGCGCCGGGGGGCACGTGGGAGTGAGCGCGTTCCGCGAGGCTGCTCCGTCCCGGGCCGATCCCGATGCCTACCTCTGGAAGGACGGCGGCTTCACCGCGGCCGGGGCCATGCACGTCCACGACGTGAACGACCTCGGGCATGCGGCGGGGAGCTGTGTCTCGCGGAACCTGGCGGGGGCGGTCGGCTGCACGTGGAACGGGAACGTACGGGCGGACTGGTTCCCGGCGAAGGTGCTGGTGTCGATCAACGTATACGGCGATGCCGTGGGGTGGGCGCAGATCGACTCGGAGGCCGGGGGGAGCCGGGCGGTGCTGCTGCGAGGCGGTCAGCTCGTCGACCTGAACGATCTCGTTCCCGCTTCCGACTGGGAAATCTCCGAAGCGCATTCCATCAACGACCTCGGATGGATCGCGGCCACCGCCCGGCACCGGGGCACCGGCGTCCTGGGAGGGCTCCTCCTCAAGCCGGCTTCGTAGGAGGGCGCCCCGCACTCTCCCCCCCCCGGATCTCCTCCTCCAGCCGCTCCAGGTAGTCGTGCCCCCGCCCGGCCCCGTCCGTTCCCACCCTAGTGCCATTCCGGCAGTCAGGTTACCTTTTCCCCCGCGGCCCGGACCCTCCTCCGGGGCGCTTCCGGACGAACCGCGAACCGATCCCACGAATGGCCGACGCCACGCTGCTGCGCACTCCCCTCCACGGGGAGCACCTCGCCCTGGGTGCCAAGATGGTCCCCTTCGCCGGCTACGAGATGCCCGTCCAGTATCCCGCCGGGATCACCGCCGAGCACAACGCCGTGCGCAGCGCCGCCGGGCTCTTCGACGTCTCGCACATGGGCGAGTTCGAGGTCCGCGGCGAGCGCGCGCTGGAGTTCGTCCAGCACGTCGCCACCAACGACGCGTCGCGCCTGGAGGTGGGGCAGGCGCAGTACTCCACCCTCCTGGACGACGAGGGGAAGCTGCTGGACGACCTCCTCGTCTACCGCTACCCGGACCACTACATGCTGGTGGTGAACGGAGCCAACCGGGACAAGGACTGGGGCCAGGTGTCCCGGTACGCGGAGGAGTTCGGGGTGGACCTCGTGGACCGCTCCGACGCCGTCGCACTCCTCGCGCTCCAGGGCCCGAAGGCGCAGGCCATCCTTTCGCGGCTCACCGACACGGACCTGGACTCCATCCGCTACTACCGGTTCGCGGTAGGAGCCGTGGACGGCGTCCCGGCGACCATCAGCCGTACGGGGTACACGGGCGAGGACGGGTTCGAGCTGTACGTGCCCGCGGCCGAAGCGGCGGGACTCTGGCGCCGCATCCTCGAAGCCGGGGCCGAAGAAGGGATCGCCCCCGCCGGGCTGGGGTGCCGCGACTCGCTCCGGCTGGAGATGGGGTACGCGCTGTACGGCAACGACCTCGACGAGCGGACCACTCCGCTCGAGGCCGGGCTGGGATGGGTGGTCAAGCTGGACAAGGGCGACTTCGTGGGCCGGGACGCGCTCGTGCGACAGAAGGAGCGGGGCGTGGAGCGGAAGCTGGTGGGCTTCGTCCTCAAGGAGCGGGGCTTCCCGCGTCACGGCTACCCGGTGAGCGTGGCCGGGGAGACGGTCGGCGAGGTGACCAGCGGGGTCGTGAGCCCCACGCTGGGCTACGGGATCGGCATGGCGTACGTCCCCGCGGAAGCGGCGAAGCCGGGGACGGAGATCGGGATCGTGATCCGCGACCGCGCCGTTCCGGCGGAGGTCGTCCGGCCGCCGTTCCACAAGGGTGGCAGCGTCCGCTCCTGAGGCGGAGCGCTGAGTAGCGGCGACCTCGGGGAAGGCAGGGGAGAGGAGATTGGCAGAGACCGTCGTCATCACCACGGACGAGCTGGAGCCCGCGGTGCGGCTTCGCGGTGCCTTCGAGGACGTGGGCTTCCGCGTGGAGCTGCTCACCTCCGGCGAGGGACTCGCGGACGCCGCCGGAGAGCCCGTGCTCCTCGTCCTCACCGGCGGGCTCCGTGAGCGCCGGGCGATGTCGCTGATCGCCGCGGCGCGTCAGCGGGGAAGGATCCCCGTGGTGGGGCTGGTGGAGGCGACGGAGCCGCTGGACCGTGACGCCTGCCGGGAGATGGGGATCTCGGAGTGCTTCGCCAAGCCCATCGACCCCGAGGAGGTCGTGCTGGTCGCCCGGCGCCTGGTGCAGCGGGAGCACCTCCGCGAGATCACGGGGATCGTCGGCGAGACCGAGGAGATGGAGCAGGTGCTGGAGCGGGTGGTCCAGATCGCCCCGACGGACGCCACCGTGCTCATCCAGGGAGAGAGCGGGACCGGGAAGGAGCTGGTCGCGCGGGGGATCCACGCGCTGTCCCCGAGGCGCCACAGGCCGTTCATCGCGCTGAACGTCGCCGCGCTCCCGGAGACGCTGCTGGAATCGGAACTCTTCGGGCACGAGAAGGGCGCCTTCACCGGCGCGACGGACCGGCGCAAGGGGATGTTCGAACTCGCCAACGGCGGCACCCTCTTCCTGGACGAGATCGGGGAGATGCCGCAGGCGATCCAGACCAAGCTCCTGCGGGTGCTGGAGGAGCGGGAGTTCCGGCGCGTCGGCGGCGAGGACGAGATCCGGGTGGACGTGAGGGTCGTGGCCGCCACCAACCGCGACCTGCGCTCGGAGGTGATGAACGGCGATTTCCGCCGCGACCTCTACCACCGCCTCAACGTTCTGCGCATCGAGCTGCCGCCGCTGCGTGAGCGCCGCGCCGACATCCCCCGGCTGATCGACCGCTTCATCCGCCACTTCAGCACGACGCACGACCGCCCCTTTCGGGGGATCGACCCCGAGGCCCTCCGCCTTCTCGTGGAGTACGACTGGCCGGGGAACGTGCGCGAGCTTCGCAACATGGTGGAATCCATGGTCATCCTGGCCCCGGGCCGGGTGATCCGTCCGGAGGACATCCCGCCGGAGGTCCGCCAGGGAGGGCGGCGGGGCGGCGCCCTGGTCCCGTTCCTCGATTCCCGGGCCCCCCGTGGCCCGGAGAGCGGAGAGGCGGCGCCGCCTCGCGAGCTGGAGTTCATCTTCCGGACGCTCTTCGACATGAAGCTGGACATCGAAGACCTGCGCCGGGAGTTCGAGGCGTACCGCCAGCGCCATCCCGACCCCTTCCACCTCACGGTGCCGGAGCCTGCCTCGGCGGTGGTGCCCTTCGGGTCCCTCGCCGGCCCCCGGACCTTCCCCCTGGTGGAACCCGAGCCGGAGCCCGAACGCGGAACGGTGGTCTTCCGGCCCGGGATGACCATGCAGGACCTGGAGCGGGAGGCGATTTCCGCCGCCCTCCGGGAAGCCGCGGGCAACCGACGCAAGGCCGCGGAGATGCTCGACATCGGCGAGCGTACGCTGTACCGGAAGATCAAGGAGTACGGCCTGGAGGCCTGACCCACAGGGCCGTGCCAACGTTACGGTGCCACATGTCGGAACACGAGTACCACGTGCTTACCCGCCGCGGCGACGCCCGCCCCGACGTGGACCGCGTGCTCGCCGGGCTGAAGGCGGAGCACGGGCCCGAGGTCGACACGGGCTTTCACAAGTACATGTTCGTCACCAAGGCGGACATGACGGTCCTGATGGTGTACGCCCCGGACTCCCTGCTCGCGCGGGCCCTGCGGGGGCGCGCCGGGTGGACCGAGCCGGGGCTCGCCCGCAGGAACTGATCCCCAACCGGCGGGATCTCGCCGGTGCGCCCGCCCCACCTGATTCGCGGGCGGGTGGCGGGACGAGCGGGCGCCGCTCGCGGTGCGATTCGTCGCACCGTGGCGGCGCCCGGTGGTTTCAGCGAACCGTCACGCTCTGGTCCAGGGCGGTCTGCGTGTCCCATCCGGTGCCCGGATAGGCATGGACCACGCGCAGCCGGTACGTCCCCGGCTCCAGCCCGGTGATTGCCGCGTCGTAGGCGAAGTCCGCGATCACCTGGGTGCACATCTCTCCCTCGCGGACCGCGTTCACGCGGAGGGTGACCTCCCGGCCCGAGGTGTCCGCGGTGCCCGAGAGCCGCCGGCAGGGGTCCGGAGTCTGCATGTGCCCCTTCACGTCGATCCGGCCCGCCTCGCCGGCGGCCTGGACGCCCGTCGGAGCCTGGGCCTGCCCCGCCGCCGGCTCCTGCAGTCTGGGTGACTCTAGCCGGCGGGCGCTCAGCTCCACCTGGACGTTCCCGGCACTGGAGCCGGTTCCCGGAGCGGGGCCCCCGGCGGAGGTACATGCGGTGAAGCCCAGCACGAGGGCGAGCGCGGCTCGTGTCATCGTTCCCTCCATCATTGTGGGTGAATGCTTCAGCCCGGGACCAGGCAAGGCGCGTTCCCGGGTTCGACCTTGTCCCCTCGTCCGGGTGTACTCGCGCGGGCCGATTTCGGTCCGCGCGGCCGCCGGGACGACCCCGAACCGCCGGGATTTCCGGCAGCCCTGCGAGCGGAGACGTACATCGTGGCCGATCTCGAAGACGCCATCGCACTCGCGGTCCGGGCCCACCACAAGCAGACCGATCGGGCCGGCGCGCCGTACATCCTCCACCCCCTGCGGGTGATGTTCCGGGTCGAGATCGATGCGGAGAGGATGGTCGCCGTGCTCCACGACGTCGTCGAAGACACGGACTGGAGCCTGGACGACCTGCGCGCGGAGGGATTCCCCGAGGAGGTGGTGACCGCCGTCGATCACCTGACCCGCCGCGACGGCGAGAGCTACGACGACTTCGTGCGGCGCGCCGCCGCGAATCCCGTGGCCCGGCGCGTCAAGATCGCCGATCTGGAGGACAACATGGACGTTCGCCGCACCGGGACGGTGACGGAGGAGGACACCGAACGGCTGACCCGCTACCACCGCGCCTGGCGTTCCCTGGTCTCCGACCTCCCGGGGGAGTAGAGGGCCGGCCCGCTCCTTGCCCCGCCGGGGAGCCCTGTCTTCGCCCCTGCCCGCAACCGGAGGCTCCCCCGTGCAAGCAAGCAAGGCGTTCCGCTGGTTGGCCCTCCTGGCCATCCTCGTGCTTCCCGGCTGCCTGGTGGTCACCTGCAGCCTCCCGTGACTCCGCCGTGAGCCGCGAACGAAAGGCGCCCCCACCGGCACGAAGCGGTGGGGGCGCCTTTCTCTCGGGGCCGTCCCTTACGGCGTCCGGATCGCGTTGAGCGCCACGTCCCACTGCACCGTCTGCCCGGTCGTTACGGTGAACGGCGTGGAGAAGAGTTCCCGCCCCGCCGTGGTTCTGCCCATGAGCCGGTAGGTCCCCGCCGAGATCGAAGGGCTGAACGTGAACCGGGCCGTAGAGTTGGGAGACACGTTCCCCAGGATCTGACGGTACCCGCCCTGTGTCTCCACCGAATAGACCGTGATCGGTGTGGGGGGAACCAGGGTGTTCTCGACCACCACCGCGATGCGGTTCGCCGGAACGCTCCCGGGAGAGCCGCTTTCGCCCGCGGTGGTCGTCCCGGGCGCGCAGGCGCCGGACACGGCCGTGCAGAGGGCGATCCCGAGGGCGGGGAGGGTGGAGCGAAGCCGCATGGTAGCCTCCTGGAAGCGAGTGGTCGGCTGCCGCGCGGGCGGCCGTAGCCTCGCCCCGGGTGCAGCACCCGTGCCAGGGGGCAGGTGATCCGGGGGCCTCAGGTCCCCGGATCGTCCCGTTCGGCTTCCGGGGACTCCGGGAAGAGGAGGCCGCCGAGGGTATCCAGCAGTTCCTCCCTCCCGAAACCCTTCAGTGCGGAGAAGAGCACCACCTGGTCCGGTTCCACCCCCAGCCTGCCGAGCGTCTTGCGCACCGCCGCGTCACGCTGGCTGGGCTTCAGCTTGTCCACCTTGGTCAGCGCGAACAGCGTGGGCATCCCGATCTCCGCCAGGTAGTCCACCGACCGAAGGTCGTCGTCCGTGGGGCCGGTACGGATGTCCACGAGCTGCACGACCCCGCGCAGCTCCTCGGATCCCGAAAGGTACCCGTGGATCAGCGGCTGCCACTTCTTCCGCAGCTCCTGGGGCACCCGGGCATACCCGTAGCCAGGGAGGTCCACCAGGAAGAAATCTCCCAGGTCCGCGCGGACGCGGTAGAAGTTCACCTCCTGCGTCTTTCCCGGCTGCCCCGACACCCGGGCGATCGCCGTGCGCGTACGGCCCAGCAGGCGGTTGATCAGCGAGGACTTCCCCACGTTGGAGCGCCCGGAGAACGCCACCTGCGGCACCCCCCGCGCCGCTTCCGGCTGTGCCTGCCCCACCTGCCCGATGGCACCGGCGAATTCGACCGACTTGATGATCATGATCGACGAGTTGAACGAACGATGAGGGACCCGGCTTCACCGGCCAACGAAGAAAGGTGGGGCGGCGCTTCCGTGCAGCGGCCCCACCTTTCTTCGTCCTGCGGTGTCGGTCCCGGGTTCCGTCAGGCTTCCTTCTTCCGCTTCGGTTCCGCGGCGAGGATCAGGAGCGGCGGAACGCCGTCGCTTACGCACTCCGGGGTGATGACCACCTCGCGCACGTCCTCGCGCGAGGGGATGTCGAACATCACGTCGCGCATCAGCTTCTCGATCACCGCGCGGAGGCCGCGGGCGCCCGTCCCCCGCTCGATGGCCTGGTGCGCGATGGCGCGCACCGCGCCCGGATCGAAGGTGATCCCCACCCCGTCCATGCCGAACATCTTCTGGTACTGCTTCACCAGCGCGTTCTTGGGCTCGGTGAGGATCTTGACCAGCGCGTCCTCGTCCAGGTTGTCCAGCGTCACGGTCACCGGGAGCCGGCCCACCAGCTCCGGGATCAGCCCGAAGCGGAGGAGGTCTTCCGGCTCCACGTACCCGAACGGATTCTCCCCGTCCGCGGTCACCACGTCGCCCGTCGCGGAGAAGCCGATCTGGCGCTTCCCGGTGCGCGACTCGATGATCTTCTCCAGCCCGTCGAACGCCCCGCCGCAGATGAAGAGGATGTGACGGGTGTTGATCTGGATGTATTCCTGCTGCGGGTGCTTCCTGCCTCCCTGCGGGGGCACGGAAGCGGTGGTGCCCTCGAGGATCTTCAGGAGCGCCTGCTGCACGCCCTCGCCGGAGACGTCGCGGGTGATCGACGGGTTCTCGCTCTTGCGGGCGATCTTGTCGATCTCGTCGATGTAGATGATCCCGCGCTCGCACTCGGCGACGTTGAAGTCCGCCGCCTGGAGGAGCCGGACCAGGATGTTCTCCACGTCCTCGCCGACGTACCCCGCCTCGGTGAGCGTGGTGGCGTCCACGATGGTGAAGGGGACGTGGAGCACCCGCGCCAGCGTCTGGGCGAGAAGCGTCTTACCCACGCCCGTCGAGCCGATCAGGAGGATGTTGGACTTGTCCAGCTCCACCTCGTCCATCACCCCCTGGTGGTTCACCCTCTTGTAGTGGTTGTACACCGCCACCGAGAGTGACTTCTTCGCCTCGTCCTGCCCCACGACGTACTGGTCGAGGACGGACTTGATCTCCCGGGGGGAGGGAACGGGCGTAGCGGCGCTCGCCGCCTCCTTGGTCTCCTCCTCCGCGAGGATCTCGTTGCACAGCGAGATGCACTCGTTGCAGATGTAGACCGAGGGCCCGGAGATGAACCGCTTCACCGAGTCCTTGGACTTTCCGCAGAAGGAGCAGCGGAGGTGCTTGTCGCTGGGCATAGGGCAGACTGCTGACGGGTGAGGGCGAAGCGGCCCCGGCCGCGGGGCCGGGACCGGTCGTGCGTGAGTTACCGGCTGCCGCCGCCGGTACCAGTCTCGGAGACGTCGTGCTGAACCTCCACGACCTCGCCGCGCTTGGTGATCACGTGGTCGATCAGGCCGTAGTCCCGGGCTTCCTGGGGCGACATGAAGCGGTCGCGGTCCAGGTCCTCCTGGATCTTCTCCTTGGTCTGGCCCGTGTTGTCGGCGTAGATCTGGTTCATCCGCTCGCGGATGAACAGGATCTCGCGGGCCTGGATCTCGATGTCCGCCGCCGTTCCCTGGCTTCCGCCGGAGGGCTGGTGGAGCATGATCCGGGAGTTGGGAAGCGCCGAGCGCTTCCCCTTGGCGCCGGCGGCCAGCAGGAACGAACCCATGCTCGCCGCGAGGCCCATGCAGATGGTGGCGACCGGCGCCTTCAGGAACTGCATGGTGTCGTAGATCGCCATCCCCGCGTACACCGAGCCCCCGGGGGAGTTGATGTACAGGAAGATGTCCTTGTCCGGGTTGTCGGCCTCGAGGAACAGGAGCTGGGCGATGATGACGTTCGCGACGTTGTCGTCGATTTGGCTCCCCAGGAAGACGATCCGGTCCATCAGGAGCCGTGAGAAGATGTCGTACGACCTCTCCCCGCGGCTCGACCTCTCGATCACGTACGGAGCGTAGATGGGCATTGGGCTCGTTCCCGATTCCTGGATGAAAAACCGGCCTGCTTACGAAACGGTGTTCTGCGACTTGAGGTAGTCGAAGACCTTCTCTTCGGTGATCTCGTTCTCGAGCGCCTGAAGCTGCCCCGACTTCTCCAGCTGGAGCCAGACCTCGCTCGGCGTGCGACCGTGCGTGGCGGCGAGTTCCTCGACGCGCGCGTCGATCTCGTCCTGGGAGGCGCGCAGTCCCTGGTCCTCGGCGATCCGCTCGACCACCAGCATCCGCTTCAGGCCCTCCTCGGCCTGCGGGCGGAGCGCCTCCCGCCACTGCGAAATCTGTTCCCTCTGCTCGTCCGTGAGCTTGGTCCGGTCTTCCTCGCCCTGGCCGGTCATGAGGTCGATGTAGCGGTCCACCATCGACCCGGGCACGTCGAAGGGGTTCGCCTCCAGGATCTGCCCGACGATCTGGCCGCGCACGTCGGCCTCGGCGCGCCGCTTCGCCTCGTCCTGGAGGTCGGTCCCGATCCGGGCGCGGAGCGCGGCGAGGTCGTCGAAGTCGCCCAGCGAGCGCGCGAACTCGTCGTCCAGCTCCGGGACCTCCTTGTGCTGCACGGACACCACCTTGAGGTGGAGGTGCTGTTCCTGGCCCGCCTGCTCTTCGTCCGCGAAGTCCTCCGGGAAGCGGACGGTGAAGTCACCCTCCTCGCCCGGGGCGAGCGTCAGGATCGCCTGCTCCACGTCGGGGATCGCCTGCCCCTCACCCAGCACGAAGCGGTAAGTGTTGGCCTCGGGCTCCTCCTCGTCGCCCTCCTCCGCCTTCGGAGTGATCTCCACCAGCACCTGGTCGCCCCAGTCCGCCTTCTCCCCCTCGGCGCGCGGCTGCCACACGCCCCGCTCCTCGCGAAGGCGCTCCAGCACGGAATCGACCTCGTCCTCGCCCACCTCCTCGGCGGGGCGGGTCGCGGTGAAGCCGGTAAGCTCGGTGACCTTCACCTCGGGCTGCACCTCGAACTCCACGTCGAAGTGGAGCTCCTGGTCCTCGTGCATGTGGACGTTCTCGACCGTCCCCTGCGTGATGGGGCGGAGGCCCTCCTTCTCCAGCGCCTCGCGGTAGGCCTCCTGGATCACGCGGTCGAGCGTCTCCTGCTCGATGCTCTGCGCGAACTGCTTCTCCAGGATCCGCTGGGGGACGTGCCCCTTGCGGAAGCCCGGCATCCTGACGGTGCTGGCGATCTGGGTGGTGACCGCGCTCCGGGTGCGGTTGACGCGATCCGCGGGCACGGTGATGGACACGCGGCGGCTCCAGGACTTGGGCTCCTGGATGGAGATCTTCAGTTCGGTGGCGGCAGGGGACATCCGAATATCGTTCCGGCGTCGGGGTGATCGTAGGGTCGAGGATGGTGCGAAAGGGGGGACTCGAACCCCCACGGCAATGCCACCGGATCCTAAGTCCGGCGCGTCTACCAGTTCCGCCACTTTCGCCCAAGCAAGCGGTCAAATATAGACGCGGGCCGGAAGGGGGTCAACCGAACGCTCCGCTCCCGCGCGAAGAGGGGTTTCGGCGTCTTCAAGGCGTTGATGTACTTGGCGTTCCGGGCGGTGTCCGCGACGTTTTCGCCTTCTCCGATTTCTCCCAAAGAGCGCGGCCCCGCCTCGCGGCGGGGCCGGCTTCCGTCGCTTCGCTTCGCGCGACCGGACCGCTAGCGTGCGTCCTGGATGCGCAGGTTCACGATCGTTCTCTGTCCCTGCGGGTTCTCCATCACCAGGGAAAGGATGTCGCCCGAATTCTTCCCGTCCACGAGCCGCTGGAAGGCGCGAACGTCCGTGATCGCCTGCCCGTCGGCGGAGGCGATCTTCCACCCCTGGCCGAACCCGCGGCGCCCCATCGGCCCGTACGGATCCGCCTGGGTGATCACCACACCCCCGGGCTGCTTGTACTCGTACTGCTGGGCGAGCTGCGCGGTGAGCGGGGCCACCTGGACCCCCAGCTTCCCGGAGGAGACCTGGGCGGCTTCTTCCGTCTCCGGCTGCCGCGAGGGAGCCCTGGACGGGGCGCCGGACTCGGCCGAGAGCGGAGCCTCGATGAGCTGCACCCGGACGTCACGCGGCTGGCCGTTCCGGACGATGCCCAGCGTCACCGTCTCGCCCGGGCGATAGGCCGTGACCCGGCGCTGAAGCTCGCCCACCCCGTCCACCGTCTGGCCGTTCACGGACAGGATCACGTCGCCCGCCTGGAGCCCGGCCCGGCGGGCAGGGCTGTCGCCCTCGAAGTCCTGTACCAGCACGCCGGTGATGCGCGGCAGCTTGTAGACCTCGGCGTCCTCCGGGTTCACGGGGCGGACCTGCACGCCCAGCACCGCGCGGCGCACCCGCCCGTAGCGGATCAGGTCGTCGCTGATGCGGCGCGCGAGGTCGATGGGGATGGCGAACCCGTAGCCGGAGTAGTACCCGGTGCGGGAGGCGATCACCGAGTTGACCCCGATCACCTCCCCCCGGAGGTTCACCAGCGGTCCGCCGGAGTTCCCGGGGTTGATGGCTGCGTCCGTCTGGATGAAGTCCTCGATCGCCCACTGGCTGTTCGAGCGGGCGTTCTGGCCGATGATGTTGAGGCTGCGCCCCTTGGCGCTGATGATCCCGGAGGTCACCGTGGTCCCCAGGTCCAGGGGGTTGCCGATCGCCAGAACCCACTCCCCGATCCGCGCGTTCTCCGAGCTGCCCATGCGGGTCGCGGGAAGCCGTCCTCCCTCCACCTTGATCACCGCCACGTCGGTGAGGGGGTCCGCCCCCACGAGCTTGGCCGAGAGCCGGCGGTTGTCCTGGAGAACCACGTCGATGCGGGTGGCCCGCTCCACGACGTGGTTGTTGGTCATGATGTAGCCGTCGGGCGAGATGATGAAGCCCGATCCGCCCGTTTCCTGGGGAGCGGACCGCCCGCCGCCGCCCGGCGCGTCGAAGAACGGGAACATCTCCCGCAGCTCCTGGGGAACCTGCCGGTTCCCGCCTCGCGCGGGACGCTCCGCCTCGATGCTGACCACCGCCGGCGTCACCGACTCCGAGATGGAGATGAACGCCTGGCTGAGGTCCGCCACCGGCTGCACCGCCGCCTCGGACGGGGTCTGCGCCGTCTGGAACAGGGTCGCGGCGTGAGAGCCCGCGGTCCACCCCATCCCGGATGCGAGGAGGATTCCGCCGGCGAAGGCGGTCCCGGTGAAGGCGACCAGCCTGACTTTGGCGCGTACGGGATCGAACATGGTCGGCCTGTGAAAAGTTGAGTGAGGGAAGTGGGCTGAGTCCTGGTACAGAGATGCTCGTCCCGGAGTTCCGCCCCTCGCCGGGTACTCGTATCTGCAAATCGCCGGCCCCGCCTCCACCGGGAGACGGGGCCGGAACACGCACGGGCGGACCGTGGGCCTGCTTACTTCTTGTCGTCCTCGACGATCTCGTAGTCCGCCTCGACCACCTCCTCCGGCTCGCCCTGGGCGCGGGCCGTGGCGTCGCCCTCGAAGCCGGCCCCGGCGGTGGCTCCCCCGGTGAACCCGGCGTCCGCCGCCGCACCCTGCTGGGCCTGGTACATCTGGGCTCCCGCGGCGCTGTACGCCTGCGAAAGCTCCTCTGTCGCGGAGCGGATCTCCTCCAGCTCCTCCTGCTTCAGCGCCTTGCGGGCACGCTCCACCGCCGCTTCCAGGCGGGACTTGGCGTCGCCGCCGAGCTTGTCGCCCCACTCCTTGGTGTTCTTGTCCACCTCGTAGATCAGCCCGTCGAGGCGGTTGCGGGCCTCGATGGCCTCGCGGCGCTCCTTGTCCTCGCCGGCGTGCTGCTCGGCGTCCTTCACCATCCGCTCGATCTCGTTCTCGTTGAGGCCGCTGGAGGCCTCGATGCGGATCTTCTGCTCCTTGCCCGTGGCGCGGTCCTTGGCGGACACGTGGAGGATGCCGTTGGCGTCGATGTCGAAGGTGACCTCGATCTGCGGCACGCCGCGCGGTGCCGGCGGGATCCCCGTGAGCTGGAACTTGCCGATGGTCTTGTTGTACGCCGCCATCTCGCGCTCGCCCTGGAGCACGTGGATCTCCACCGTGGTCTGGTTGTCTTCCGCCGTGGAGAACGTCTCCGACTTCTTGGTGGGGATCGTCGTGTTCCGCGGGATCAGCACGGTCATCACGCCGCCCAGGGTCTCGATCCCCAGGGAGAGCGGGGTGACGTCCAGCAGGAGCACGTCCTTCACGTCGCCCGCGAGCACGCCGCCCTGGATCGCCGCCCCGATCGCCACCACCTCGTCGGGGTTGACGCCCCGGTGCGGGTCCTTCCCGAAGAAGTTCTTCACCACCTCCTGGATCTTGGGGATGCGGGTGGAGCCGCCGACGAGGATCACCTCGTCGATGTCGCCCGGCTTGAGCCCCGCGTCCTGGAGCGCCTTCTGCATCGGGGGGATGGTCCGCTGCACCAGGTCGTCCACGAGCTGCTCGAACTTGGCCCGGGAGAGCGTGACGTTGAGGTGCTTCGGCCCTTCCTGCGTCGCCGTGATGAAGGGGAGGTTGATGTCGGTCGACATGGTGGTCGACAGCTCCATCTTGGCCTTCTCCGCGGCCTCCTTGAGGCGCTGCAGCGCCATCGCGTCCTTGGAGAGGTCGATCCCCTGGTCCTTCTTGAACTCCTCCACCAGCCACTCGATCACGCGCTGGTCGAAGTCGTCGCCGCCCAGGTGGGTGTCGCCGTTGGTGGCCTTCACCTCGAAGACGCCCTCGCCCAGCTCGAGGACGGAGATGTCGTAGGTGCCGCCGCCCAGGTCGTAGACCGCGATCTTCTCGTCCTTCTTCTTATCGAGCCCGTACGCGAGCGCCGCGGCGGTGGGCTCGTTGATGATGCGCAGCACCTCGAGCCCGGCGATCTTGCCGGCGTCCTTGGTGGCCTGCCGCTGGGCGTCGTTGAAGTACGCGGGGACGGTGATCACCGCCTGGGTGACGGTCTGCCCCAGGTAGTCCTCGGCGGTCTGCTTCATCTTCTGCAGGATCATCGCAGAGATCTCGGGCGGGGAGAACAGCTTGTCTCCCGCGTTCGGGACCTTGACCATCGCCAGCCCGTTCGGCCCGCTCACCACCTCGTACGGAACGATCTTCTCCTCCTGCTTCACCTCGGACTCCTTGCGGCCCATGAAGCGCTTGATGGAGAAGATCGTGTTGCGCGGGTTGGTGATCGCCTGGCGGCGCGCCACCTGGCCCACCAGCCGCTCGCCGTCCTTCGTGAAGGCGACGACGGACGGGGTAGTGCGTCCGCCCTCGGCGTTCGGGATCACGACCGGGTCACCACCCTCCATCACCGCCACGACGGAGTTGGTGGTACCCAGGTCGATTCCGATTACTTTCGCCATGGGTTCTCCTTTATCAATTGGGAACGTTTCCAGCGTCGATGCAGGGGGCGCCCCGCAGCGGAGCGTACCGTCCGGCACAGGTTCGCGGGACGGGAACTGGACGGGTAGGGGGTGCAACCCATGTGCCATGTAAGGGGGCGGATTTCCTGCAATTTCGACAGAACGAACCGGCGCGCGGAAGCCAAAATGACGGCCGGGCCTGACAGCCCTCGTACCGCGCGACCGTCTCCCATCGCGGTTGACGCCTCCCGTCTCCTCCGGCTATATCTTCCGCTCGCAACGGAGTGGAGGCCCGGACACGGCGCCTTCGCCGTCCGCCCATCCTCATCCACGCACCCCTCTCTATGCAGCAGGTCCGGCTCATCGGCGAGACCATCGCCTTCCTGCGCGAGCGGATCACGCGCGCGCCCCACGCCGTGCTCGTCCTGGGTTCGGGGCTCGGCGGGCTCGCGGACGAGATCGAGGACGCGGTCCGAATCCCGTTTGAGGAGATTCCCGGCTTCCCGCGGCGTACGCAGGAGCTGGCCGGGCACGCTGGAGCGCTGGTCGTGGGGCGCCTGGACGGCGTGGAGGTCGCGGCGATGCAGGGGCGCTTCCACCTCTACGAGGGGTGGGCCCCGGAGGACGTGGTGCTCCCCGTGCGCGCCCTGGCCGCGCTCGGGGCCCGCGCCCTCCTCGTGACGAACGCGGCCGGAGGGATCCGGCCCGGCTTCCGTCCCGGGGACCTGATGGTGATCGCGGACCACATCAACTTCACGGGGCGCAACCCGCTCATCGGCGCGGTGGTGCCGGGAGAGGAGCGGTTCCCCGACATGTCCGACCCCTACGACGCCGGCTTCCGGCGGGTGACGGAGGAGGTCGCGCTGGAGCTGGGGATTCCGGTGGTGCAGGGGGTCTATGCCGCGCTCCTGGGCCCGAGCTACGAGACGCCGGCGGAGATCCGCATGCTGGCGCGCCTCGGCGCCGACGCGGTGGGGATGTCCACCGTGCCCGAGGTGCTGGTCGCGCGCGCCCTGGGGATCCGGGTGCTGGGGATCTCCTGCATCACCAACCTCGCCGCGGGGCTCGGCACCGATAAGCTCTCGCACGCCGAGGTCATGGAGGTGGGGGCGCGGGTACGCGACCGGCTGGCGGCGCTGGTCCGCGGGGTGCTTCCGCGCGTCGCCGGGTCCAACCTCCCCTCGGAGGCTGCGTCGTGACCGCGAAGTGCGCGGGAGTGGGCGAATGAACCGCCCCGAGTGGCTCGGGATCGTCGTGGCGCTGGTGATCGGCGGGATCGTCCGCCTGCTCCGGCTCCCCATCCCCGCTCCGCCGACCGTCTACGGGGCGCTGATGGTTCTGGGGACCACGCTGGGGTACCTGGCGGTCGACTACTGGCTGAAGGGAAAGTGAGGTAGGGCAGGGGGCGGGAGGGGCGACGGAGTGCCGACGCCCCTCCCCGCGCTCCCGGCTCGGGCGTTCACTCCCTCGCCGGGACCATGTGGTTCAGCGGACCATGCCCGCTCCCCAGCCCGGGGGCGTGCCGGATCGCCCGCTGCACGTACCCGAGGGCGTCCTCCACCGCGTTCCGCAGGGGCCGTCCGTGGGCGAGGCCGGCGGCGACCGCGGACGAGAGGGTGCAGCCGGTACCGTGGGTGTTCGTGGTGTCCAGCTTGGGGCGGCGCCACTCGTGCCACTCCCGTCCGTCGAAGAGAACGTCCACGATCTCGGCGGAGTTGAGGTGGCCGCCCTTGAGGAGGGCGGCGCCGGCCCCCCTCTCCACGAGCACGGCGGCGGCGCGGCGCATCCCCGACGGATCCTCCACCGGGAAGCCGGCGAGGATGGCGGCCTCGTCCAGGTTGGGCGTCGCGAGGGCGGTGAGCGGGAGGAGTTCGTTCACGATCGTCCGCTCGGCGTCGCGGTCGAGGAGCCGGTCACCGCTGGTAGCCACCATGACCGGGTCCAGGACGTAGTTCGGCAGCGAATACTCGCGGATGGCGGCCGCCACTGCCCCGGCGAGTTCCGCGGTCGCGAGCATCCCGGTCTTGCACGCGGCGGGCGGGAGGTCCTCCGCGACCGCCCGGATCTGCGCCCGGACCACGTCGAGGGGGACAGGGTGCACGCCGGCGACGCCCCGCGTGTCCTGCACGGTGACGGCGGTGACCGCCGTGGTGCCGAACGTGCCGAAGGCGTGGAAGGTCTTGAGGTCGGCCTGGATCCCGGCGCCGCCTCCCGAGTCGGAGCCGGCGATGGAGAGGACGACGGGGAGGCGCTGGGGCATCAGGGCATCGGGACGGGGTTCGCCATCGGAGGCGGCGGGAGCGCTCGCACCCGCTCCAGGAACGCCGGGTAAGATGGGATGTCCCGCGCCAGTCCGGGAGGGGCCGTGGGTAGTTCGGCCAGGATCTCCCGGTTGGTCTCGGTGATCCGGTCCACCGTCATGGGGTGCGTGGAGAACCATTCGAGGTTCCGCCGCGGATTGCGGGCCTCCTCCCTGAGGAGTCCGTTGAGGAAGGTTACGATCCCGCGCGGATCCACGCCCGAGGCGATCAGGTACCGTACGGCGAGTTCGTCCGCCTCGATCTCCGATTTCCGCGAATTCGACGCCGTCCACAGGATGCTGCCGAGCCGGAGCGCCGTCTGGTCGAGGATCTGCGGCTCGCCCCCCAGGATCACACGGTACAGGACCGAGATCAGGGAGCCCGTCCGGAGCTGCCGCTCCAGCATGCGCGCCCCGTGGCGGGCGGCCACGTGCCCGATCTCGTGGGCGAGCACCGCGGCGAGTTCGGAGACGTTCCGGGTGCGCTCGATGAGTCCCCGGTTGATGTAGATGTGCCCGCCCGGCAGCGCGAACGCGTTCACCCCCGGGCTGTTGACGATGTAGAAGCGGTAGTGGAGTTCCGGCCGGTCGCTGTGGCGCGCGATCAGGCGCCCCACGCGGGTGACGTAGAGGTTTAGGGCCGGGTCCGTGACCAGCGGGAGCTGGGTGTTGATCTGGGCCGCGATCTGGTCGCCGATCTCCTGCTCCGTTTCCTCGTTGACGCAGCCGGCGAGGACGGGGGCGACGGCGAGCGCGGCGACGCCGAGCCAGCGGGCGAAACGGGCCCGCACGGTCGAGCCGACCGTGCGGGCCCGGGAGCGGCCGGACGCGCCGCCGTGGCTCACTGACTCGCCGCGGGGAGCGACCGGACACGCGACCGGAACGTCTGGTACGCGCGAGTGTCCGTCATCAGGTTGCGGCCGTTGAGGTTCGGGATCGCCTGCACGGCCCGGCTGGTGTTCTGGATCCGCTCCTCCGTCAGGGGGTGCGTGGCGAACCACTGCTCCAGGCGGCTGGGATTCCGCTGCCGCTCGGAGAGGAGTTCGTTGAAGAAGCGCACCATCCCGTTGGGGTTGTAGCCGGCGCGGACCATGTAGTCGACGCCCCGGAGGTCGGCCTCACGCTCGGCGTCGCGCCCGTAGCTGGCGAACACGAGCCCGCCTCCCGCCTGGATGCCCAGCTGCTCCAGCCCGCCCGGGTTGCGCCCGAGGAGGACGCCGTACAGCAGCGAGAGGCCCAGGTTGGCGTTCTGCGCCCGCTGTACCTGCTCGATCCCGTGCCGCTCCACCACGTGGGCGACCTCGTGGGAAAGCACTCCGGCCAGCTCCGAGGCGTTGTTGGCGCGCTCGATCAGGCCGCGGTTCACGTACACGTAGCCGCCCGGCAGGGCGAACGCGTTGACCACGTTGGAGTTGACCACGTAGAAAGTGTACTGTATGCCGCGGGGGTCGGCCACACGGGCGATGGAGCGGCCCAGGTCGTTGATGTACTGGTTGACGGCCGCGTCCCGGACGATCGGGAGCTGCTGGTTCACCTGAGCGGCGTTCTGGCGGCCGATCTGGACTTCCTGCTCCGTGGAGATCGCGGGAGCGCACCCGCCTGCGGTCGCGGCCATGCCCCCGAGGGCGAGGGCCAGCGCCTGGCCTCGATAGCGAATCAAAGGGTTGAGCATCGAATGTCTCCGTTCGTTTCGGGTCTCCCTCGTGTGAACTCGCTCGAAAGCAAGTCCCGGACCAGTATCGACTTATGCTGACGCGCGCCGAGGCCAGGCTCCTGCGGGTCCTGCGACGGCGCCGCATTCGAGAGGCGGAGGGCGCTTTCCTGGTCGAGGGGATCCGGGCGGTGGAGGACCTCCTCGCCTCCCCTCTCGGTGTCCGGCTGCTCGCCTGGTCGTCCACTCTGGAGGACACGGATCGGGGGCGCGCCCTCCTGGGCGGGGCGAGGCGCCGCGGCATCCCCCTGCGGGAGATTTCCGCTACCGAGCTGGCGGAGTACGCCGACACGGAGGCGCCGCAGGGGGTGGTGGCCGTCGCGGACGTACCGCGCTGGTCGCTGGACGACCTGCGCACGACCGCATCGCAGGCCGTCGTGCTGGTGCTCGACGCCGTGCAGGACCCGGGAAACTTCGGGACGCTGGTACGGACCGCAGAGGCGCTGGGCGCGGCCGGGGTCATCTCCCTCCCGGGTACGGTGGACGCGTGGAACCCCAAGGCGGTACGCGCGGCGATGGGCTCGTCCTTCCGGCTCCCCGTCGTGTCCGCTGCGTGGGACGAGGCGGGGCCCTGGCTGGAACGCGAGGGCTTCACGGTCCTCGCCTCCATGGTCGGGGCGCCGCCTCTCGCCGCCGGCCGCCCAGGGAAGGCCGCGCTGGTCCTGGGGAACGAGGGTGCCGGGGTGGGCCCGGATACCCGTGCCCGCGCCGACGCCGAGGTCGGCATCCCTCTCCGCGGCCGGGCCGAATCGTTGAACGTCACTTCCGCCGCGGCGATCCTCCTCTACGAGCTGCTCCGTTGAACTCCCTCCTCGCCGTGCCCGAGGCCCTCCTGTGGGCCTACTCCGCGTTCATCGGCGCCGCCGTCGGCTCCTTCCTGAACGTGTGCGTCTACCGCCTTCCGGAAGGCGAATCGGTCGTCTCTCCTCGCTCCCGCTGCCCGGGGTGCGGGCAGCAGATCGGCTGGCGCGACAACGTCCCGGTGCTGAGCTGGCTCCTGCTTCGCGGGCGGTGCAGGGGGTGCGGGACCGGCATCTCCGTCCAGTATCCGCTCGTCGAACTCACCACGGCGCTGTTCTGGCTGGCGGCCGCACTCCGGTTCGGGGCCTCGTGGCAGGCGCTCTCCACGGCCCTGTTCTTCACCCTGCTCCTGGGGATCGCCCTCACCGACGCGCGTACCTACACGATCCCCGACGAGTTCACGCTCGGCGGGCTGCTCGCGGGGATCCTTCTCTCGTTCGCGCCGGGGGGGATCTCTCCTCTCCAGTCGGTGCTCGGGGCCGCGCTCGGTTTCGGGTTGCTGTACGGGGTCGCCGTGGCGGGGGAGTGGGTCTTCAAGAAGCCGGCGATGGGGGGCGGGGACATCAAGATGATGGCGATGGTGGGGGCCTTCCTCGGTCCGGTGGGGGTCCTCCTCACGCTCTTCCTCGGGGCGCTTCTGGGCACGCTGATCTTCGCCCCCATCAGCATGAAGACGGGGAAGCTGGTGCCCTTCGGAATCTTCCTGGCGCTCGGAGCCGCGGTGACGGAGCCGTGGGGGGAGAGGATGGCGGACTGGTACCTGAGTACGTTCCTGGGGCGCTGAAGCCCGACGGGCTTCAGCGCCCCCCGGCCGGGAAGCGCCCGACTCCGAACGGTGCGAGGTCCTCGCCCGGGTCGCCGCCCAGTACGAGCTCGCCGACGACGCGGCCGGTGAGGGGGGCGAGGAGGATCCCGTTCCGGTAGTGCCCCGTGGCGTAGAACAGGTTCGGCACCTCCGGGTCGGCCCCGAGCACCGGGAGGTCGTCCGGGGTTCCGGGGCGCAGGCCGGACCAGGTTTCCACGAGCGGGAGTTCCCCGATCCAGGGGGCGATCTCCGTCGCCGCCGGGAGCAGCGAGCACAGGCCCGCGGGGGTGACGGCCTTGCGCCAGACGCCCCGCTCCACCGTGGCCCCGGCGATCAGGCGGCCCCCGGCGCGCGGGACGAGGTAGACGCGCGGCGTGTCGATGCAGTGGCGGAACCGCTGCGGGGATCCGTCCATCGCGACGATCTGCCCGTGCACCGGGATCACGGGGACGGGCCGGGGAAGCCCCCCCACGCACCCCGCCCAGCACCCGGCCGCGAGGACCACCGCGCCGGCCTCCATCCTCTTTCCCGAAGCCAGCTCCACGCCGGCCAGGCGTCCTCCGGACCACGACAGCCGCTTCACGGCCACCCCGGTGCGGATGTCCGCCCCCGCGCGTTCCGCCGCGTCGCGGAGCGCGCGTGCCAGCTCCCGGTTGTCTACCTGGTGGTCGCCGGAGAAGCGGAGCGCCCAGCGCAGCTCCCCGGTCAGCGCCAGCTCGAGGGCCCGGGCCTCGTCCGCGGTCAGGCGCTCCACCGGGAGCCCCGCCGCCACCTGCCACGCGAAGCGGCGTTCCATCTCCCGTTCGTCGGGATCGGAGAGGGCGAGGGCGAGCGTCCCGACGTCCGAGTAGCCGATGTCGATGCCCGTCTCCTCCCGGATGGCTTCCGAGAACCCGGGGTACGCCTCCCTCCCGCGCAGGAGGAGGTCGAGGAAGGGCCCCGGACCGTCCGCCTCCACCAGGGGCGCCAGCAGCCCTGCCGCCGCCCAGGACGCTTCCGCGCCCGGCTCTCCGCGCTCCAGAACCCGCACACGGGCCCCGCGGAGCGCCAGGTGGCGCGCGATCGCGCAGCCGATCACCCCGCCGCCCACCACCAGCACGTCCGGCGCTCCTGTCCCCGCGCTCACCCTTCCACCTCGCCCGCCCGGAGACGGGAATGGGAGAATCCGTCCTGCACAGGTTCCATCAGGTCTCGCCGTCCACTTCTTCCACGCGCCCCACGCCCTGGCCGAGGTAGTCGCGGGAAAGCTCCACGTAGTGCCTGGCGCTGTTCTGCACCCACCCGAGGGAGGCGCCCTCCAGCTCCTTCTTGACCTTCGCCGGGGTGCCCGCCGCGAGGTGCCTGGGCGGTACCTCCCCGCCGTCGGGGACCACCGCTCCGGCCGCCACCAGCGCCTGCTCGCCCACCGTCGCTCCCTGGAGTACCACGGCGTTCATCCCGATCAGCGCCCCGCGCCCCACCGTGCAGCTCTCCAGGATGGCTCCGTGTCCCACCGTTACCTCCTCGCCGATCACCGTCGGCCCGCGGGCGCTCACGTGGATCACGCAGTTGTCCTGGATGCTGGTGCGGGCACCGACCCGGATCTCGTGCTCGGGCTCGTCGCCTCTCAGGACCGCGCCGAACCAGACGCTCGCCTCCTCGCCGATGACGACGTTCCCGATCACCACGGCTGTGGGTGCGACGAAGGCCGTGGGGTGGATCCGCGGCCAGGTGCCGCGGAACGGGAGAATGGTAGCCATGCCTGTGCGCCGCTCCGCTCCGTTGTGCTACTCCGAAAGGATCGCGGCGAGAAGTGCCGCGTCGATGTTGCCGCCGCTCACCACCACCGCGACGGGGCCCCGCAGACCGGGCACCGCGTCCTCCAGCAGCGCCGCCGCAGCGACCGCAGCGGAGGCCTCGGCCACGATACCCTCCTCCACGTACAGGTGGCGGATCGCGCGGCGCACCGACGCCTCGCTCACCAGCACCACCTCGTCCACGACCTGCTTCGCCAGCTCCAGGCTGCGCTCGTCGATGTCTCCGGACAGCCCCTCGCAGAGCGTGGGGACCACCGGGGGCGAGCGAAGCTCCCCGGCGACCAGCGAATCGTGGAGCGCGGTCGTCACCTCCGTCTGCACTCCCACCACCCGCACGCCGCGGCCGAGCGCCCGCGCGACGACCCCCATCCCGCCGAGCAGCCCGCCGCCGCCCGCGGGCACCACCAGCGTGCGCACCTCCGGAAGATCCGAGAAGACCTCCAGGCCGACGGTGCCCTGGCCGGCGACCACGTGGAAGTCGCTGAAGGCGTTGACGAACGGGAGCCCCTCCGCCCGCGCGTGCGCCTCCGCGGCGTGGTGCGCCTCGTCGTAGCCACCGGGGATCTCTCTCAAGTCGGCACCGGACCGGGCGATCCGCCTCCGTTTGGTCGCGGCGGCTCCGGCCGGGACGAACACGGTGGCCGGAATCGAGAGGGCTCCGGCCGCCCACGCCACGCCCAGCCCGTGGTTGCCGGCCGAAGCGGTGACCACGCCGGCGGCACGGGCGTCCGGCGGGAGCGCGGAAAGGGCGGCCACCGCCCCCCGCAGCTTGAACGATCCCGTCCGCTGGTGGTTCTCCAGCTTGAGGAACACCTCGACGCCCGGGGGCTCGCCCAGCGAGCGGCACCTCTCCAGCGGGGTCCGTCTCGCGATCCCCTCCATCCTCCGCGCCGCGGCCAGCACGTCGGCCACCGTGGGGAAGTCAGACATCGGCGACGCTCCTCCCCGCGCTCCGGCCACCGGCCGGAGTGCGGTCCGTCTCCGACCGGTCGTCCTCCGCGGAGTGGGCGCGCGTGAGACGTACCCGCAGCACCTGCGTTTCCGAAGCGTCTTCCACCCGGATGCGCACGCCCTCGCGCTCGAACTCCGCTCCCGGGCCGGGCACGTATCCCAGCTCCTCGAGGAGATACCCGTTCACCGATCGGTGTTCGAGCTGCGGGAAGGTGGTGTTGAAGAAGTGGTTGATCTCGCGGAGGTCGGCGTAGCCCTCCGCCAGGACCTCGCTGCGGGAGACGCGCGTGATGGGCTGTTCCTCCAGGTCCGTCTCGTCCACGATCTCTCCCACCAGCTCCTCCAGGATGTCCTCCAGGGTGACCAGCCCGTCCGTGCCCCCGTACTCGTCGATCACCACGCCCATGTGGATCCGGCGCGACTGGAAGTCGCCCAGCAGCTTGAGCAGCGAGACGCTGCCGGGAACGAAGAACGGCTCACGCGCCAGCTCCCCGAGCGACACGTCCCGCTGCCCGGAGACGAGCGCCTGGTACGCCTCGCGGGTGTACAGCACTCCCACGACCTCGTCGATGCCGTCCCGGTACACGGGAACCCGCGAGTAGCGGACGGTGGAGAGCTGAGGCGCAAGCTCCGCCAGCGACATGCTCGCCGGCCAGGCCAGCATGTCCACCCGCGGCGTCATCACGTCCCACGCGCGTGCGGAGCCCAGCCGCAGCACCCGGTCGATCATCTGGCGCTCGCGGGCCTCCTGCTCCCCGGTACCGGCGCCCTCTGACGCCACGGCGACGCCGTCGCCTCGCGCGGGAGAGGGCTGTACGGTGCCGGCGGACCGCCGCAGGAAGCGGAGGAACGCGTCCATCCAGCGTGTCATGCGGAGGAGACGGAACGGGGGCGGAGGTGCCCGCCCGGCGGCCCGTGGGCCGGGGAAGGGTCGTGGGCGAGGGGCGGCCGGGATTCGGCGCTGGACGGGGAGCGGCTACTGGGGCCGGTGTCCACGGGGAGGATGGGCGCGGCGCGGGTCAGGGGAGACGGAAGTCCGCCCGCTGCTCGGCGGGGCGGCCCCGTGCGGTGAGGCGCCCGACGGCCACGAAGTCGCCGCGGGTGCCCGCCGTGGGTCTCCACGCCGCGTCGAAGGCGCGTGTCTCTCCGGGGGGCAGCGTTTCCGTGCGGAGCGCCTGCGTGAACGACCGGTCCGCGGACCACCTCCATATCTCGAAGCCGCCGCGGGAGACCAGGAAGTCGAACGATTGCCCACTGGGGAAGTCGAGCACCACGGCGGACGTAGAGACGTTCGTGACCTGCAGGATCAGGTGTACGCTGTCGGGACGCGTCTCCACCTGCAGCGAAGCGACCAGCGGGTCATCGGCAGCGTCGACGTGACCGGCACCGGCGGTTGCGCAGGCCGCGATCACGGCCAGGATCGACACGAGGAGGAAGCGGATGGCGAGCTGGGGCATGACGGTCGTCGAAATCGCAGCGGCGAAGGCGTTGGTTCCCGCGCGCTCCGTACGCGGCCGGGCACGGGCGCGAAGAGGGACCTGAGCCGCCCGAAACGCAAGATAGAAGCCGCGGATCCGCAGCGTCAAGCAGACCCGGCCCGAAGCCGTTTCTCAGAGCTTGCGAAAAATTTCACAAGCTCCTATATTGCCCGTCTGTCCACCCCAAGGGAGCGGAAAACGCGACGATGCATGGCGCCTGACCCGACCGGACGGAAGCCGGAACGATCCTCGTTCGCGGGGGCGGCCGACTACATGGGACTGGGAATCCAGTTCGTAGCCGTCCTCCTGGCCTTCCTTTTCGCGGGGCAATGGCTGGACGAGAAGCTCGGCACGAAGCCGTGGCTCCTGATCCTGGGAGTGTTCCTTGGCTTCATTCTCAGCGTGCTCTACATGGTTCTCCGCCTGAACGAGGGGAACCGGAAGAAGGGAGACGGGAAGTGACGCGGAAACGCCTGTTGTACTCCGCTGCCTCCCTGGTCCTCGCGCTGGTGATCGGGTTTCTCGCGGCGGGGATCGCTTCCGACGCGGGACGCGAGGGAGTGGTCGCGGGGGCGACGACCGCGGTCGCCTTCCAGCTCCTCGTGTTCTGGGTGTTCACGGGGATCTTCGCCGATCGGCCGGTCGTGGCCTTCGGCCTGGCGGCACTGAGTCGCCTGCTGCTCGTGGTGGTCATGGCGCTCGTGGTCCTTCCCCGTTCAGGGTGGGCCGTCGCGCCGACGCTGCTGACCTTGGTTTCGGTACTGTTCGCAACCACGCTGTTGGAGCCGGTCTTCCTCCGGCCTATGCACGGAACGGGCACTGATGATCGCTAGCATCGCAATCCTGCTCTCTCTCTTCGCCGCGCCTTTCCAGGCGGCCCACGGCCAGGCGGATACCGTCCGTCAGCCCGTAGCCCATCAGGTCGAAGCCGCGGCCGCCGAGCACCTGGACACCGGACACGGCGACAAGCTCGATTTCATGCACCACATCCTGGACTCCAGGGAATGGGAGACACCCCTCGGGGTCATCCACTTCCCGGAGGCCGGCTCGTGGATGGTCGGACCCATCGACATGACGCCGACCAAGCACGTCCTGTTCATGGTGATCGCCGCGGCCCTGATGCTCCTCGTGTTCCTTCCCGCGGCGGCCATGGCCGGCCGGGCGGAAAAGGGGCTTCCCCGGAAGCGCCGACACAACGCCGTCGAGGCGGCGGTGCTCTTCATTCGCGATCAGGTGGTGATGTCCAACGTGGGCCACGGTGGGGAGAAGTTCGCCCCCTTCGTGATCACGCTGTTCTTCTTCATCCTCTTCGCCAACCTGCTCGGGCTCGTTCCCTGGGGGGCCACCGCCACCGCGAACATCTCGGTGACGGCGGCGCTGGCGGTCCTTTCGTTCCTCGTCGTCGAGATCGGCGGATACCGCGCGCTCGGGGCGAAGGGGTACATGGGGACCATCTTCTTCGTCCCCAAAGGGATGCATCCGGTCGGCGCCTGGACCATGGCGATCCTGCTGGCCCCGGTGGAGCTGTTCGGTAAGTTCACCAAGCCCACCGCGCTGGCGCTGCGTCTCATGGCGAACATGACCGCGGGACACATCGTGCTCCTCGCGATCATCTCCCTGATCTTCGTGTTCGGGAGCTACTTCGTCGTGGCCGCGCCGGTCCTGATGGGAGTGGCGATCTTCTTCCTGGAGATCTTCGTCGCCTGCCTGCAGGCGTACATCTTCGCGATGCTGACCAGCGTGTTCATCGGGCTGATCCGGCACGCGCACTGACAGGTTCCAGGGCAGCGCGGGGCCCCGACGCCGCGCCGGCGGAGACTGCTCCCCTCCGTCGTACAGTACCCGGGGATGGGCTTCCGGGGAGGGCGCGTGGCCGGCTGGCCTCCAGCGCCCGCGGTTCCGAGAGGGCCGCTCGGAGCAGTGCCCGAACACACGAGATCTCTCAACGGAGATAAGACCATGCAGGTTGAAGTCGCGAACGCGTTCCTGAACAACGGCCTTCTCGGCGCGGCGCTCGGCGCCGGGCTGGCGGTTATCGGTGCCGGCCTTGGGATCGGCTGGATCGGCTCCCGCGCGATGGAGGGGATGTCCCGTCAGCCGGAGATCGCCGGGAACATCCAGACGGCGGCCATCATTCTGGCGGCCTTCGTCGAGGGCGCGACCCTGTTCGCCATCGTGGTGGCGTTCATGATTCAGTCCGGCATCCTCGCCCTGGTCGGCTGAGGTTGTGCTTCCGGCACCCGGGCGGAGGCCCGCCCGGGTGCCGGTTCTGACTTCCTACTCGCTAAAGACCCATGCGTCGCTCGCTTTCTCTGCTCTCGGCCCTGGTCCTTGGGTCCGCCGCCCCGCTGTACGCGGCGGAGGGCGGCCTGCTCGATATCAATCCGGGGCTTTCGATCTGGACCGTCGTCATCTTCGGGATCGTCTTCCTGATCCTCTGGCGGCTCGCCTTCCCCAAGATCCTGGGCGCGGTCGAGGCGCGTGAAGCGCACCTGCGGGAGATGATCGAGGCCGCCGAGCGCGATCGCGCCGAGGCCGCGACCCTCATCGCGGAGAATCGCAGGGAGATGGAAGAAGCGCGCGCCAAGATCCAGGCCGCCATGGCCGAGGGTCGCGCCGAGGTGGAGCGGATGAAGGCCGAGATTCTGGCGGATGCCCGCCGCGACCAGGAGGAGATGCTGCAGCGCGCGCGCCGCGACATCGCCGCCGAGCGCGAAGCCGCTCTCGACGCCGTCCGGCGCGACGCCGTGGACCTGGCGATCCGGGCCGCCGAGAAGCTGGTCCGCCGCAACCTGGACGCAGAGGACAATCGCCGCCTGGTACGCGAGTACCTGGGCGAGGTGTCCGAGACGGCCGTTCCGGTCGGGGTCTGACCCGTGCGCGCCGAAGCCATCGCCCGGAACTACGCGGATACGCTCCTCGCCCTGGCCCAGCGCCACGGCGGGCTCGCCACCGCGGAAGAGTACCTCCGGGCCATCGAGAGCCTGACCGTGCTCCTCGAGGGCGAACCCCGGGTCCGGGAGTTCCTCGAAACGCCGCGCGTGAGCAGCGCCGAGAAGCAGCAGGTGCTGCGGGCCGCGCTCACGGGGCACGTTCCGGACCCCTTCCTCCGGTTCGCCCTGATCGTGGTGGAGAAGGGGCGGCAGTCGCACTTCCGTGAGATCGGCCTCGCCTACCGGGATCGGGTGGACGAGATGCTCGGCCGGGTCCGCGTCCAGGTGACGATCTCCCACGCGCCCGACGCCGCGCTGCAGCAGGAGATCCTGCGCGCGCTTGAGTCGCGGCTGCGGAAGTCGGTGATCGCCGAGTTCACCGTCGACCCGGAGCTGCTGGGCGGGATGGTGGTCCGCATGGGCGACCAGATCCTCGACGGATCCGTGCGGAGCCGAGCCGCTGGCCTCCGGCGCCGGCTGATGGACGCCCACGTTCCCGCTGCGACGGGGTGAGCGGAGGCGGGCGGCTGGCCGTCGCGCGGAACCGCGCGGGCCGCCGTCAGTACAGGGGCAGGGCAGCGTAACCCGTTTTGGTACCGGTAGTTCACAACAGGCAAACGGCCCACTCCAGCGGCTCCGCTGGACCGGAAAAGGATAGAGAGATGGCGGTCGACATCCAGCTTCGCGCGAGCGAGATCAAGAACGTCCTGCTGGCCGAGATCGAGCGGCACGAGGACGTGTTGCAGGCCCAGGAGGTTGGTGAGGTGCTCGAGGTCAAGGACGGGATCGCCCGGATCTACGGCCTCGGTGGGACGATGGCGAGCGAGATGCTCGAGGTCACCGCGCGCGAAAGCGGCCAGGTGGTCTCGGCGCTGGCGCTCAACCTCGAAGAGGACAACATCGGCGCCGTGGTCATGGGCGACTGGACTGCGATCCAGGAGGGCGACCAGGTCCGCCGCACCGGCCGCGTGCTCGACATCCCGGTCGGTCCCGAGTTCCTCGGCCGCGTCGTGAACCCGCTCGGCGAGCCGGTGGACGGCAAGGGCCCGATCCGCAGCGTCGGCCGCCGGCAGGTGGACATCGTGGCGCCCGGCATCGTGCTGCGCCAGCCGGTGAAGGAGCCGATGCAGACGGGGATCAAGGCGATCGACGCGCTCATCCCCATCGGTCGCGGCCAGCGCGAGCTGATCATCGGCGACCGCGGCACCGGGAAGACGGCCATCGCCATCGACGCCATCATCAACCAGAAGGGCCAGGACGTCGTCTGCGTCTACGTCGCCATCGGGCAGAAGAACTCGACGATCGCGGGCGTGGTGCAGCGTCTCCAGGACGCGGGCGCGCTCGACTACACCATCGTCGTCGCCGCCTCCGCCTCGGATCCGGCCCCGCTGCAGTACATCGCGCCGTACGCCGGCACCGCGCTCGCCGAGTACTTCATGTACACCAAGGACGAGAACGGCAAGGGTAAGGCGACCCTCTGCGTGTACGACGACCTCTCCAAGCAGGCCGTCGCGTACCGCCAGATGTCGCTGGTTCTCCGCCGTCCTCCGGGCCGCGAGGCGTACCCCGGCGACGTGTTCTACCTCCACTCGCGCCTGCTGGAGCGCGCCGCGAAGCTCTCCGACGAGATGGGCGGCGGCTCCCTGACCGCGCTGCCGATCATCGAGACGCAGGCCGGCGACGTTTCGGCGTACATCCCGACCAACGTGATCTCCATCACGGACGGGCAGATCTTCCTGGAGTCGAACCTTTTCTACTCCGGTGTCCGGCCCGCGGTGAACGTCGGGATCTCGGTGTCGCGCGTGGGTGGCGCGGCGCAGATCAAGGCCATGAAGAAGGTGGCCGGCAAGCTCAAGGGCGAGCTCGCGCAGTACCGCGAGCTGGAGGCCTTCGCCGCCTTCGGCTCCGAGCTGGACGCGGTCACGCAGCGCCAGCTGGCGCGCGGCGCCCGCTCGGTGGAGGTGCTGAAGCAGGGGCAGTACTCGCCGATGCCGGTGGAGAACCAGGTGGCGATCATCTACGCGCTCACCAACGGCTTCATCGACAACGTCGACGTGGCCCAGGTCCGGGCGTGGGAGCGCGACCTCCACATCTATCTCCGCACCACGCACCCGGGGATCCTGGACGGCATCCGCTCCTCCCGCGACCTCACTGCGGACAACGAGAAGGCGCTCCGCGCCGCGATCGAGCGGTACGCCGAGCTGTTCGCCGACCCGCGTTCGCCCGTGGGCACCGAGAACTACGCCAGCTCCCCGATCCTGCAGGAGACGGACGCCGACCGCCGCATGGGCGAGGAGCAGCTCCGGATGGCGGCCCGCCCGGAGGCCAACGCCGCCTCCGCGCGCCAGGGCTACTGAGCCGCCCGCACACGCTAGAGGCGAGGAGCCATGGCCAAAGGGAGAGAACTCAAGGGGCGGATCCGCTCGGTCCAGAACACGCGCAAGATCACGCGGACGATGGAGATGGTCGCCACGTCCAAGCTCAAGCGCGCTCAGGACCGCGTGGCCGCCGCCCGACCCTACGCGGAGCAGCTCGGTGACGTCATCCAGCGGCTGCTCACGCCGGAGCTGGCCGCCCGCTACCCCCTGCTCAGACAGCCGGAGCAGGTGCGGCGCGCGGCGGTGCTCCTGCTCACCTCCAACCGCGGTCTCGCCGGCGGCTTCAACGCCAACCTGATCCGCGAGACACGCAACCTGGTCCGCGACCTCCGCGACCGTGGGGTAGAGGTGGAGCTTCACATCGCGGGGAAGAAGGGGATCTCCTTCTTCCGCTTCCAGGGCGAGAACCTTCGCACCGCCGTGAGCGACATCGGCGACCGTCCCTCGGCGGCGGACGCGGAGCGGCTGGTGAACACGCTGATGACCGAGTTCACGGAGGGAGCGCTGGACGCGGTGTACGTGGTGTACGCCAAGTTCAACTCGGCGCTCTCCACCCCGCCCACCACGCTCCAGCTTCTTCCGGTCCCGTCGCCGGCCGAGGGGCAGGGCGCCGGGGGCGGAGTGGACTACCTCCTCGAGCCGTCGGCGGACGAGATCCTCAACCGGATCCTCCCGCTGTACGTGCGCAACGGGGTGTACCGCGCGCTGGTCGAGACGTCCGCCGCGGAGCAGGGAGCCCGACGCACGGCGATGAAGAACGCCACCGACAACGCGGGCGAGATCCTGGAGTCCCTGACCCGCACCTACAACCGGGTGCGCCAGGCGGCGATCACGCAGGAGATCGCCGAGATCGTCGGCGGTGCTGCGGCGCTGGATTGAGACGGAACCCAGACCAAGGAGAACGATAAATGGCAGCCATTGCCCCTGAGAGGGCGACCGTCCCGACCGGCGCAGCCAAGGTGGGCCGCGTGGTCCAGGTGATCGGCCCCGTGATCGACGCGGAGTTCGGCGGCGAACTCCCCGACATCTACAACGCGCTCCGGGTCACCCGCCCGGGGACCGACGGCCAGCCGGACGCGGAGATCGTGCTCGAGGTGCAGCAGCACATCGGCCGCAACCAGGTCCGCGCCGTCGCGATGGAGTCCACGGACGGCGTCGTCCGCGGGATGGAGATCGTGGACACCGGCCAGTCCATCACGGTGCCCGTCGGGCGCCCGGCCCTGGGGCGGATCCTGAACGTCCTCGGGCAGCCGGTGGACGAGGCGGGCGAGATCCCGGCCACCGCGGAGCGCTGGCCGATCCACCGTCCCGCGCCGCGCTTCGTGGACCTGGAGCCCAAGGCCGAGATCCTCGAGACGGGCATCAAGGTCATCGACCTGCTCACCCCGTACGTGAAGGGCGGAAAGATCGGCCTCTTCGGCGGCGCCGGCGTGGGCAAGACGGTCGTCATCCAGGAGCTGATCAACAACATCGCCAAGGGCCACGGTGGCCGCTCGGTGTTCGCGGGCGTCGGCGAGCGGACCCGCGAGGGCACCGACCTGTGGCTGGAGTTCAAGGAGGCGAACCTCATCAAGGAGGATAACCTCGAGGACTCCAACGTGGCGCTGGTGTACGGGCAGATGAACGAGCCCCCGGGCGCCCGCCTCCGCGTGGCGCTGACCGGCCTCACCGTGGCGGAGTACTTCCGCGACGTGGAGAAGCAGGACGTTCTCTTCTTCGTCGACAACATCTTCCGCTTCACGCAGGCGGGCTCCGAGGTGTCGGCGCTCCTCGGCCGCATGCCGTCGGCGGTGGGTTACCAGCCCACGCTCGCGACGGAGATGGGCCAGCTCCAGGAGCGGATCACCTCTACCCGCGAGGGGTCCATCACCTCGGTGCAGGCGATCTACGTGCCGGCCGACGACCTCACGGACCCGGCGCCGGCCACCGCGTTCGCCCACCTGGACGCCACGACGGTGCTTTCGCGCGCGATCTCCGAGCTGGGCATCTACCCGGCCGTGGACCCGCTCGACTCCACCAGCCGGATCCTGGACCCGCAGTACATCGGTGAGCGCCACTACCGCGTGGCGACCTCGGTGCAGCGGATCCTCCAGCGGTACAAGGAGCTGCAGGACATCATCGCGATTCTCGGCATGGACGAACTCACCGAGGAGGACAAGGTGATCGTCGGTCGGGCGCGCCGTCTCCAGCGTTTCCTCTCGCAGCCCTTCCACGTGGCGGAGCAGTTCACCGGCACGCCGGGCCAGTACGTGAAGCTGGAGGACACCATCGAGTCGTTCGAGCGCGTCGTGAGCGGCGAGTTCGACCACCTTCCGGAGCAGGCGTTCTACATGGTCGGCGGGATCGAGGGCGCCATCGAGAAGGCCCGGAAGCTGGAGCAGGGCGGCTGATGGCGGCCCCCGCTTCGGGCACCGGCGGGAAGCCTGGGGCGCTCCGCGTCTCTGTCCTTTCGCCGGAACAGACCGTGTACGAAGGAGAGGCCACCCACGTGGTCGTCCCGGCCTTCGACGGACTGCTCGGGATCCTGCGGGGGCACGCGCCGCTCATGGCGCTCCTCGGCGAGGGGATCCTGCGGATCGAGAACGGACGCGACGTGGCCCAGTTTCGCGTATCCGGCGGCTTCCTCCAGGTGGTGGACGACGTCGTGACGGTGCTCAGCGAGCACGCGGCCGCTGCCTGACCGCTCTCGACGAACGTGGTTCGTGCCTGCCCCCGACGCTCCCCGGAGCGTCGGGGGCAGTTGCTTTGGGGGCGGGGTGGTCCGAAAATTGATTCGCACCGGTCCTGACGATCTACCTCGATCAGGTAGGAATCACGACCCGTTCCACAAGGAAGAGAGATGTACAAGCTTCGTGCTACGTTCGTCCGCGCCTTCGCGACCGCAGCCCTGGTCGCTGTCTCCGCCGGCGCCGCAGAGGCGCAGGTGTTCACGCCGACCTACATGTCTCCGCGGCTCACCAACGACATCGGCATCTACCTGTCGAACTATGGCGACCTCGCGCTCGAAGGGATCTGGCGCGGAGGTCCGCTGGGTCTCCGGGTCGGTCTCGTCGACGCCCGGGACGACCTGCTGTCCGTCGGCGGCGAGCTGCGCAGCCCGATCCAGCTGGCGGACGCCCCCATCTCCCTCGCGTTCGTGGCGGGAGCGCAGGGGCTGATCGGCGACTCGAGCGCGTTCGGGATCCAGGGCGGGCTCAGCGCGGGGTACACGTTCACCTCCCCCGGGATCGCCATCACCCCTTACATTCATCCTCGGATCGCCCTGGTGAACGGTTTCGGCGACGACGACCTGGAGACCGAGGTCCTCGCGGAGATCGGTGCCGACGTGGAGTTCTCTCCGCGCATCATCCTGCGCTTCGGGGCCAACCTCTCCGACGTCGGCGCCGACTGGGGAATCGGCCTCGCCTGGCGGCAGTAGGGCCGGGTCCGGCGGGTTGTCCGCTCACCGCCGGTCCGTGGGGCCGGCGGTGAACTTTTTTTACATGGACACGATGAAGCGGATCGACCTGCACATCCATTCCCGCGCCTCCGACGGCCACCTCTCGCCCACGGCCGTGGTCGACGCGGCGGTCGCCGGGCGGCTGGACGTCATCGCGCTGACCGACCACGACACCGTGGCCGGAGTGGCGGAGGCGCTCGAGGCTGCCCGCGAGCGGCCCATCCGGGTGATCCCGGGCATCGAAGTGAGCGCCCGGCACGGGGACGCGGAGATCCACGTCCTCGGCTACTTCGTGGATCCCGAGTCCGGAGCGATGGTCCGTCACTCGGAAGCCTCGCGAGAGCGGCGGCTCGACCGGGCCCGGCGGATGGTCGCAAAGCTGCAGGAGCAGGGGATCCGGCTCGACTTCGACGAAGTTCTCCGCGAAGCCGGCGCGGAAGTGGCGGCGATCGGGAGGCCTCACATCGCGCGGGCGCTCCTCGCGGGGGGGCACACGCGGTACTATGCCGAAGCGTTCGACCGGTACCTCTCGGACGCGGGCAGCGCCTTCGTCCGGACGGAGTTCCCGTCCGTGCGCGAAGCGATCGACACGATCCACGAGGCCGGCGGGATCGCGGTGTGGGCCCATCCCCCGGTGCTCCTCTTCGACTCCGAGATCCGGACCTTCGCGGAGTGGGGGCTCGACGGGGTCGAGTGCTACAGGCCGGCGACCCCTCCCGCCGAGACGCAGCTCTTCGAGGCGGCGGCTCGTGCGCTGGAGCTGGTCCGTAGCGGGGGGTCCGACTGGCACGGACCGCATCGGAGCCAGCTGGGACAGTTCGCCGTCCGTGACGACGACGTGCGGGAGCTGCTCGATTTCGAGGTCCGGCGGGAGCGCGGAGCCTGAGCCCGGAGAGGTCCGCCGGGACCGGAGGGCGCGATCCGGACAGGGAGAGTCCGATGAACGAGCGGGCGGTGCTGCGGGATCCATGGGTCGGAGGTGGGCTGGCGCTGCTCGCCCTCCTCACTTTCGGTGCGGCCATGCTCTATCGCGGGGCGCCCCAGAGCTTCGCGGAGGTCCGTTCGGATGCCCGGGTCGCGGTCCGCCCGGCCGCATTCGAGCAGCGCATGGCTCGCGCTGAGGAACGGAAGCAAGCGGCATCGGACATCGCTTCCGCCGGCGATACCGTCGAGGCGCTGCGAGTATACGCGGCCGCGGGTGAGGAGGCGTGGTCCGCGCGCGGGCTCGCCCGCGATCCCGCGGAGGCGGCCGCAGGCACGGAGCTGTGGGCCGAGATCGTGCTGGATCGCTCCGCGCTCATGCTGGCGGCCGCCTCGTCGCCGTGGTGGCGGCGCGACGACGATCCCGCGTTGCGGGACGCCCTCGCACGGGTGGAGGATGTTCTCGTCCACCCCACGTCGCCTGCCACGCGCGGACGGGCCGAGACGCTCGCCGCGGAGATCCGCAACAAGCTGCGCCCCGGGCCGCTGGAATGGCTTCCCCTCCGGTGACCGGGGCGCGCCGGGCCGTCGGGGCCGCTCTCATCTTTCTCGGGAGCGCGGTCCTGGCCGGCGTGCTCCTCACTCCGGACGGGGTCCGCTACCGGACTCCCGGCCTCGTCGAAGGCGTGTTCGCCCTCCTCCTCACCTACGTGCTCCTGCTCCGCGGGGTCTGGGCCCGGCCGCTGGGGTGGCCGGGATGGCTCGCCGTCGCGTACGGGACGGCGGCCAACGCCCAGGTCCTGGAACTCCTCCTTCCCCCGCCCGGAGTCGTCGAGTGGGTGGTGGTGTTCGTCCTGGCCTTCGTATCGTGGGGTGCGCTCACCTCCGGGCCGCGGACACGGCTGGTCGCGTCGCTGGCGAGCCTGGCCCTCCTCCTCGCACTCCTCCGGTACTCGGTCATCCCCGTGCTGTGGGCCCGGATCGGTCCCGCCCCCGGCACCGCGTTCGGGTTGGGCGACGCGGCCGAGTCGCTGCGCCGCGTCCTCGCGGACCACGAACCCACCCTCCCGTCCGGGCAGCTCCTGGGGATCGCTGCGCTGGCGCTCTGGGCTCTCGGTACGCGGCTCCTGTGGCCCGGAGACGGCAGCCTCCCTCCGGCCCCGGGCACGGAGGAGAGAGGGGGCCTTGACCGGGGTGCCGGGGCCGTGTAATATTTGCGCCCTCGCAAAAATGGACGGCACGGCAGCTCCGGCGGAGCCGGACGAGGCCTTGACGAACGCGGGACGAGCCATTATTCTTTAGGGCTCCGCGGCGGGACGGTTGGCCGCGAACGACTGATTGAAAATCTGGGTGAAGGGGAAGGGAGTAGTAAGAGCTGAGGAAGAGCACCTTTGGCGGTGGGCCGGGATACGCCACGTTCTTTAGGGACGTGAGAGTAGATCCGGTCAAGCGGAAAAGGGCGCACGGTGGATGCCTTGGCACGGACAGGCGAGGAAGGGCGCGATAAGCTGCGAAAAGCATCGGGGAGCCG
>Ga0180215_1000240_pt1 | contig 77842 bp, 76 predicted proteins | sample eDN3rd37CBELigBY_FD_128871 | JGI IMG/M metagenome (GOLD analysis project Ga0180215, IMG submission 128871) | Enriched backyard soil microbial communities from Emeryville, California, USA - eDNA 3rd pass 37_C BE-Lig BY (version 2) (version 2) | ecosystem: Environmental > Terrestrial > Soil >...
CAAGGAGGTCGCCACCAAGACCAGCGATCTGGCTGGTGACGGCACCACGACCGCTACCGTTCTCGCCCAGGCGATCTTCCGCGAGGGGCTCAAGAACGTCACCGCCGGCGCCAACCCGATGGCGATCAAGCGCGGTATCGACAAGGCCGTCGAGGCCGTCGTCGCCGAGCTGAAGGCGATCTCGACCCCGACCAAGGGTAAGAAGGAGATCGCTCAGGTCGGTACCATCTCGGCCAACAACGATGCCGAGATCGGTAACCTGATCGCCGACGCGATGGAGAAGGTCGGCAAGGACGGCGTCATCACGGTCGAGGAGGCGAAGGGCCTCGAGACCACCCTCGAGACCGTCGACGGGATGCAGTTCGACCGCGGCTACCTCTCGCCCTACTTCGTCACCGATCCGGAGCGGATGGAGGCCGTCCTCGAGGATGCGCTGGTGCTGATCCACGACAAGAAGGTCAGCTCCATGAAGGACCTCCTCCCGATCCTCGAGAAGGTCGCCCAGCAGGGTCGTCCTCTCCTGATCATCGCCGAGGATGTCGAGGGCGAGGCGCTCGCCACCCTGGTGGTCAACAAGCTGCGTGGCACCCTCAAGGTCTGCGCCGTCAAGGCCCCGGGCTTCGGTGACCGCCGTAAGGCCATGCTGCAGGATATCGCCATCCTGACCGGTGGCCAGGTGATCTCCGAGGAGGTCGGCTTCAAGCTCGAGAACGCTGTCCTCTCCGATCTCGGCCGCGCCAAGCGGATCGTCGTCGACAAGGACAACACCACGATCGTCGACGGCGCCGGCGACCCCGAGAAGATCAAGGGCCGTATCGCCGAGATCCGGGTCGCGATCGAGAAGTCGACCTCGGACTATGACCGCGAGAAGCTCCAGGAGCGGCTCGCCAAGCTCGCCGGTGGCGTGGCGGTCATCCACGTCGGCGCTGCCACCGAGACCGAGATGAAGGAGAAGAAGGCCCGCGTCGAGGACGCGCTGCACGCGACCCGCGCCGCCGTCGAAGAGGGTATCGTCCCCGGTGGCGGTGTGGCGCTGATCCGTGCCCAGGCCAAGCTCAAGGACTTCAAGCTCGACAACCCGGAGGAGCAGGTCGGTGTCCAGATCGTCCTCCGCGCGATCGAGGAGCCGCTCCGCCAGATCGTCAGCAACGCTGGCATCGAGGGCTCGATCGTCGTCGAGCGCGTCCGCTCCGAGTCGGCCACCGGCTTCGGCTACAATGCTCAGTCCGACACCTACGAGGACCTGATCGAGGCGGGCGTCATCGACCCGACCAAGGTCACCCGCACGGCGCTGCAGAACGCCGCGTCCATCGCGGGGCTCCTCCTGACCACCGAGTGTGTCGTGGTCGAGAAGAAGGAGGAGGAGAAGGCCCCGTCGGTCCCCGGCGGCATGGGCGGGATGTACTGAGCCTCCGCTCTGCGGATCCCCAACGGCCCCTCGGACCCTCCGGGGGGCCGTTTCCTTTTTCGCCATTGCGGGGTATCCTCTCTTGGCTCTAACTTTTCGCCCGGCCCTCTGCGTAACTGAACCATGAACACGATGACTGATTCGGCTGTGGATTCGATCCAGATCACTCTACCGGACGGTAAGGTCCTGACCGTACCCCGCGGCACCACCCCGCAAGAGGTGGCGGCCCAGATCGGCGCCGGCCTCGCCCGCGCTGCCCTCGCCGCCAAGGCCGACGGCCAGATCGTAGACCTGTCGCGGCCCCTCGAGCACGACGTCCACCTCGAGATCATCACCGAGCGCTCCCCGGAGGCCCTCGACCTGCTCCGCCACTCCGCGGCGCACATCATGGCCACCGCGGTCCGTAAGATCCGCCCCGACGCCAAGATCGGGTTCGGTCCGGCGATCGAGAACGGCTTCTACTACGACTTCGAGGTCGCCGAGCCCTTCACCCCGGAGGACCTCCAGGCGATCGAGGCCGAGATGCAGGAGGTCGTGCGCTGCAACGACCCCTTCGAGCGCCGGGTCGTCACCAAGGAGGAGGCGCGCGAGCTCTTCGCCGACGACCCCCTCAAGCTCGAACGCCTCGAGGAGCTGGGCGACGACGAGGTGATCACCGTCTACCGCAACGGCCCCTTCCTCGACCTCTGCCGCGGCCCGCACATCCCCAGCACCGGCCGCCTGCAGCACTTCAAGCTCCTCTCCACCGCGGGCGCCTACTGGAGAGGCGACGAGCGGCGCCAGATGCTCCAGCGCATCTACGGCACCGCCTGGTTCACCGCCAAGGAGCTCGAGGAGTACCTCGCCCTCCTCGAGGAGGCCAAGCGCCGTGACCACCGCAGGCTCGGCAAGGAGCTCGGCCTCTTCAGCGTCCACCGCGAGGTCGGGCCGGGGCTGATCCACTGGCACCCGAAAGGGGGGCTCATCCGCTACCAGATCGAGGAGTTCTTGCGCAAGACCCTCCTCGAGCACGACTACGACCTGGTCTTCACCCCCCACGTCTCGAGCGAGGAGCTCTACCGGATCAGCGGGCACATCCAGACCTTCTCGGAGAACATGTTCGCTCCGATGGACATCGACGGCGAGCCCTACCGGCTCAAGCCGATGAACTGCCCGAACCACATCATGATCTTCCGGTCGGAGACCCGCTCCTACCGCGATCTCCCGATCCGCTACGCCGAGCTCGGGACCTGCTACCGCTACGAGCGGAGCGGCGTGCTCCACGGGATGATGCGCGTCCGCGGCTTCACCCAGGACGACGCGCACATCTTCTGTACCCCGGACCAGATCGACGCCGAGTACGACCGGCTCCTCGATCTCGTCGACTACATGATGACCACCTTCGGCTACGCCTATAAGGTCTTCCTCTCGACGCGGCCGGAGAAAGCCATCGGCGACCCCGCGGTCTACGACGCCGCCACAGAGAAGCTCCGCGGGGTCCTCGAACGCCGCGGCCTCGATTACAACATCGACGAGGGGGGCGGCGCCTTCTACGGGCCCAAGCTCGACATCATGCTTGTCGACGCGCTCGGCCGCGAATGGCAGGGGCCGACCCTCCAGCTCGACTTCATGCTCCCCGAGCGCTTCGGGCTCGAGTACATCGGCCCCGACAACCGGCCCCACCGCCCGGTCATGATCCACCGCACCCTCCTCGGGTCGATGGAGCGCTTCGTCGGTGGGTTGATCGAGCACTACGCCGGCGCCTTCCCGGTCTGGCTCGCGCCCGAACAGGTCCGGATCCTCCCGATCACCGACGAGCAGGCCTCGTCCGCTCACGAGTTCGCCGCCGAGCTCAAGCGGGCCGGGATCCGCGTCACCGTCGACGACCGCGCCGAGACCCTCGGCTACCGGATCCGCGACGCCGAGACCGAGAAGATCCCCTACATGGCCGTCATCGGCCAGCGCGAGGCGGAGGCCGGCACCGTCGCCGTCCGGAGGCGCGGCGCGGGGAAGAAGCAGGAGATACTCGCCCGCCAGGAGTTCGCGGCCAGGGTCCGGAACGAGATCGAGACCCGCGCGCTCGGCTGAGCCACTACGCCGGCGGCTCTTGACAGGGCCGCCGGTTTTTCCTATCTTCCACGATCGACATCAGGTAAGCGGGAGCCCGTCGCGCTCCCCACCTTTCGGTCCGCGGAAAGCGGTATCGCCGGGTTCCTCTTCGAATGCTGACGTCTCCTCGCTCCACTCGGGCGAGGCGTTCGTGGGTATAGTGGACCCGTGGCCGCGGGTCCATTTTGTTTCCCCTCTTGATGGAGATGGTGCCATAACCAACGAGAAGCGTGTCCGCGTCAATCGGCAGATCCGTATCAGCCCCGTGCGGGTCATCTCCCCCGATGGCGAGCAGCTCGGGATCATGCCGGTTGAGGAGGCCTTGGCTCTCGCCGAGGACCAGGGATTGGATCTAGTCGAAGTGGCGCCCACCGCGCGCCCGCCGGTCTGTCGTATCATGGATTACGGCAAGTACAAGTACGAAGAGGCCCGTAAGATCCGGCAGGCGCGCAAGAAACAGCACCAGATCCAGGTCAAGGAGGTCAAGTTCAGACCTGGGATCGAGGTGCACGACTTCGAGTTCAAGGTTCGGCACGCGCGACGTTTCCTCGAGGAGGGGAACAAGGTCAAGGCGACGATGATGTTCCGGGGTCGCCAGATGGCGCACCCGGAGCTGGGCCGCGAGGTCCTCACGCGGGTCGCGGAGGCGGTCGAGGATGTCGGCCGCGTCGAGAGCGAACCGCTCATGGAGGGCCGCAACATGACGATGATTCTGGCGCCGCGCAAATAGCCGGGCCCGGGAGGATGCATTCCATGCCGAAGATGAAGACCAACAAGAGCGCCGCCAAGCGGTTCCGTGTCACCGGTACCGGCAAGGTGCGCCGTTACAAGGCCAACAAGAGCCATATCCTGACCAAGAAGACCGCCAAGCGGAAGCGTCACCTCCGCGCTGCGACGCTGGTGTCCGGTGCGGACATGGGGCGGATCAAGAAGATGCTGGGGTTGTAAACGATGGCGCGCGTGACTACGGCGGTCGCACGGCACCGCAAGAAGAAGAGGTACTTCAAGGCAGCTCGCGGCTACTGGGGCGCTCGCTCGAAGCTCTGGCGTATCGCCAAGAACGCCGTCGAGCGTGGTTGGGTCTACTCCTATCGCGACCGGAAGCAGCGCAAGCGCGAGTTCCGGCGCCTCTGGATCACCCGTATCAACGCCGCCGCCCGGCAGCACGACATGAGCTACTCCCGTCTCATGAACGGGCTCAAGCTGGCGGGGATCGAGATCAACCGTAAGGTGTTGGCCGATCTGGCGGTGCGTGATCCGCAGGCTTTCGGCGCCCTGGTGCAGCAGGCTCGCAGCCGGCTCGGTTAATTCCAGAACACGCTAGGGCCGCCGGCACGCACCGCTCCGGTGCGTGCCGGGCCCTTAGGGATATGTGAGATGGCAGAGCGAGAGAGCTACGCGGTCATTGGGCTGGGGCTCTTCGGCTCTGCCATTGCGCGTACGTTGGCCTCGATGGGACATTTCGTCCTCGCCGTTGATCGGCGGTTGGGCGCCGTCGAGGCGTTGGGTAGTGTCGCCACGGAAGCAGTCCAGGCCGACGCCACGGATCGGGCGGCGCTCGAGCTCCTGCAACTCCACCGTTACTCGGTGGTATTCAACACCATCGGCGATCTGTCGGCCTCCATCCTCTGCACCCTCGCGCTGCGCGAACTCGGCGTCAAGCGTATCTTTGCCAAGATCAACTCGCCGCAACAGAGGCGTATCCTGACTCGGCTCGGTGCGGAGGTCACGCTCTTCCCGGAGCAAGACATGGGGGAGCGGGTCGCGCTGCAGGTGGCGGCGTCGTCGTCTACCGTCACGACGCAGCTGGACCTGGCGCCGCACTCATCCATCATCGAGATACTGGCGCCGCCGGTCCTGGTGAACCGCACCCTCGCGGAGGCCGATCTACGCCGGCGCTTCGGGGTAACGGTGATCGCGGTCAAACGTCGCCGGGCCGCGGGGGAGCTGCCGACCGAAGTAGTGGTATCGCCCCCGGCCGACATGGTGATCGGTCCCCACGACCTCATCATGGTGGCGGGTTCCAACAATGCACTGATGGAGCTCCAGCACGTGGAGCGGAGAAGGTAAGGGGGATGGCAACGGATCTCATAGAGGCGCTCGAGGCGCTCGAGCGGGAAGGTGTGTCGCTGATCGCCTCGGCCGCCGATGCGGACGCGCTGGAGGCGGCGCGGATCGCGCTCCTGGGTAGGAAGGAGGGGAGGTTGACCGCGATCATGCGCAACCTCGGCACGCTCCCGGCCGAGGAGCGCCCCGCGGTCGGCGCGGTCGCCAACCGGGTGAAGGGGGTCTTGCAGGAGCGGCTCGAGGCGCGTGCCGCGGAGCTGGAGGAGTCATCTGCCGGCGCCGCGGAGGCGCTCGATCTCACCCTCCCCGGCCGCCATACCTGGCGCGGCGCCCGCCATCCGGTCACGATCGTCATCGACGAGATCTGCGCCGTCCTCGGCTCTCTCGGCTTCACGCGTGTGCGTGGCCCCGAGGCCGAGACCGAGTGGCACAACTTCACGGCGCTGAACACCCCGCTCGACCACCCGGCGGCGGATATGCACGACACCTTCTACCTCGCCCCCGGGATCCTCCTGCGCAGCCATACCTCGCCGGTGCAGATCCGGACGATGCAGCAGCACCGGCCGCCGATCCGGGTCGTCGCGCCGGGGATGGTCTACCGCCGCGACCCGTTCGACGCCTCGCACGCCCCTGCCTTCGAGCAGATCGAGGGGCTCGCGGTCGACGAGGGGATCACCTTCGTCGACCTCAAGGCGACGGTGGCCGAGTTCGCGCGGCGGATCTTCGGTCCCCGGGCGGAGGTGCGCTTCCGGCCGTCGTTCTTCCCCTTCACCGAGCCGAGCGCCGAGGTTGATGTGAGCTGCCTCATCTGCGGCGGCGGCGGTTGCAGCGCCTGCAAGGGCACGGGTTGGATCGAGATCATGGGAGCGGGGATGGTCGATCCGGCGGTCTTCGAGGCCGTAGGTTACGATCCGGATCGGTACACCGGTTTTGCCTTCGGGATGGGGCCCGCCCGCATCGCTATGCTGCGGTACGGGATCCCGGACATCCGTTATCTCTATGACGCGGATCTCCGCTTCCTCACTCAGTTTGCTTGATACGCGGCTATGAATATCAGTTACCGTTGGCTACAGTCGCTCATCCCCGGCCTGGAGGCGACGCCCGAGGAAGTGGCTGATCGGCTCGCGCAGTACGGCGCGCCGGTGGATGAACTGGTCCGCATCGGCGCCGAGATCGAGGAGATCGTGGTGGCGCGGGTAGAGCACGTCGAGCGGCACCCGAACGCCGATCGCCTCTCCCTCTGCACGGTCGACGCGGGGACCGGCGAGCCGCTCCAGGTCGTCTGCGGCGCCCCCAACGTCCAGGCGGGGAAGTTCTATCCCTTCGCCCCGGTCGGCGCCGGGCTCCCCGGTGGGATCCGGATCCGCAAATCCAAGATTCGTGGCGTCGAGAGTCAGGGGATGCTCTGCAGCGAGCGCGAGCTAGGGCTCGGCCGGGGGCATGAGGGGATCATGGAGTTGCGCGGGGAGTTCACCCCCGGCGAGCGCTTCGTCCCGGCGCTGGGGCTCGACGATGTCCGCATCGTCGTCGACGTCACCCCGAACCGCGGCGACCTCCTCTCCCATGTCGGCATCGCCCGCGAGCTCGCCCCGGGCGGCAACGCGGGGATAACGCTGCCGCGCTTCTCCGAGACCGGCGTCTCGGTCCGGCTCGAGCGGAGCTCCGAGAGCGTCTCGCTCCGTGGGGTGAAGGTGACCCTCGAAGACCCGCGCGGGTGCCCACGCTACCTCGGCGCGATCGTCCGCGGGGTCCGGATCGCGCCGTCCCCGGCCTGGCTCGAGGCGCGGCTGCGCGCCGTCGGCCTGCGGCCGATCAACAACGTGGTCGACGCGACGAACTACATCCTCTACGAGCTCGGCCAGCCGCTGCACGCCTTCGACCTCGCCCGCCTCGGCGGCGGCGAGCTCCGGATCAGGAAGGCGCGCGCGGGTGAGAAGATCGTCACGCTGGACGGCGTCGAACGGGTCCTCTCGGAGGATATGACCGTGATCGCCGACGCCCACACCGCCACCGCCGTGGCGGGGGTGATGGGGGGCGAGGAGAGCGAGGTGACCACCGATACCCGGGACATCTTCCTCGAATGCGCCCTCTTCGATCCACGCTCGACTCGCCGCACCAGGACCGCGCTCGGGCTTTCGACCGACGCCAGCTATCGGTACGAGCGCGGCGTCGATCCGGAGGGGATGGAGGCCGCCCTGCGTCGCGCGCTCGAACTGATCGTCGCGGTCGCAGGGGGTGAGGTAGACGACGTCGTCGCCGACATCTATCCGGATCCTCAACCGGCCCGGGTGGTGGCTATCACCCCGTCCCGGACCACCCGCGTCCTCGGCATCCCCTTCGACGCGGCGCAGATCGCCGGGCTCCTCGAGCCGCTCGGCTTCGCGCTCGAGGGGAAGAGCGACGACGGGCTGCGCTTCCGGGTCCCCGGATATCGTTCCTACGACGTCTCGCGCGAGGCCGATCTCATCGAGGAGGTCGCTCGCCGGCACGGCTACGAGGCGTTCCCGGCCGAGCCGCGCCCCTTCCGGCCCAGCGCCGTCCCCGACGACCCCCTCGCCGAGCTCGAGGATCGGCTGCGCACGCTGTTGGTCGGCGAGGGCTTCGCCGAGGCGCGCCTGGCGGCGTTCGTCCCCGAGTCCGCCGGCGAGGTCGCGCCGCTCAACCCCCTCTCGAGCGCCGAGAGCCGGCTCAGAGGGTCGCTACTGCCGGGGCTCTTGCGGCGAGTCGAGGCCAACTTCGCGCACGGCACCCGTGCCGTCCGCCTCTTCGAGATAGGGACCGTTTTCGCCCCCGGTGCCTCCCCGGACGCCCCGCCGTGCGAAGAGACCCGGCTGGCGTTCGTCCTGACCGGCGCGGCCGAGCCGCCGCACTGGTCGGCACCGTCGCGGGCCGCGGACATCTGGGACCTGAAAGGGGTACTAGCCCATCTCTTGGCGAGTCTCTCCTCCGACCTGAAGCTAGAGCCCGGCGCGGTCGAGCGGACGCCGCTCGCGGCCGGCAGGGCATTCCGGGTCGTAGCCGCGGACGGCTCCGTGGTCGGGTGGGGCGGCGAGGTCGACGATAAGGCGATCGAGGCCCCGGTCTGGGCCGACGCCGTCTTCGCCGCTGAGGTCGTGCTCCGGCCCGAGTTCGCGCGACCGGAGCCGCGGCGGTTCCGGGCGCTCCCGGCGTTCCCCGCGATCGAGCGAGACGTCGCGCTCCTCGTCCCGGACTCGCTCCCGGCCGCCCAGGTCGAGGCGTCGATCCGCGAGGCGGGCGGCCGGCTCCTGGAGGATGTCGCGATCTTCGACCTCTTCCGCGGCGCCGGGATCCCCGAGGGGACCCGCAGTATCGCCTACCGGCTCAGGTTCCGGTCGGCGGAGCGGACCCTGACCGACAACGATGCCGACAAGGCGCTAGCCCGCGTACTGGATCGGCTGCAGGAGGAGCTCGGTGTCACACGCCGGGGATAACTTCGAGTTCCGTCCGACCCGTCCCGCCGCCTGGGACCGCCTCGAATTGGCGGTCCGGCGGCTGATGGACGACTACGTCGCGCAGCAGGCACGCGCCGCGGCGGCCGAAGCGCGGATCAGGGAGCTGGAATCGAGGATCTCCGCCATCGCCGGCGGCGGTCCCGACCCGGTCGAGCTCCAGAGTCGCGTCGGCGAGCTCGAAGCCGAGAACCGCCTCCTGCGCGAACGCTTGCAGCAGGCCCGTGCGGAGATCGAGCGTATCATGACCAGGCTCCGTTTCCTGGAGGGTAGATAGTGAGCGTACAGGGTGGCAAAGCGGTCGTCACCGTGGTCATAGCGGGTGAGGAGTACGTCATCCGTACCGATGCGACCCCGGATTACACCAGGGACTGCGCCGATTACGTCGACCGGACCATCGCCGGGATCCAGCAGAACTCGAAGTTGATCGAGAATCACAAGACCGCGATCCTGGCGGCCCTCGCCCTGACCGACCAGCTCTTCCAGGCGCGGGCGGCGGTAGAGGCGTTACAACACGAGATCGCGCGCTTGGCCGATCGTCTGAGCAACGATATAGAACGAACTCTGGCCGCGTCGGACCTTGCATCGTGACGCGAGTTTCCGGTAACTTGCATTGATGACCGTTCCTCGACGCACCGGTCTGTAACGCCGTCGACGTTGAGGTAGTTGTCCTTGCCTTCCCGGGCGAAGCCTATGCCCTTGCTGGAGTGGAGATGAATACATTGGCTTTCGCCGGTGTCGGCCTTCTCGGCTTGGCACTGGGGGTGTTGTTGGGCTGGGGGGGAGAGCGCCTGCGGCTGAAGCGTGCCAAAGCGACGGCCGAGGAGATAGCGCAACGCATCAGGGACGCCGCCGAAGAGGACGCTGAACGTATCTTACAGGCGGCGGACCTGGCCGGGCGCGAGGCCGCCTACAAAGCGCGGGAACTCTGGGAGGACGAAGAAGCGCGGCGCCGGGCCGAGTTGCAGCAGGCGGAGCGTCGTATGGAGGAACGCCGCGAGGCGCTCGAGCGCAAGTTCGATCAGCTCTCCGAGCGTGATCAGCAGCTCGACGCACGCGAGCGTGAGCTCGAGGAAAGGCTCAGTCTAGCGGAGCAGCGGGCAGCCGAGTACGAGCGGCTGAACCAGGAGGCGCTCCAGCGGCTCGAATCGATCGCCGGGATGACCGCCGATGATGCCCGCAAGCAGCTCATCCAGGAGCAGAGCGACCGGGCGCGCGCCGAGGCCGCCAACATGGTCCGCGAGATCAAGGAGGCTGCCAAGCGGGACGCGGAGCGCGAGGCACGCGACATCATCGCCTTCGCCATCCAGCGGATGGCCGCCGACCAGACTGCCGAGAGCACCGTCTCGGTGGTCAGCCTCCCGTCGGACGAGATGAAGGGCCGTATCATCGGGCGCGAGGGTCGTAACATACGCGCCTTCGAGCAAGCCACCGGTATCGACGTCATCATCGACGACACCCCCGAGGCCGTGATCCTCTCCGGCTTCGATCCCATCCGCCGCGAGACCGCGCGTGTCAGCCTCGAGAAGCTCGTCGCCGACGGCCGGATCCACCCGGGGAGGATCGAGGAGGTGGTGGCCAAGAGCCGCAAGGAGGTGGAGGAATCCATGATCCAGGCGGCCGAGGAGGTCCTCTACGAGCTCGGGATCCACGGGCTGCATCCAGAGCTCGTCAAGACCCTAGGTCGGCTCAAGTTCCGCACCTCCTACGGCCAGAACCAGCTCCTCCACTCCAAGGAGGTTGCCATCCTCGCCGGGAGCATGGCCGCCGAGATGGGGCTGGACGCGGCGATGGCGCGGCGCATGGGGCTCCTGCACGACATCGGCAAAGGTCTCACGCACGAGCACGAGGGGACGCACGTCGAGCTCGGCTACAACCTCTGCAAGAAGTACAACGAACCCGACCAGGTCCTCAACGCGATCCGCGCCCACCACGACGAAGAGCCGCACCGCTATCCGGAGACCTTCCTCGTCACCGCTGCGGACGCGATCAGCGGCTCTCGCCCCGGTGCGCGGCGTGAGATGCTCGAGACCTACGTCAAGCGCTTGGAGAAGCTCGAAGAGATCGCGGAAAGCTTCCCCGGCGTCGAGCGTTGCTTCGCGATCCAGGCGGGCCGAGAGATCCGCGTCATGGTCGACCCCGAGGTGGTCGACGATCCGATGATGGCGGAGATGAGCGAACAGATCGCGCGGCGCCTCGAGGAGGAGCTGCAGTATCCGGGTCAGATCAAGGTAGTGGTCATCCGCGAAACGCGGGCAGTAGATTTTGCGCGCTAAGGGTTGGGTAATGGCGAGGATCATAAATGGAACCGAACTGAGCGAAGTCATCCGCGCGGAGATCGCCGCGGAGGCCGCCGCCTTCCACGCCGAGACGGGGGTTCGCCCCGGTCTCGCCACGGTCCTGGTGGGCGACGATCCGGCTAGCCAGGTCTACGTGCGGATGAAGGGTAAGGCCGCGAAGGAGGCGGGGTTCTACTCGCGCGAGATCGTCCTCCCCAAGACCGCTCAGGAAGAGGAGCTCCTCGGCGTCGTCGCCGGGTTGAACGCCGACCCTGACATCCACGGGATACTGGTCCAGCTCCCCCTCCCGGCGCATATCGATTCCGCCAAGGTCATCCGCCTGATCGACCCGGCCAAGGATGTGGACGGTTTCCACCCCAACAACGTGGGCCGCCTCGCGATCGGCGACCCCGACGTCCTCGCCCCCTGCACCCCGGCGGGTATCGTCGAGATGCTCCTACGCTCCGGGTACGACCCCGCCGGCCGCCGTGTCGTCGTGGTCGGCCGTTCGGCCATCGTCGGCCGCCCGGTAGCGCTCCTCCTCCTGCGCAGCGGGAAGGGTGGCAACGCCACGGTCACGGTGGCGCACAGCCGGACCCGCGATCTGGGGGCGGTGACCCGTGAGGCGGAGATCTTGATCGCCGCGGTCGGCAGCCCAGAGCTGATCAAGCGTGACATGGTCACGCCGGGGGTCGTCGTGATCGACGTCGGCGTCAACCGCGTCGAGGACCCGAGCCGCCCCCGCGGTTATCGCCTGGTAGGCGACGTCGCCTTCGACGAGGTCGCGGAGGTCGCCGAGGCGATCACGCCGGTACCCGGCGGGGTCGGCCCGATGACGATCACCATGCTCCTCCGTAACACCCTCGAGGCCGCGCGGCGGATCGTGGCCACGTCCGGTATGGCGGGGTAGATGGGGTGACCCACGATCTATGGGGCTCTAGTCGCGAGTCCTGGTTGGGACCGGGAGCGATAGGCGCGGAGACGCCCGGAGGCGGCGGTGTCGGTACCACTTACTCCGTCACCGCCCTCAACGCCCTGGTCCGCGAGCTCCTGGAAGGCTCGTTGCCACCCCTCTGGGTGAGCGGCGAGGTCACCGGTTGGAAGCGTTACCCCTCAGGCCACTGCTACTTCTCGCTCCGCGACGCCAACGCGCAGATCCGGTGCGTGATCTTCCGTGCCGATGCCTCGCGTCTCCCCACCGACCCGGAGGAGGGGATGGTCGTCCGTGCGCTCGGGACCGTCACCCTCTACGAACGGCGTGGGGACTTTCAGCTGATCGTTCGCGAGATCGAAGGCGAGGGCGCTGGCGGTCTCTGGCGTCTGGCCTTCGAGCGACTGCGTGAACGGCTCGAGGCCGAAGGGCTCCTCGCGCCGGAGCGCAAGCGCGCGATCCCGCCCTTTCCGAGCCGGATCGGTGTCGTGACCTCCGCGGCCGGCGCCGCGCTGCACGACATCCTCAACGTCATCGGACGCCGCGCCCCGTGGGTCGAGGTGGTGGTCGTTCCTGCGAAGGTGCAAGGCGATGGCGCCGCCGAGGACCTAGCCCGCGCGATCGCGCTCGCCGGTAGGGCGGGGGACCTGGACCTTCTCATCGTCGGCCGGGGCGGCGGCTCGGTCGAAGACCTCTGGGCCTTCAACGAAGAGGTCCTCGCCCGGGCGATCGCAGCTTGCCCGATCCCCGTCATCAGCGCCGTCGGTCACGAGGTCGACGTGACGATCGCCGACCTAGTCGCGGACCTGCGAGCACCGACCCCGTCGGCCGCCGCCGAGCGCGCGGTCCCCGACCACTTCGCCCTCCGCCGTATGACCGACGACCTCGCCTCGCGCCTCGAGTACCGTATCCGCCAGCGGGTTGCTGAGCGGCGCGGTGAGCTGCTGGTCGCCGAGTCCGCGCTCACGCGGGGCGTGCAAGGTATCCTTCGCGCGCGGCGGGAGCGGCTGCTCCAGGCAGCGGCGCGGCTCGAGGCGCTCTCACCGCTCTCTGCGTTGCGGCGCGGCTACGCCGTCCCGACCGGCCCCGACGGGCGGATCCTGCGTAACACGAGCTATTTCGAGCCGGGGGCGGAGTTCGCGCTCCGCGTCGTGGACGGCAAGATTGCCTGTCGGGTGGAGCAGGTAATGCCGGACGACGGCGCCGCGACGCTGGGCGGGGCCGCGGGCGGGCGGCCGGTGATACGATCTGACAACACTGGAGAGAACCCCTGATGAGCAGTATCGAGACCGGGCCCCTCGATCTCGAAGCGCGCCTGGTGCGGTTGGAAGCGATCGTCGCAGCATTGGAGCGCGAAGATCTCGAACTCGAGGAGGCGTTGCGCCTCTTTGAAGAAGGGGTCGGTCATATCCGCGCCACGCGCGAGCTCCTGGCCACCGCGGAGCTCCGTATCACGTACCTCCTGGAGAACGACGCCGGCGAGGCCTCCCTCCAGTCGGGTACCATCGCCGCCCAGGAATGAGTACCCCTGCCAGCGCATTCGACCTGAAGAGCTATCTCGACGCAGAGTGGGGAGCCGTCGAGATGGCTCGCCGAGAGCTCTGCGCTCGGCTCCTCCGCGACATCCCCACCGCGGTCGCCGAGCCCGTGGAGTACGCGCTCGACGCGGGGGGCAAACGGCTCCGGCCTATCCTCTGCGTCGTCGCCTATCGCGCCGTGCGCGAGCGTGCGGAGCGCGGGGCGGACGGCCCCGCCGGCGCGGAGGGAGGGGTGGGCGCAGCGATTTACGAGATCGCCATGGCGCTCGAGTTCATCCATACCTACTCGTTGATCCACGACGACCTCCCCTGCATGGATGACGACGACCTTCGCCGCGGCCTCCCGACGACGCACCGTGTCTTCGGTGTTCCCGCGGCGACTATCGCCGGCGCGGCCCTGATCCCGCTGGCCTGTCGCGCGGTCGATGAGGGCGGTGCCCGACTCGGGCTCGAGCCGGCTCGCCGCGCGGAGCTGATCCAAGCGCTCTGCTTGGCGGCGGGAGCGGCGGGGATGATCGGTGGCCAATGGCTCGACCTCGCTGCAGAGGGGAGGACGCTCGACCTCGTCGAACTCCAAGGGGTACATCAACGGAAGACCGGCGCGCTCCTGGCCGTCGCCACCCGGCTCGGTGGGATGGCGGCCGGCGCCGACCCCCGCACTCTCGACGCCCTCGAGACGTACGGCGCGGCGCTCGGCCTGGCGTTCCAGATCGCCGATGACATCCTCGACCTCACTGGCGATACGTCACGCCTAGGCAAGGTCGCCGGCAGGGACCAGGAATTGGGCAAGGCGACCTACCCGTCGCTGCTCGGCGTGGATGGCGCCCGGTACAAGGCCCGGCTCGAGGCCGAGCGCGCGGTCGAGGCGTTGCGCGACGTCGGGCTCGATACGCCGCCCCTGCGCGCGCTGGCGCTGTACGCCGTGGAGCGGGACCGCTGAAGTCGAAGGACGAGAGTGCACGCACCGGGTCCCAACGTTTTGCTTTTGGCAGCGGATCCGTGGTATCTTTCCCGAGGCAGATGATCGACGAGGCGCACTCAGGTTGGTTCTTCCGGGTGGTGGGGTGGAATCCACCACTGGTCCTGGCCGTGATCTCGATGATCTCGGTGCAGGTCATCAAATTCCTCTCGAAGTTGGCGATGACCAGGAAGGTCGACTTCGAGAGGTTGAGCGGGACGGGTGGGATGCCATCGAGCCACGCCGCGTCGGTGGCTTCGCTCGCTACGGCGGTCGGCTTGCAGACCGGCTTCGATTCACCGCTCTTCGCGGTCGCGGCGTTCTTCTCCCTGATCGTCATGTACGACGCGGCAGGGATCCGTCGCGCGGCCGGCCGCCAGGCCCGCGTACTGAACCGTATGATCGACGACTTGAAGGTCCATCAGGTCGTCGAGGGCGAGGCGCTCAGGGAACTCCTGGGTCATACGCCAGTCGAGGTATTGGTAGGCACCGCCTACGGGATCGCGCTCGCCCTGCTACTTTATCCGTGAAGGAGGTTGTCTTGCCATTGCTCGATCAGATTTCCTCGCCGGAGCAACTGCGCCGGCTCTCGCGTGGCGAGCTCCCGGAACTCGCCGCCGAGATAAGGGAACGGTTGATCGATGTGGTCAGCAAGGTAGGTGGCCATTTCGCGCCGAACCTGGGCGTCGTCGAGTTGACCATCGCCCTCCATTATGTCTTCGACACCCCGCGCGACCGCCTCATCTGGGATGTCGGGCACCAGGGCTATCCTCACAAGATCCTGACCGGTCGCAACGACCGTTTCCATACGATCAAGCAGAAGGGCGGCCTCTCCGGCTTCCTCAAGCGGGATGAGTCGGAGTACGACGTCTTCGAGGCCGGCCACGCGGCCACCTCCATCTCCGCGGCGGTAGGGATCGCGACCGCGCGCGATCTCAAAGGCGAGGACTACCAGGTCGTCGCCATCATCGGCGACGGCTCCATGACCTGCGGCCTCGCCTTCGAGGGGCTCAACAACGCCGGCCATACCGATCGCGATCTGATCGTCATCCTCAACGACAATGAGATGTCGATCTCGCCCAACGTCGGTGCGATCCACAAGTACCTGACGAGGGTCACCACCAACCCCTTCTACAACCGCCTCCGGGACGAGCTGAAGGGGATCCTCCAGCGGGCGCCGATGGTGGAAGACGTCGCGATCCGGCTGGAGGAGAGCGTCAAGAACATGCTCGTCCCCGGGACGCTCTTCGAGGAGCTCGGTTTCCGCTACTTCGGCCCCGTCAACGGCCACGACCTCGATGCCCTGATCGACACCTTCGGCAAGGTCAAGCAGATGAAGGGGCCACGGTTGATCCACGTGGTCACGCAGAAGGGGAAGGGGTTCCCCCTCGCCGAGCAGAACCCGGTCGCCTGGCACGGCGCCACTCCCTTCGACAAGATCAGCGGGGAGATGGCCAAGAAGAAGGGGGCGCTACCCGCCTACACCAACGTCTTCGGCAAGGGGCTCACCGAGCTCGGCGCCGAGATGCCTAACCTGGCGGTGATAACCGCGGCGATGCCCAGTGGTACCGGTACGGGTGTCTTCGGCGACACGTACCCGGACCGCTATTTCGACGTCGGGATCGCCGAGGGGCACGGCGTGACCTTCGCCGCTGGCCTTGCCCTCGAGGGGATCCGGCCCGTCGTCGCCATCTACTCCACCTTCCTGCAGCGCGCCTACGACTCGATCATCCATGACGTCGCGCTGCAGAACCTCCCGGTCGTCTTCGCGATGGACCGTGGCGGTCTGGTCGGCAACGACGGCCCGACGCACATGGGGCTATACGACATCGCCTACATGCTCGCGGTCCCGAACATGATCGTGACCGCGCCGAAAGATGGCGCGGAGATGCTGGCGCTCCTCCGGCTCGGTGCCGAGCAGGACCAGGGCCCCTTCTCGCTCCGGTATCCGCGCGACAGCGTCCCGGCGCCGGTTCCGCCGCTCGCCGAGATCCCGCGTATCGAGCTCGGTACCTGGGAGGTGCTCCGGGAAGGCGAGGCGCTCGCGTTCCTTGCCGTCGGGACGATGGTCGGGCCGGCGTTGGATGCTGCGGCCCTGCTCGAGAAGCACGGCTTCAACGCCACCGTCGTCAACTGCCGGTTCCTCAAGCCGCACGACCAGGCGGTGCTCGATTGGGTCGCGCAGCGGCACGACGCGATCGTCACCATCGAAGAGGGGACGATCGTCAACGGCTTCGGCGCGCTGATCGCCCGGCTCCTCGAGCCGATCCGGCACGAGCGCCCAGAGCTCAAGCTCGATATCCTCGGCGTCCCGGACCGCCTGATCGAGCATGCCACCCGTGAAGAGCAGCTCGAAGAGGTCGGGTTGACGCCATCCGCCATCGCAGCACGCGCCCGCGCACTCGCCGAGGTGGCCGGTGTAGTGCCGGTGCGCGAGATCGCGTGAGCGACGTGCCCGGACTACGGCTGCAGCGCATCGGTGTGGTCGGCCACGTCGGTTATGCCGGCCTCAAGCCCGCGCTCGAGAGCTTGCGGCGCTTCGCCGACGCTCACCGGGTGGAGGTCGCGGCGGAGCCCGGGCTTCGCGAGCTCATCCCCGACGCCGCCGAGCTCTCTACGGACGACGTCGACCTCCTCATTACGCTTGGCGGGGACGGCACGCTCCTCCGCGGGGCGCGCCTCTTCGCCACGCGTGGGACCCCGGTCCTCGGTGTCAACCTGGGGTTCTTGGGGTTCCTGACCTCGGTCGCGCCCGGCGAGCTGAGTCAGGCGCTGACGAGTGTCATCAACGGCGAGTATTGGCTCGACCGTCGCACGACCCTCGATGCGCACGTCGTAAGGGACGGCGTCTCGGGGCCACCCTACACCGCGCTGAACGACGCCGTCCTCCACAAGGGCGGTTTCGCGCGGGTGGCGCGGCTCGCCGTCTTCATGGGCGAGGAAGAAGAGCCGGTAGCTACTTACAGCGCCGATGGTATAATCTTGTCGACTCCCACCGGCTCGACGGCGTATTCACTCTCGGCGGGCGGCCCGATCGTGGTGCCGACCGTCGATTGCGTCCTCGCCACGCCGATCTGTCCGCATACGTTGGCGGTGCGTCCGTTGGTCGTGCCCGCCTCCACGACGATCACCGTCGATATCCTCTCGCCGAGCGGGGAGATGATCCTCACGATCGATGGTCAGGAGGGCGCCGCGCTCCAACCCGGCGACCGTCTCACCGTCCACCGCGGTCGCGCCACCATCCCGCTCGTCCGGCTCGAGGGCCAATCCTTCTTCTCCACGCTGAGGCGCAAGCTCCACTGGGGCGCGGGGCGCGAACCGAGCCAATGAGCTATTGAACTGCCCCACATACCGTGGGTATACTGGCGTATGCTCATCGAACTCCGCATCCAGAACTACGCGGTAATCGACCGACTCACACTCAGGATCGGACCCGGTCTCAACGTGCTCACCGGTGAGACGGGGGCCGGGAAGTCCATCGTGGTCGGCGCGCTTTCGCTCCTCCTCGGAGAGCGCGCTTCGGCCGATGTGGTGCGTGCCGGCGGCGACAAAGCCACCGTGGAAGGGGTCTTCGACATCGGCGATCGGCCCGAGATCGCTGCCATCCTCGCCGAGCACGGAATAGAACCGGAAGAGGGACTCCTCATCCTGCGTCGAGAGGTCGCCAGCGAGGGGCGCAGTCGCGCCTGGATCAATGGCTCACCCGCGACTGCCGGGATGCTGGGCGAGGTCGGCCGCCAGCTCGTCGACATGCATGGCCAACACGAGCACCAGACCCTCCTGCGGGGGGACGAGCAGCGCGCGATCCTCGACGCCTACGCCGGTACCGAAGCGCTCGTCGCGGAGGTTCGTACCGCTTACCGTCGGCTACGGGATGCGGAGGATCGGCTCGCGGAGCTGGAGCGCAAGCGCCGGGAGACGGAGCAGCAGGCGGAGTACCTGCGGCATCAGGTGCAGGAGATCGAGCAGGCCAAACTGCGAGTAGGTGAGGAGGCGGAGCTCGCGGAAGAAGCGCACCGCCTCGACCATGCCGAGGACCTCGCCCGGCTCTCGGGCCGGCTGTACCAGGAGCTCTACGCCGCCGAGGATGCGATCGTAGCTCGGCTCGGAGAGTTGCGACGAGTCCTCGAGCAGCTCATCCGGATCGATCCCTCTCAGTCCGAAGCCCTCGATCTCTTCGAGCCGGCCTATATCAATCTTGAAGAGCTCGGACGGCAGCTCGGCAAATACCAGGCGTCGGTCGAGTACGACCCGGCGCGCTTGGAAGAGATCCGACGTCGGCAGGACCTGATCTTCCGCCTCAAGTCCAGGTACGGACCGGAGATCGCGGATGTGATCGAGACCGGCCGGCGTGCTCGCGCTGCGCTCGACCTTCTGGACGGCGCCGCCTTCGAGCGCCGGACGCTCGAGAGGGAGGTGGAGGAGGCACGAGCGGCGCTCGAAGCCCTTGCCGCCCGACTCCGGGCCGCGCGGCAGGACGCAGCTGCCCGGCTCTCGAAGGAGATCATGGCGCTCCTCCCCGAAGTCGGGCTCGGCGGTGGTCGCTTCGAGGTCGGGCTGGTCGAACTCCCGGAGATCGGCGCGGAGGGGGCGGAGCAGATCGAGTTCCGTATCGCGCTCAACGCCGGCTTCGAGCCGCGACCACTCGCCCGCGTCGCTTCGGGGGGCGAGCTCTCGCGCGTCATGCTAGCCCTGAAGACCGTCCTTGCCAGCCAGGACAGGATCCCGACCCTCATCTTCGACGAGATCGATACCGGGATCGGCGGCCAGATCGGCCATCGCGTCGGCGAGAAGATCCGCCGGGTCGCCGACCAGCACCAGGTATTCGTCATCACCCACCTGGCACAGATCGCCTGTCGCGCCGATCATCACTTCCGGGTGGAGAAGGGAACTGTCGACGGCGTGACCTCGACTACCGTGGTGCCGCTGACAGGCGAGGACCGAGTGCGTGAGCTCGCGCGGATGCTCGGCGGTGATCCCGACAGCGCGGCGAGTCTCGAACACGCCAGGGAGTTGCTCGGGGTGACGGCGCGGGCTTGATCGGGGCGGCGTCGGTAACGAAAAGACGGAGGCGCGGTGGCTCAGCCACCGCGCCTCCTCTCTTTACCGTCCGGCTACCGACCCATCAAGGGTTCGGCAGCACCGTTCGGCTCAGAAATCGTACTTGAGCCTCAGGACCGCCATCCTCCCGATCGCCGGCACGCCCGGGAAGCTCCGATACTTCTCGTTCAGCGCGTTCTGCACCGAGAGTTGGAGCGAAGCGCCTTGGAAGGGGAGGCGATACCCGAGCGTGAGGTCGACGAGAGCCGCGCCCTTGACGCAATCCTCGGCGCCGGTGGCGGGGTTGCCGCCGATGCACAGCGTGCCCTCGTAGACCCCCGACCGGACCGGGAACCCCTCGTTGAAGCGGGTGCGGATCTCTCCGCTCAACCCGTTGTCGTTGCCCCGGTACCCCAACGCCAGACTCCCCTTCAGCTTGGGGGCGTTCAGCGTGACGCTGGCGCCCTGCTTCGTTTCGAACTCATCCTTGCTGACCAGCGAGAGCGTGCCGGAGACGGAGATGGCGTCGCTCAGCAGCGCCGTCGCCGAGAGGTCGGCGCCCCAGAGGTCGAGCTCGTCGTCGACGTTGTAATAGGTGGTCAGGATCTGGGCGCCGTTGGCGTTGACGTCCTGCGACGAGATCACGCCGACCGGGACCTGGGCCATCCCGTTCGCTAGCTGCTGGGCGGCGGCGTTCGCCGTGGCGGTCGCCGTGGCTTCGTCCATACCGCCCATCATCAGCGCCCCCTTGATCCTGGGCTGGAGGTACGCCTCGGTCTGCGCCCGGTCGAGCTTCAGGAGCGGCGTGCCGATCGTCAGCGGGGTGACCAGGTTCTTGCGACGCGAGTACCAGAGATCCGCCGTGACCAGGAGCCGCTCGCCGACCAATCCCTTGTAGCCGAGCTCGAGCGTCGTGCTCGTCTCCTCGCGGATCGGCTTGACGTCGGGGAGGTCCAGCGTGGCCAGCGCACCGGTCTTACCGGTTGCGAGGTCTTCGTAGACCGTCGCGATATCGGCCGCCGTCGGCGCCAAGGTGTTCAGGTAGGCCAGGAGGTCGGGGTCGATCGGAGAACCCAGCGCGGCCGCCTGCTGCGCTACGACGGCGAGCGCCGCCTGATAGAAGAGCGTCGCGTCGGCGGGGAGCAGAGTCTTGGGACCGCCCTGGCCGGACGGGGTGAAGGGGGATCGCATCAGGTAGCCGCCCCCGGCCTGCTTGAAGCGGAACCCGTTCTTACCGGTACCCTGGACGCGCAGGCTGTAGCCGAGCTGGGCCGCGGCCAGGTTCGGGATCGCGCTCCCCAGGTCGAGGAACTGGTTGAGCGAGGTCGGCGTCGAGAAGGCGCGGTTGAAGGTCACGCGGAACGCCTGCGATTCCGTCGGCTTGAAGACCAGCGCCGCGCGCGGCGAGAAGATGTTCTCGGGCAGCGCCGAATGGTGATCGATACGCCCGGCCAGGACCAAGTTGAGCTTGGGGGTCAGCGCCGTCTCCGACTGGAGATATGCGCCGAACTCCGTCGTCTGGTCGTCGTCCTCGTAGATCCCGTTGATCGAGCCCTCGGTCACCGGATTGGTGTAGAGGAGGTCGACCCCGTAGGTGAAGTTCTGGCGCTCGCCCAACGAGAGACCGTGCTGGATCTGCGCCACGTAGAGCTTGGAGCGGTCGGTGATCGGAGCGCCGTTGCGCAGCAGGTAGGTGTCGCCCGCGTCGCTCGCGTTCACGTACCCCTGCACGAAGAGGCGATTCCAGCTCGCCCGCGCCTGCACGAAGCTCGACCGCCAGTCGATCGCCTGCCCCGCACCCAACCCCGTCAGCTCGATCCCGTTGGAGAGGCTCGTGCCGGCCGTCAGGATGACCGAGCTGACATCGGTGGGGCGCCAGTCGGCGCGGACTTCTACCCCCCACCGCCGCACGTCGAAGTCCCGCTTCCCGATCCGCGCGATGCGACGGTCCGCCTCGGCGTCGTCGATCCCGACGGCACGCTTGAGGTCTTCCTTGAAGAAGGGATTGGAGGCGAACTTGGCCCGCTCAGACACCTCGACCGGGTCGGTGTACCGCCAATCGTCCGCCTGGACGTACTGGCCCGAGACCTTGAACCCGAATTGGTCGCTGAGCCGCGTCGCCGTGCGGAACTGCGCCTGCAGCAGGCTCCGCTCGCCGCCCGCGATCGCGAAGCTCGAGCCCGGCGCATCCAGCGGGGACTTGGTGACGATGTGGAGCACGCCGTTCGCAGTGTTCGGCCCGTACAGCGCGGCGCCGGGGCCGAGCACTACCTCCATCCTCTCGATATCCTCATCATTGGAGGGGACGAAGTGGAGCAGGTTGACGCGCAACGACGGTACACCCGCGATCCGATTGTCGGTCAGCGCATGCAACGCCCCGGAGAAGACGTTGTTGAAGCCCCGGACCACCACGTTCGTGGACTGGACCCCGCTCGTCATGACGTCCACGCCGGGGAGCGAACGCAGGTGGTCGGCCGGGGTCGTCGACGGGCGGTCGGTGATGGCACGGCTGTCGACCACCGCCACCGAGGCCGGCGCGTCGATCGCCTTCTCCTGCCGCTTCGACGCCGACACGACGATCGGATTCAGCGCAAAGGCCGCGATGTCGAGCGTGACCGCGACCATACTGGACTGACCCGCGACGATCCGGACCCCTTCCATACGCCGGGTATCGTACCCGATCAGCGACACGACCAGCGTGTAGGTGCCTCCCTGCAGATTGGCCAGCCGGAACTGCCCGTCCCGGTCAGACGTGGTGGTGGCGCTGGTCTGGCCGGTACCCGTTACGAGGTCTACCCTAGCGCCCGCCAATGGAGCACCGGTACTCCCATCGGTCACACGTCCGGTCAACACGCCGGTCTGCGCTGCCAGCGGCGCGGCACTCAACAGTGCCAGTACGAGGGTGAACCAGATCGACGAACGCAAACGAGCGCCCATGGAATCTACCTCGCCGTTGGGGTGTGTGGGCGGTTGGATCGATCGGGTAGGGCTCCGGTCCTAGATCCCGCCTTGCACGGGGATACCGCACCGGTCAACGGGGCAGAGCCATACTGGCCCCTGCTTTGCGGTCGGTGCCCGACTCGATCGTAGGTATGTAGCTTGAGTATACGTCCGGTCCACGACTATAGTCAAGAAAAATCGAGATCGCCGCCGACACGCCGCGCACTCGACGTAATTCGGGAGATCCCAGCCACTTGGCACGCTCGTGCCAAGATTGACGTCGGGAGGGGCCGGGCGCATAATTCGTCGATTCACGAGCGCGTTACAGATCGAAGCTGCAGCGCCTCTCACCCACGCCGATGCCGCTATGAGAATACTCTTCGCCACCAGCGAGGCGGTTCCGTTCTGGAAGACCGGTGGTTTGGCCGACGTGGCGCGGGCGCTCCCCGACGCACTCGTCGCCCGCGGCCACGATGTCCTGATCGTGCACCCGTACTATCGTTTTCTGCAGGCGACGGAGATCCCCCTCGACGCCGTCGGCTTCGCCCGGATCCCCTGGCCGGGCGGTGACATGACCGTCCGCTACCTCCTCACCACCAACTACGACCCCGGCCGGGAGGCGCCCACCCTCTTCGTCGACCAGCCATACCATTTCGATATCCCCGATCCATATGGCCCGACCAGGTTCGACCGCGTCGCCGCAGGGCGCCGCTTCGCCTTCTTCTGTCGCGCGATCGTCGAACGCGCGCGCGTGTGGGGCGCCGACGTCGTCCACCTCAACGACTGGCCGACCGGGCTGGTCCCCGTGTATGCCAGGTTGGAGCGGCTCCCCATCCCCACACTCTTCTCGATCCACAACATGGGCTACCAGGGGAACTTCCCCCCCGGCCTCCTCCCCGAGATAGGTGTGCCCTGGGAGTTCTATCGGATCGACGACGGTGTCGAGTTCTACGGCACGGCGTCTTTCCTCAAAGCCGGGCTATCGCTCAGCGATCGCCTCGCCACCGTCTCGCCGAACTACGCGCGGGAGATCCAGACCCCGGAGTTCGGCGCCGGCTTCGATGGACTCCTACGCGCCCGCAGCCGCCGCCTCTCCGGGATCCTCAACGGGATAGATACCAGGAGCTGGAACCCTGCGACCGATCCCTGCCTCCCGGTCAACTACGACGCCGATACGATCGAGCTGAAGGAGCGGAACCGATCCGCTCTCCTGCGCGAGCTCGGGCTCGAGGGGCGCGGACCGCTCTGCGTCATGGTGAGCCGGCTCGTCGAACAGAAAGGGATCGAGCTGGTCCTCGAAGCCCTCGACACCATGGTCCACCGTGGGGTTCAGCTCGCCGTCTTGGGGAGCGGGAACCGCGCCTACGAGGACGCCCTCGCCCGCGCCACCGAGCTCTACCCCCGGCAGGTCGCAACCTTCTTCCGCTTCGATGATACCCTTGCCCGCCGCCTCTACGCCGGCGGCGACTTCTTCCTCATGCCCTCGCTCTACGAACCCTGCGGGCTCGGACAGATGATCGCCCAGCGGTACGGGACCCCGCCGATCGTGCGCGCGACCGGGGGGCTGGCAGATACCGTGAGCGACGGCATGACCGGTTTCTCTTTCGAGGAACCGAACGTCGAGGCGCTGCTGGACGCCATCGCCCGGGCTCATTGGGCCTGGCGCGGGCCGCATTGGAACGTGATTAGGCGCCGCTGCATGCGCCTCGACCACTCCTGGACTCGTTCCGCGGCGGAGTACGAAGCGCTCTACCAGGAGACGATCGAGGCGCGGCGATGATCCCCAGGGATCATTGACGATCGGCCGGTTTCACGTTATTCTTAGGGATCGACCGGCACTCGGTACGGAGCGATCCCCCGACTGTCGCCAGCACCCGAGCAGAGGTCGCCTACGCGGGAATAGCTCAGTTGGTAGAGCGTCTGCTTGCCAAGCAGAAGGTCGCCGGTTCGAGTCCGGTTTCCCGCTCTCCATTACGTCAGGTTCCCCGCCGTTCATACGGCCCCGTAGCCAAGTGGTAAGGCAGAGGTCTGCAAAACCTCCATTCGGCGGTTCGAATCCGCCCGGGGCCTCTTTCGATGAAAAGGAGTTACGGTATCCTCAGCAACGGCGGGCGAGCCGTTGAGAACGGATCTGGGACCGATGGACACGAGCGAGCCCGGCTGGGAAGACCCGCCGGGCTCGCTCGCATCTCGATACTTCGCACTGGCGAGAGCTGCCATACCCTGCATCCCGAATGCCACCCCCTAAATCCCGAGTCCCCCAACAACGCTCCCCAAGCCAGTCCGTTTCTAACTTACCATCGCTCCGATCCCCGCCAGAGCACCGGTGGTACCAGGAGGACGGGGCAGGGAGCTAGACGACCCACCATCGACGCCACACTCCCGATCAGAGCGCGCCGGATCGCGCCGAACCCACGGGTACCGAGCACCACCAGGTCCGCATCGATCTCTTCCGCGTAACGAACGATCTCCTCCGCCGGCGACTTCCCCTGGCGGATGACTGGATACACCCTGACCGGTCCGTCCTGTCCGATCCGCTCCCGCGAGCGCTCGATCTCCCGCCGGATGGCGTTCTCCAGCTCGGCCTCCTTACCCACGGCGGGTGTCGTGTACATCACATGTACCTCCGCGCCGTCGGTCCCGTCGGCGCCGAAGCGGGCAGCCCAGAGTTGAGCCAGGTCTAGGGCCGCCGAGGCCGGCATCTGGACGTCGATCGCGGCCACTACCCTGCGGAATGGTCTGGGTGCTACCGGCGGCACGATCAGGCACGGCGCGGCGGCGCTACGGATGACCCGATCGGGGGTCGGGCCGAGGAGTGGGTCGCCGTTCGGCCTGCTACGATGCGCGCCCAACACGATCAGGTCGGCCGCGACCTGCAGCGCACGGTTCAAAATCGCCTTGTGCGGCACGAAGATGATCACCTCGGTACTCGCCGGCTGCACCTCCGCCGGGAGCGCACGTTCGGCCTGCCGATCGAGCTCGCGATCGGTCCGTTCGACCAGCGCCTGGAAGTTGGGGGGCGGCTCCGACGAGCTGCTGGGCGGCAGTGCATCCAACTCGAGGGCGTGCAACAGGTGTAGTTCGGCCCCCGTCCGTTGCGCCAGAAACCCGGCCATCCGGATAGGTGCGTCCGATTCGCCTCCCAACCCCGTGGCAACCAAGATCGAGCTGATCTCCCCTGTATCTGGCATGACTTCCTCTCGACTCCTCACCGGTATCATGGCACGACTCGCCTCAGCCCTGAACTTCCCCTTTCCCGCTCCCGCGCGCAAGCCCGGACCACCGTATCCCCTCGGCACGGGGGAGGCGACCACGCTGCCCACCACGTATCGTCCGCGCCGCGCCTTTCCCACCGGGCACGCAGCGGCGCCCCGCGAACCGCAAAGCATGGACTTTGCACTCATGTACGACCGGGCCGCCCGCGGTCCCAACCGCTGTTCGTCGGGGTTGTCGATGAGGTGCGATCATGTTCCCATTTGCATCACCGCTGCGAAAATCGCCGGAGCTCCGTCGCATTTTCGCCCTGGTGCTTGCGAGCGCCGAAGATCAGATCGTCCAGGCCAACGTCGACGAGGCCACCACCTTCCTCAAGGCGACCGAAGCACACCTCACCTTCGAGAACGCTCTCTCCATCTTCTTCCGGCTCGTTGGTCTACCGCGCCGCATGGAAGACGCCGTTACGATTCAGTCCCTGAGTAGGATCGGCGAGTCGGAAGACATCGAAGAGTTGGTAGACGACGTCCCCCCCGCCGATCCCGGTGCCGTCCGCGCCCTCGCCCGCCGGCTGCTCGGGCGCCGCAGCGAAGAGCTGCGCCAGGAGATCGAGACGATGGCCAAGCAGGCTCGCGCACGGCTCAAGGGGGTCTACATCGAGGGTGCCCACCGCGCGGCGGAGGCGCTGCGCGACGTCGTCTCACCCAAAGAAGCCGTACAATACTACGTCACCGCCCTCGAAATCGGTCCGGAATGGACCGAACTGATCATGCACGAGGTGGTAGGCGCGGAGTGGGCGGAGCTCCCCGACGAAACCGTAGCCGATGCGGCCACCGGTCCTATCGAAAGAGGTGGGGACGCGCCGGACGTCACCCCGCTCCCAGAACCGGTCCGAATGCCCCTCCCGCCGGAATCGCCCCCTAACCAGCCTCCAACGGCGGAGGGGTGAGCGATGGTACGCCGCCTCGACGATATCTCCCGTACGGACATAGAGGAGAGCCCTGACTCCCGGGAACTGGACGTCGGTCCCCACGCCTCGTGGAAGGAATGGATGCTGACCCGGGAGGATATCGGCTACGGTCCGGCACAACAATACGAAGGGGGGGAGCACGGCGACGGCTCCGTCACCAGGGAGCGGCGCAGGGGCGCCAGAGCACGTAGGGCGCCGGCCCGCGATCCCGCTGTCGGGCCCTATTGGCAGCGGCTACAACGCAGAGAGAGACCCGACCGCTGGATCCAGGCCGAGATCGAAGAGACACTCTTCTTCGATACCTGGGTCGACGCCAACAGGATCACCGTCGAGGTCAGGAAAGGGGTCGCGACGCTCATCGGCACACTGCAGTCCCGCCACGAGGTCGACCTCGCCCTCGACGACGCCAGGCGCGTCCCCGGGGTGCGCCAGCTCCGCAACCACCTCGAAATCGAACCTTGACTGTTCCCCGTCCCTCTCCCATCCTTGGGGCATGAGCAAGAGGGATAGACACCAGGCGATCCTGGAAATCGTCGGCGCGCACCGCATCTCCAGTCAGGAGCACCTCCGCGAACTACTCCTGACGCGCGGGTTCGATGTCACCCAGGCCACACTCTCCCGTGACATCCGCGAGCTCCGCCTCATCAAGGCCCCTGACGCGGAGGGGGTCATGTACTACAAGCTCCCGCCGGAGGCGTGGGACCAGACGCCCCCGCTGCGGCGGCTCCTCAGCACCCTCTTCGTCAGCGCCGAGGGGGTCGGCAACCTCCTCGTCGTCAAGACCATGACCGGAGGAGCACAACCGGTCGCCAGCGCCATCGATTGGGAAGAGTGGCCGGAGATCCTCGGCACCGTCGCCGGCGACGACACCATCCTCCTCATCCTCCGCAACGCCTCCCACCTCCCGGTCATACAACAACGTCTCGAAGACCTCGCGGGCATCGACTCCGAGGAGGAGTCCTGACCTCGCGGCGTTGACGGCAGACGGGACCGGCCGAGGTACTGGCGGCCCGTCCAGGGCTACGGCTAGCCCCGCACGGCAGTTACACGGCGTCGTACCGACCAGCTCTCCGTACCGGCTCCCCCGAACCCCGGGCACTCGCCACCCCGAGTTGCCTCCGCGGCCGTAACGTTCAGAAGTATACGGTCCTAGCCGCTCACCCGTCGCATCAGTACGTCACTTGACACCACCTCGATGCATAATTATAATCTCTCCCATGAATAAACTACCTTTGTGGGCCGGGGTCATCGGAGCGAGCGGATACGCGGGGCAGGAGCTGGTGCAGCTTCTGGCGCGTCATCCCAGTATACGACTTGCTTTTGCCACCTCTGAGTCGGGGGCGGGGAAGCCGCTCCCGGGGGGTGGCCGGTACGTATCGGTCAACGACGCGCCGTTCGATTCCGTCGACGTGGTCTTCTCCTGTCTGCCGACGGGTGAGTCTGGGGCCTGGGCGCTGCGCGCGGCCGAGGCTGGTGTACTGTCGATCGATCTCTCGAGCGACCTGCGCGATCCGGCGTCCGGCGCGGTTTATGGTCTGCCGGAGCTCTGGCGCGGTGAGATCCGCAACGCTCGGCTGATCGCCAACCCGGGGTGTTATCCGACGTCGGCGCTGTTGGCGCTGGCTCCGGCGGTGCGCGCGGGGATCGTCGACTTGACGCGCCCTGTCATCGTCGACGCCGCGTCGGGTGTGACCGGCGCGGGTCGTACGCCGAGGCGGGATCTGCTCTTCGGTGAGGTCGCCGAGGATTTCCGGGCGTATGGCGTCGGCAACAAGCATCGTCATGTCCCCGAGATAGCGCTGGGGCTCTCGCGGGTCGGCGGGGAGGCGCCGTCGTTCATCTTCACGCCGCACCTACTGCCGGTCCGTCGTGGGATCCTGGAGACGATCTATCTCCCGCTGACCGAGTCCTTGAGCGTGGAAGCGGCGCTCGAGCTCTGGTCGTCCACCTATGCCGACGAGCCGTTCGTCGAGATCGAGACGGAGGGGCTCCCCACGCTCCGGTCGGTGGTGGGCCGGAACGTGGTGTCGGTGGGGTTTGCCGCGATCGACGTCGAGCAGCCGACGCTCCTGGTGGTCGCGGCGATCGACAATCTGCTGAAGGGCGCTGCCGGCCAGGCGTTGCAGAACGCCAACATCGCATTGGGATTGGCTGAGACCGAAGGATTGCTGCTATGAAACCGCGCGTCGTCAAGATCGGTGGACGCCCTCTGGGCGATCCTGCGTGGTTGTCTGCCTTCGCCGCCGAGGCGGCTCGATCGGCGACGCCGTTGATCGTGGTTCATGGCGGCGGCACCGAGATCGACGCGCTCTCCGAGCGGCTCGGGATCGAGGTCGAGCGGCGTGATGGGAAGCGTGTGACCACGCCGGCCGGTCTGGCAGTCGCGGGGATGGTGCTCAGCGGCTCGATGAACAAGCGTCTGGTCTCCGCATTGGTGAGCGCCGGTGTGGATGCCATCGGTATTTCTGGTGAGGATGCCGGGCTGGTCCAGGCCGAGCTCGCGGCGGATGGCGCGCTCGGGCGCGTCGGTGAGGTGGTCGAGGTCCGGGCGGAGCTGCTAGAGAAGCTCCTCGCGCTCGGATTGATGCCGGTCGTCTCCCCGATCTCCCGGGGGACTGACGGCGGCGCGCTGAACGTCAACGCGGATGACGTGGCGGTCGCGGTCGCGAGCGCGGTCGGCGCGAGCGAACTTCTTTTCCTGACGGATGTTGCGGCGGTGCGGGGCGAGGATGGTGGCGATCTGGCCGCCCTTGCCGCCGATGAGGCCGAACACCTGCTCGCGATCGGTGTGGTCCGCGATGGTATGGCGGTCAAGGTGCGCGCCGGGCTGCGTGGTATCGCTGCCGGGCTGACCGCCGTTCGTATCGGTGGACTCAACGTATTGACGGAGTCCGACGCCGGCACCCTACTGACCCCGGCGGGGAGTGACTCGGTCGTCTCGCAGCTCGAGGAGGCGCTGGTATGAGCAACGCTCTTCTGGGTGTCTACCGGCGGGTAGGTGCTCCCATCGTTTCCGGGCATGGCAGCCGGCTCGTCATGGAGGATGGCCGGGAGGTCCTGGACTTCGTCAGCGGGATCGCCGTCAACGCGCTCGGCTACGGCGATCCCGGCATTGCTGCCGCGATCTCCGAGGTCGTGGCGACCGGGGTGCTGCATACCTCGAATCTCTACCGGACCATCCCGGGTGAGAAGCTCGCCGAGGAGCTGGTCCGGCTTTCTTTCGCCGATAAGGTCTTCTACTGCAACTCCGGCGCGGAGGCGAACGAGGGCGCATTCAAGTTCGCGCGGCGCTGGGCGCGGTCGGTGGGAGGGGCGGCCAAGCACGAGATCGTGGCGATACGCGGTTCTTTCCACGGTCGTCTCTTCGGCACCCTAGCTGCGACCGACCGGCCGGCTTACCGCGAGCCGTTCGAGCCGTTGTCCCCCGGGTTCCATTTCGTCCCGGTGGGCGACGAGGCGGCGCTGCGTGCGGTGGTCTCCCCCGAGCGGACCGCGGCGCTGATCGTGGAGCCGGTGCAGGGCGAGGGCGGGGTGAACGTCGTCAGCGACGAGTACCTCCGTCTCCTGCGTACGGTCGCGGACGAGGTCGGCGCGGCGCTGATCTTCGACGAGATCCAGTGCGGTCTCGGCCGTACCGGTCACCTCTTCGCCTATCAGGCGTCGGGGGTGGTCCCCGACATCCTGACGCTCGCCAAGCCGCTGGCCGGTGGGCTCCCGATGGGTGCCGTCCTCCTGACCGATCGGATCGCGGAGACGCTCAAGCCCGGCGACCACGGCACCACCTTCGGCGGCGGTCCGCTGGTCTGTTCGGTGGCGCGAGTCGTCCTGGAGCGTGTCTCCGATCCGGCATTCCTGGCGGATGTGCGGCGGAAGGGTGAGCGGGTCAAGGCCGCCATCGAGCCGCTCATCGGGCGCAACGGCGTGAAGGAGCTGCGCGGTCGCGGGCTGATCTGGGGGATCGAGGTGGAGGAGCCCGCGGCGCAGATCGTGGCTCGGGCATTCGAGGCCGGGCTCCTGCTCGTAGTTGCGGGGGAGCGTGTGGTCCGCCTCCTCCCGCCGCTGGTTATCGACGACTCCGATCTCGACGAGGGGCTGGAGATACTATGCGGAGTGCTCTCGTGATGGCCGACCAGTCCTGGGGCGGGGAACTCCCCGCGATCGGGGTGCTCGACGCGGCGAGCGCGGCGCGCACCGGTGTGACGGAGCAGGCCGGGGTGGTCATCCGCCGGGCGGTCCCGGCCGATGGCCCCGCCCTGCTCGAACTATTCGACTGCTACGCCAAGCTCGGGCTGGTTCTGCCGCGCACGCCGGAGATGGTCTATCGCCATATCCGTGAGTACGTGGTCGCGGTGGAGAACGGCCGGGTCGTGGGGTGCGCCGGGCTCAGGATCTACCACCCCGATCTCGCCGAGGTCGTCGGTGTGGCCGTCGCCGGCGGACGGCAGGGGCGGGGGATCGGTCGGCGCGTCGTCAATGCGGTCATCGATGAAGCCCGCCGTTTCGGGATCAAGCGGGTCTTCGCGTTGACGCTGCAGGAGAATTTCTTCCAACAGCTCGGTTTCAGGATCGCGAAACTCGAGGATGTCCCCGAGAAGATCGCCGCGGACAAGGCCGAAGGGATCGATCGGGCGCTCTGTATGAAAACCACCGTGATCATGGATCTCGATCCAGTCGATCACGCAGGAACCGGAGAGAATTAGATGTCTTTCACCGTTGTGCTGGCATATTCCGGCGGGCTCGATACCTCCATCATCGTGCCCTGGCTCCGTGAGAACTACGGTGCCGAGGTGATCTGCGTGGCCGCCGACGTCGGCCAGGGCGAGGAACTGGATGGCCTGGACGCCAGGGCGCGGAGCCAGGGCGCCAAGGCCTGCATCGTTGCCGATCTGCGTGAGGAGTTCGTCCGCGAGGTGATCTGGCCGACGCTGCGCGCTGGCGCGGTCTACGCCCGCAAGTACCTCCTCGGCACGGCGATGGCGCGCCCGATCATCGCGCGCAAGCAGGCTCAGATCGCGCTCGAGTACGGCGCGCAGGCGCTCGCCCACGGCTGCACGGGGAAGGGTAACGACCAGGTCCGCTTCGAGCTGACCTACGCCGCCTTCGCCCCTGAGCTGAAGGTGATCGCGCCGTGGCGGGAGTGGAACATCCAGTCGCGTGAGGACGCGTTGGACTACGCCGCCTCGCGGGGGATCCAGGTCGCGGCGTCGCGCGAGAAGATCTACTCGCGCGACCGCAACCTCTGGCACATCTCGCACGAGGGTGGTCCGCTCGAGGATCCCGCCCACGAGCCGGGCGAGGACGTCTTCGTACTGACCCGTTCGCCCGAGGCTGCGCCGGACAAGCCGGTCTACGTCGAGATCGGCTTCGAGTCTGGGTATCCTGTCACGATCGATGGTGAGTACCTCGGCCCCGTCGCGCTCATCGAGCGGCTGAACGCGCTCGCGGGCGAGCACGGGATCGGCCGGGCCGACATCATCGAGGATCGCGTGGTCGGGATGAAGTCCCGCGGCGTCTACGAGACCCCGGGCGGCACCCTCCTCTACACCGCGCACCGGGAGCTGGAGCAGCTCGTCCTCGACCGGCAGACGCTCGCGGTCAAGGATCAGCTGGCGCTGCGCTACGCCGACCTGGTCTACGAGGGCCGCTGGTGGTCGGTCGAACGTGAGGCGCTCGACGCCCTCGTCGACAAGACGCAGGAGCGGGTCACCGGTTCGGTGCGCCTGAAGCTCTACAAGGGGAACGCCATCATCGCCGGCCGCAAGAGCAAGTACGCCCTCTACGACGAGGCGATCTCCTCGTTCGGCGCGAGCGACTACGATCACGCCGATGCTGCCGGTTTCATTCGTCTCTTCGCCCTTCCGACGCGGGTCGCGGCGGGGCTCGAGCAGAAGCTTCGCGGCGCCGTACCGGCGGGTAACGTCCCGCCGGAGCCGTGTCACCCGGAAAAGTAAGACATGAGCCAGGATCTCGACATCGCCGCCCGTCCCGCCGCCGCGCGGGATCGTGGCGGCGAGCCACACCGACTCTGGGGCGGGCGTTTCGCCGGTGGTCCGGCGCCGTCCCTCGACGAACTCAACCGGAGCCTCCCGGTAGACCAGCGACTCTGGCAGGAAGATATCGAGGCGAGTCGCGCCTGGGTGCAGGCGCTGTACCGCGCCGGGGTCCTGACCCACGAGGAGGCGCGCGCTCTCGACCAGGGGTTGGCGATCGTCGCCCGGCGCGTCGAAGCCGGCGCGGCCGAGGGCGCGCCCGACGAGGACATCCACTCCCTCGTCGAGCGGCTCCTCTACGAAGAGGTCGGTGACGTCGCCGGTAAGCTCCACACCGGGCGGTCCCGCAACGACCAGGTCGTGACCGACACCCGCCTCTGGCTCATGCGCGTCGGCGCCAAGATCGACAATGAGATCCGGCTCTTGCAGGGCGCGCTGGTCGAGCGCGCGGCCGCGACCGTTGATCTCCTGATGCCCGCCTACACTCACCTCCGGCGGGCGCAGCCGGTCCGGGTGGCGCACTGGCTCCTCTCGCACTTCTGGGCGCTGCAGCGCGACCGGGAGCGCCTGGCGGGTGCTCTCGAGCGGGTGGCGGTCCTCCCGCTCGGCTCCGGCGCGATCTGCGGCTCGGCCTTCCCGATCGACCGCACGCTGCTCAAGGAGCTCCTCGGCTTCCGTACGGTCTCGCCCAACTCGATGGACGCCGTCAGCGACCGCGACTGGGTCGTCGAGGTCGTCTTCGTCGCGGCGCTCCTCTGCGCGCACCTCTCGCGGCTCGCCGAGGACCTCATCTTCTTCTCGTCAGACGAGGTCCGTTACATGAGCCTACCGGAGGCCTACACCACCGGTTCGAGCCTGATGCCGCAGAAGCGCAACCCGGACGGGTTGGAGCTCGCGCGCGGCAAGGCTGCCCGGCTCGCCGGCGAGGTCGCGGGCGGTCTCGCCCTCCTCAAGGCGCTCCCCTCGGGGTACAACAAGGACCTGCAGGAGGACAAGACCCTCCTCTTCGAGGCGACGGACACCCTGCTCAAGCTCCTCCCGGTCACCCGCGAGACGATCGCGGGGCTGGTCTTCCACGAAGAGGCGCTCCGCGCCGCCGTGGACGACGATGCCATGCTAGCCACCGACCTGGCCGACGAGCTCGTCCGGCGGGGCGTCCCCTTCCGTGAGGCGCACGGCGCGATCGGCCGCCTGGTGCGGAAGGCGGAGGAGGCCGGGATACCGATCTCCCAGCTCCCGAAGGAGGAGTGGGTCGCGGCGCACCCCGCCTTCGCCGACGGCGAGTTGCCCCGCGTCTCGGCGGAGACGTCGGTCCAGGCGCGGGACATCGCCGGCGGCACCGGCCGGGCCTCGGTCCTGGCCCAGTTGGCCAGGGCGGAAGCACTTCTCGCCTAGTTCGTCGGCGGAGCCGGACGTAAGTCCGGTCATGACACGGCGGGTGGCGCACTCACGATGAGGCGCCACCCGCCGTCGTATCGTGGCGGTAGACGACGTCGCCTACCCTTTTCCTCCCGCGAGCCGGCCCACCGGTACGGGGTCCGGAAATTGCAACTTCGCTCCGTCGAACAGGGCACCGCCCCATACCGGATGTCTAGAGCTGGAGTAAGTCTCCGTGAAAACTCCGTTCGCTTCCAAGGGCCTCTCGCTGGCGGCGCGCCGGCACATCGAGATCGCGATCGCCGTGGCGCAGGAACGGCTCCTGAGCACACACGTCGAGCATGCGCTCGAGTTGATCGAACTCGTCGGCGATCAGGTGCCCTTCGACGACGCCTTGGAGATATACAACCGCTTGCTCCGGATCAGCGCGGAAGAGGAACGGATCATCACCACGCGCGCCCTCGCGATCCTCGGCGAGCGGGACGACCAGCCGCAGGGGTGGGCCGAGCGGATGGCCAACGCCGACGCGGCGGCCGCCAACGGCGGCGGTTCGATCTTCGGCAACCTCAGACAGCGGCTCCGCGGCCGGATCAACGATGAACTCCGGCATTGGATCGAACTCGAGGCGGCCCGGACCGAGGTCGCCCTCCTCCACACGCACGTCGCCAACGCGCTCAACTTCGTCGAGATACTGCGCAACGAGATGTCTCCCACCGAGGCGACCGAGCTCTACCTCGAAGCGCTCGAGGTGCGGGACAGCATCGCCGAGGTCGTCTACTACATCACCCTTGCCCGGCTCAACGGCACCATCATCCCCGCCCGCAACAAGGAGCCCGCGATCCAGGTCGGGCCCGTCACGCAGACCACGCAGGAGGATCGGCTCCTGCGCGTGGTCGAGAACGACGGCGCCTGAAGCGGGCGCCGGTAGCCGCCGCGCCACCTGCCGCGGTGGTTGTCCGAGCCTCGCCGGAGAGTCGGTGACGCCATTCCAGCCCGAGCGCACGTAGCCGTCGTGCACGGCTACGTGCCCCCTCGCGATACGCCCCGCGAGGCGGTACCGCCGACATCATCGCCAACGTGCCAGAATTTGGAATACCTTTTGCACAAGGAGACCACTGGAACGTTGTGGTAGGTGACCGTGGCAAAGAGCGGTACCCCCACTCGCTCCACTTGGACCGCAACGTGATAAACAGATGGATTGGTGTGAAAGCTGCAGCGGCGTTCATGTCGCGGGCTCGAACCGGCGGGAGGCCGGAGTCTCCGAGGGGAGACGGTATGGCCCGTCGAGAGACGCAGGTCCTGAAAAAAGGGAGAGCAGGATTATGAGACGAACGGCACTGACCGCAGTTGCCACGGTGACGATGGCGTTGGCCGGCGTCGCGCCCGCAACGGCACAGAACTATCGAGGTGCCGTCACCCTCAACGGGGGCGGGATTTGGTTCAGTGATTTCAACCGTGGCGGCCCCGGACACGACCTGGTCCTCAACCCCGACGGCACCCCCTTCGTCGGCGGCGCCGACCTGACGCAACGCGGGGGGTGGTTGACCGGCGTGCAGCTCGAGTACTGGCCCTTCAGCGGGAACTGGGGGCGCCGGATCGGGATCAGGGCGAACGGTAACTACACCGAGCAGCCCTTCCAGGTGCACTTCGACGATGGGCTGGCTGCCAACTTCTTCAATCTGAGTTCTGGCACCTCGATCCTCTTCGGCGCGGTCAACACCTGGTTGATCGATGGTGACATCCTCTTCCGGATCCTGACCCCGGGTCCCAGCCGGGTCTGGGCACCGTACGTCAACATCGGTGCGGGCGTGGCGATCTATGCCCCGGCGGGGGACGGGGTGGTATCGGTCCCGGAGGCGAACGCCTTCGTCGGTGACGGCGGCGTCACGTTCGTGACCGCCCCGAACGACAGCGCACTGGTGATCATCCCCAACGGCGGCGGGAACAACCGCACGAAGTTCGTCAACGTCTTCGGTCTCGGTACCGACATCCTCCCCGGGTGGCGTCTCGGGAACCTGGCCGGGATCGGGTTGCGCTTCGAGGTCGCCGATCACATCGCCTGGAACTCGCCTGCCGACCCGATCATCGGTGGCGATGACTTCAGCGCGGTCCACAACCTCCGCTTCACGGCTGGCGTGATGGGGACCTTCGGGCGGATGTTCCCGGAGGAGCGTGTGGCGATTGTGGCGCCCCCCGCGCCGCCGCCTCCGCCGGCCGAGGAGTCGATCACCGTCTGCGTCGTCGACCCGAGCACCTATGAGCTGCGGAACGTGAGCGCCATCTACGTGCCGAGCACCCGCGACACGATGGTGGTGGTCAACGGCCAGCGGCGGGAGTTCGACGACGTCTACACCAACCGCACGCCGCTCTACGTCTCCAACGCCGAGTGGTTCCGCGCCGGTCGTCCGCTGACGCTCAGCGTCGGCAACATGACGACGGAGTGGGTGACGTACGGCGGGCCGCGCGCGATCGACGCCAGCGACCTGGCCTTCCTGGGGACCATCCAGGGGACGCCGGTCTACGCGGCCGAGGATGACGTCGCCGGCATCCGCAACGAGCTCGCGGACCTGCGCCGCGCCCAGAACCAGCACGATCTCACCGAGATCGCGCGGGCGTCGAGCCGGCTGCGCCAGGAGCTCTCCGAGCTCGAGGTCGTCTACATTCCGCTCGAACCCGGCTGCGTCTTCCAGCCGATGAGGCGCGCCGAGGAGGTCCGGAAGGTTCGCGGCTGATCCCACCTTCCAGCCCGGATCCAGAGGCGCCCGGCCACGACGGCCGGGCGCTTTTGCGTCTTTGCTCCGGGATAGTTAACTTAAGGGGCTGTTGAGAAACAACCGGAACTCGACTCGAGGATATATGCACTCTGCACCTGATCGCAGGAGGGGGCAGGTCGATATCGCGGCGCTCCGGGATCAGGCGACGCAGCTGCGTCGCCTGATCGTGGAGATGTTGGCGCGGGCGGGGAGTGGGCACCCGGGGGGCTCCCTCTCTGCGGTGGAGATCGTGACGGCGCTCTACTTCGGTAGGGTGCTGCGGTACGACCCGGCTCGCCCGGATTGGCCGGACCGCGACCGTTTCATCCTCTCCAAGGGACATGGTGTCCCGGTCCTGTACGCGGCGTTGGCGGAAGCCGGCTACATTCCGCACGAAGAGCTCCAGACCCTACGGCGGCTCGACAGCCGGCTGCAGGGGCACCCGGTGCTGGGAGCGACCCCTGGGGTCGAGGCCTCGACCGGTTCGCTCGGCCAGGGGCTCTCGATCGGGCTGGGCGCGGCGCTGGCCGCGCGGATGACGGGGAAGGACTACCGCGTCTTCGTCCTCCTCGGCGACGGTGAGTGCCAGGAGGGCCAGGTCTGGGAGGCCGCGCTCGCCGCCGGCCACTTCCGGCCGAGCAACCTGGTGGCGATCGTCGATTACAACAAGTTCCAGCTCGACGGCGCGATCGCCGACATCCTCGACCTCGAGCCCTTCGCCGACAAGTGGCGCTCGATGGGGTGGCAGGTCAAGGAGATCGACGGCCACAGCCTCCCCGAGGTGCTCGAGGGGCTGGATTGGGCGCTGGCCCAGGAGGGGCCGGCGTGTCTGATCGCGCATACGATCAAGGGTAAGGGCGTCAGCTTCATGGAGGGCGAGAACGCGTATCACGGCGTCGCGCCTACCGAAGAAGAGCTGGCCAAGGCGTTGGCGGAGTTGGATGGGGTACTGGAACGCGCCGAGGCGTCGATAGAACGCGAGGCGCGCCAGGACCAGGAGGCAGCACGGTGAAGCGACTCTATGAAGGCCTGACGCTGGGCAAGGCGACCCGGGACGCGTACGGTGAGGCGCTCGCGGAGCTGGGTCGCAAGCACGCGGATATCGTGGTGCTGGATGCCGACCTGGCCAAGAGCACCAAGAGTGCCTACTTCGCGGAGGAGTTTCCGGACCGCTTCCTGAACGTCGGCATTCAGGAAGCCAACATGGTCGGGATGGCCGGCGGGCTGGCCAGCAGCGGGTTGGTCCCCTTCATATCCAGTTTCGCCTGTTTCGTGATACTGAAGGGTTTCGATCAGCTGCGGATGTCCGTAGCATATCCCGGCCTGAACGTGAAGGTGGTGGGGAGCCACGGCGGGATCACGGCGGGGGAGGACGGCGCCAGCCAGCAGTCGGTGGAGGACGTCGCGTTGGCGTGCAGCCTCCCGGGGTTCGTGGTCTGCGTCCCGTCGGACGAGCACCAGACCCGGGCGGCGGTCGAAGCGGCCTACCGGCATCGTGGCCCGGTCTACATCCGTACCGGCCGCGCCCGGGCGCCGTTGGTCTACGACGAGACGCCGAAGGACTTCGAGTTCGGCAAGGCGCAGGTGGTGCGCGATGGCGGTGACCTGACCATCATCGCGAACGGATTGTTGGTCGGCGCCGCCCTGATCGCGCACGAGAGGTTGCGCGCCGAGGGTATAGAGGCGCGGGTCCTCGACATGGCGACGGTCAAGCCGATCGATCGGGCCGCGGTGGAGCGGGCTGCGCTCGAGACCGGCGCGATCGTGACGGCCGAGGAGCACCTGCTGCACGGTGGGCTGGGTGCCCGGGTCGCCCAGGTGGTCGCGGCGTCGCACCCGGTGCCGATGGAGTTCGTCGGGCTCGACGACACCTACGCCGAGAGTGGCCCCGCCGCCGAACTCTTGGTGAAGTACGGCCTCACGGCCGACCAGATAGTAGACGCCGCGCGTCGTGCGGTCGCACGGCGGCGTGGCAGCTACTGAACCCAACATCACAACTTTGGAGGAATTCATGGCATCCAACACCGCTGTCGCCCCTCAGGCGCCTGCTGCCGCGGCCAAGCGTCCGGTCCTGGCGGATCTGGACCTGTCGCCCGGGAAGCGGGTGCGGCTGCACCGGCTGCTCTATGAGCATGGGCTGCGGAATGGGACGCTGCTGGTGCTCCCCATCGACCAGGGGATCGAACATGGTCCGTTGAACTTCTTCGACAACCCGCCGGCCAAGGATCCGCGTTTCCAGTGGGAGCTCGCGGCCGAGGGTGGATACAACGCGATCGCCTGCCACTGGGGGCTGGCGCGGATGTACATGAAGGAATATGCCGGCCGGGTCCCGCTGATCCTGAAGATCAACGGCAAGACGAATATCCCGAGCGATGCGGAAGCGTTCTCGCCGCTGACCGCGACCGTCGAGGATGCGGTGGCGCTCGGCGCGGATGCCGTCGGCTATACCCTCTACGTCGGCTCGCCCCGCCAGGACGACGACATGCTGCAGTACCTCGAGGTGCGGGAGCAGTGTGAGAAGTACGGGATGCCGCTCGTCGTCTGGGCGTACCCGCGCGGCTCGGCGATCGAGGCGAAGGGTGGCCGCGACTCTATCTACGCGGTCGACTACGCCTCGCGTCTGGCGCACGAGCTCGGCGCCGACATCATCAAGCTGAACGTCCCCAAGAAGAGCGACAAGGACTCGCAGCAGCCGAAGCCCTACAACACCCTGGAGTGGGACTACGAGTCGGGGGTGCGTCGGGTCATCGAGTCGGCCGGCCGGTCGATGGTCCTCTTCAGCGGCGGGAGCAAGATCAGCGACGAGGACCTGCTGGACAAGGCCCGTATCACGATGGAGCAGGGCGCCACGGGTCTGATCTTCGGCCGCAACATGTGGCAGCGTCCGATGGACGAGGCGCTCGCGCTGACCGAGCGGATCAAGGACCTGCTGCGGAAGTTCGGCGCTTGAACGCGCAGGAGCGGCTGAAGCGTCAGGCCGCCGAGCGAGCGGTCGAGTTCGTCGAGAGCGGGATGGTCCTCGGTCTCGGTACGGGCTCGACCGCCCGCCACGTTTTGGAGGTCCTGGCGGAACGGTTACGGAGCGGTGCGTTGCGCGACCTGGTCGGGATCCCGACCTCGCGGGCGACCGAGCAGCATGCGCGCGAGCTGGGGTTCCCGCTGACGACGCTGGAGGCCGAGCCGCGTATCGATCTGACGCTGGATGGCGCCGACGAGATTGACCCGGAGCTGCGCCTGATCAAAGGGCTGGGCGGCGCGCTCCTCTGGGAGAAGATAGTGGCGAGCGCGTCGGAGCGGGTGATCATCGTCGCCGACGAGAGCAAGCTCGTCGATCAGCTGGGGGAGAAGGCGCCGCTCCCGGTGGAGGTCGTCCCCTTCGGCTGGAACACGCACCTCGCCTATCTGGATCTCTTGGGTGCGCGGGCGATGCTGCGCACGACCGCCGCGGGTCAACCCGTGGTCACCGATGGCGGGCACTACCTCCTCGACTGTCGCTTCGAGGAGGGGATCCTCGAGCCCGAGCGGGTGGAGCGGGAGCTCAGGCAGCGGGTCGGGGTGGTCGAGACCGGTCTCTTCCTCGGGCTCGCCAACGTCGCGGTGGTCGGGGGCGAGGGTGGGGTCCGGGTCCTCGAGGCGCGGGAGTGAGTATGTCGATCACGATTGCACCTTCGATCCTCTCGGCCGACTTCGCTCGCCTGGGCGAGGAGGTCGCGAGGCTGGAGGAGGCGGGCGCCGACTGGGTCCACGTCGACGTGATGGATGGCCACTTCGTCCCCAACCTCACGATCGGCCCGCCGGTGGTGGCGGCGTTGCGGAAGGTGACGGAGCTGCCGCTGGACGTGCATCTGATGATCGAGCGGCCTGAGCTCTACCTGGAGGCGTTCGCCGATGCCGGCGCGACGACGCTGACGGTGCACCAGGAGGCGTGTGTCCACCTGCATCGTACCGTGGAGCGGATCCGGGAGCTGGGGATGCGCCCGGGGGTGGCGCTCAACCCGATGACGCCGGTCGCGGCGCTCGAGGAGGTCTTGCCCTACGTCGACCTCGTGCTGATCATGACGGTCAACCCGGGGTTCGGGGGGCAGAGCTACATCCCCACGAGCGGCGCCAAGGTGGCGCGGGTCCGGCGTGAGCTGGAGCAGCGTCATCTCTGGGGGGTAGACCTGGAGGTAGATGGAGGTATCTCCGCCGAGACGGCCGGGGAGGTGGTCGCGGCGGGCGCGAACGTACTGGTGGCCGGTGCCGCGATCTTCAAAGGCGCGGGTTCGGTGAGTGAGAACCTGGCCGCGATCAGGGCAGCGGCTGGAGACTGAGTGAGCGCCGTTCTACAGGGACGGCAACGGCGCCGGGGTGGCGGAACTGGTAGACGCAGGGGACTTAAAATCCTCCGCCGCAAGGCATGCGGGTTCGAGCCCCGCCCCCGGCATCTTGATCGATGGAGTCGACCCTAGTCATCTTCGCGGTCGCGGGGTGCGCGGCGGTCGTGCGCTGCCTGGTCCGAGCGGCCTATCGGGCTGTGCGCCAAGGGGCGTACGTGCTGTACGCGCGGGAGCTGGCGACGGCGCGAGCGCGACGCGGCGATCTGACTGGGTTGGAGGAAGCGCGGGAATGGGTGGTACGTGCACGCAAGGAGCGGCGTCGGGCGTTGGGCGAGTTGATCCTCTGGCTCGCCCTGCTGGCGGTGCCGCTCCATCTCATACCGGAGCCGGGGGTGGTCTACGCCGCTTATGGGGTGTTCTGGATCCGCCCCGGCCACGCGGCGTTGCGCAGGTGGCACGCGCGGGTAGCGGGGAGCGGCGGGGGGAAGGGGTGAGCCTATGATACGAGTTACCTTCCTCGGCACCGCGGCGAGCCGTCCGACCGTGGGGCGCAACGTGAGTGGGGTGCTGGTGAACCGCAAAGGGGAGCTCCTCCTCTTCGACTGTGGCGAGGGGACGCAGCGCCAGATGATGCGGTATCAGACCGGCTTCACGATCCGCGACATCTTCTTCACGCACATGCACGCCGATCACTTCCTAGGCGTGATCGGGCTCCTGCGCACGATGGGGTTGCAGGGGCGGGAGGAGCCGATCACCCTCTGGGGGCCGGAGGGGAGCAAGGCGATCCTCCACGCCGCCGTGAACCTGGGGGTGGAGCGGGTCCCGTTCGAGATCGAGATGCACGAGCTCGAGCCAGGCGAGAAGATCGAGCGGGATGAATACGACATCGTCCCCTACCGTACCGAGCACGGCGGCCGTTCCCTGGGGTTCAGCCTCGTCGAGCACGAGCGCCTGGGCCGATTCAACCCTGAACGTGCCCGGGAGTTGGGGGTAGCTGAGGGGCCTCTCTTCGGCAAGCTGCATCGTGGTGAGCCGGTGGAGGTCGATGGCCGGATCGTGCGCCCGGAGGATGTGGTCGGCCCGGCCAGGCCGGGCCGCAAGGTGGTCTACACGGGGGATACGCGCCCGCATCGTCGCACGATCGAGGCGGCTCGCGGCGCTGACCTCCTCATCCACGATGCGACGTTCGGCGCGGACGAGGAGGATCGCGCGCGCCAGACCAACCACTCGACGGCGCGGGAGGCGGCGGAGGTGGCGCGGCGGGCCAAGGTCAAGCGCCTCGTCTTGACGCACATCTCGTCGCGGTATGCGGACGATCCGCGGCCGTTGGAACGTGAGGCGCGCGAGGTCTTCTCGAACGCGTCCGTCGCCTTCGATGGGATGGAGATCGAGGTCCCGTACCAGATGGAGCAGGAGTAACGAGAAGGTGAGAGGGAGAACCGCACCGGCACCCGACCTGATCGAGATCCGGGTCCCCGGTGACAAATCGATTACGCACCGGGCCTTGATCCTGGCATCGTTGGCCCAGGGTACTAGCATCCTCTCCGGGCTGCTGCCGGGGGAGGATGCGCAACGGACGGCGGCGGCGTTGCGCGCGATGGGGATCCAGGTCCCCGTCGTCCCGAGCGATGGTTCCCAGATCGCGATCGCGGGGCATGGGCTGCGGGGGCTTCGTTCTCCGGCGGAGGTGATCGACTGCGGGAACAGCGGTACGACCGCGCGTCTCCTCCTCGGCCTCCTCTCGGGGTTGGAGCTCACCGCGACGCTGACCGGTGACGATTCGTTGCGCTCCCGGCCGATGCGCCGGGTCACGCAGCCACTGGCCGCGGTCGGCGCCAAGTTCGAGGAGCTGGGCGAGCCAGACCGTCTCCCGATCCGAGTCACCGGCGGCGGGCTGCGCAAGATCGAGTACGACAGCCCCCACGCGAGCGCGCAGATCAAGAGCGCTCTCCTCCTGGCCGGTCTTACCGCCGGTGTGCGCGTCAGCGTCACCGAGCCGATCCTCTCGCGGGACCACACGGAGCGGATGCTCCGCGCCATGGGCGCCGATCTGGTGAGCTACAATCACCCCGGCGAGAGGCCGCGGGTCGTGCTCAACCCGCCGGAGTTCCTCGACCCTCTCAGGCTGCACGTCCCGGGGGACTACTCCTCCGCGGCGTTCTTCTTGGCTTTCGGGCTCCTGGCGCCGCGCGGCGGGGTGCGGGTCCGGGGGGTGGGGGTCAATCCGACCAGAGCGGGCCTCAGTAACGTGCTGCGGCGGATGGGGGCGTTGGTCGAGGAGCTCGACCCTTGCCTCGTATGCGACGAGCCGGTAGCCGACCTCGTCGTCACCCCGACTCGCCTGCGCGGGACCGAAGTCGGTGCCGACGAGGTCCCCGCCCTCATCGACGAGATCCCAGTCCTCGCCGTGCTCGCCGCGCGGGCCGAGGGGGAGACGGTGATCACCGGGGCGCGGGAGCTGCGCGTCAAGGAGTCGGACCGGATCGCCGCGCTCGCCAGCAACCTCGCCGCGATCGGCGTCGATGTCGAGGAGCTGGACGACGGCCTCGTCATCCGCGGCTCTGATGCCCCGCTGACCGGCCGGGTCCGGTGCTTCAACGACCACCGGATCGCGATGGCCTTCGGCGTCCTCGCGGCGCTCCCGGGGAACGAGATCGAGGTGGACGAACCCGCCTGCGCCAACATCAGCTTCCCCACCTTCTGGGACCAGCTGGCAGGCGCCGTCGAGCAGTTGCAGCTGTGATCATCGCGATCGATGGGCCGGCCGGCTCCGGCAAGAGCTCGACCGCGCGGGCGGTGGCGAGGCGCCTCGGATTCAGGCACCTCGACTCGGGTGCGTTCTACCGCGCCCTGACCTGCGCCGCGCTCGCGGCCGAGCTCCCCGTCGAGCGATGGCCGGAGCTGACCGAGCAGGAGCTGGACGAGTTCGGCGTCTCCGCCCGGCCCAACGAGGAGCACGGCTTCGACCTCTTCCTCGACGGCCGCAAGATCACCGCAGAGCTCCGTCGGCCCGAGGTCAACGCCCACGTCTCCGCGATGGCGCGTGTCCCGACCGTGCGGAGTTGGCTGCTCGGCCAGCTTCGCGACGCCGCGCGCGGGACCGACATCGTCGCCGATGGGCGGGATATCGGGACGGTCGTCTTCCCCGAGGCGGAGCTGAAGATCTTTCTGGTGGCCGACCCGGAGGTCCGAGCCAGGCGTAGGCTGGCGGAGTACGGCGTCACCGACCCCACCCCCGCCGAGCTGGCAGCCGAGGTCGAGCGCCTGCTGCAACGGGACCGAAGCGACTCCGAGCGCGAGATCGCCCCTCTGGTCGAGGCGGAGGACGCGGTGCGGATCGACACATCGCACCTGCGTTTCGAGGAACAGGTCGAGAGGATCGTGGCGCTGGCGCGTTCGCGCGGCGCGCGGGGTTGACCGTGGCTTGCGGTCGAAATAAATTGAAGGACTGCACTTTGAGGGCTTGCGCCCATCCAGCCAGGGGCCGAGAGCGAGGGCGCACGCTGAGGTGACAGTAGGGTCGAGGGGGGTGCAGCGCACCACCTCTTTTCTGTATTGACCATCAACCTCCCGTGGCGAGCCGGCTGCGGGAGCAGATCCGTGGAGGCACCCAACGTTATGTCCGAACGTCCCGAGCAGTTGACGGAGCAGGAGCAGGGAATGGAGCAAGCAGTGGAGCGCCAGGCGGTGGCGCAGACCGCTCCCGCGTCGCAGGGATCCAACAGTATACGCGATCAGGTGATCCCTGTCCGCGAAGATCTCTGGGACGAAGAGTATTCGCCCGAAGAGTACGAAGCGATGCTCGCGATGTACGACGAGACGCTGACCAATGTCGAGGAAGGCGAGATCGTCAAGGCGCGGGTGCTTCGTGTCACGGATAGTGCCGTGATCCTCGACGTCGGGTTCAAGAGCGAGGGTGCGGTTCCGCGGGATGAGTTCAAGAACCCGGACGAGTTGCAGCCGGGTGACGAGGTGGACGTCTTCCTCGAGAACCTCGAGGATCAGGACGGCGTCGTCGTCCTCTCGAAGAAGAAGGCGGACTTCCTCCGTGTCTGGGAGCGGATCAAGACCGCCTACGAGAACGACGAGAAGGTCCCAGGCGTCTTGACGCGCAAGATCAAGGGCGGCGTCACCGTCGACCTGATGGGTGTCGACGCCTTCCTCCCCGGCTCGCAGATCGCGCTCCGTCGCGTCCCGAACGTCGACGAGCTGATCGGCCAGGAGTTCGAGTTCAAGATCATCAAGCTGAACAAGCGTCGCCGCAACATCGTGGTGAGCCGGCGGGTGATCCTGGAGAGCGAGCGCGAGTCGAAGCGCGAGCAGCTGGTCAAGGAGCTGCTGGTCGGCCAGGTCCGGAAGGGTGTCGTCAAGAACGTCACCGACTTCGGCGCCTTCATCGACCTCGGTGGTCTGGACGGTCTCCTGCACATCACCGACATGAGCTGGGGCCGCGTGGGTCACCCCTCCGAGATCGTCTCGATCGGCGACGAGCTGGATGTCAAGGTCCTGGACATCGACTGGAACCGGGAGCGTATCTCGCTCGGTCTGAAGCAGCTCCTCCCGTATCCGTGGAAGGATGTCGAGCGGAAGTACCCGGTCGGGGTCCGCGTCCGTGGGCGCGTTGTCTCGATCACGAACTACGGTGCCTTCGTCGAGCTGGAGAAGGGTGTCGAGGGTCTGGTCCACATCAGCGAGATGTCGTGGACGCGGAACGTGAAGCACCCCTCGAAGCTGGTGAACATCGGTGACGAGATCGAGGCGGTCGTCCTGAAGGTGGACCGCGACGAGGAGAAGATCTCGCTCGGTATGAAGCAGATCGAGGAGGATCCGTGGCTGGCGCTCCCGGTCAAGTATCCGACGGGGACGCGGGTTCGCGGGAAGGTCCGCAACCTGACCTCGTTCGGTGCCTTCGTCGAGATCGAGCCGGGGATCGATGGTCTGATCCACATCTCCGACCTGAGCTGGACCCGCCGGGTGCAGCACCCCTCCGAGGTGCTGCGTAAGGGCGACGAGGTCGAGGTCGTGGTCCTCGGTGTGGACGCCGAGAACAAGCGGATCTCGCTCGGGCTGAAGCAGACCGAGGACGATCCGTGGTCGCGGCTGGTCGATCAGTACGCCCCCGGTGTCGAGTCGCGCGGCACGATCGTGCGTCTCCTCGATGAGGGTGTGGTCGTCGATCTGGGCGGCGAGGTCGAGGGGTTCGTCCCGAACAGCCAGCTCGGGATCGAGGGGCTGAAGGATCCTGCCGATCACTTCAAGGAGGGGCAGGCGCTGGAGCTCCGCGTCCTGGAGTCGGATGCGGCGAACCGCCGGATCGTGCTGACGGTGATCGCGATCCCTGAGTACGAGGGCGGCTCGACCCCGGCCGGCACCGAGCTGGCCGTGGAGACCGAGGTCCGGCCGACCGAGGAGCAGATCGAGGGTCAGGCGGCCGCGCCGGAGTCGCTGGCGCCCGCCGACGTCCCCACGGCCGAGCTCCAGGACGAGGCGGCTCCCGCCGCCGAGGGTGAGGAGGCCCGCGAGGAGTAAGGCTCGGTAGAGCCGTATTCCTGGTCGAGAGACCGTGCTGTGCGAGGGGCGGATCCCTGGTTCGGGGATCCGTCCCTTTTGTTATGCCGGCCGAACCTATATGTTGGTCTTCTTCAGGTTGCCCATCAGGACGAGTCGGTTGTCATGAAGTTCAGAAAATCGTTCAGGTTCCCCTACTGGTTGTTCGTGGCCGCGACGTGTGCGCCGGCTGGTCCCCTCCAGGAGCCGGCGCCCGCGCAGCGCGAAGATCCGTCGGCCGGTGCCAGGGCGGAGACGACGCAGCCCGGCCAGCGTCGTCCTGCGTCAGCCCCCGTCGTGCTGGGCGTGATAGCGTCGCAGAGTGGCGATCCGTTCCTGGAGAAGTTCGGCGAGCAGGTCGTGGATGGCATACGGTTGGCGGTCGAGGCGCACAACCGGGTATCCAATCACCCGGTAGAGCTGGTGGTCCTCGACGACGGAGGCGACCCGACGCGCGCGGCGGCGCTGGTGGCGGCGCTGGAGGCGCGCAACGCGGTGGCGATAGTGGGGCCGCTGCGCCCGGAGGGGGTGGCGGCGGTAGCATCGGCGCGGCGCGATCCTTCGCTCCTCCTCCTCAGCCCGACCTCGCCGGAGCTCCCGGCGGGGAGTAACTTGTTCTCGCTGAACACGGTCGACGCCCGGGGCGCGGAGGTCATGGCTGAGTACGCGCTCCGGCAAGGGTGGCGGCGCGTGGGGCTGCTCTACCCCGAGTCGCCGGAGTATCGGCGCCAGGCCGCGGTCTTCCGGGAGAAGATGGCTGGTGGTGGGGGGACGATCGTGGCGGATGTATCGTATGCGCCCGGTACGACGACCTTCGCCGAACAGATTCGCGAGCTGGCCAAGGCGCGGCCGGATGCGGTATATATCCCCGCGTCGGAGCGGGACGTCAGGCAGATCGCGCCGCAGCTCACGTACTATGGGTTGGCCGAAACCGGCGCCCGCATCCTTGGCGGCGAGGGGTGGAGTGGGGATGGGGTGTTGACCGGGGTGGCGGCGCGGTACCTGGAGGGTGTCGTCGCGACGACGGTCCTCTTCCGCTCCAGCCCCGAGTTCGGCTGGCAAGACTTCGTCTCGCTCTACGAGGAGTCGTACCGGCGCAGCTTGGAGAATCCGCTCCCGGCGCTGGGGTACGACGCAGCGCGGTTGATCTTGCGAGCGATCGCGGAGGGGCACAAGACCCCGAGGGAGGTGGCGCGCCGCTTCGTCGAGTCCGACGAGGTGCGCGGTGCCACCGGCTGGCTCTCGGTCCGTGGCGGGTCGCTGGGACGGCGACCTGTCCTGGTCCGGATCGAGGGCGGCATGCTCACACCGATATCTGCCCACACAGGTCATTGACGAGACCCGCCCGAAGCGGGGTGGAGGTATGACGCGATGGGGATGCGGGACAAGCTCAAGCAGTTGGAGGAGTTGAGGCGCGCCTCCGAGCTCGGCGGCGGTCCCGAGCGACTGCAGGCGCAGCACGCGCGCGGTAAGCTCTCGGCTCGGGAACGACTCGACCTACTCCTCGACGAAGGGAGCTTCATCGAGCTAGATCGCTTCGTGACCGGCAGGTCGAACGGCGCCGGGAAGGGGCAACAGTTCCTAGGCGACGGCGTCGTCACCGGGTATGGTACGATCCACGGCCGACTGGTCTACGTCTTCAGCCAGGACTTCACCGTCTACGGCGGCTCCCTCTCCGAGGCGCACGCGGCCAAGATCTGCAAGATCATGGATCTCGCGCTCAAGACCGGGGCGCCGGTCATCGGGTTGAACGACTCGGGGGGCGCGAGGATCCAGGAGGGGGTGGTGAGTCTCGGGGGGTACGCGGACATCTTCCTGCGCAACACCCTCGCCTCCGGCGTCGTCCCGCAGATCAGCGCGATCCTCGGCCCCTGCGCCGGCGGCGCGGTCTACTCCCCGGCGATCACCGATTTCATCTACATGGTGCGTGGCACGAGCTACATGTTCGTGACCGGCCCCAACGTGGTGAAGACGGTGACGCACGAGGAGATCGACATGGAGGGTCTGGGCGGCGCGGATGTCCATGCCCGGACCTCCGGGGTCGCGCACTTCGCCTACGATAGTGAGCCGGAGTGTCTGGCCGCGATCCGCGAGCTCTTCAAGTACATCCCACAGAACAACAAAGAGGATCCGCCGCGCCGCGAGACGGACGACCCCGCCGACCGGATGGAGGAGGCGCTCCTCGACATCGTACCCGACGAGCCGACCCGTCCGTACGACATCCTCGACGTCATCCGGCTCGTGGTCGATGACGGCGAGTTCTACGAGGTCCAGAAGGACTTCGCCGCCAACATCGTGGTCGGCTTCGCGCACCTCGGCGGCCACTCGGTTGGGATCGTGGCGAACCAGCCCGCCGTCCTGGCCGGGGTCCTCGACATCGACAGCTCGGACAAGGCCGCGCGTTTCGTGAGGTTCTGCGACGCCTTCAACATCCCCCTCGTCGTCTTCGAGGACGTGCCCGGCTTCCTCCCCGGCGTAGCGCAGGAGCACGGCGGAATCATCCGCCACGGGGCGAAGCTCCTCTACGCCTTCTGCGAGGCCACCGTCCCGCGCGTGACCGTCATCACCCGCAAAGCCTATGGCGGTGCGTACGACGTCATGAACTCCAAGCACATCCGCGGCGACATCAACCTGGCCTGGCCGACCGCCGAGATCGCGGTCATGGGACCGAAGGGGGCGGTGGAGATCCTCTATCGCAAGGAGATCGCGGAGTCGGCCGACCCGGAGGCCGCGACCGCGGCGCGCGAACGGGAGTACCGCGAGGAGTTCGCGCACCCCTATATCGCCGCCGGGAGGGGGTATATAGACGACGTCATCGACCCCCGCGAGACCCGGCCGCGGTTGATCAACGCGCTCGATATGTTGCAGACCAAGCGGGACTCCAATCCCCCGCGGAAGCATGGGAACATACCACTGTGACGAGGCAGGGTGAGCACGATGCGAAACGGGGGTGAAGGTGAGTAGCGGGCTGCGCAAGGTATTGATCGCCAACCGCGGCGAGATCGCGCTGCGGGTGATCCGTGCCTGCCGGGAGCTCGGGATCGGGACGGTCGCGGTCTACTCCGAGGCGGACCGCTTCTCGCCGCACGTCTTCGCCGCGGACGAGGCATACCTGATCGGCGCGCCGCCATCCGGCGAAAGCTACCTCCGCGCCGACAGGTTGATCGAGGTGGCGCTCCGCGCGGGGTGCGACGCGGTGCACCCGGGCTACGGGTTCCTCGCCGAACGGGCGTCGTTCGCGGCGGCGGTCGCGGAGGCGGGGTTGACCTTCGTCGGACCGAGCGCGGAGGCGATCGCGGCGATGGGGGACAAGACCGAGGCGCGGCGGCGGATGATGGCTGCCGGGGTGCCGGTCGTGCCGGGGACGGCGGCGCCGGTCGCGGAGATCGCGCAGGCGGTCAGGGAGGCCGAGCGCATCGGGTATCCGGTGATGCTGAAGGCCGCCGCGGGCGGGGGAGGGAAGGGGATGCGCCTGGTGCGCGATCCCGCCGAACTCGAGCGCGCCTTCGCGGCCGCCACCCGCGAGGCCGAGGCGGCCTTCGGCGACGGCAGCGTCTACCTCGAGAAGTACCTGGACGGCCCGCGCCACATCGAGATCCAGGTCCTGGGCGACGCTTACGGGAACGTGGTGTATCTCGGTGAGCGGGAGTGTTCGATCCAGCGCCGCCACCAAAAACTGATCGAAGAGGCGCCTTCTCCCGTCCTGACGCCGGACCTGCGGCGGCGGATGGGGGAGGCGGCGGTAGCGGCCGCCAAAGCGGTCGGATACCGCAACGCCGGGACGATCGAGTTCCTCTTCCAGGACGGCGCGTTCTATTTCCTGGAAATGAATACCAGAATTCAGGTCGAGCACCCTGTCACCGAGCTGGTGACGGGGATCGACCTGGTGCAGTGGCAGCTCCGGATCGCCGGGGGGGAGCGGCTCGACTTCGGGCAGGGCGACGTCGCCTATTCCGGCCACGCGATCGAGTGCCGGATCACGAGCGAGGACCCGTACCAGGGCTTCCTCCCCTCGGCCGGCCGCATCGAGTACCTGGAGCTCCCGGCCGGGCCGGGGATCCGGTGGGACGGTGGGATCACGACCGGTTACGAGGTTTCGCTCTATTACGATCCTCTCCTGGGGAAGCTGATAGTCCACGCTCCCGACCGGGAGTCGGCGATCGAGCGGATGCGCCGCGCGCTCGCCGAGCTGCGGATCGTCGGGGTGGAGACGAGCGCGCCGTTCCACGAGGCGGTGATGGTGGAGCCCGATTTCCGCAGCGGTACGTTCGACATCCGTTATCTGGACAAGCACCCCGAGCTGACGAGGCTCGAACCGGGAGATGACGACCTTCGGTTGCTGGCGCTCGCCGCGGCGCTCCTGGAGGAGGAGGCGCGGCAGCGTCGTTCGATTTCACGAATCGTGGCAGGTGGTACCGGGATGAAACGTGGTGGTTGGAGGGGGATGGGATGGTAGTCGAGGCGGGGGTGAAGATTCATGGCATCGCCGCGGGGGGGGCGGGGGTAGGCCGGCTCGCCGACGGGCGAGTCGTCTTCGTGCACCGGACCGCGCCGGGCGACGAGGTCGAGGTCGAGCTCATCGAAGAGAGGCGGCAGTGGGCGCGCGGCTCGTTGGTCCGGGTGCTCCGGGAGTCGCCCGAGCGGCGGGTGGCGCCTTGTCCGCATTACGATCGCTGTGGTGGCTGCACCCTGGAGCATCTGCAGTACCCGGCGCAGCTGGCGGCGAAGCGGGATATCGTCGTCGAGACGCTGCGGCGGATCGGCGGGGTCGAGTTCGCGGGTGCAGCGGGCGAGGGTGCGGCTACGGCGTCGTCTATAACTCCGCCCGAGGTAGTGGCTTCGCCACGTGAGTTCCGGTACCGGAACCGGGTGACGTTCACGTTGATCCGGCGCGGCGGTGGCCGGGTCGTGGCGGGGTTCCACGAGCTGAACAACCCCGGGAAGATAGTCGACATCACCGGTGCGTGCCTGCTCCCCGAGGAGCCGATCGCCGCGGCGTGGGCGCGGCTCCGGGAGGAGTGGGGGGAGGACGCGCACAGGTTGCCTTCGGGGAGCCAGCTCCGGCTCACTCTCAGGGCTTCGGCGGCGGGCGACGTCGCCTTGATGGTGGATGGCGGTTACGGCCCCGGCCGGCCGGAGGAGCTGCTCGAGCGGGTGCCGGAGCTGAGCGCGGTCTGGCATCGTCCAGGGGGGCGTGGGGGCACGCTCACGCTGCTGGCGGGCCAGGACCAGGTCACGGAGGAGTGGGCGGACGAGGAGGTCGCGCTCAGCGGGGCGGTCTTCCTGCAGGTCAACCGCTCGGCGGCGGCGCTCCTGCAGGCGCACGTCCTGGAGCTGATCGGCGATGTCGCCGGGCGGCGTGTCGTGGACGCCTACTGCGGCGTGGGGCTGGTCGCGCGGCGGCTCGCCCGTGCGGGGGCGGAAGTCGTCGGGATCGAGCTCGACGAGCAGGCGGTCATCGAGGCGAGGCGGGGTGCGCCCGCGGGCGCGGAGTTCATAGCCGACCGGGTCGAGGCCGCGCTCCCGGGCGTCCTCCCGGCCGACCTGGTGATCGTCAATCCACCGCGGACGGGGCTCGATCCGGCGGTCCCTGCGGCGCTGCGCGCGACGCCACCCGCCCGCGTGATCTACATCAGCTGTGATCCGGCGACGCTCGCGCGCGACCTCTCCCGGCTCACCCCCGGGTTCCGGGTCCGTTCGATTCGTAGCTTCGATCTCTTCCCACAGACCGCACACGTCGAGACGGTGGTGGAGTTGGAATGCGATACTATGTGACGATCGGCGCCAGGACCTTCGAAGTCGACATGCACGATGGTCGGCTCACCGTGGACGGCGAGCCGGTCGAGGCGACGTTGGCGGCGCTCCCCGGCACCCCGCTCCGTCAGCTCCTGGTCGACAACCGTGCTCATGTCTTTTCCGCGCGCCCCGGCGAGAGCCGCGGCTCCTGGTCGATCCGGCTCGGCGGTCGTCAAGCCGATGCGCAGGTGGTCGACGAACGGAGCCGGGCGATCCAGGCGATGACCGGGAGGACCGCGGTGCAGCAGGGGCCCAAGCCGATCCGCGCGCCGATGCCGGGGCTCGTACTCCGCGTCGAGGTGGAGCCGGGGCAGACGGTCAAAGCGGGCCAAGGGGTCGTGATCATCGAGGCGATGAAGATGGAGAACGAACTCCGCGCGGAGGCGGCGGGGACCGTCGCCAGGGTGCTGGTGCGGGAGGGGAGCGCGGTCGAGAAGGGGGCAGTACTGATCGAGTTCGAGAGTTGATCCTCGTTGGGAGTCGGCGGTATGAATGAGCTGGAGCGCTGGGAGCGCGAGACGGTGGCACCGGTCCTCGAACGGCAGCCCGAACGGCGCGCGGAGTTCCGGACTACGAGCGGGGTCGAGATCGAGCGGCTCTACGCGCCGGACAACGTCGTCATAGATTACGACGCCAAGCTCGGTTATCCGGGCGAGTATCCATTCACCCGCGGGGTCTACCCCACCATGTACCGCGGCCGGCTCTGGACAATGCGCCAGTATTCGGGGTTCGGTACCGCGGAGGAGACCAATCGCCGCTATCGCTACCTCCTCGACCACGGCCAGACCGGGCTCAGCGTCGCCTTCGACCTCCCCACGCAGATGGGTTACGACCCCGACCACCCGATGGCGGAAGGCGAGGTCGGGCGAGTGGGGGTCGCCATCGCGTCGCTCGAGGACATGCGGACCCTCTTCGAGGGGATCCCTCTCGAAAAGGTCTCGACCTCGATGACGATCAACGCGACCGCAGCGATCCTGCTCGCCTTCTACATCGCCCTTGCCGACGAGCGAGGCGTGCCGCGGGCGAAGCTCACCGGGACGGTACAGAACGATCTCCTCAAGGAGTACATCGCCCGCGGGACGTATATCTACCCGGTCGAGCCGAGTCTCCGTCTGGTCACCGATATCTTCGCCTTCTGCGCCCGCGAGGTCCCGCGCTGGAACACGATCTCGATCAGCGGCTACCACATCCGCGAGGCGGGCGCGACCGCGGCGCAGGAGATCGCCTTCACCTTTGCCAACGCTCTCGAGTACGTCGAGCGCGCCCTCGCCGCCGGGCTCCCGCTCGAGACCTTCGCACCCCGCCTCTCCTTCTTCTTCGCCGCGCACAACGACCTCTTCGAAGAGGTGGCCAAGTTCCGCGCCGCGCGCCGACTCTGGGCGAAGTTGATGCGCGAGCGGTACCGCGGCTCGGACGAGGCCTGCCGCCTCCGCTTCCACACGCAGACCGGCGGGGTGACGCTGACCGCGCAACAGCCGCTCAACAACGTGGCGCGAGTAACGGTGCAGGCGCTGGCCGCGATCCTCGGTGGGACACAGTCGCTCCACACCAATGCATACGACGAGGCGCTCGCCCTCCCGACCGAAGAGTCCGCCCGCCTCGCCCTGCGCACCCAGCAGATCCTAGCGCACGAGTCCGGAGTCAGCGAGACGATCGACCCCCTCGCCGGGAGCTACTACGTCGAGTCGCTCACCGATGCCGTCGAGGCTAAGGCCCTCGAATACCTCGCCCGCGTCGAGGAGCTGGGCGGCGCCGCGCGCGCGATCCCCTACGTCCAGGAGGAGATCCAGCGCGCCGCCTACGAGCACCAGCTCGCCATCGAACGGGGCGACCGGATCGTGGTCGGGGTCAACGCCTATCAGGGCGGGGAATCGGTTCGGATAGAACAACCGGACTACCCCGCGCTCGAGGCGGCGCAGCGGAGAAAGGTCGCCGAACTGCGCGCACGTCGTGATGACGACGCCGTCCGGGCCGCCCTCGAGGGGGTCCGGGCCGCCGCCCGCGGGACCGACAACCTCATGCCGCCGATCATCGCCGCGGTCAAGGCGCTCGCCACCCTCGGCGAGATCAGCGACGTCTTGCGGGAGGAGTGGGGGGAGTACAGGGGGCGGAGCTGAGGCGGTAGTGTCGGGCGGGCGCCGCCCGGCCGCACCGGTGGCAGCGCCCGCTCACGAGTTCAGCTGTTCCGCGCGGCGATCGGGATCCTGACCCGCGTCTTCTCCCACTCCAGGATGATCTGGGCGGAGGACGCTCCGGTCGGCTCGGACCGGATGGTGAAGGTCTCGACGTGGTCGGCCAGATCCTCCCGTGCAACCGTCGCGCGGCCGACTTCCTGCGCGGCGACCTCGCCGCGGTACGTCGATTCGTGGCCCCACTGGGTGATCGAGCGGTTCACGATCACCGTCCAGCTCTCGCGGTCGGGGATGGTGTAGAGCGAGTACGACCCCGGTTCGAGCTTGATCCCGGCGATATCAGCGGCGACGGCGAGGTGGATGATCGTCGGCTCGTTGGCGCCGGTGCGCCAGAGCTTCCCGTAGGGGACCGCCTCGCCGCCGATCATGGTGCGCCCGCGCGCCGAGGGGCGGCCGTAGCAGATCTTGGCCCGCAGCGTACCTGCCACGACCGTCGTCGAGTCGTAGGGGCTGACTCGGCCGGCGGGGTCTCGCTGCGGGACGCAGCGCAACGCTACCTCCTGCTCCGTAGCCGGGTTCGGCGCGGCGCCGCACGCAGCGGCGAACGCTCCGGCTACGCCCAACACCAGCACCCACCGTCGTGTCATCGTCGTCGCCTCCACTCAGTGGTTCACTCTGGTCTGCACCGCGCCGGGGCGCGGTCCGGCGCCCCGGCCGTGAGAGAACGGGTAGATCAAGGATAGATATAATACCGGCTCCGCGGACGCCAGGGATTCGGTCGGCTCGTTACGGCACCCTACGCCGAGGTCAGGGGGTATCCGCAATGATGTGGTCGCAAAGCGCGCCCTCCGGGCGGGCTCCAGCAGGCGTTCCCGGTGCCTCGGCCCGTGGGGAGAGGTTTGCAGATCCACCGGATATTGAGTAAAATAAAGGGATGTGTCGCTCCCGGATCGTGGTACCGGGAGGCCACGGCCGCAGCGGTCGTGGTGGCGTTGTCGGTGGAGCGATCGCTCCCCGGGCGTAACAGCGGCGCAATCATTATAGGTGAAGAAGCCATGCCAACTTATGAGTACCGTTGCCCGCAAGGGCATGAGTTCGAGAAGTTCCAGCGGATGAGCGATCAGCCGGTCGCGACCTGCCCGGAATGTGGCGTCGAGGCCGAGCGTCTCCTTTCGGCCGGCGCTGGTCTCGTCTTCAAGGGATCCGGCTTCTACATCACGGACTATCGCAGCGATAGCTACAAGAAGGCCGCCGCGGCGGACAGCGGCGCGGCGAGTGGTTCCACGAGCTCCTCTTCGGGTAGCTCTTCTTCTTCGAATTCCTGATGCCTGCGGAGCTACTTAGGCGGCACCTGGAGGCGATCGCGGCCGATCTGGCCGGATCGCCCGTCCCCGCTCAACTCGAGCGCCCACGCCACCCCGAACACGGGGACCTGGCATCGAACCTGGCGTTGGTCCTGGCGAAGCGGCTCGGCAAGCCGCCGCGCGAGGTCGCGGAGGCGATCGTCGCCAGGCTGGATCTCGGTGCCGCCGGCGTGACGAGCGCCGAGATCGCCGGTCCTGGATTCATCAACTTCCGGCTAGCTCACGCCGTCTTGCAGGGCAAGCTCCTGCGGATCCTGGAGTCCGACCGGGGATATGGCCGTTCCAACGTCGGGAACGGCCGGAAGTACATGGTCGAGTTCGTCTCGGCCAACCCGACCGGTCCGCTCCACGTCGCGCACGGCCGCGGGGCGGCGCTCGGCGATGCGATCGCGAGCCTCCTCCAGTGGACCGGGCACGACGTCACCCGCGAATTCTACGTCAACGACGCCGGCGTCCAGATCGACCGGCTGGCCGAATCGCTCGAGGCGCGTTGGCTCGAGGTGCAAGGGCAGCCGACCCCGATCCCGGAGGGTGGGTACCACGGCGAGTACCTGATCGGGCTCGCCGAGGAGGTCGAGCGGGAAGCGGGGGCGATGCTCCGCGAGCTCGACCGGCCGAGCCGTTTGCGCTGGCTCCGTGACTGGGCGGTCGCCAAGCTCGGCGCCGAACAGGATGCCGACCTGCGCGAGTTCCGGGTCGTCTTCGACGAGTACTACCGCGAGACCCGCATCTACGAGGAAGGGAAGATCCCCGAGACCCTGCGCGAGCTGGAGGAGCGGGGGCTGACCTACGAGGCCGACGGCGCGCTCTGGCTCCGGACCACCGTCTTCGGCGACGACAAAGACCGGGTCCTGCGCAAGAGCGACGGGAGCTACACCTACTTCACCCCGGACATCGCCTATCACCGGGAGAAGGCGCGCCGGGGCTTCGACCGTTGCATCAACGTCTGGGGCGCCGATCACCACGGTTACGTCCCGCGGATGCAGGCGGCCCTAGCCGCGCTCGGGCTCCCGGACTTCCTCGAGGTCGAGATCGTGCAGATCGTCCGCATCATGCGGGGGGGCGAGGAGGTCCGGCTGAGCAAGCGGGCGGGCAACATCATCACCCTGCGCGACCTCTTCGAAGAGACCGGCGTCGACGTGGCCCGCTACTTCTTCTTGATGCGGCGCGGCGATGCGCAGATGGTCTTCGACCTCGACCTGGCGCTCGATCAGTCCGAGAAGAATCCGGTCTACAAGGTGCAGTACGCGCACGCCCGGATGATGAGCATCTTCCGCAAAGCCGGGATCGATCCCGAGAGTCTGAGCGCGGATGCGGCGGAGCTCGAGTCGCTCGTGCACCCCGACGAGCTCGGGTTGATCAAGCAGCTCGACACCTTCCCCGAGGTCGTGGAGCGTGCGGCCGAGGCTCGCGCCCCGCACCTGATCTGCGAGTACCTCGAGGCGACGGCCGGCGCCGTCAACTCCTGGTACCATGCGGGGAACCCGAGCCGCAACCCGGAGCTCGCCGTGTTGGTGGACGACGAGCGTCTGCGCCGGGCTCGCCTGGTGCTGGCCCGCGCGGTCCAGATCGTCTTGCGCAACGGCCTCGAGCTCCTCGGGCTCAGCGCGCCGGATCGGATGCAGCGGGCCGAGACGGAATAATCGACAGCAACTGCTACCACTAGATAGAGACACGATCTCCGCCCTGGGCGGGTGAGGACTGACGAATGAAAGATGGCGGACGGATGGGTCCAGGTCTGAGTTATCGCGACGCAGGTGTAGACCGGGAAGCGGCTAGTCACACCAAGAGCCGCATCGGCGAGTTGGTCCGTTCCACTGCGATCGCCGGCGTGCTTTCGGAGCCGGGCTCGTTCGGCGGACTCTTCCGGGTGCCGACCGGGTTCGAGAGCCCGGTGCTCGTGGCGAGCGCCGATGGCGTCGGTACGAAGCTGAAGGTCGCGATCCGGGCCGGCAAGCACGACACGGTTGGCCACGACCTGGTCAACCACTGCGTGGACGACATCCTCGTCGAGGGCGCCCGCCCGCTCTTCTTCCTGGACTACATCGGGATGGGCCGGCTCGAGCCGGGGGTGGCGGAGGCGCTCGTCGCCGGGGTGGCGGCGGGGTGCCGTGAGAACGGCTGCGCGCTCCTCGGCGGCGAGACCGCCGAGATGCCCGATTTCTACGCCCCCGGCGACTACGATCTCGCCGGTTTCATCGTCGGCGTGGTCGACGAGGGGAAGCGGCTCGGCGCGCAGCGCGTCCGGGCGGGCGACGTCCTGGTCGGGATCGGCTCGAGCGGGTTCCATACCAACGGCTATTCGCTGCTGCGCCGGCTCCTCTTCGACCGCCTCGGCCTCGGTGTCGACGACCCCTTCCCGGGGTCGAGCGAGACGGTCGCGGAGGTGCTCCTGCGCGTGCACCGCAGTTACCTGCCGTCGGTATATCCCCTCGTCGAGGCCGGGTCGATCCATGCGCTCGCCCATATCACCGGGGGCGGGATCCCGGAGAACCTGGCGCGCGTGATCCCCGCCGGGCTGCAAGCAGAGGTCGACCGTTCGAGCTGGGAGGTCCCGTCCGAGTTCCAGGCCGTCATGGAGCACGGCGGCGTGGAGATGGATGAGATGTTCCGGACCTTCAACATGGGGGTCGGGATGCTGGCCGTGGTCCCCGCGGAGCTCGCGGACGACGTCGTCCAGAAGCTGAAGGCGGCCGGCGAGACCGCGTGGATCGCGGGCGCCGTGGTGGAGGGCGCGGAGCGCGTCGTCCTGCGGTAGGCCGTTTGCGGCGTACCGTTCCGGGCCGAATCGGTCATCAGGGGGGATATAGTCAATGCGGGGCTCCGTTCAGAGGGTAGTCTTCGCCTTGTTGGCCGCGGCGTGCCTGGGTACGCCTTCCACGCTGCTGGCGCAGCGCAGCGATGTATTGCAGCGGTGTACCGAGATCGGTGCGACGGGGAACCCCGAGGCCGGCCGACGTTGCAACCTCTTCGTCCAGACCCTCGACATCCTGCAGCCGCCGTTGGGGATGGCCGTCAGCGGCGGCAACCCGGTACCCGGCACGGCGAGCACGCTGGGGATGCGTCTCGGGTCGGTACCCCGGATCTCGGTAGGGGGGCGCATCACCCTGACCGGGGTGGATTTCCCACGGGTGGTCGATCTCGACCGCGGCGGCGAGACCGGCGTCACCCTCGCCGGGCTCAACGTGGACGCCGCGGTCGGTCTCATCCAGGGAGCCTCGCCTCTCCCGACGCTCGGCGGCGTCGGCTCCGTCGATCTGCTGGCGAGCTTCGGTATGCTCCCGCTCTCTAGCGGGGCCGGCTTCCGCTCCGGTTCGCGCTTCACCTGGGCGGTGGGGTTGCGGGGAGGGGTCTTCCGCGAGTCGTTCACCGTCCCTGGCGTCTCCCTCTCCGCGGTCTATCGCCGTCTGGCGCGGGCGACGCTGGGCGACCCCGACCTCGTCGACACCGACGGCTTCCTCGACCTCAACGTCTCGAACCTGAGCTTGCGCGCGGCCGCGAGTAAGAGGATCCTCGGGCTCGGGCTCACCGCCGGCGCCGGGTACGACATCTACTCGAGCAGCGGGCGGTTCGGATTCGTCAACCCTGGTACCGGTGGCGACGCGGAGTACCGGGTATCGTATTCCGGGTTCCGGAACAACCGGACATCCCTCTTCGCGAACCTCTCGTATACCCTCCTCATCCTGCACCTGGTGGCAGAGCTCGGGTGGCAACAGGGTACGGACCTGATCTCGGCGCCGCTGCCGGCCAATGCCCAGGTCTCCACCGGCAGCCGCGTCTTCGGCGGGCTGGCGGCCCGGCTCTCTATCTGAGGCGGCGGCGAGATCATGGAAACGAGCCCGACGGTCGACGGCGTGTCGGCCCCCCTGGCCCGGGACCAGGCCGCTACGGCGACCGAGATCGACCGAGTATACATGCGGCGGGCGCTCGCACTGGCCGAGAAGGGGTGGGGTCGGGTGCACCCGAACCCGCTCGTGGGGGCGGTCGTCGTGAATGGCGGAGAGGTGGTGGGGGAGGGGTACCACGCGGAGTACGGCGGCCCGCACGCCGAGGTGGTCGCGCTCGCCGCCGCCGGTGAGCGGGCGCGCGGGGCCACTCTCTACGTGACCCTCGAGCCGTGCGCGCACCACGGGAAGACCCCACCGTGCGCGGACTCGGTCATCGCGGCCGGGGTCGCCAGGGTCGTGTACGCGGTAGCCGATCCGAACGAGGTGGCGAGCGGTGGCGCGGAGCGCCTGCGCCGGGCGGGGATAGAGGTGGTGGCGGGGGTCGAAGAGGCCGCGGCGCGGGCGCAGAACGCGATCTTCCTGCACAACGTCATGCAACCGCGCCCCTTCGTCGCGCTGAAGCTCGCGTTGACCCTCGATGCGAAGCTGGCCGAGTCGCCGGACCGCCCGTCGATCGTGACGGGGCCGGAGGCGCGCGCCGAGACGCACCGCCTCCGGGCCGGCTTCGACGCCATCATGGTCGGGATCGGCACGGCGCTAGCCGACGACCCACTCCTCACGGCGCGCGGCACGGTCGTACCCCGCAAGCCCCCGGCGCGAGTCGTGGTGGACACCGATGCTCGGCTCTCGCCGACGTCCCGCCTCCTCGCGACCGTAGACACCGTGCCGGTCGTCATAGTCTGTGCCGGCGATGCTCCGTCCGAGCGGCGCGCCGCACTGGAAGCGCGGGGCGCCCGAATCGTAACCGCCCCGCGCGGCCCGGGTGGCGTCGAGCTGACGGCGGCAATCGAAGAGCTCCGGAGGGCCGGGATCCGCTCGATCTTCTGCGAGGGAGGCGGCCGGCTCGGCGCGGCGTTGCTCGGCGCAGACCTGGTCCAGCGCCTCTATCTCTTCTACGCACCGCGTTTCTTCGGGAGCGACGCCGTCTCTGCCTTCCCGGGCCGCTTCGATCCCGGCCAGGGGTGGCGACGCCAGTACCTAGAGACCTTCGGACCGGATATCCTGGTCGTCCTGGACCGGGACCGTTGAGGTGTATCATACCATGTTCACGGGTATCGTAGTCGAGGTCGGCCGTATACGCGAGGTCTCCCCGCTCGACAACGGGGTCCGGCTCACCGTCGCGTCGGAGCGGGTGCGCTCCGGGCTCGGGCTAGGTGATTCGGTCGCGATCGATGGGGTCTGCCAGACGGTCGTCGAGCTGGACGACGCCGGGTTCAGCGTCGTCGCCATCGGCACCACCCTCTCGCGCACCACGTTGGGCGAGTTCAGCCCGGGCCGCGCGGTCAATCTGGAGCCCGCGCTCCCCCTAGGCGCGCCGCTCGGCGGGCACCTCGTGCAGGGCCACGTCGACGGGGTGGGGGAGGTGGTGCGGGTCGAGCGGGTGGGGGAGCACCACCTCCTGGAGGTCACGCTACCGGAGGTCGTCGCGGAGGTGACGGTGCTCCACGGGTCGATCACGATCAACGGGGTGAGTCTCACGGTCAATGCCCTCCCGGCGCCCGAGGTGGCGCAGGTCGCCCTGATTCCTTATACATGGAATGAGACCAACCTCTCCGGACTGCGCCCTGGCGACAGGGTCAACCTGGAGGGTGATCTCCTGGGCAAGTTCGTGGTGAATTATCTGAAACGGACGCGGACGCCCTGGGGCGGTACCGCGCCGAGGGGTATATAGAGATGGCGTTCGATAGCGTCGAGGACGCGATACGCGACATCGCCGCGGGGAAGATGGTGATAGTCGCGGACGACGAGGACCGCGAGAACGAAGGGGACCTCGTCTGTGCCGCGGCGAAGATCACGCCGGAGTTGGTCAACTTCATGGCCATGCACGGCCGCGGGTTGATCTGTGTCGCGCTAACCCCCGAGCGGGCCGACGAGCTGGATCTCCCGTTGATGACCGAGCACAACCAGGAGGGGTTCACCACCGCCTTCACCGTCTCGGTCGATGCGCACCCGCGCTTCGGAGTGACGACGGGGATCAGCGCCAGCGACCGGGCGACGACGATCTCGCTCCTCGCCGATCCGGCCACTCGCCCCGGCGACCTGAGGCGCCCTGGACATATCTTCCCGCTCCGTGCGGTCCCCGGCGGTGTCCTGCGCCGGGTCGGCCAGACCGAGGCCTCGGTCGATCTCGCGCGTCTGGCGGGGCTCCCGCCGGTCGGGGTGATCTGCGAGATCATGAACCCCGACGGCACGATGGCGCGGCGCCCACAGCTGGAGGAGTTCGCGAAGAAGCACGGGCTCAAGTTCATCACGGTGGCGCAGATCGTCGCTTACCGGCTCAGGAACGAGCGGCTCGTGCGTCGGGTCGCGGAGGCGGAGATGCCGACTCCGTTCGGGCATTTCCGGATCATCGGCTACGAGAACCAGGTCGACCAGCGCGAGCACGTCGCACTGGTCAAAGGCGATATCGCCGGGAAGCAGGATGTCCTGGTGCGCATGCACTCCGAGTGCCTGACCGGCGACGTCTTCCATTCGCTGCGCTGCGACTGCGGGCAGCAACTACATGCGGCGATGGCCCGGATCGCCGCGGAGGGTGAGGGCGCCGTCGTCTACCTCAGACAGGAGGGGCGCGGGATCGGCCTGGCCAACAAGATCCGGGCGTACGCGCTGCAGGACGCGGGGCAGGATACCGTCGAGGCGAACGTTTCGCTGGGGTTCAAGCCCGACCTGCGCGACTTCGGGATCGGCGCCCAGATCCTCCTCGACCTGGGGTTGAGCTCGATCCGGATCCTGACCAACAACCCCCGCAAGATCGTGGGGCTGGAGGGGTACGGCTTGAGGATCACCGGGCGTGAGCCGATTCAGATGGTGCCGACCGATCACAATCGGGAGTACCTGGCCACGAAGCGGGCCAAGTTGGGGCACCTGCTCACCGGGTTGGACGACCCGATGGAGGAGGCGCCCAAGCCGGCGGATGATGACCGGCCGGAGCTGGTTCCGGCCGAAGCATAGGTTACGACGGGTAGAGGTTGAGGATGGCTGAATACAGGGGGCGGCTCTCCGGAGGTGGCAGGCGCTTTGCGCTCGTCGTCAGCCGGTTCAACGAGCTGGTGACGGAGCGGCTCGCCGCCGGGGCGAAGAGCTGCCTGGTCCAGCACGGTGTGGCGGAGAGCGACATCGACACCATCCACGTCCCCGGGGCGTGGGAACTCCCGCTCGGCGTGCGCGGCGCGCTCAAGCGCGGGGGGTACGACGGGATCGTCGCGCTGGGGTGCGTCATCCGTGGCGAGACTCCCCACTTCGATTACGTGGCCGGGGGCGCGGCCAATGGGCTGGCGTCGTTGGCGCTCGAGTCGGGGGTGCCGGTCGGACTCGGGTTGCTCACCACCGAGACGATGGATCAGGCGATGGCCCGGGCGGGCGGCAAGAGCGGCAACAAGGGGTGGGAGGCGGCGCTCAGCGTGCTCGAGATGGTTGGATTGCTGCAGCAGCTAGAGGAGGACCGTGCGCGCGCGTAGTCGTGCCCGGGGGTGGGCATTGCAGGTGCTCTATGCCTGGGAATCGCGCGGCGGCGAGCTGCCGCTGGCGGCGGTGCTGCACGAGTTCGAGGAGGAACGTTATATCGCGCCCGCGAGCCGGCCGTATCTCCGCACTCTGCTCCTGACGATATCACGACACCTGAGCGAGATCGACCGCAAGATCCAGGACGCATTGACCAACTGGCGGCTGGAGAGGTTGGCCGCCATCGACCGTAACATCCTCCGCCTCGCCACGGCGGAGATATATTACATCGAAGAGGTGCCCCCTCTGGTCTCCATCCAGGAGGCGATCTCTCTCGCGGAGAAGTACGGTACGGCGGAGAGCGCGCGTTTCATCAACGGCGTGCTCGACGCGCTCCTGGCGGAGCTGCAGGGGAGACGTTGAACCGGTACCGCCACTCGCTCATCGATGGCGGAGCACCCGCGTGCTGGAGGTAGCGGTCTGAACCTCCTGGTCATGAACTGGCAGGACCGCCTCAACCCGCAGGCGGGGGGGGCGGAGACGCACCTGCACGAGGTCTTCGGGCGACTCGCCGCGGCCGGCCACAGGGTGACGCTCCTCGTCTCGGGGTGGCCGGGCGCCCCGCCGTTGGAATGGGTCGATGGGATGGAGGTCCATCGGGTCGGGGGGCGGTACACGTACAACGCGGTCGCGCCGATCTATTATCGTAAGGCATTACGACAACGTGAATTCGACGTCGTCGTCGAGGACCTCAACAAGGTGCCTCTCTTCTCGCCGTATTGGGTGAGGCGCCCCCTCGTGTTGTTGGTGCACCACCTCTTCGGCACGACGGCGTTCCAGGAGGCGCCGTGGCCGATGGCGGCCGCGACCTGGCTCCTCGAGCGGCCGATCGGTAGGGTCTATCGTGGGGTGCCTGTCGAGGCGGTCTCGCAGAGCACGGCCGACGACCTGGTCGCGCGGGGGCTGTCGAGGGAGTCGATCGTGGTGATCCCGAACGGCGTCGACCTCGATTTCTATCGCCCCGACCCCGAGGTGCCGCGTTACGAGGAGCCGACGCTGCTCTATCTCGGGCGGCTCAAGCAGTACAAGCGGGTCGACCTGATTTTGCGCGCATTGGCCCGCCTCCGACAGGACGGGGTGACCGCCAGGTTGATCATCGCCGGGCAGGGGGACGCGGCCGACGACCTGCGCCGGCTCCGCGACGAGCTCGGCCTGGCCGAGCTGGTGGAGATGCCGGGGTTCGTCTCCGAAGAGGTCAAGCGACTCTACTTCCGCAGGGCCTGGATCCATCTCCTGACCTCGCCGAAGGAAGGGTGGGGGATCACCAATCTCGAGGCGGCTGCCTGCGGGACGCCGACGGTGGCGAGCGATTCGCCCGGGTTGCGGGATTCGGTCGTCGACGGTGTCACCGGCTTCCTCGTCCCGCATGGCGATGTGGAGGCCTTGGCGGCGAGGATCAAATTGCTGCTCGAGGATCACGAGCTCCGTATGCGTCTGGGCGTGCAGGCACGGACGTTCGCGTGTGAGTTCAGTTGGGATCGTGCCGCGGAGCGTACGGAAGCACATTTGCGGCACGTCGCGGAGCGAGCGGGGTAGGACCACTCGCGGGGCCTGGCCGGTTCGTTCTCAGTCACCATGCCGAACCCGGGAGGTATCATGCAGTTCACGCACAGCGCACCCCGGTGCCACGTCCCCGAAGCTGTACTCCGTATCGCGGAAGAACAGTTTCGTAGACTGCAGAAGTTCGAATCCCGCATCCAGGCAGCGGACCTCCGCTTCGACCTCGATCACGGCCTGCACCGCGTGGAGGCCCGTATCACGGTCACCGGTGCTCCGCTGATCGTCGCGCACGGCAGTGGTGACAGCTTCCGCACCGCCATCGATCGTATCGTAGAGCGCCTGGGCAGGCAGCTCCGGCGCCGGCGCGAGCGGCGCCAACACGCGCGTACGAGCGGCGTATCCAAGGATATCTCACTCGCTGGAGGTAGATAGGAAGGTGGCAGCCCTCACCGTCGAGGAGCTGTTGAAGGGTAAAGGCGAGGCCTTGCGGCTGGAGTTGCTCACGGAGAACGCCGACCTGAAGAAGGTCATCGAGGAGCCGAGCATCTCCAGCCCCGGGCTGGTCCTTGCCGGATTCGACCACCGCTTCCCGCGCGGGCGGATCCAGGTACTGGGCGAGACCGAGATGGATTTCCTGGACTCGCTCGACTACGACGGCCTGCTCGGCGCACTCACGTCGTTCCTGGGGCTGGATATGCCGGCGGTCGTGGTGACCAAGGGGCTGCCGGTCCCCTCGGTGATGATCGAGATCGCCAATTCGCGTAGGGTACCCGTCTTCCGCACGACGCTGAAGACGGGCGAATTCTATCGACGATTGCAGCCGTACCTGGAGGAGAGGTTCGCCCCATCGACCTCCCTCCACGGGACGCTGGCCGACGTCTACGGCGTCGGTCTGCTCTTCATGGGGCGTAGCGGCATAGGGAAGAGCGAGTGCGTCCTGGACCTCGTCGAGCGTGGCCATCGCCTGGTCGCGGACGACCTAGTATTGGTCAGCCGCCGCGGCAACGACATCCTGATCGGGCGCGGCCTCGAGCTACAGCGGCACCACATGGAGATCCGGGGCGTGGGGATCATCGACATCAAGATGCTCTTCGGGATCCGTGCCGTACGCCAGCAGAAGCGGATCGAGCTCGTGGTCCAGCTCGAGGAGTGGAACGACAAGCGTTTCTACGACCGGACCGGGCTCGAGACCGATCACATCGAGATCCTCGGGGTCACGATCCCACGGGTCACGATCCCGCTCAACCCGGGCAAGAACATCACCGTGATCGCGGAAGTAGTGGCGATGAACCACCTCCTCAAGTATACGGGTATCAATTCGGCGGTCCTGTTCAACGAGCGGCTGAAAGAAGCCATGCGACCGGTACGCGATACCCTCGAGGAGGATTATGAGTGATACGGCGCCGGTCCGCGGGATAGTAGTCTCCCACGGCAAGCTTGCCGAGGGGCTACTCGATGCCGTAGCCCGTATCACCGGCATCCCCGAAGGGGTGCTGGTCGCGGTGAGCAACATCGGTCTCTCGCCCGATGCGCTCGTCGCGGAGCTGCGTCGCTTGGCGGGGGGCGGGCCGGCCATCGTCTTCGCGGACATGTCGAGCGGGAGCTGCTGCCTGGCGGCTCGCCGGCTCCTGCACGAGGACCCGGCGATCGTGGTGATCGGGGGGGTCAATCTCCCGATCCTCCTGGACTTCGTCGTGCAGCGCGACCGGCCTATCCAAGAGTTGGCGGCGCGCCTCGTGGAGAAGGGGCGGGCCGCCATTACCAGTGTGACAGTCGACCTACCCCGCCATGGCGGTACTCCTCTATCGAGTCGATGAGCGCCTGATCCACGGTCAGGTGGTGGTGGGCTGGGGCGCGTCGCTCCGGCCCGACCTGATCGTGGTCGTGGACGATGACCTGGCCGGTTCGGCCTGGGAGCAGGAACTCTACACCCTCGGCCTCCCGCCGGAGGTGACGGCCGCATTCACTACGGTGACGGAGGCCCGCGAGGCGCTGCCTTCGTGGCGGTCGAGCCCACAGCGTATCATCGTCCTGACCCGTGATATCCAAACGATGTCTCGGCTCGCCACCGATGGTATCCTGAGTGGCGAGGAGATCAATCTCGGCGGGATCCATGCCGCGCCCGGGCGGCGCGGGGTCCTGCCATATCTATTTCTCAGCCCCGCGGAGGAGGAGGCCCTCGAGGAGCTGGTAGCGAGCGGAGTCTCCGTCTCCGCGCGTGACCTCCCCAGCTCCCGGCGCGTGGAGTGCGCGGAGCTCTTGGGAGACGACGTCGCTCGGCTCGCCAGCCGGCGTGAGGCCCGATGACCCTCGCCGCCTTGGTGCTCTGGGGTGTGGTGGTCGGGCTGGACGCGACCTCGGTCGCCCAGACGATGCTCTCGCGCCCATTGGTGGCGTGCGCGGTCGCCGGCGCGATCCTGGGCCACCCCGTGGAGGGGGCGACGCTCGGCGTCGTCCTCGAGATCTTCGCCTTGCTCGTCCTCCCGATCGGCGCGGTCCGCTACCCGGAGTCGGGGGTCGCGGGAGTGGCGTCGACGTATGCTCTCGTCCAAGGGGGCGAGCCGGAGCTGACGGCGGTACCGCTCCTCCTGGCCGCGGTCTTCGCGCTCGGTTGGGAGCGGGTCGCCGGAGGTTCGGTCACGCTGTTGCGTCGTTGCAACGAGCGGCTGATGGCCGATGCACCCAGCCGTGGAGCAGTCGACGCTGGGCGGCTCGAGCGGCTGCACCTCGCCGCGATCGCGTGCGATGCCGTCCGCGCCGGTCTCGTGACCCTCGTCGGCGCCCTGGCGGGGCGATGGTTGGTGAGTGGTCTGGCGGGTTACTGGGGGCTCGGAGACGAGGCGGCGTTCAGAGCGCTGGCGATCGCGCTGGCGATGGCTATCGGCGCAACCCTATCGCTCTTCGGCATGGAGCGGAAACGTCTCGTGCTGCTGCTGATCGGGGTGTCATGCGGGTTGGCGATCCTGTCGTTCCGGTGACCAGACTCCCGCGCAGGGTACGGCTCGCGACCTTCCTGAGGTCGTTCGTGGTCCAGGGTTCGTGGAACTATCGGACCCTGATCGGGGGCGGATTCGGCTTCGCGCTGCTGCCGGTCCTCCGGCTCGTCTACGGCCGCGATCGCGAGCGGCTGCGGGCCGCGATCGAGCGGCACACGGCGCTCTTCAACTGCCACCCATACCTGGCGTCGTTGGCGCTGGGCGCGGTGACGGCGCTCGAGGTGGAGGGGGAGGATGCCGTGGTCGTCGAGCGGTTCAAGACCGCGCTGCGCGGCTCTCTGGGCATGCTCGGTGACCGCCTGGTGTGGGTGGGGTGGCGCCCGGTATGCCTGCTGGTCGGGATGAGCATCTCTCTTGCTGGAGCGCCCTGGTGGGTAGGTGCGCTCGTCTTCCTCGCACTCTACAACGCCGGCCACCTCGCCTTGCGCATCTGGGGCTTCCGGCTGGGGTTGAATTACCCACGGAGTATAGGAGAGCGGTTACGGCAGGCACCGCTCGTCCGTATTCAGGAATGGCTGATGGGCGCGGGGGCGTTTCTGATCGGCCTCGTGCTTCCTCTTGTGATAGTTGGTGCACCGGCACGGGATCGGCTCCAGCTGGCGAGTGCGCTGCCGGAGTCGTGGTGGTGGATCGTCGGCGCGGCCGGAGCCGCCCTGGGCGTCTGGCTAGGTGGACGCGCACGGACCATCGCCGCCGTCGCCCTTGCGGCCTTTACCGTTCTGGGACTTATCCTCGGATTGATGAAATGAGTTCAGCATCGCTGGAGCAAGAGCGTACTGTCAGGATCAGCAACAAGCTGGGGCTGCATGCACGGCCCGCCGCTGAGTTCGTCAAGCTCGCGAGCCGGTTCCGCAGCGAGATCCGGGTGCGCAAAGACGATGTAGAAGTGAACGGCAAGAGTATCATGGGGGTGATGATGCTCGCCGCGGAGTGTGGCAGCTCGATCACGATCATCGCGTCGGGTGACGACGCCGAGGCGGCGCTCGCCGAGCTGGCGGCGTTGGTAGACAACAAGTTCGGCGAGGATTGAGGTGAAGGCGCGGCTGGTCCGGGACGGGATCTCCGCAGCGCCGGGGATCGTCATCGCTCCGGCATACGTCCTCAAGTGGGAGCTGCCGCGGGTAGCGCACGCCTCGATCACCCCGGATCGGGTCCAGGAGGAGATCGATAGGTTCACGGCTGCCCGGGAGGCGGTCAAGGTCCGGATCCGGGAGATCCAGAACCAGGCCGCGGAGCGACTCGGCCGGGTCGAGGCGAACATCTTCGACCCGCAGCTCCTCATGATCGACGATCCCGAGCTGGTCGAGGGGACACACGGCTACATCCGCGAGAATCTCCTCTCGGCACCGCGCGCCTTCGAACTCCGTGTCCTGGAATTCCAGTCGGAGTGGCGTCGTTCCGGCCACCCGATGATGATGGACCGGCTGACCGATCTCCTCGACATCCAGACGAGGATCGTTCGCGCGCTCCTCGGCGCCCCCGAGCCGGAGGAGATGCTGGCCAATGTGAGAGATGAGGTCATCCTGGTGGCGCGGGAGTTGACGCCGAGCGTCGTCGTCCAGATCGATCGGTCGGTGATCCGCGGGATCGCGACGGATGCGGGGACCAGGACGTCGCATTCGGCGATCCTCGCCCGCTCCCTGGGGATCCCCGCCGTGGTGAGCCTCGGCGATCTCTCCGAGAAGGTCTCGACCGGGGAAGAGTTGATCCTCGACGGCCGGGCGGGCCGGGTCATCGTCGGTCCGAGCGCGCTTGCGCGGGAGATCTATCGCGAACGTGACATCAAGGTCAGGGAGTGGGAGCAGGAGCTCGCCCTCCTGGCCGACCTCGAATCGGTCACCCCCGACCGCCAGCCGGTGGTGATCCGCGCCAACATCGACCTCCCTTCTGAAGCGGAGCTGGCGCGCGGCCACGGCGCCAAGGGGATCGGGCTCTTCCGCACGGAGTTCCTGGTCGTCGGCCAGAGCACGGTGCCGGACGAAGACGAGCAGTACCGTGCCTATCGCCAGGTCGTACAGGCGTACCCGCACCGCGCCGTCTATATCCGGACGTTCGACCTCGGCGGCGACAAGTTCCCGCTCTTCCTGAACATGGTGCCGGAGGAGAACCCGTTCCTCGGCTGGCGCGCCATCCGGGTCTGCCTGGACATGCCGGAGCTCTTCCGGACCCAGCTCCGCGCCCTCCTCCGCGCGACGGTGCACGGCGACCTGCGCATCATGCTGCCGTTGGTCAACGACATCGACGAGGTCCTCCAGACCCGCGCGCTCCTGGAGGAGGAAGAGGCGCGGCTGAAGGAAGAGGGGATCCCGTTCAACCCTGGCTATAAGCTAGGGGTCATGATCGAGACCCCCGCCGCGGCCATGACCGCCGTCGAGCTGTCGCGTCACGCCGATTTCTTCTCGATTGGGACCAACGACCTGGTCCAGTACACCCTCGCGGTAGACAGGGGCAACTCGCGTCTAGCCCCGCGCTACACGCCGTTCCATCCCGGGGTGATTCGGTTGTTTCACAAGGTCGCGGAGGCCGGCCGCTCGGCGGGGATCGAAGTCAGCGTCTGCGGTGAGCTGGCGTCGCACCCCCTTGGGGTGTACCTCTTGCTGGGGCTCGGTATCACGGCGATCAGCGTCGGGCCGTCGTCGCTGCTGGAGATCAAGAAGGTCGTACGATCCATCCCGGCGGCCGATGCCCGCGAGGTGGTCGGTATGGCGCTCAACGCGGCGACCACGGAAGAGGTGACCGAGATCCTCACGCGCGGGATATCCCGTTGGCTCGATCTCTCCCTCTTCACCGGTAAGTGGAGCGCCGAGGACGAGGCCTGAAACGGCGACGGATAGGTGGGACACTGCCCATGGCGCGCCGCATCCTGACAGCCGAATCGGTCACGGAGGGACATCCGGACAAGATAGCGGATCAACTCAGCGACGCCGTGTTGGACGCGGTGTTGGCGGAAGACCCGGCGGCGCGTGTGGCGTGCGAAGTCTTGGTGACGACGGGGCTCGTGCTGATCGCCGGCGAGATCACGGCCGCGTCGATCCCCGACCTCCCCGCGATCGCCCGCGAGACCCTGCGCCGGATCGGGTACACCTCCGCCGAGTACGGGATCGACTGCGACAGCTGCGGGATCCTGCAGGCGATCAACCGTCAGTCGCCGGACATCGCGCTCGGCGTGGAGACGGGTGGGGCGGGGGACCAGGGGTTGATGATCGGCTACGCCACCGACGAGTTCCTCGAGTACTCCACCGGGCCGGCACCGGCCGGGTCCGGCGCTGCGATCCCCACCCTCATGCCGGCGCCGATCAGCCTCGCCAACCGCCTGACGCACCGCCTGAGCGAACTGCGGCGTGCACACCCCGGCCTGCCCTGGCTGCGTCCCGACGGCAAGGCGCAAGTAACAATGGAGTACGACGGCGACGTCCCCAGGCGAGTCTCCGCGGTGGTCGTGAGCGCCCAACACGACCCCGACATACCGTTGCATCAGCTCAGGGAGGACGTGCTCGAGCAGGTGATCATCCCCGCGCTGCCCCCCGAGCTCTTCGATCCAGCCGCCGCCGAGATCCACATCAATCCGACCGGCCGCTTCGTGATCGGCGGGCCCCATGGCGATACCGGGCTGACCGGCCGGAAGTTGATCGTGGACACCTACGGTGGCGCGGCGCGGCACGGCGGCGGTGCCTTCAGCGGGAAGGATCCGACCAAGGTCGATAGATCCGGGGCCTACGGCGCCAGATGGGCCGCGAAGCACGTGGTGGCGGCCGGGCTCGCGCGCAGGTGTGAGGTGACGGTCGCCTATGCGATAGGCGTCGCCGACCCGGTGTCGGTGTACGTCGAGACCTTCGGCACCGCCACCATCCCGGAGGAGCGGATCGAAAGGGCGGTGCGCGAGGTGTTCGATTTCCGGCCGCGCGCACTCATCGAGCGACTCCGCCTCGCCGCGCCGATCTACCGGCCGACGGCTGCATATGGCCATTTCGGGAGGCAGCCCTACACCGCACGGGTCGCTGGTGAGGAACACCGCTTCTTCACCTGGGAGGAGCTCGATCGGTTGGATGAATTATTGGACGCCGCAGGGGTATGATCCGGGTGACGGGACAAGCGGCCACCCGCGGCCGGATTCCGGCGTGGAGGGTGGTCGCCACCAGGGCGGAGAGGAGCGTGGCACGCACGGGCGGCGTGGGTAACTGCGGGGCGTGTGCGGCGACGACGTCGCCTACCGGGAACGGATCCGAAACGGCCTATCCGGGTAAGCACTGATTCATCCATGGACAGAGCGCGTAGCTGCGCATACCATTCCTGTCCGCTGGGAGGGAGATATCCCTGGTACCCACGGGGTGGAGGCCTCGGATGGTAGAAGTCAGAGTGCAGAGTCTCGGTCTCGATCGTACCACCAATACCCCGGTCGTCATCCTCCAGGAGAAGGATGGGACCCGCATCCTACCGATCTGGATCGGTCCGAGTGAGGCCAGTGCGATCGCCATGGAGTTGGCTGGGATGAAGTTCTCGCGCCCGTTGACGCACGACCTCTTCACCTCGATCATCGGTGGACTGGGCGGAGAGCTCAGGAAGGTGCTGATCACGCGTGTCGTCGACAACACCTACTACGCCGAGCTCTTGATCCACCGGGGGACCGAGGTGTTCAGCGTCGACGCCAGGCCGTCCGATTCGATCGCGCTCGCGCTCCGTGCTGGCGCGGCGATCTTCACTCGCCCGGAGCTGTTGGAGGACACCCCGGTCGAGATCGTCGACGCCGGCTTCGAAAATGGCGACGACGACCACCCCCGGCACGGCGGCCTCACCGCCGAAGAGTTACAAGAGTATCTGCGTCGCCTGAACCCTGAAGATTTCGGACGGTTCCGTCCATGATCGATATTCGCCGCTGGCTTCGTTTCGCATTACTCATACTCGCCGTTGCCGCTCTTCCTGCGACCCTGGCGGCTCAGGGGCCGAGGCTGCAAGGTGAGGTCATCGACCAGTCCGGGGCCCCCGTGGGTGGGGTCGCCGTATCGGTGCACCGCGTGACCGAGGCCGGCGGCGCGGAGGTGGGCCGGGCGGTTACCGACGCCGAAGGCCGATTCACGATCGAACTCGACGCGGCTCCTGCCGATGGAGTCTACTTCGCGGCGACGCGGTTCGAGGGGAACCTCTACATGGGGGAGGTCTTCCGCGGCCTCTCGGAGGTGCCGGCCGAGTATCGCATCGTGATCGGGAGCGGCGGGATCGCCGGCGGCCCGGCTGTGACACCGCCGCCGCCACCGTCCACAGGGCGGGGTATCGGTGTATTGCTGATCTTCGCCGCGGCCGGGGTCGCCGCCGTCTCGATCCCGTTCCTGCGCAGTCGACGCGATCCCCGCGCCGCGCGGGGGATCCTGGCCGAGATCGCCGTACTCGATGAAGAGTTCGCGTCGCGCCCGGAATCGGCGCGGGCTCGAGGGGAGGCGGAGTACCGCGCGGCCCGAGCGGCGCTGCGTGCCCGGTTGAAGGCGCTCGCCGTGGCGGAGTCCAATGCCGCTGACGACCACTGATTGCATAATCCTACGGAGCCAGCCCTACAGCGAGACGAGTAAGATCCTGCGTCTACTGACGCAGGATCACGGTGTTCGTTCGGTCATCGCCAAGGGGGCGTTGCGGCCGAGGAGCACCTTCGGCGGGGTCCTGGAACCCTTCGCGCGAGGGCGGGCCGCGATTTATCTCAGCAACAACCGCGATCTCCATACCCTCGGCAGCTTCGACCTCACCCGGACTGGGCAGGCGCTCGGCCGCGATCTGGTCCGCTTCGCCCTCGCCTCGCTCCTGGCGGAGCTAGTACTTAGGACAGCGAGCGAGGAAGCCGACCCCGCTCTCTACGGAAGATTCGCCGCCGCGATCGACCGGATCGAGACTACCGACCCCATCATACTAGAACCCCGTGGACTGGCCGAGGCCTGGGCGCTCATAGCCTATCTGGGATTCGCCCCGATCGTCGAACATTGCGTCTCGTGCGGGCGAGGCCTCGGTGCCGAGGAGGAGAGCTACTTCGACTACGCCGCCGGTGGTACCCGCTGTCTGGAATGCGGCGGGGACCGTAGCGGCGGACGGACTCGCCTGCTGCCGGCGCACGCCCGGCAGGCCCTCGCCCAGTTCATCCGGGGGGAGGTGTTCATACCGGAGCGAACCGCGGCGCATTGGGCCCTCCTCTCGCGCTTTCTCGCCTATCACTTGAGCGACGCCGGACCGCTCAACTCCCTTCAATTCCTGAACGACGCCATCTCTGCCGGGATGCGGCGGGAGTAGCCCGGTGCCCGGAACCCCGGCCTGATCCTTGCCCCGAAAAGCCGTCGCGATACTCGTTGACTTCGGCCGTACCGGCTCTTAACATGTAACCGGCTGGTCAGGGTCTCGGTTTCGTATATTCGCATTGGAGGACCATAGAAAGTTCAGCTACAGCACAGTAGTCCTGTGCGGAGGCAGCGATGAGACGCTGGATTAGCGTCGGTATCTTCCTCCTCCTCGCGCTCGGTCTAAGTACCGTGGAGTCGTTTGGCCAGGAGCTCAAGGGCGGGAGTGCGCCCCAGAGCGCCCGTGGGCGTGGGTTCAGGTTGGAGCAGAACTATCCCAATCCGTTCAACCCCAGCACCCGGATCCCCTTCACTCTGGAAGGAGAGATCTTCGAGGGTGGTCGTCCCGTACGCGTATCGATCAGGATCTACAATGTACTCCAGCAGCTGGTAGCCATACCGGTCGCGCTCGACCACCCCGACGGCCCGGGGATCCCGGTGGACCAGCTGGTCTATCCCGAACCGGGGGACAAGGTCGCGTTCTGGGATGGGAAAGACCGGAACGGACGTGATGTGGCGGCGGGGGTCTATTATCTCCAGTTGATCGTCAACGGCGAGAGCGTGGTCCGAAAGATGGTCGTCATGAGATGACGACGTCGACCATTGCTTCCTGGAAATGGAGAACGCCGGCGCTCGTGGTGAGGCCGGCGTTCCGTTTCATTCACCCTTCCACCCAGCATTACTCTATCATGTAGAGGAATCGGCCGCAGTGGTCGCAGTGGCGGAGATCGTTGTTCTGGGTCAACTCACTGGCCAGTGCGGTGGGGATGGCCATGAAGCAGCCGTAGCAGAGACCGTTGATCACCGGCACGACCGCGCGGCCTCGCCCGGCGGAGATCCGCTGGTAGCGGGAGCGAATGGCGGGCCCGAGTTCCGCCTCGAGTTCCTGGATCTTCTCTTCGAGCTGCTTGAGCGCGTTCTCGATATTGACCTGGAACTCTTCTTCCTCGACCTGGCGCTCGCCCTCCGTGACGCTGAGCTCCCGATGCTGTGCTTTGAGATCCTGGATCTGGAGGAGTATCTCTAGTTGGGGGTGCATCTCGGTGACTCCTCTGATCAGCGTGACGTCTTTTCTTCGATGAGGCTCAGGAACTCTTCAGGCGTCTTCAGCGCCTCGAGACGGGCCGGTACGTCCGGTTCCTTGGCGAACTGAGCGATCTTGCCCAGGACAGGCAGGTACTGGTTGCTCACTTCGAGGGGCGGAGCGACGATCAGGAAGAAGTTGTAGACCGGCTGCTGATCGATCGCATCGAAGTCGGCCCCGTCCTTCTTGCGGCCGAAGGCGACGCGCAGACGATTCACGACCAGCGAGCGGCAGTGTGGGATCGCGATGCCGCGGCCGATCCCGGTAGAGCCGAGGTTCTCGCGGCGCTTCAGCATCTTGAAGAGTATGCTCTCACTCTTCTCATCGAGGCCGAGCAGTCCGATGAGCTCCTTCAGGATCTCATCTTTGGTCTCCCCTTTGAGATCGAGGTTGACCGCATCTTTATTGAAGAACTCCCTCAATTCCATGTAATGCCTCCAGGTGCCATTCTCATGCGTACGGCGTTGGGCCAGGGGAAGATAATTGCCGTGGCCCCTTGTGTCAAAGAGGAGAATCGGTTACCCCGTCGTAGATCGTGCCGGCGCTGTTCTACGAGCCTCGCTGATTGATCGGCCTGTATCATGGCATTAAATTGTTGTCATGAATAAGGATCTCTGGACGATGCTGCGGGACGGCTCGGTTCCGCTCTATCTCGCGCCGCAGGCGGGGGTGAGCGAATCCCCGTTCCGACGCCTTTGTCGCCGGTTCGGCGCCGACGTAGTGGTCAGCGAGTTCGTCAGCGCCGAGGGGGTACGTCGCGACAGCGAGCGGACGCACAAGTATCTCCGTTTCGACGACGCCGAGCGTCCGATCGGCGTGCAGATCTTCGGCGCCGACCCCCGGGCGATGGGCGAGGCGGCCGCGATGATCGCGGAGCAGTACGAGCCCGACTTCATTGACATCAACTTCGGGTGCCCGGTCAAGAAGGTGGTGACGCGCAACGGCGGCTCGGGGTGCCTGAAGGATCTGGATCTGGTACAACGGATCATCCGCGCCGTCGCCGCGGCGACCACGCTCCCCACCACGGTCAAGATCCGGAGCGGGTGGAGCGAGGAGCTGCGCAACCCGGTCGAGATCGCGCTCCGCTGTCAGGACGCGGGGGCGCAGGTGCTGACGCTGCATGCGCGGACGCGGACCGAGATGTACTCGGGGCGCGCGAACTGGGACGAGATCGCGGCGGTGGTCGAGGCGCTCGACATCCCCGTGATCGGTAATGGCGACGTCTGGACCGGCGCCGACGCGCGCCGGATGCGGGACCACACCGGCTGCGCGGGGATCATGATCGCCCGCGGTTCGCACGGCTCGCCCTGGATCTTCGCCGCGGCCCGGGCCGCGCTCGATGGCCGGCCGATCCCCCCCGAGCCGACGGTCGAGGAGCGGTTCCGGCTGGTCCTCGAGCACGCCCGCCTCGCCATTGAATTCGAGCGGGATGAGACCCTGGCGATGGTCGAGTTCCGCAAGCACCTCGGCTGGTACACCAAGGGGCTCCCCGACGGCCGCAACCTGCGGCAGCGTCTCTTCGCGGTGCGCACCCTGGAAGAGGCGGCCGAGATACTCGAAGGTTACCTGCACGCGGCCATGGCCGCAGTCGCATGAGGCGAGACCAGCTCCTGCAGCTCCTCGAGAAGGTGGCGGCCGGCGAGCTCGATGCGGCGACCGCGTTGGATCGCATCGCCTGGTCGCCGGTGGAGGAGGTGCCAGGGGAGGGAGGGGCATCTCCCTTCGCGCGCCTCGACCACCACCGCGCCACCCGGCAGGGGTTCCCCGAGGTCGTGTTCAGCCAGGGGAAGGACACGACGCAGGTCGTCGAGATCTGTGCCCGGCTCGCGAGACGGGGAACCGGGTTCCTGGCGACGCGCGCCGACGAGGCGGTGCGGACCGCGCTCCTGGAGCGATTCCCGGCCGCGCAATCGCACCCCCTCGCCCGGATCGTCCACCTCCCCCCCGACGAGCCGGTTTCGCCGATAGGGGCTGGGCCCGTGCTCGTCGTTAGCGCCGGCACGAGCGATCTCCCCGTGGCGGAAGAGGCAGCAGTCACCGCGGCGGCTTTCGGGAACACGGTGGAACGGCTCTACGACGTCGGCGTGGCCGGGATACACCGGCTCCTGCGCGAGTCCGATACTCTGCAGCGCGCGGCCGTGGTGATAGTGGTGGCCGGAATGGAGGGGGCGCTCCCGTCGGTGGTCGGCGGGCTGGTTCGTGCTCCGGTGATCGCGGTTCCCACCAGCGTGGGGTACGGCGCGGCCTTCGGCGGTGTGGCGGCGCTGCTGGGGATGCTGAACAGCTGCGCCGCGGGGCTCACTGTGGTCAACATCGACAACGG
>Ga0180215_1000242_pt1 | contig 77241 bp, 58 predicted proteins | sample eDN3rd37CBELigBY_FD_128871 | JGI IMG/M metagenome (GOLD analysis project Ga0180215, IMG submission 128871) | Enriched backyard soil microbial communities from Emeryville, California, USA - eDNA 3rd pass 37_C BE-Lig BY (version 2) (version 2) | ecosystem: Environmental > Terrestrial > Soil >...
GAGGGTTTGGCAGGGGTGATCGGGGAGGGGGCGAGTACTCTGCAGGGGGTGCATTATCTCCCGTTGCCGCGGAACAACGGATATGCGGGGGGGATGAACGCGGCGCTGGAGTGGGCGGCGGGGGTAGGGGCGGAGTACGTGCTTCTGCTCACACCGGATGCGCTGGTCGGGCCGGAGACGATCGGGCGGTTGACGGCGGCGCTAGAAGCGGATCCGGGGGCGGGGGTGGCGGGGCCGGTGGTGGTCTATCGGGCGGGGCCGGAGCGTTTGATTGGGGCGGGTGGTTCGATCGACCCCGGTCGGGTCCGCGCCGATCTGTACCGTACTGTCGGTGGTGACAAACCTTACCCCGTCGATTGGATCGACGGCTGCTGCATGCTCGTGCGTCGGGAGGCGGTGGCGGTGGTGGGCGGGTTCGACGAGCGGTATTTCCTATACTTCGAGGAGACCGATCTCTGCGCGCGGTTGGGGGCGGCGGGGTGGCGAATCCTGTTGGTTCCGGACGCTGAGGTGCTGCACGAGAAGGTGGGGGCGCCGGCGTCGTATTACTATTATTACATGAATCGGAACCGCTACCACTTCTGGAACAAGAACTTCGGCGTACACCCGGCGCGGGTGGCGTTGGCGATCGCGGGGGAGACCGGGGGTCTCGCGGCCTCGTGGGGTCTCTCGCTCTGCCTCCCCTCCCGCCGTCACCGCCGTGCCGACGACCGGAAGCGGCTAGCGCTTCAGCTCCAGGCAATGATCAAAGGCGCGCGAGATTACCGGCGCGGGCGTTTGGGGCCGATGCAGCAGTAGATCCTGGTCGCGGAGGCGCGACTCACCGGCGCGATCCCGTTCCTCCCCTACCCGGCATCACTCCCTCTCCCTACTAGCCGACAGGACTGCCGGCCGGAACGAGTGGCGGGCGTACCCCGGCCGCCACCCCACCGTCGCCTGGAACCCCAGATTGTGCTCGCGGAGGAGGTTCCAGTTGATGCCGTCGAGCCCGATGAAGTTGCGGTTACGGCGGTCTTCGGTGCTCAGCTCCCAGCCGATGCTGAACGGGCCGAGGAAGAGGGAGTGGCGGATCCCGGCGCGGAGCGCGACGTCGTGGCCGTCACGGCCGTAGTAGCGGGTCCAGTAGGTGAAGAAGGAGTCGTCGTCTCGGCGGACACGTTCGGCGAAGACGCCGATCGTCGTCCAGGGGGCGATCAGGTCTATCCCGAGGATCTGGGCGTCGGAGCCAGGCCCGATCGAGGCACCGAGGAGTTGGCCGCGGTGGGTATGGCCCTGCGTGATGCGCGCGTTGGTGTAGTGCGAGATCGGTCCGCCGTAACGCGGCAGCTTGGTCGAGCCGCCGAGGTGGACGAGCTCGCCGTAGGTGCGCACCCAGTATCTCCCGGTGGTGTTGAGGTGCTGGAAGCCGAGGAGGAACGCCTGGCCGCGGCCGGGCTCGCGGAAGAAGTCGCGAAGCCCGGTCCAGCGCGCGCGGGTGACCCATTCGCCGTAGAACTCGACGCCGGCCGCGGGGAAGACCCAGCGGCCGGAGACGCCGAGGAGGCGGTAGCCGGGGTGGTCGGTGACGGAGTCGTCGTCGCCTACACCCCAGAACGGGGCGATGAGCTGGCGGTGGAAGGGGAGCCCGTCGAGCGCGACGACGTGGACGCGGGAGAAGCCGAGGTAGAGCCCGGGGAGCACGTAGGGGTGGAGCTCGAGACTCACCCCGGCGAAGAGCCGGTGGTCGTTGCTCGGGTCCTCGTCGAAGTAGGGGGACTCGTCGAGCCGGCCCCAGATCGCGCGCGCCTCGAGCGCGGCGATACGCAGTTCGCGGGGGCGTGTGGTGCCGACGACGATGTGCGGGAAGCCGGGCGCGGTGTTCCCGAGGAGGATCGGGTAGCGTTGCGCGGGGCCCCACCAGAGGTTCTCGGTCGAAAGCGTTAGCGCGACCCCGCGGTCCTCGTAGCGGAGATAGCTCTGGCCGGGGTGGAAGCTCCGGAACGACTCGGTACCGAAGCGCTGCGGCCAGTCGATCCGGCCGGGGTGCCAGGGATAGATGTAGGGCGAATAGCCGGGGATCCAGATCGATGTGACGGTCTCGAACTCCCGGTTCTCCTGGTACGTCACGGTCGGGAGGAAGGCGCCGGAGAGTCGGCCCCAGCGGAACGCCACCCCCGCGTATGCCTGGGCGTTCCTGCCGCGACCGGCCCAGATGGCGCCGTCGTTGCGGTCGTTGGGGTAGGCCGAGTTCTCGATCAGGGTGGCCTGGGGTTTGACGATCTCGACCGTGAGCCCATCCTCCGGTAGATTCGGGCGGAGCTTGCGGCCCCAGGGGAGCTGGTCGGCCGGGGCGCAGAGCTCGACCCGGGCCTCGTCGGCGTAGCGGCGGAAGAGGCGGGAGCGGACCGGGGCGGCGCCGGCGAGCTCGGCGGCGCGGGCGTACTCGGTCAGCGGGCCGGAGAGGTCGCCGGCGCCGAGGTCGAGGACCAGGGGGCAGGCCGCATTCCGCGCCGTGTCGCGGGGCGTGGTCGCCGGCGCCGGAGCCGTGATGGTCGCGGCGGGCGCGTGCGCGTCCTGCCGGGCCAGCCCTGGGCGTGGTCCGGCGAGGACCGCGGCGAGGGCGAGGACGGCGGTGCAGCGAGCGAGGTCGAAATCGGTCATGCGGGACTACGTCGTCGTACTAGACAGGTTGTGGAGATGAGTCCAAAGCGAAGGGTAGGGGATCGGCGCGGGCTAGGCAAGGGCGGGGCCGCGGAGAACGGCTCCCGTCGGTGGACGACGCCGTCGGTGGCGGGCGTCGCCGCGCCCGCGGCCTCCCCATCCCACGTACCCAGCCGGCGCGGGGGGCGGCCGTGAGCGTCGAGGCGCGGCCGGGCGGGCGGCTGCTCGTCCGGAACACGGTCCTGAACATCGCCGGCCAGGTCCTCCCGCTGCTGGTGGCCGTCTTCACGGTCCCGCTCGTGATCCGCGGGTTGGGCGAGGCGCGCTTCGGGCTCCTCTCGTTGTGCTGGGTGGTCCTCGGCTACTTCGGGATCTTCGACCTCGGGATGGGGCGCGCGGCCACGAAGTACGTGGCGGAGGCGCTCGGCGCGGGCGAGCGGGAGGCGATACCGGGGCTGGTCTGGAGCGCCGTCGTCGTCCAGACGGTCTTCGGTGTGTTGGGTGGCGTGCTGCTGGCGGTATTTACGCCGCTGCTCATGGAGCGGTTCTTCACGATCTCGCCCGATCTGATCGGCGAGGCCAGGGCGAGCTTCTACCTCCTCGCGGCGGCTGTCCCGCTCGTGTTGGTGGCGAGCTCGTTCCGGGGGGCGCTCGAGGCGGCCCAGCGGTTCGACCTGATCAACGCCGTCCGGGTCCCGTCGAGCATCGCGAACTACGTCCTCTCGCTGGTCGGGATCGTGCTGGGGTACCGGCTCCCCGCGATCGTGCTCCTCCTCCTAGTTGGCCGCGCCGTCTCCGCGCTGGCGTTCGCCGTGCTCTCGTTCCGGGTCTTCCCCGGGCTAGGCCGCGCTCCGCGCACGGATCGCGGCGCGCTCGGTCGGCTGCTGAGCTTCGGCGGGTGGGTCACGGTCTCGTCGGTCACGATCCCGATCCTGACTTATGTGGAGCAGTTCCTGATCGCCGGGCTGCTGTCGGTGGGGGCGCTGACGTACTACTCGGCGCCGTACGAGATGGTCTCGCGGCTGGCGATCTTCCCGGCCGCGATCGCGGCGACGCTCTTCCCGGCGTACAGCTACTATCAGGCGCACCAGCGGGAGCGGGTAGCGGAGCTCTCGTGGCGGCCGCTCAAGTACCTGGTCGTGACGGCGGCGCCGCTCCTGGTCGTGCTGGTGCTTTTCGCGCCGGAGATCCTCGACCTCTGGCTGCGCGGCGACTTCGCCGCACAAAGCACCCGCGCGCTCCAGGTACTCACCCTTTCCTTCACGCTGAACGCGCTGAGCTACATCCCCTACTCGGCGGTGCAGGGGCTGGGTCGCCCGGACCTCAAGGCGAAGCTTGACCTGGTCTCGGTCCCGCTCTTCGTCCTCCTCTCCTGGCTCCTGATCCCGCGCTACGGGGTGACCGGCGCGGCGCTCGCCAAGCTCGGGGTCACGGTGGTCGACGCCACGGGGCTCTTCTGGATGGCTGTCCGCCTCGGCGCCTTCTCCCCGCTCCGCCTCTCGTGGCAGGGGGTGCGTGGCGCGATCTTCGCGGCGACGTCGTACGGCACGGTCTCGCTCGCCCTCCCCGCCGTCGCGGGGTGGGGGATGACCGCGAAGCTGGGGCTCGCGCTGGTCGGGGGGATAGGGTACACTCTGATAGTTTGGCGATACGTTCTGGACTCCAAGGAGCGGGAGTTGATTTGGGGATTCGCGGGTCAGGGGTCGGGGGTCAGGGGTCAGGGAGATGCGGTGCAGCATTCTGGGACCGATGTCCATAATTCGGGATTGCTGACTGCCGCCGCCGGTGAGCATGGCACGCCCGACACCCCCCAGGTCCCGAATCCCGACCCCCGAATCCCAACCCGGTGACCTAGAGCATGAGAATTACCTTCCTCCTTCCCGTCTTTGCCCCGCGGCCTAGTGGTGGGTTTCGCGTGGTGTACGAGTATGCGAACCGGCTGGTGGCGCGGGGGCACGAGGTGGCGGTGGTCCACCCGCGTCGTCTACCGTATGAGCACCCCTGGCCGTGGCGTGGGGTGATCCCGTGGTTGAGGGCGCAGGCGGGCCGGGTCCGGCGCGCGCTCTTCACCCCGAAGCTGACCTGGTTCCCGATCGACCCGCGGGTCGATATGCTCTTCCCGCGCGACACCGCCGAGCACAACATCCCCGACGCGGATGTGATCTTCGCGACCTGGTGGGTCACGGCGGAGGTGGTGCTGGGGTACGGGCCGAGCAAAGGGCGGAAGTGCTACATGATCCAGCACTACGAGGTCTGGGGCGGCCCGAAGGAGCGGGTCGACGCGACCTGGCGGGCGCCGCTGGAGAAGACGGTCACGTCTCGCTGGCTCTACGAGAAGGGGCTCGAGCTGGGGGTGCCGCCGGAGTCGATGACCAGGATACCGTACGGCCTCGACTGCAAGCTCTACCGGTTGATCACCCCGCTCGAGGAACGTCCCCCCCGCGTCGTCATGATGAGCTCGACCTCGCCTTTCAAGGGGCTCGGGGACGGGATAGAGGCGCTCGAGTTGGCGCGGAAACGGGTGCCGGAGCTGCAGGCGGTCTTCTTCGGGATCGACGCGCGCCCGCAGGAGATCCCGGAGTGGATCGAGTACGTGCAGGACCCGCCGGTCGAGGTGCTGGTCAGAGAGATCTACAACTCGGCCCGGATCTCGCTCTGCGCGAGCCATTCCGAGGGGTGGCACCTCCCCTCGGCGGAGGCGCTGGCGTGCGGTTGCGCGATCGTATCGACCGACAACGGCGGGGTGAGGGAGTACACGACGCCGGGTGAGACGTCGCTCCTCTCCCCGCCCGGCGACCCGGCGGCCCTAGCCGAGAACCTGGTCCGGCTCCTGGAAGATGACGGGCTCCGGATCCGGATGGCCCGCACCGGTCACGAGCGGATACAGGAGTTCGACTGGGAGCGGAGCACCGATCTGCTGGAGGAGTTCCTGCTGAAACGGACGCCGCTCCCGGCATGAGAGAGTAGCGGCCGGCATTTGCCGAAACCGGTGCTTGCGGGGCGGCGGCGTTACCGCGCGGGTGCTACCGCCCCGGTCGCCAGGCCAGGTCCAGCCGCAGATGCCAGTTCCGTTCGGCGGTGAAGTAGCGCTCGGTGGCGTAGAGCCCGACGTAGTCGCGATTGCGGCGGTAGCTGTGCGTGACGGCCCAACCGAGGTCGAAGCGGCGGAGGAAGAGCCGCTGGTGGACGCCGATGCTCCACTCGATGTCCGACCCGGCGCCGCCGTAGCGCCGCAGCCACGCCTCGGCGTTCGCGTCCGGGTGCGCGCGTACCCGCTCGATGAAGATCCCGCGTACATCGGTTGGGGAGAAGCGGTCGACCCCCAGGTACTGGGAGTTGCTCCCGGGGCCGATCGCGGCGCCGAGGAGGCGGCCGCGGTGGGTGTAGCCCTGGGGGAGTTGGCCGTGGGTGTAGACGGTGAAGTTACGACGCCGTACGGTCGGGAGCCGGTCGCCCAGATCCGCCAGCTCTCCCGCGATCCGCCACCAGCGCTCGCCGCGGGTGAGGACCTGCTGGAACCCCAGGATGAAGGCGCCCGAGACCTCGGGTTCGGACATGAGGTCGACGAAGTCGGCCCAGTGGTCGTCGCGCGCGAACTCGAAATACGCCTCGAACCCGGTGCGGGGGGGCGCCCAGCGAGCGAAGACCGAGAGGAGCTGGTTGTCCGCTCCCTCTGCCTTGGTAGGGTTGTCGCGCACGTCGCGGTACGGGTCGAGGAGCCAGCTGCTGGTGGGCGGGAGTCCGGTCCGCGGGAGGCGCGATAGAAAGGACCGTGACGCTCCTAGGTAGAGCCCGGGGATCCACCGGGGTCCGAAGCCCACGGCCAGACTCGCGATGAGCCGGCGGTCGTTCTCGGGGTTGTCGTCGAAGTAATCCGATTCTTCGAGCCGGCCCCAGACCGCGTCGAACTCGAACTTCCCGAACCAGAGGTTCACCGGTCGCGAGCTCCCCAGGAAGACGTGCGGGAAGCCCGGGGCGGTACTGCTCATGATCAACGCGTTGCGCCGCCCGGGACCCCACCAGAGATTCTCGGTCGAGACGCCGAGGGCGATGGGGAAGATGTCGAGCCGGAGGTAGCTCTGGCCGAGATCGATCCCGGTCTGGGGCTCATCCCCCGGCCGGCGCGGCCAGTCGATGTTCCCCGTATTGCCACGGTAGACGTAGGGCGAGAGGCCGGGGCGGGGGGGAGTGCCGGTAACGATGCTGAATGTACGGTTCTGCTGGTAGAGCAGCACCGGCGCGAAGGCGCCCGAGAGCGGCCCCCACCGGAACGAGACCCCACCCTTCAACTCGGTCGACACCCCGCGGCCCGCCCAGAGGGCACCGTTGTTGCGGTCGCGCGGGTACGCGGAGTTGTAGTGCGTGGACAAGGTGAACGGGATCAGGTCGAAACGCAACCCGCCGGGGAGCGAGAGACCGGGCCCCGGCTGGGACCATGGGGCCGTCACCTCGTCCTCGCGGCAGACCACGGCGAACCGCGTATCGGCGCCCCGGCGCAGCAGCAGCGAACTCCGCGGCGCCATGCCCGCGAGCTGGGCGACGCGAACGAAATCCGCGTGCGCGTCCGACGGCATGAGCTGAGCGACGCGGCGCGGGGCCGGACACGACTCCGTCGCCGCGGACGCGCGCGGCGCGCCCTGGCCATGAGCGGCAGGTACCGCGAATGGATGGGCAAGGAAGAGGAAGAGTAGGTAATACGCTCGCTTCATCACGGGTCCGTGCAGTCGATACGCGGATATGGCCGTAAGACAGGGTAAGTCCCCACGACCTGCTCCGCAAGGTGACGAGCCACCAGTAGATGTGGCGCTCCCCGGCGCCCTTGCCGGCCGGCGCGGCCGGCGATACCCTTCGGCGGGGCGCAGATGGTCGGTTGGGGCGTGCGCCACGAGTCTGGTCGTGCAGACCGGCGCGCCCGCGCGGCGCCCGGGTCGTGAGAAGAGAGGTTCAGACGCTTTGACGTTGGGTTCGATCGCGAAGCAGGTGTTGATGAGGCGGGGCGGGGAGGTGCGGAACGAATTGACGACGGCCTTCGCGTGGCTCTGTCTCGTGACCGCGGCGGTCGCGATGCCGGCCGCCGCCGAGGCGACGCCGCGAACGATGGTGCAGGACACCGTACGGGCTGCGTACTCATCACTGGCGAGACCTGGTGCGGCGCAGCCGACTTCGAAGCGCGACGCACGCACGGTCGGCATCGACACTTCCCGCACAGCCGTCTCCTTCGCCTCGCCTTTCCTCCCGCCGGGGCACTGGGCGTACGGCGCGGCGCGGCGGCTGGAGGCGCTCGGGTTGGCGCCGGCGGGGTTCGGCGGCGGGACGAGGCCGCGGACGGAGCGCGAGCTGGCGCAGCTCTTCGACCAGGCGGAGCTCCAAGCAGAGCTGCAGTCCCCGGAGTTGGCGCCGCTCGTGCGCGGGTATCGACTCCGCTTCCTGGACGAGTTCCCGCGTACTTCATGGGCCGTCACCCGGGGTGAGGCGGTCGCGGGGTGGGAATTGCTCGGTGGGCGTGCCCGCGCCGGGTACGAGCGGCACCGCGGCCGGGTAGAGACCGGGATCGGCTACGATCCCGAGACCGATTGGACCGGCACGCGGCCCCGGCCGGACCGGCGCGAGTCGATGAGCAGTATCACGGCCAACGCGGTCTTCGCGCCGTACCTCGCCCTCTCGGTCACCCCCGCCAACCGCGGCGGGCGTTGGGAGCTCGACGCCGGGCACGTCGTGGCGAACCGCGGCCCGCTCGGGCTCTGGCTCGGACGGCGATCGGTCGGGTTCCACCCCGGGATCGGGGGCGGGATCGTCCTGACCGAATCCCGCGCCTTCGACGGCGGCGGCATCTTCCTCGACTCGCCGGTCCACCTCCCCTGGATCTTGCGCCATCTCGGCCCGTTCCGGCTGGACTTCCTCCTCACCCGGATCGAGAACGGCGACCGAGTCCGGCGCCCCTGGTTCGGAGTGCTCCATGCCACGGTCCAGCCCCACCCGCGCCTCGAACTGGGGATGGCGCGGGGCGACATCTTTGCCGGGGACGGGAACACCCCTATCACCCTGCGCAGCATGGCCAAGATGATCTTCGGGTTCCACGCGGGGGAGCAGGGCGAGTTCAACAACGAGGTCTTCTCGGTATACGTACGGGCGCGGTCGGCGCTTAGTGGGGTACCCGTCGTCGTCTACCTGGATTGGGGGATGGACGACAGCGCCGGCGCCTGGTTCAACGTCCCCGCGCGCGTGATCGGGGTGGAGGTGCCCGCGCTCCCGGGGATCCCGGCGCTCGCGGTCGGCGCCGAACGAACCTCCTTCGCCCCGGCCTGCTGCGACAACACGATCTGGTACCGCAACTGGTCGCTGCGCGGGGGATGGACGGCGTCCGGCCAGCCGCTCGGCCACCCGCTCGCCGGGCAAGGCGAGGAGTGGCTGGTGTATACACGGGCGGATCTGTTCCAGGCGAACCTCAACCTCGACCTCCGCCTTTTCACCCGCGAGCGCGGTTCGGAGAACCTCCTGGCGCCGGAACGGACCGGGCGGAGCCGCGGGGGGCGGGTGGCGCTCGAGGGGCGGCTCGGCGGGGCGCTCAGCTTCTTCTTCCACGGCGCGCTCGAGAAGGGCGCCGCGGGGTGGCGCGAAGACTCGCTCGGCGTGGGGCTCCAGGTAGTATTCTAGACGACGCCGTTGCCCCGACCCCCGCACCGGCGGTAACTTTCACCTTTATGCCCGGTCCGCGGCGCCGGTCGATCTGCTGCGGCACGGTGTGATCAGCGGGAGAATTCCCGTGGAGATGATCGAGCACAGAGACTATGACGGGATTCAAGGATGAGACGTTGGCGACTGCGGGGGTGAGCTCCACCGCGGCGGCGGATGAACCCCGGACCGACGGGCACCTGGGCGGCGCCCAGCGCGTCGGGGTGATCGGGACGGGGTACGTCGGCTTGGTCGTGGGCGCCTGTCTGGCCGAGGTCGGCAACTCCGTGGTCTGCGCGGATATCAACGCCGAGAAGATCGCGCGGCTCCAGCGGGGCGAGATCCCGATCTACGAGCCCGGTCTCGAGCCGCTCGTGCACCGCAACCTCGCCGAGGGGCGTCTCGAGTTCACGACCGATGTCGGCGCCGCGGTCCGCGCCTCCGACGTCATCTTCATCGCGGTCGGCACCCCGCCCGACGAGGATGGCAGCGCCGACCTCCAGCACGTCCTCGCCGTCGCCCGCGCGATCGGCCAGAACATGAACGGCGAGAAGGTCGTCATCACCAAGAGTACCGTCCCGGTCGGGACGGCGGCCAAGGTGCGCGCGGTCATCGAGGAGCACACCGACTACCCGGTCCACGTCTGCTCCAACCCGGAGTTCCTCAAGGAGGGCGCCGCGGTCGACGACTTCATGAAGCCCGACCGGGTGGTGGTCGGCGTCGATTCGGAGCACGCGCGCCGCGTCCTCGCGGATCTCTACGCGCCGTTCGTGCGGAGCGGGAACCCGATCCTCTTCATGGACATCGCGTCGGCAGAGATCACGAAGTACGCCGCCAACGCTATGCTCGCCACGCGGATCTCGTTCATGAACATGATCGCCGCGCTCTGCGCGGATGTCGGCGCCGATGTACAGCTCGTCCGCAAGGGGATCGGGACCGACGCGCGGATCGGGCCGGCGTTCCTCTACGCCGGGGTCGGGTACGGCGGGAGCTGCTTCCCGAAAGACGTCAAGGCGCTGATCCGCACGCTCCGCGACCACGGCGTCGATGCGGGGATCCTCGACGCCGTCGAGGCGGTCAACGCCCGGCAGAAGCGGCTTCTCCTCGACGCCGTGACCGAGCGCTACGGCGAGGATCTGACCGGCCGGACCTTCGCGGTCTGGGGGCTCAGCTTCAAGCCCGAGACCGACGACATGCGGGAGGCGCCCTCGCTCGTCATCATCGAAGGGCTCCTCGCCCGCGGCGCGACGGTTCGGGTCCACGACCCGGAGGCGATGGAGGTCGCGCGCCGCTATCACCTGGGGGACCGCGTCACCTACTGCGACCAGAACTACCAGGCGCTAGCGGGCGCCGATGCGCTCCTGATCATCACCGAGTGGAACATGTACCGCCGGCCCGACCTGCAGCGGATCCGGTCGCTGCTCCGCGAGCCCGTCATCTTCGACGGCCGCAACCTCTTCGAGCCGGAGCGGATGCAGGAGGCCGGGTTCGAGTACTACAGCATCGGCCGCCGCGCCGTGCGCCCGCAGGCCGCGAAGGCGAGTACCACCGGACGAGCCGGGTAGGCGACATCGCCTAGCTGGACGACGTCGCCTGTCGCCCCCCTCTCAGCGGGCCTAGCTGCGCACCCTCGCCGCGAGATCGTGGCAGGGTGCGCAAAGATTTCCAGGATGGGGCATACATTTCGTGATTCTCCTTGACAGTCGGCGTCGAACGAGATACTTTCGCTTCCCGCATAACAGGCCCTCTGGCCACGCACTGTAGCGTGAGTCTCTGGACCCAGTAGCACGTATGTACGTTGGCTGGCAGGGGGATCGGCTCGCTCCGCGGACCCTGCCGGTTTGAGGAGTCCGCACCAGCGCAGGCGGTCCGAACGACGCCTTCGATCGGCTGCGTTTGGATGCACCTGGCATATAGAGTGAGAATGCCTCACCAAAGTGACGCTCTGTCGTTGGATCCTGCCTCAGCGCCCGGCCTGACTGTATCTCGTCCGGCGTTCTGGATACCTTTTCGCAATGCCTTGGTCGTGGCCGGCTACGGCCTCGCCTCTGTCTGTGTCTATCCCTTGGCTTACCTGGTGGTCGAGGGGAGGCTGCCCGTGCCGGGCCAGGAGTTGGCCGGGATCCTCGGCCTCCTCGTCGTGATCCGGCTCTGCTGTAGCCAGATATTCGTGCTGAGCACGAGCCAATGGCGGTTCGTGGGGGTGGCTGATGTGCTCAGGCTGGCGGGCGCGGTGGCGCTGGGTACGGCCGTCGCCTACCTCTGCTCTTGGATCGCGCCGATGCTCTTCCCGATCCCGGCCAGGGTCCTGTTCCTGGAAGGGATCTTGTATGGCGGGTTGGTCGCGGCCGCCTGGATCGGCTATCGCGCGCTCTTCGAGCGGGTCCGGTTCTACCGCGCCCGGGTCGCGCCGAGCCGCCGGGTAGTGGTGATCGGCGCGGGCGAGGCGGGGAACCTGCTGGTCCGTGAGATGCTCCGCTTCCCGACGGGGTACCGCCCCGTTGCCTTTCTGGACGACGACATTTCCAAGCACGGCGCGCGGATCCACGGTGTCCGGGTCTACGGCCGGGTCGCCGACCTCCCGCGGGTGGCGGTCGAGGTGAAAGCGGAAGAGGCGATCATCGCGATACCCTCGGCGTCCCCCGAGCAGCTGCGCGAGCTGGTCGCGACCTGCGAGCGCTCCGGGCTCAAGCTCAAGGTCCTTCCCGGCATCGTCGAGGTGCTGGCGGGGGATGTCCGGGTCAACCAGCTGCGCGACGTGCGGATCGAGGATCTGCTGGGTCGGGACCCGATCCTCCTCGAACTCCCGGAGCTCGCCGCGGACCTACGCGGGCGTTCGGTCCTGATCACCGGCGCGGCCGGCTCGATCGGCTCCGAGCTCGCGCGTCAGGTAGCGCTGCACCAACCCGGTACGCTCGTCCTCTTCGACCAGGCCGAGACCGCTCTCTTCTTCGTCGAGCTGGAGCTCAGGGATGCGCACCCCGACCTGCACATCGTGCCGGTGATCGGGGATATCGTGGATCACGCCGCGGTCGAGCGGGTCTTCGAGGAGTACCGGCCCGAGCGGGTCTTCCACGCGGCGGCGTACAAGCACGTCCCGCTGATGGAGGTCAACGCGCGCGAGGCGGTCCTCAACAACGTGATCGGGACCTGGCGGGTGGCGGATGCCGCCGGTCGCCACGGCGCCGAGAAGTTCGTCCTGGTCAGCACCGACAAGGCGGTGCGCCCGGCCAACGTCATGGGCGCCACGAAGTGCCTCGCCGAGCGGATCGTCCTCGAGCTGCAGCATCGGTATCGCGAGACCACCTACGGTGCGGTCCGCTTCGGGAACGTGCTCGGCAGCAACGGTAGCGTGATCCCGGTCTTCCGGAAGCAGCTCGAAGAAGGGAAGCCGCTCACGGTGACACACCCGGAGACGACGCGCTACTTCATGACGATCCCGGAGGCGGTCCAGCTCATCCTCCAGGCCTCGCTCCTCCCGGAGCTGCGCGGTCAGATCGCGATGCTCGACATGGGCGAGCCGGTCAAGATCCGCGATCTGGCGGTCAACCTCCTCCGCCTGGCCGGGGTGCGCGGCGATCTCGAACGGCACATCACCTACACCGGGTTGCGGCCGGGTGAGAAGCTGCACGAAGAGCTGATCGCGCCGGACGAGTGCGCGCGCCCGACCAAGGTCGCCAAGGTCCGGATGCTCGAGACCCCGGCCCGCAGCGAGAGCATTATATTCGAGGTCGCTGAGTGGGAGCGGGAGCTCGCGGAGGGGCAAGACGAGCTGGTGCTGGAGGCGCTGCTGGAGGAATTCCCGACGCTGAGAATCGGCGGGGAGAAGGTCTCCAGCCGGGAGCGTGTGCAACATGCCGCGCCCGCGGTAGCGATCAGTCGAGCCGTCTGATTATATCGAAAACAGTGAAGTTTCATGATAGATACAGTACAGGACGAGCTACGTCGGCAACCGCGTAGCTGGCTAGTAACTGGCGCGGCGGGGTTCATCGGCAGTAACCTAGTCGAAAGGCTCCTTTCTCTCGGACAACTGGTCGTCGGGCTGGACAACTTCTCCACCGGCCACCGCCACAACCTCGACGATGTGCGTGCGTGCGTGGGCGAGGAGGCGTGGGCGCGGTTCGAGTTCATCGATGGCGACATCCGTGACCTGGATGCCTGCCGGCGCGCGTGCGATGGTGTAGATTATGTGCTACATCAGGCGGCGCTCGGGAGCGTGCCCCGTTCGCTGGCCGATCCCATCGCAACCAACGCGAGCAATGTCACAGGATTCCTGAACATGCTCGTGGCGGCGCGGGATGCAAAGGTGAAGCGGTTCGTCTACGCGGCGAGCAGTTCTACCTACGGTGACCACCCAGGACTCCCCAAGGTCGAAGACAAGATCGGCCGTCCTCTCTCCCCCTACGCGGTCACCAAGTACGTCAACGAACTCTACGCGGATATATTCCAGCGCAGCTACGGGATCGAGTGCGTTGGGCTCCGCTACTTTAACGTCTTCGGCCGTCGTCAGGACCCTAACGGCGCCTACGCCGCGGTGATCCCGAAGTGGGTAGGGCAGCTGCTCGCCGGCGAACGCTGCCGCATCAACGGCGACGGGGAGACGAGCCGTGACTTCTGCTACATCGAGAACGTCGTCCAGGCGAACCTCTTGGCGGCGGTGGTGGTGGGGGAGGGGGTCACGGGCGAGGTCTACAACGTGGCGGTAGGGGATAGGACCACGTTGAACCAGCTCTACGCGGCGATCCGGGATGGGATAGCCAGGTATCGCCCGGAGGTGGCCGGCCTGGAGCCGGTGTACGGAGATTTCCGGCCGGGGGATGTGCGCCACTCGCAGGCGGACGTGTCGAAGGCGCGGCAACGGCTGGGGTACGTGCCTACGCACGACGTGCGGCGTGGGTTGGAGGAGGCGGTGGGGTGGTATATCGAGAACGCCGGTGTCGTCTCCAGAACGAAGGAGGAGCGGTAGATAATGAGACTCCTGCGGCAGCTCAACAGCCTCTTCAACCGCCGTGAGAGGTGGCAGCTCCTGGTCCTCTCCGTCGCGCTGGTGATCAGGGCGGGAGTCGAGCTGGTCGGCGTCGCCTCAATCATGCCGTTCATGAGCGTGGTGGCGGAGCCGGAGTTGATCCAGACCAACCCATATCTCCGAGAGGCGTATGAGAGGCTCGGATTCACCTCCGAAATTGCCTTTATCACGACTCTAGGCGTGGCTGTGGTCGCATTCCTTATCCTCGCTAACGCCTTCAGCGCACTCGCTGTCTACGGGATGACTCGGTTCTCTTGGGGGATGCACCACAAGCTGGCGATGCGCCTTCTGAAGGGATATCTGAGAATGCCCTACAGCTTCTTCGTGGAGAGGAACAGTGCATCGTTCAACAAGACCCTCCTCAATGAATGCCAGGAGGTCATCCGCGGCGTCTTGGAACCACTCCTGAACGCAGGTGCCAAAGTATTGGTGACTGCCGCGATAGTTGGCTTGTTGGTCGTCACCGACCCGATGTTGGCTATTATTGTTGTCCTGGTGGTCGGTGGCTCATACGGGCTGCTCTACATAGCGGTGAAGAAACGGCAGCGGCATCTTGGAAAGGTTCGCGTCGCTGCCAATCATGAGCGCTTCAAGGTCACAGGAGAGGCCTTCGGCGGGATCAAGGATGTGAAGGTGCTGCAGCGGGAAAATGCGTTCGTGGAGCGATTCAGGCCCGCTTCGCTGCAGTTCTCGCGGGCGATGGCTTCCAACTCGCTCATCGCGAAGATCCCACGCTATTTCTTCGAGGCCGTGGCATTCGGCGGCATAGTGCTGATAGTGATATACTACCTCAACGCGGGGAAGGGGATCTCGCAGATATTGCCCATCCTGAGCCTGTACGCCTTCGCTGGGTACCGGCTGATGCCAGAGTTGCAGCAGCTATTCCAGGCGGCCGCGCAGATCCGTTTCAACCGCGCGGCCCTGGACGACCTGACCCGGGACCTGGCGACTGTCGAAGCCCAGCCGGTGGTCCAGGTCTCCAGCGGAGTGCTGCCCTTCAAGCGGGCGATCGAGTTTGACGACGTCACCTTCGCTTACTCGGGTAGCGCCCGCCGCGCGCTTAGCGGGGTTTCCCTCCGCATCGAGCGCAATAAGACGATCGGGCTCGTGGGGGCGAGCGGATCGGGAAAGACTACCCTGGTCGATCTCCTCCTGGGGCTATACGAGCCAGATCACGGCCGCATCCTGGTGGACGGGGTACCGCTGGATGGAACTACCATTGGCGCATGGCTGCGGCAAGTGGGGTACGTGCCCCAGCACATTTTCCTGACCGACGACACTATCGCCGCCAATATCGCTTTCGGCGTCCGTCCCGAAGAGGTTGACCTGGAGCGCGTGGAGCGCGCGGCCAGTATAGCGCACCTCCACGACTTCGTCGTGTCGCTCCCACAGGGATACCATACCGTCGTGGGGGAGCGGGGAGTGCGTCTCAGCGGCGGACAGAGGCAGCGGATTGGAATTGCTCGGGCGCTCTACCACGACCCAGAGGTCCTGGTCATGGACGAGGCAACGAGCGCGCTCGACGGCGCCACGGAGAAAGCCGTCATGGAAGCGATTCACGCGCTCAGTGGGTCCAAGACGATCATATTGATAGCGCACCGGCTTACGACTGTACAACAGTCTGACATGATATGGATACTTCGTGGCGGAAAGGTCGAGCAATCTGGAACATACGATGGTCTTATCCAGGAGAATAGTTTGTTTCGGGCGTTTGCGGGAATATCCGAATGAAACAGACAGTCAGCGTTTCGGCTGGTGATCCAATTAGGGTGCGTAATGAAAAGCGAAACGCTCAAAGGGTAATTGTTGCCGCTACGTTGTATTATCCAAATATTGGTGGTGTAGAAAACTCGCTTTATTATTTAGGCCAGTCATATCGAAAACTTGGCTTGAGGCCATGGTTGTTCGCCAGTAATGGCGGCACGTCGGAAGTGGCCAAGGAATGCATCCAGCTATCAAGGCGGGATCGGATACCTCTTCTACGTTACAGGTTTTCGAGCTCCGCACTTATCAGAGCGATTCGGGCGTATATTGCATTCCGCTTGTTGATATCGCGCCGCGAAGTTGCCGTTGTCATTTCCCGGGATCAACATAGCGCGGTGGCGGCCACTCTGTTGAGGTTGCCGTGCGTTTACCTGGTGCCAGGAATAACTTCCCTACAGCATCGGCCGACAGGCTACAATCCTCTACGGTGGCTCAATCATCTGGTTGCCGTGGCATTGCAACGTGTTGCCCTACGCCGTGTTGACTCCGTTGCGGTGTTCAGCGAGGGAATGGTGAGGGCAGTCGAGAGAGAGGCAGGAAGACGGGACGTTCACCACGTCCTTCCTGGCGTGGACGCATCGAGATTCCACGTGGTTGACGAATATACCGTGAGAGATCGGAGGCGCCAGCTAGGCATCAACGAGGAGAGTAAGCTTGCTATATGCGTCGGAAGGTTCTCTCGTCAGAAGCGTTTTGATCTAGCAATCGAGGCAATGGCGAGAGTCCCTAGTAACTGGCATCTTATTCTAGTTGGTGACGGTCCGCTTCGTGAGGAGTTAGAAACGCTAATTCAACGGCTGGGACTTGAAAATCGTGTCACAATCACCGGAAAAATATCGAATCCGGAATATTATTTACAAATGAGTGACGTGTTTGTTCTGTCGTCCGATTATGAACCATTTGGTCAGGTGTTGATAGAAGCGTTAGCGTGTGGACTGATGGTTGCTGCGTTTGATCCATCTTTGCCTGGCGTGGATACGGCAACCTCAGAGATAGTTCCGGTTCATTGGCTGGCCGCGGCGGATTCATTGAGTGGTGAGGCACTGGCTAAGGCAATGGAGATAGCCGGCTCTATTGTTAGAGATCGGGCTGCAGTATCTAAATGGACACTTAATACGTTCTCATGGAGCGCTCTTGCTGAAGAACTCCTGCGGATCAGCGGACCGGCATGAGCGGCCCAGTCAATGATCGCCTCAGATGAAAGAGATCCTGAAATAAAATGGCAAGCATAGATCGGACGGCGAATATTGCTCTGGTTAAGCGTAGGGTACGGCAGACGCTGGGGCGCAGCTCTCGTGTAGTTACGTCGCTGAGCAAGATCCGTGATACGATTGCTGTGGCGACAAATAATGGAGACGATGCGCCGATTATCGTCGAGTGGGCGCACTGCGGCTTGGTCGCACGCAATTGGGGCGACAAGCTCAATCCGGTAATTGTGCGATTAGTATCTGGTCGAAGGGCTGTGCCGAGAGCTGAAGTCTTAAACATTGCTAGCAAGCCAGTTCATTATGTAATCGGAAGCGGCCTGGGTGGCGTGGTTGATCCTCGCTCAGTTATCTGGGGGAGCGGGTTTCTACGATATGATCAGAAACCATTGGTGCGTCCGCAACACATTGCGGCGGTGCGGGGACCGTTGAGTCGCCAAAAATATATTGATGCGGGTATAGAGTGCCCAGCGGTGTATGGCGATCCTGCACTCCTGATGCCTTTGTTTTATCGGTCCAGTACAACTAAGAAATATACGCTAGGCGTGATCCCGCATTATCGCGAGCAGCACTTGGATGTATACCGGCGGCTCGCTGATAAAAATGGTGTCAGAATTATTGACATTTTAGGTGAAATAGAAGAAGTAATAGATGAAATTGCCGCCTGTGAGGTGATCGCGTCTAGCTCTCTACATGGGCTGATTGCTTCGGATGCTTATGGCGTGCCGTCGGTGTGGGTAAGGGCGTCTGATCTACCCAGGGGAGACCTGTTCAAATTCAGAGATTATCTCATGTCGGTAGGACGATCTCAGCTTGAGCCGGTGATGCTCGATCGGGATTTTGAAGTGCAAGAGCTTGTCGATCGCTGTGAACGGGCGTCAATCGAAATAGATACGGAACGCCTCCTGGAAGTGTGCCCTTTCCGTAACGGTGCTTCAGCGGCTTGACGTTGATCTGCCGTCCATGGCTTGAAGGAGCTACAACGGGACGCAGCCCAGAGGCGCGGTATATCAGTAGCGATATAGTCGCATCCACGATTGAGTTATGAGCATAGCGAGATACAAGCGCAAGATACGGAACGGTATCGGATACATACGATCTCGGATCAGTCGCCAGAGTCTGATCGACGCGGTAAGTCTGCACACGGATGTGGATGGCGAGTATATTCTAGGACATTGGCACGATTCAAATAATTTTGGCGACGCCTCATCTCCGGTGTGCATAGAACTCCTATCGGGTAAGAAGGTGATCAATGCTAACATGGTGATCAACTTCACTGATAGACCTATATATAGCGTCGTTGGGAGCGTTTTGCAGTGGGCGCGGTTCAAACGGACACACATTTGGGGATCTGGATTTCTTCAGGGAGGCCAAGGGTTCCGTACAGCGCCAGAGAGGATACACGCTGTACGCGGTCCATTGTCTAGAGAGGTGTGTCTACGGCAAGGAGTTGCATGTCCGCCAATATATGGCGACCCGGCGGTATTTGTATTTAAGGCGATAACGGGTATAAAGAGGACAGAAGAGTTCAAGCTTGGTGTAATTCCACATTACGTGGATGCGCCTGATCCACGTATTGATCGTCTGCGCCGTATTGATTCCGTGCTCGTCATAGATGTAATGCGTCCTATTGCAGAGGTGGTTTCGGCAGTATCACGTTGTCGGGCCGTGGTTTCATCGTCGCTGCACGGGTTGATCTTGGCTGATTGCCTTTCTATTCCCTCTCGATGGATAAAGCTATCTACGCCTGCGACGCGAGACGGATTCAAATTTCTGGACTACTTCAAGTCAATAGGTCGCAATGAGGACCGGCCGCTCGAACTCACCGACAGTACGGACGTGCGCCGTCTACTTAGCGAGGTTCGTGGCCATAGGATGAATTTGGATTTGGATCTGCTATTGGAGGCATGTCCGTTTCGTCACGACAGCATTACTGGAGTGGACTCAGTACCGGTGCTTGCTGTGCAACATATATAACAATAAGTGATGGCGGTTATGCGGTGCCAAGTTAGATATTGGCCCCGGTGGCAGAAGCGTCGATGCTGTCACAGTAAGAGTGTGCTGAGAAGCCGTGAGGTCTCCCGGGTGTAACGCGTTGGTATGAACCGACGTCAATATCCGGCCGACATGATCGATGCGCAGTGGGAGCGGCTTCGCCCCCTGCTGGAGCGTGATCCCTCGAAAGGGGGCGCCCACGTACGTACCCGCTGCGCGAAGTGATAAGCGGCCTCCGGTTGTATGTAGTGCGAGGCGGCATCTCTTGGCGAGCGATGCCTCATGATCTGCCGCCCTGGGACAATGTCTACGATCGTTTCCGGCGCTGGAAGCGGGACAGCACGCTGGAGAAGATTCACGACGCACTCCGTGCCGAGGTCCGAATAATGGATGGCAGGGAGCCTTCGCCGAGCGCCGTGATCATCGACTCCCAGTCGGTGGAGACGACGGAAAAAGGGGGATCCGCGGCTTTGACGGCGGCAAGCTGGTAACCGAGCGATAGCGCCACCTGGTTGTGGATACCATGGGTCTCATGCGTGCGCTCAACATCCGCGAGGCCGTTGTTGTCGACTCGGTCGGTGCTAGGCCTACCCTCTCCCAGCTCGGATGGGATCAGTATCCGAGACTCGAGGTGGTCTTTGCCGACTCGGCCTACCAGGGTCCGCTCCAAGACTGGACGGCTGATCAACTGGGCCTCTGGATGGTCATCGTCCCCAAGTTGCCGAAGCAGCATAAGTTTGTCGTGCTGCCAAAGCGCTGGATCGTTGAACGCACCTTTGCCTGGCTCATGAAGTGTCGCCGGCTGGTTAGGGACTATGAGGTGACTACCTCCAGCAGAATCGCGTGGATCCGCCTCACGATGATTGGCCTCATACGCAGACGGCTGAGCCCAGGATGAACAGTTTCTCAATACACTCTGAAAATGTATATAGATAAGACAGTAATTGCAGTAATGTCCCATAACATGGGCATACTGCTAGAGAATTGCTTATTGTCGATCGAGCGCAACACACCGGGGATGCGGGTGGTGATCTTTGATGATTTCAGTACGGATCCGGTAACGATAGGGGTGCTCAAGAAGTATCGGAATCGGTTCGAAGTGATCGGCTCATCGGAAGGCGACGATAGGGAGCAAAAGACCGGGGGACTTCACGCTAATATGAACCGCGCACTCCAATACGCGGTGAAGCACGGTTGGGAGTACCTCTGGTTCGTTCAAGATGACATGCAAATTGTGAGAAAGGTCGACGAGAGTGTCGAACAGGAGTACAGCCGAATTTTTGCCGCTGATGAAGGTATAGCGCAGATCCGATGTGTGTTCATGAAGTCTCCAGTGGTGAGTCCCGATCACACAGTGGAGTCGTGGGTACCTGGTGGTACCGGAGTTCACTATGAGCGCATTCATGGAGCCCGGGGGATATTAGACACAGGAATTGTAAGTATACCTCGGCTCGTAGAGGCAGGCTTTCGCTTTGTACCAGGCGAGAGGAACAACAGCCAGAGAGGGTGTGCAGTGGGAATTCGCTCGGTGATTCCGAAAAACCCGCTGTATATGTGGCTACCGTGGCCGCCGACAGCCATTTCGCGGTTGCCTCCTGTCAAACGGGCGATTAATAGGTTTACTGATAGAATATTTCGCGTTGGTTATCACCCGTTTGAGGATATGTCTCTAGCGGACGTAACTGCAATGACGAGCCGGCCGGCCGATGAACTGCCGTATGCTGAGCGATTTCTTCGATTGGATGGTGAACAGCGAGTGCCGCGTCCGTGGCACTACGAACATTCATACACGTATGTACCCGCGTTACTACGTGAGTTGAAGCAAGGAAGGTGGCCGTGGCGAGACAGCCGGTAAAGGTGCTCCATTTAATAAAGGCACTTGGTCGCGGGGGCGCTGAGGTATTGCTGGCTGAGGCTTTGGGCGTCGCAGATCGGCAGCGATTTGAGTACAGGTACGGATACCTGCAGACGCGCCCGGCCGATGTTGCTAATGACCTCAGAGCACAAGGCGCCTGTGTCGAATGCTTCAACTTAGATAATAATGTGAGCATTCTACTTGGTGCGCGACGGATAGCACGGTATATAGAGGAGCATGATATAAAGCTGGTACATGCACACTTGCCCCTCGCCGGTTTCGTTGCTCGCCTTGCAGGAAGGCTTAAACGTGTTCCTGTTGTGTATACAGAGCACTCTCCTATAGAGAGGTACCATCCGATCGTGCGTCGGTTAAACGTACTATCGTGGCGGTGGCAGGACCAAGTATTCGCTATTTCGCGTGATGTCGAAGAATCGATTAGACGTCATTGCGGTGGCAGTGTGCCGGTACGGACGATTTGGAACGGTGTGAATACGGACCGGTTTGCGCCGGATATCATCGAGCGTGCCGATGCTCGCCGGCGCATAGGAATTCCGGAAGATGCCCTCGTAGTCGGAACCGTGGCGGTATTGCGTCCGAGCCCCGCGAAGCGTCTCGACATCTGGCTGGATGCGGCGCGGATCGTACGTGAGCGGGAGCCGCGGGCCGAATTCGTGATCGTGGGGGACGGCTCGCAGCGCGAGCAGTTGGAAGCCAGGGCGAAGGCGTTGGGGTTGGCGGATGCGGTACGATTCGTCGGCAAACAGGAGGATGTTCGGCCGTACCTGGCAGCACTCGACGTATTCTTGATGTCGTCGGCCTACGAGGGGTTCGGGATCGCCCTGGTAGAAGCGATGGCGATGGGAGTACCCGTCGTCGCCACGAACGTGGAGGGGGTACGCAACATCGTGACCTCCGGTGAGTCGGGGCTGCTCTGTGCGTTCGACGAACACGTCGCCGAGAACTTGGCCGATCGGACACTCCGATTGCTCGCCGATCCGGCGCTACGGACCAATCTCGCGGCGGCGGGAAGAGAGGTGGCCGTCGAGCGCTTCAGCATCGGACGTATGCAGGCCGAGTTGGAGGCCATCTACGGCGAGGTCGTGGCCGCGAACGAGCGTTACGCTGCGTGATGAATAGAGAAACGGAGAACATGGCGGGCGCAACCATCTTGATCGGTGGGGACATCTGTCCCAGAGGTGGCAACGTGACCGCCTTCGACCAAGGCGATGTGGAGTCCATCTTCGGGTTCTTGCTGCCGGAATTGGCTGCCGCTGATTTCGTGGTCGCGAACCTGGAGTGTCCACTGGCCGATCGGGACACCCCCATAGTCAAGACCGGGCCGAGATTCCGTGCTCCGCCGGCTACTGCCCGTACACTGAAAGCAGCTGGAATCGACGCGGTCACGCTGGCCAACAATCACATAATGGACCAGGGTGGCACCGGGCTGGAGAGTACCTTGAGGGCCTGCTCGGACGCTGGGTTGAAGTTCTTCGGCGCTGGTCGCGACCTGGCCGCGGCATCCGTTCCGCTCGAGGTGGAGATCGACGGGATCTCCATCGCGTTCGTGGGGCTGGCGGAGCACGAGTTCTCGATCGCCGGACCCGATTCCTGGGGCGCGGCTCCGTTGGACGTCATGGATTTCGTCCGATTCATGCGTGGGCCGGGAGCGCGTTACGATCATGTGATCGTACTGTTACACGGTGGGACGGAGCATTATCCGCTGCCGAGTCCGAGATTCAGGCGCACGTGCCAGTTCCTCGTCGAGCAGGGAGCATCCGCCGTCATCTGTCAGCATTCGCATCACATCGGGCCGGTGGAAGTGGTCGACGGGGCGCCGATAGTATACGGACAAGGTAATTTCGTCTTCGAGAACAGGCGGGCGTCGGAGGAGTGGCACAAAGGGTACCTGGTCAGACTCCATTTGACCAAGGACAAGCGGAGTACTCGGTATGACCTCATTCCGTTTCGGCAGTTGAGAGACGGTGTGGGACTCAGGGACCTGACGAGCGAAGAGCGGGTCCTGTTCGAAGCCGAGTTGGAAAGTTACAGCAAGGTCTTGGCCGATCCCCGGGAATTCGAGAGGCGTTGGGTGGAGTTCTGCGAACGTAGGCGGAGGATGTACTTCAGCCTATTACGCGGGCACAGCCGCCTCGTCCGGGGCGCCAACCGAATTCTGGGATTTGCGGAGAGGCTGTTTCCGCGTCGCGCCGTGATCACGCTGCTAGCTCTGTTCAGGTGCGAAGCCCATCACGAGGCCGTGGTCACGCTATTGGAATCACGTTATCGCAAGTATTTTCATCACACGCCGTGAGTTCGAATGCCTCGTTCGGATGGGGAATCGGCAGGCAATCGGTGGGCGATTTTTGTGGGTATGTATGTTTTGGTGAATGGTGCATAATCATAGATGATCAGAAATGGCTATTGTAGATAAGATATATGCCCGTCTTCCGATCCCGTTCCAACACGTTGCGGCCTCGACACAGGGACTCAAGTTCAGGCTGGTGCGTTCGAATGACCGATTGGTCAGGGAGCGATTGGAATTCCTGAAGCGGAGCGAGTATTGGTCTGCGGAGCAACACGCAGAGTATCAGAGCGCGCAACTCCGGGAGACCATCAGGCACGCGTTCGAGAATGTGCCGCATTACCGTGAGCTACGCGTTCGCCTGGGTATCGGCGTGGAGGATGTGAAAGACCTGGATGATATCAGGAAGCTCCCGATACTCGAGAAAACCGACGTCAGAGGCAACGAAAAGCGATTCGTGGATGATCGTACGAAGTATCGCCGCATCAATTTGGCGTTTACTAGCGGTACGACCGGCACTCCTATCGTGATTCACAGTTGCGCTGCCGATTTCGCACGTCGTTGGGGACACGTCGCCAGACTCCGGAGCTGGGCAGGACTCGCAGATCCCATCCACCCGCGCCGCGCGCAGTTCACCGGGCGTAACATAGTCCCGGTAGGGCAGGCGCCCGACAGGCATGTATACTGGCGTCACAATTGGGCGGACCGGGCATTGCTCATGTCCACGACGCATATCAGTCCGCGTACGGCGCCTTACTACGCTGAGGCATTGCGTAGATTCGAGCCGGAGCTGATCGATGGCTATCCATCGGCTGTTTCGATGATCGCCCGTATCGCTCTGGCGCAGGGGTTGGAGTTGCCGCGGCCGAAAGCGATCATCACGAGCGCGGAGACGCTCCTCGACGAGGATCGGGCGGTGATGGAGGAGGCATTTGGCTGCCGGGTATACAATCAGTATGCGGCGAGCGAGCCGAGTTGCTTCTGGAGTACCTGCGAGGCAGGCTCGATGCATATCCACCCGGAGTATGGGATAAGCGAGGTGGTGGATGAGAACGGAACACCCGTTCCACCAGGTGTGGAGGGAGATGTGGTGGTCACCTCCTTCTTGTCGAGGGTGTTCCCGCTGATTCGTTACCGTTTGGGTGATCGAGCCGTACTGGCGCCCCCAGGAATCAAGTGCGCATGTGGACGGGAGATGCCTGTCGTGGCCATGGTCGTGGGACGGAGAGATGACATCATTTACGTCCCTGAGCGGGGGTTCGTAGGGAGGTTGGATCCGGTTTTCAAAGGGTCCATGCCGATAATCGAGGCCCAGATCGTACAAGAGGAGCTCGAGCGCATCGTGGTCAAGCTGGTGCCGGCGAAAGGGTGGGATCAGGCGCACGAAGCGGCTCTGCTGAGCAATTTGCGGGCGAAGCTGGGCACCAGGGTAGCGATCGAGATCGAAATCGTCGAGGAGATCCCGCGCGGTGCTAACGGTAAGTTCAAGGCCGTGGTGTCGAAGGTGAAAGACAGGTACCCGGCATTTGCCTGATTTGCGGACCGGTACGATGCGTTGGTGACATTCCGTGCAGAACGTATTCAGTAGGACTTCGATCGGAATCATACTCCTGGTAGGGAGCTTGATTCGTCTGATGTTCTTGGTCGTGAATCTCGAGGTCACGACGTTGCCCCAAGGGGGAGCCGACGCCGTGGGTTACGAGCGCACCGCCTGGATGCTCAGCGAGTTCGGCAGGGGAGACATTTTGAGCTACCTCTCGTCGGGCAGTAAATTCTTGGCGCTGTTGGGCTCGTATGTCTACGACATCTTCGGTCGGTCGCCCTATGTCCTTGGCGGCTTGATGGTCCTCCTCGGAGTTGGTGTGATCGCACTGCTCTACCAAACGGCATTGGAGCTCTGGGGTGACAGACGAGTGGCTCGGTTGATCGCGTGGGGTGCCGCGCTCTTCCCGCAGCTGGTACTCCATTCCGTTCTCTTTCTCCGCGAGATTCCTGTCTCGTTCTGCTTGGCGCTGGGTGCACTGTGCGTCGTGCGGTACGTGAAACGTAATAATATTGCTTATGCGATAATATTTGCAATTTCCTCAGTAGTCGGCTCCTTTTTCCACTCGGCAGTGATTCTTGCTCTTCCGGCGTTTCTCTTGGGTACGATGTTGGCTCGCCCCCGGGGTGCGCAGACCAAGCTGAAGTATTACGTCGTGAATGCGGTCGCAGCGCTCGTATTGGTGGCGACGATCTACGTCGTCAACGAGACAGGGTACGGACTCGACAAGTTCGGCGGTTCGTTCGAGGGGGCCCTAGACACTTTCCAGGAACAAGAAATGAGGGGCACGAAGGGAGGCGCTGCCTACCCGGAGTGGATGCGCGTGCGGGGCGGTCTTGCGGATGCGTGGAAGGTCCCGATTCGATTCGTGGCGTTCCTCTTCGCGCCGATCGTACCGTTCATGGTGAGGAGCCCGGGCCACCTGCTGGGTGTGATCGACGCAGCGCTCTACCTGTTCCTCTTCTGGTCCATCTACAAGAACTGGGAGACGATCAAAGGAAACAGGGCCGTGATCGTCTTATTGGTGGTCATGTTGATACTGTTCCTGGGTTACTCCCTCGGTGTCTCCAACTTTGGAACGGCTATCCGCCACCGCGCCAAGATTTCACCGATCCTGATACTACTCGGCGCCGGTTTGCCTTATCTCAACCGACGGCAACGACAGGAAGTTCTGATACGGGGCAAGGCGTCGATCCAACCGAGTTACGTGTCTACATGATCAGTGTCGAATCCTACGACGGTTTGCGTTTCGCTCGCGGCTACCTCGTCGTTCCCCGGGAGCGCTGCGTCGACGCGCGAGTCCCGGGGTCGTGGACTCGTAGGGAGATTGCGGGATATGCGATCTTAACGCATCCGGATACAGATCTCCATGTACTCGTCTCGGATCGGCAAGAGTACTGGGTGCTGATCGGGCACGCCTACGACCCGTGGAGTGGTCTCCACGAGGAGACCGCGCTCCTCAGGGAGCTAGATGCCGGATTCCGACGGAGCGAAGAAGACCTTTTTCGGGTGCTCGACCGCCTCAGTGGCCGGTTCGTTATCTTCCTCTTCCGATCCGACGGCACCGGGCTGGCGGTGCAGGATGCGGTCGGACTGAAGAATCTCTACTTTGCCGAGAGCTCCCACGGCCCTTGCTTCGCTTCCCATAGCCAACTCCTCGCAGATGTGCTCGGGTTGGATAGGGATCCGGACATCGATCGGCTCGTCGGATCCTACTTCTACGGGATCGGCATCAGGCACCTCCCGGGGCTGCGGACGCCCTTCCGCGGGATGCGAATGCTCTCTGCCAATACGCTGCTACGGCTTCCCGAGCTGAAGGTGGAGAGGTTCTTCCCGCGCGGGCCGCACCCAGAATCGGAGGACATCGAAGCGACCGCCAAGATGATAGGCGACGTATTCGCACGGTCGTTCGATCTCCTCAGCCAGAAGAAGAAACTGGCGGTCTCCCTCTCGATGGGTACCGACAGCCGGGTGACACTGGCCGCGTCCCGCGCACACAGGGACGGCATCCACTACTTCAGCTATATCTCCGATGCGGCCGAGGAGGTGGACGCTGTCGGGGCTGCTCGATTGTCCGAACTACTCGGTATCGAGCACACCATCTATCGCGTTCCGGTGGAATCGATGGGGGCCATCTCGGGCACCGAGCTCTCGGCGATCATCGACGACAACGGTGCCCACGTCCGTCAGCCAAAGCCTTCGGAGCGCGCGAAGCTCCACTATCTGGTGGAGCACCTCCCGAAGGGTTTGTTGGAGGTGAAGAGCCACGTCTCGGAGATCGGACGGGCGTTCTACTGCAAGAAGATGGGGGTGGAGAGCCTGCCGCGGCTGCTGAGCCCCCGGGACATGAGCAACCTCTACAAACGTAATCTCTTCGATCGGGAGCTGTTGCGCTTCACTGATCGGGCGTTCGCGGAGTTCATCGAGGTCACCGGCTTCGGGCGCGACTTCTACAACTACGAGCAGCACGACATGTTCTATTGGGAGCACCGCATGTCCGCTTGGGGCAGCCTCGCCAACCAGGACCACGACATACTCCACGACATGACGGTGATCTTCGACAACCGCGACGTCCTCAAGTGGCTCTTGAGCCCACCACGCAAAGATCGCATTGCGGACCGGCTACACCATGAGATCATTCGCTATCTCTGGCCGGAGGTGCTCCAGGTCCCGCTCTCGCAGAAGAACTCGCCCAAGGCGAAGCTCCGGAAGTTCGCAGAACGCACCTTCTTCGCTGTCAATCGATTCTGAGCAGTGGCCAGGGTTCTCTTCATAGCAGGCAACACCAGGTCCCTGATTGCCAACCGCGGTGACCTGATCCGCGCCATGCAGGCGGCCGGTCACGAGGTACACGCTCTCGTGCCCGAGTACGACCTACTCCCGGAGATCGAGGAGCTGGGGATCGAGTGGCGCACGGTCGGGTTGCGGCGGACCGGGATCAACCCGGTGGCAGATGCGGCGAGCATTCGCGAACTCTATCGCAAGATCCGCGATATCCGGCCGGACAAGGTCTACGCCTACACCATCAAGCCGGTGGTCTACGGTGTCCCCGCGGCTCGCTGGGCCGGGGTGCCGGAGGTGTATGCCATGATCACCGGGATGGGTTATCTTTTCACCGGTGAGTCGCCGAAGCAGCGGCTCCTGCGTGCGGTAGCCAGCCGGCTCTATCGCTTCGCGCTCCGCCGGACCGACGCCGTCTTCTTCCAGAACCCCGACGACCGCGCCCTCTTCACGGAGCTCGGGATCCTCGACCGGCGGGTGCGGCCTGTGATGGTCAACGGCTCGGGGGTGCACACTGAGCGCTTCGCGGTCACGCCCTTCCCGGATGGGCCGCCGGTCTTCCTGGTGATTGCGCGCCTCCTCAACGACAAGGGGATCATCGAGTTCGTCGACGCGGCCCGGCGGCTCAAGGCGCGGTACCCGGAGGCGCGGTTCCAGATCCTCGGTCCGCACGACCCGAACCTGCCGCACGCCGTTGCGCACGAACTGGTAGAATCGTGGCGGCGCGATCCGGCGGTCGAGCTCCTGGGACCGCAGCGGGATGTCCGCCCGTTCATCGCGAACGCGCACGTGTACGTGCTCCCCTCCTACCGCGAGGGCACGCCCCGCTCGGTACTCGAGGCGATGAGCATGGGCCGTCCGATCGTGACCACCGACGCACCCGGGTGCCGCGAGACAGTGATCGAGGGTGAGAACGGGTTCCTGGTGCCTCCCCGTACCGTCGAGCCACTGGCCGCTGCGATGGAGCGCTTCATCCTGCAGCCGGAGCTCATCCCCACGATGGGTGCGCGGAGCCGCGTAATCGCCGAAGAGAAGTATGATGTCGAGAAGGTCAATCGGGTGATCATGGAAACGATGAGGCTTTCGGATTCGGGGGCTGGGATTCGGGATTCGGAGGTCAGGGGCAAGGAGTCGGGGGACAGGGAGCTGGGGGCAGTCAGGTGTTGAAGCGGGCATTCGACATCGTCGTCGCGGGGGTGGGACTCGTCCTCGTCGCGCCTCTCCTCGCGCTGGTCGCCCTCGCCGTCCGGCTGGACTCGCCGGGGCCGGTCTTCTTCCGGCAGCGCCGCATCGGGCGCGGCTTGGTTCCGTTCGAGGTGATCAAGTTCCGGACGATGACGCATCGGGAGCGGATCGACCAGCACTCCGAGCGCGTCCTCGAGGGGAACGACGACCCCCGCATCACGCGGGTCGGGCGGGTGCTGCGCGTCACCAGCATCGACGAGCTCCCCCAGCTCATCAACGTGTTGAAGGGGGAGATGTCGCTGGTCGGCCCGCGCCCGATACTCCCGGAGCAGCTCGAGGTGGTACCCGCGGACCGGATGAGCCGCTTCGACGTACGGCCGGGGATCACCGGGCTCGCGCAGGTGAAGGGGCGCCGGAGTCTGGATTGGATGGAACAACTCGCGTACGACGTCGACTACGCGAAGTCCCCGGGGCTCTGGCGTGACCTCGGGATCCTGCTCCTCACCGTGAAGGTGGTCCTGACCGGCTCCGGGGTCTACGCCGACGCGTCGAAGAACTGGCGCGCGTACCGGAAACAGGTGCAGGAACAGGGCGTGGCCGGGGAGGCGAAGTGATGTCGCGGCTGAAGTTGATGTTGATCACGAACGACGTCGCGATCGCGACCCACGCGGTCGACTGCGGCGTCGATCGGCTCTTCGTGGACATGGAGACGCGCGGGAAGGAGGAGCGGCAGGGCCACCTCGACACGCACCGCGCCGAGCACACCCCGGACGATGTGCGACGTCTCCGCGCCGCGCTCCCCGGGGCCGAGATCCTCACGCGCGTCAACCCGTTGTACCACGGTTCGGGCGACGAGGTGGACGCCCTCGTCGCGGCGGGCACCGACTACCTGATGCTCCCGATGTTCCGGACCGCCGAGGAGGTGAGCGAATTCCTCGACCTGGTCGCCGGACGGGCGGGCGTCACCCTCCTCCTCGAGACGCCGCAGGCGCTGGTCCGGATCGACGAGATCCTCGAGCACCGCGCGCGGATCGACGAGATCCACGTCGGGTTGAACGACCTGCACCTCGGGATGGGGCTCGACTTCATGTTCGAGCTCCTCGCCGGCGGTCTGATCGACTACCTCGCCCACAAGATCCGCGCGGCCGGTGTCCGCTTCGGGTTCGGCGGGATCGCGCGTATCGGCGAGGGGATGGTGCCGGCGGAGCTGGTGCTGGGTGAGCATGTCCGGCTCGGTTCGGAGCTGGTGATCCTCTCGCGCGCCTTCCACAACCAGGCGCGGTCGCTGGCGGAGCTGCGGGCGTCGATCGATCTCGCCGAGGAGATCCGGAAGCTGCGCGCGCGCGAAGCCGAGTTCCGCGCCGCCGGGCCGGAGCTGCTCGAGGAGAACCGGGCGCGGTTGCGGGAGAGCGTGCGGGCTTTCGCGCGGCAGCGGCGCGCGCGTGTGGCCGCGGGGGGGTGACCAGGGATGGAGATCCTCTTCCTGCAGCGCCCCGATGTGCTTCCCGGTCAGGTGGAGCTGGTCACGCGCCGGATAGCCGAGCTCGAAGGCGCTCGCCTCCACTGCGCGTCGTCGCCCGAAGAGGCGAGGCAGTATGCTGGAGCGGAGATATTGCTCTGTCCCACGCTCCCCTGGCTCCCCGAGGTGATCGAAGGGCTCCCGCGGCTCCGCTGGATCCACTTCCTGAGCGCCGGGGTCGACCGGATCTGGGAGATGCCGTTCGACAAGACCCGTTACCTGATGTCGAAGTCGGTCGGGGTACACGCGCACACGATCTCCGAGTTCGTGATCGGCGCGATCCTCTACGCGCTCAAGGGGTTCGGCACCTACCAACGGCAGCAGCAGCGCCGGGAATGGCGCCGCTTCCGTCTCGACGAGTGCGCGGGGAAGACGCTGGGGATCGTCGGGCTCGGGACGATCGGCGCGCGGCTGGCCGAGCTCGCCGCCGGGCTAGGGTTCCGGGTGGTCGGGACGGTGAACACACCGCGGGAGATCCCGCACGTCGACGTCGTCTACGACGCCAGCGGTCTAGATGACGTCCTCGCCCAATCCGACTTCGTGGTGCTCCTCGTCCCGCTCACCCCCGCGACCCGCGGGTTGATCGGCGCCCGGGAGCTCGGGCTCATGAAGCCGACGGCGTGGCTGATCAACGTCGCCCGAGGCGAGGTGGTCGACGAGAAGGCGCTGGTGGAGGCGTTGCGGGGCGGGGGGATAGCGGGGGCGGTGCTGGACGTCTTCGAAGAGGAGCCGCTCCCCGCCGAATCGCCGCTCTGGGAGCTGGAGAACGTGCTCATCACCCCGCACGTGGCCGGGACGACGCAGCATTACATGCCGCGCGCGCTCGAGATCTTCGCCGAGAACTACCGCCACTTCCTGGCGACCGGGGAGCTGGTCACCCCGGTCTCGGTGGCGCTCGGGTACTGAGCCGGCTCGTCGAGTTGTCTCGTGCCGTCGGTTGGGGTAGGCGTTTATACTTGCTCGTCGACGGATCGGGAGTTACTTTTGCCAGTTCTCCGTTGGGGAGTGGCGGCCGGGCGTGATCGCGTTCGTTCGACGGGGCTCGGTTCGCCGATCAAGATTGGATGTCTCGCCCACAGGTGCGGCCCGCGCCGCAATGACTGTCAATATGCATAAGAGTATACGATGGAGTCTCCTTCCCGCGGCTATCGTCGCGCTGGTCGCGGGGTGTGCCACGGGATCGCCCCAGGTGCGGACCGATCTGCGCGAGGTCAGCATGCCGGCGGTGCTGCAGCCGGGGGATGCGCTGCGGATCACGGTCTGGCGTCAGGCCGAGCTCAGCGGCGAGTTCCTGATCGCAGATGACGGCACGATCGGCCATCCGCTCTTGCGCGAGGTCCAGGTAGCCGGGTTGCCGGTGGCGAGCGCGGAGCAGCGGGTGCGCGAGTATCTGGAGCGGCTCGGGACTACGCCTCAGTTCGTGGTCGAGCCGCTCTTGCGCGTGATGGTTGGGGGCGAGGTGCGCTCCCCGACGCTCTACCGGCTACCGCCCGCCACGAGCGTCGCCGAAGCCGTCGCCCTTGCGGGGGGCGTGACCGAGCGCGGCCGGCTCGACCGGGTGCGGGTCTTCCGCGACGGCAGGGAGTTCCTGGTCGATTTGACCCGACCCGAAGGCGGTGCTGCCCAGAGCCCGATTCGGACCGGGGACCAGATCTTCGTGGAGGCGAGGCAGTCGTGGATCCGGGATTACGTGGTCCCGGCCGCGAGTGTCGGGAGTCTGGTGCTCACCGCGATCAATATCATGATCCGCGTTAGATGAGAAGAGCAATTCATTGAGCTACAACGACGACGTGATGTCCGACGTATCTACGCGCTCTACTCGCGCTGCCATCCCCGCGTCCGCGACCGGTGGGGTGCAGGGGGGCGCCGTGCCTGGTGCCGTAGTGGCGGCCGAGGATGACTCTATAGATCTGCGCCAGCTCCTCGCGATTCTGCGGCGACGGATCTGGCTGGTGCTGGCCATAACGGCGGTCGCGCTGGGCGCGACGGCCTTCGTGGTGTTGCGGCAACCGCCGGCCTACCGGGCGAAGGCGGTGATCCGGATCCACGACGAGCGGCAGGTCGTGGCCGGGGGAATCGGGGGCGCCGCGGTCGATCAGGCGCTGGGCCGGTCTGCGGATCTGATCCAATCCCAGCTCCAGGTGCTGCGGAGCCGGACCGTGGCCGCCAAGGTGGTGGATGAGCTCGGCCTGCGGCTGCGGCCGGTGAACGGGGGGACGCGGGGCGTCGAGTTGCGCGATGTCGTCATCCCCGAAGATGCGCCGGTGGACACGATCCGCCTCGAGTTCCACGCGACCGAGTATCGGGCGAGGTTAGGGAATTCCGAGCCGGCCAACGCACCTTACGGCACCGCCGTCCAGGTCGGCGGGATCTCTTTCACGGTTGCGAGCCGGCCGCAGGTTGGTTCGGCGGAATACGAGGTCAGGCCGCGCGGCGCGGTGATCAATCTCCTGATCGGGAGCCTGAGCGCCATCCCCCGGGAACGGACGAACATAGTCGATGTCGAGTTCACCGCGACCGATCCCGTGCTGGCGCAGCGGGTCGTGAACGCGGTCGTGGAGGAGTTCCAGGCCACGAGCGCGCGGGAGGCGCAGCAGCAGGCCTCGCGGCGGCGCGCCTTCGTCGAGGCGCAGCTCGCGCAGACCGATTCGTTACTGGCGGAGGCGCTGTCGGCGCTGACCGATTTCCAGCGGCGAGAGGAGGTATACAGCCTCGAGCAGAAGTTCCTGGCGCAACAGTCGGGGCAGTTCTCGCTGGACATCCGCCGCGAGGAGCTGGCCGCCGATCTGCACATGCTCCGTTCGCTCCTGGCGCGGCTGAGCGACTCCACCGCGAACAACGGTGAGCTGAACACGCTGATCTCCACGCCGAGCGTCGCCGGCAATCCGCTGGTCAGCCAGCTCTACTCGCAACTGATAGGGTACGAGACCGAACGCTCCTCGTTGACGACGGGGAGCTGGGGCCTCTCCGGAGCGCACCCGGATGTCCAGCGGCTCGGCAAGTTGATCGAGGAGACGCGCGCCCGGTTGATCGATGCTGTCTCCAGCCATGTCGAGGCGCTCGAGGCGCGGCTCGCGGCGCTCGACCAGCTACGGGAACGTAATGCGCTGGCGCTCAAGTCGCTCCCCGAGACCGGCGCGGAGGAGGCGCGGCTCCGGCAGCAGGTCGTGACGATCAACAAGATGGCGGATCAGCTGCGCGAGGAGTACCAGCGCGCGCGGATCGCGGAGGCGATCGAGGCGGGCCAGGTCGTGATCGTGGACAAGGCGATGTCGCCTGGGTACGAGATCAGCAACCGCAAGGGGATGAAGCTCGGGCTCGGGTTGCTCGTCGGGTTCATGCTCGGTGCCGGGCTCGCTTTCATCCTCGAACAGATGAACACCGCGCTCCGCAACAAGGAAGATGTCGAGTCGCATCTCGGTCTCCCGGCGCTTGCGGTCGTCCCGCACCTAGAACTGTCGCCCGCGGCGGCTATCGCGTCGAAAACGGCGCTGCCCCGGCTCCGCAAGCTGATCGGTAAGCGGCAGGATGGGCTGCCGCGGGGCGGCGCCGGGGTAGGGCTGGTAACCGTCGGTGATGGGAATTACGGCGGCTCCGAAGCGTACCGGATGCTGCGGACCAACCTGCTCTTCTCACGGGCCGGCGAGCGGCTGCACACGCTGGTGGTGACGAGTGCGATCCCGAACGAGGGGAAGTCGACGACCTCCGCCAATCTGGCGGTCGCTTTCGCGCAGCAGGGGATGCGAGTCCTCCTGATCGGGTGTGATCTGCGGCGCGCCTCGGTACACAGTCTCTTCGGCGTCCCGCGGGAGCCGGGGCTATCGCAGGTGCTGGCCGGGATGCTGAGTGTAACGGACGCGATCAGGCCGACGCAGGTGGAGGGGCTATATATCCTCCCCGCCGGCGCGACGCCGCCGAACCCCGCCGAACTCCTCGGCAGCAAGCAGATGCGCTCCCTGGTAGAGGCGCTCAAGGACGAATTCGAGCTGATCCTCTTCGACACGCCCCCGGTGCTGGCCGCCGCCGATGCCGCGATCCTCGCCAAGCACGCGGATGGTACGCTGATGGTGGTTCGGGCCGGATCGACCGAACGTTCCGCGGCGCAGCAGGCGCTGTATCACCTCAATATGGTCGGAGCGCGGATGCTCGGCGCCGTGCTCAACGATCCGGATTCGGTGATCCGGAAGTACGGGGAGTACTACTACGCGTATCATTATTACGGCGAGCAGGCGGCCCGGTCGTAGTCAGGGGGCGGGGTGAGCGCCTCGCCGAGGCGTGGGGAAATGTCGCGCGGTGCGCACCGGAGCGGGAACGGTGCGCGCCGCGTCGTCGTTATGGCGTATAGGGATGACGGGGAGGCGGCGGTGGATGGGAAAAAGTTGCGCAGGTTCCCTTGCGCCACCGCTGGGGCGGAGATACATTCTCACCGCGGCCCGCGTTAAACGCGCGGGCCGCGATCCAATTGACAATGGCAGCGGAGGCGCAGGCGCGCCCTCTCCCTTCCTGAATCGCGCGCTCACCATTCCGCGAGCCCAACACCGCGGTAACCATTTATCTTACAAGCGTAAGAACGCACCCTGTAGTCCCAGGTTCAGTGCGTTCGGTCACGGACGTATGGTCGCCAGGGTTCGTGCAGCCGTGACTGATTTTACCGGGTTGGGATCGGGTTGGCTATCTCGGAATCGGAAAATATGATGCTAATCAATGCGGGCATCGCCGGAGGTAGCGGTACAGGACCGGCGGAGCCGCCGCTGGAATCGATAGAGGTAGTGCGTGCCAGGGAGCAGACCGCCTGATGCACGCCACGCAAGAACGTTTGACGACAGTGCTCCCGCCGACGCCGGCTCCGCTCGGGGGGGCGTCGGTCGGAGTCAGTCTCTCGGAGCTAGAGCTCCGTACGCGCCGCGACCTGCTTGGCCGCAGGATCACGCGGGAGTGGGTGGGCCGGGTGGTCCGGGTCCTGGGGGTGATGGCCGTGGACATCGCGGCCGGGGCGATCGGCGTTTGGCTGGCGCTCGCGCTCACACCCGGTGCGGGTACCGCGCGGTGGCTCCACCTCTCGGCGGTCGTAGGCGTACGGCTACTCCTCGCCTTGGCTGCTTTCCAGACCTACACGGGAGGCCGCATCGGCCGGCGCAACGAGCGGGTGGCGCTGGCGGTGGGGGTGGTGGCGGTGGCCACCTACCTGCTCGGCCTGCTCGACAGGTCGGACGCCGTTTCCCTATGGTGGCTCACCGTCTTCTTCCTGAGCACGACGTCGTTGATCTGGGTTGGTCGATACGCTGGTCGCGGTCTGGCTAGGCCGGTGTTCGCCGCGTCCCGCTTCCGTCAGCGCACCCTGTTGCTGGGGGAGCGCGAGCATGCGTGGGAGTTGCTCGACTGGATCCACGGTGCCAAGCGTAACGAACTCGAGGTGGTCGGCCACCTAGTGCCGGACGCGGCGCAGGACCCTAGGGCACTCGGTGGATTCGAACTGCTGGGTGAGGTTATCGAGAAGTACGCTGTGCGCAACGTTATCATCTCCGCTAAGCTCCCTGCTGAACAGCTTAACGGGTTGATTCGCGAGGCGTTTCGTCACGGAACCTCGGTCAGCGTGATCTCGTCCATTCAGATCGGCGTCGGTCGGGTTGTGGCGAGGGAGGTGTTGGAGTGGCCGGCTGACGCCATCGCGGTCCCCGTACGCAAGCAGTTTCAGCTTGCGTTGAAGCGCGGAATGGACGTCGTTCTCAGTATTGTCATCCTAGCGTTGACTTGGCCGCTGTACCTGGCGTTGGCCGTGTTGATCAAGCTCGATTCGCCCGGCCCGGTATTCTTTCGCCAGCAGCGGGTTGGCGTGGGTGGGAAGCTGTTCCGCATGTACAAGTTCCGCAGCATGCGTCCTGATGCGGAAGCGGTGTTGAAAGCCGATGCGGAACTCTATCAGCGCTACATCGACAACGACTTCAAATTGCCGGAAGGTGAAGATCCGCGCGTGACGAGGATCGGTAGGTTCCTGCGCAAGACGAGCCTCGATGAATTACCGCAGATCTTCAACGTCCTCAGCGGCGATATGTCGCTCGTGGGGCCCCGCCCGATAGTGGAAGAGGAGTTGGTAGAGTACGGGGACGGTTCGGACCTCCTGCTGACTGTACGACCGGGGATTACCGGGTATTGGCAGGTGAATGGCCGAAGCAGTGTCCCGTACCCGGAGCGGGCCGAGATGGACCTCTATTATGTCAAGCAATGGTCCCTGCTCTTGGATTTGAAGATCCTCCTGCGCACCTTTCCAGCCGTCCTATCGCAGCGTGGGGCGCATTGAGCAGGTATGCAGTGGCCGGAGCAGATAGCCAATTGGCTGTATATTGTTACTAGTTGAGGTCCCTGTTCATCAGCCCTCGATAGCACACTGGGATTTCTGAAGAAATTCGTGGTTGTTGGAGGCTCATATTGAGACTGCGGGATATCGGGAGAGCCATTTACAAGATCTCGAGATCCCTGGCGATCGCGTACTGGACCGTCCGAAATCGAATCTGTCTCTCGCTCATCTGGAAGATCGGCAGAGGGACCACCTTCGCTGGTAGAGTTCACGTAACATCTCTCGCCGGGGAGGTGACAATCGGCCGGAACGTCAAGTTCTTGCCCGACGTCAACGTGAGCGCCAGCCGTGGGGGGAAGCTGATCATCGGCGATCGGGTGGCGATCAATCAAGGCTGCTTCATCATCTGCCGAGAGTCGATCGAGATCGGGTCGGATACGATGATCGGCGAGTATGTGAGCATCCGAGACAACGATCATGGTTGGAGAGATCCGAACGTACCGATGCGCCTTCAGGGGTTCGTCACGGCTCCGGTCCGTATCGGTCGTGATGTCTGGATCGGCCGAAGCGCGGTGATCCTAAAAGGTGTGACCGTTGGCGACGGTGCGGTTATCGGTGCGGGAGCAATCGTGACCAAGGATGTCCCGCCGTACTCTGTGGTAGTTGGTGTGCCAGCGCGGGTGATCGGTCACCGGAAAAGTGAAGTATGGCCAGTGCCGCACGGCTGAAAGGGATATTTGCGCTAGCGGCTGGCTTTGCCATCGGCCAGGGCGCCATGTTCTTGGCGCAGACCTGGCTGATTATTTCGGGAAAGCTGGAGATCGTGGGGAGCGTGGGGCTAGCTCTTGCCGGTCTTTCCCTCGGGCAGGTCATTTCCGATTGTGGCGGTATCGTTCTGCTGGCGCGGCGAGCCGCGCAGGGGCGAGCGCAGGAGTGTCTGGCGAGTGCGAACCTGGTTCGGTTGGCGGTAGGTATCGCAGCGGCCGTGATACTGATAGTCGTTGCTGCGCTTGCTGCCGATCCGGTCGAATTTGCCGTGCTACTAGGTGGCGCGGCTTCGGTAGTTATCTGGTCTCTTAACCTGGCCGGTCTACTGGACGGGATCGGCCGCACCGCTTCTTCTGGCCCTATCAGCAGTCTTTCCTGGCTATTCACCTCGGTTGGCATGGTGTTCTTCGATGTAAGCCAACCAGTACGCAGTGGGGTGATCGTCGGCGTCCTCTTTTCGGTTGGAACGGCCGTATCGGTAGTCTTACAGTATCGGATCGCGCGCGGGGCTGGTGTAACGCTGGCGAAGTCCCGTATCTCTACATCACTGGTGCGCGAGTTCGCGCGTGAGGCCGGGTACTACACGCTTGCCAGTGTTCCGTCGCAGATATACGGCCGCAGTTTGATCGCCATAGCCAAAGCTTTCCTCGGGGCCGAGATGGCGGGCGGCGTGGTGTACGCCCGTAATATTATTACCGCGGCGATGCAGGGGATCAGCTTCATACGCCGCGTGGAATTTCCGGCTTTGACTCGCCACCTTGCCACCGAGGGCTACAGACTAAAGACCGCTTTTCGCCATCAATGGTGGAGCATCGCCGCCTCGTTTGCGTTCTTGTTGTTCGTAGGCGGTCTGTTATTGGTGACGCCCGAGGTGATTGGGGGGAGATCGGGTGTCGTTGCGCTCGCGTTGATCTGCTTGAGTGTACCGGTGCCGATCTGGGCGTTCAGTTCTGCCTTCGGACAGGTCGCGCTCGCAGTCGGGAATACCCGGGTTTTTGCGGCCGTGATCAATGGTAGCGTGGTACTGGGAATTGGCGTGATCCTCGCCACTATTTCCGCAATTGGTATCTTCGCGCTCCTTGTCGGGGAGAGTGTAGTATATGGCGCGCAGTTCCTGACATACCTTCTCTATCCGCGGTTCGCCACGGTCAAGACAGGTGGCGCGGAACTACAGCGAATAGCTCGGTGATCGGAGTAGTAGAAGATGGCCGTACCCAGGAGTGTGATCTTTCTATCGCGATTCATCCCCAGCTCTCTGCATGCGCGCCTGCATTTCCGGAAGAAGATGGGGTACTGGCCACGTCTCGACGATCCGCGCACCTTCAGCGAGCGGCTCCAGGTGAGGAAGTTGAAGGTGCGGGACGAGTTGATGCCGCGGACGGCCGACAAGTACCTATTGCGGGGATACGTGCGAGAGGTGCTCGGTGATGGGTACCTCCCCGAGTTGTACATGGCGGTGGAACGGAGTTCGGAGATCGACCTCTCGCAGTTGCCGCCGGCATACGTGATGAAGGCGTCCCATGCGAGCGGCTGGAATCGTCTCGTCACGAACGGAGCACTCACCACTACAGAGGCACGTGCCTTGGCCGATCGGTGGCTGAGCCGGTCCTTCTACTGGGAGCGCCGCGAGTGGGTCTACCGCCCGCTGACACCTCGTGTCGTCTTCGAGGAGCACCTGTCGCCCGACGGCAGGATCCTGGATGATTACAAGATCTTCCTCTTCAAAGGGAAGCCGTTCATGATCCAGGTGGACCGCGACCGGTTCACGAGGCACACGCGGGCGTATTACGATACCCAGTGGCGCAAGCTCGCCGTTACATGCATCTATCCCCTGCCTGATGACGAGATCCCCAGGCCTGCGCCCCTCGAGGAGATGCTTACCATCGCCTCGCGCCTCGCGGCTCCATTCGAGTTCGTGAGGGTGGATCTTTATGCACTCCCGACGCGCATTATCGTGGGCGAGATGACGCATTATCCCGAAGCCGGCGTCATGTGCTTCGACCCCCCCGAGTTCGATCGGGAGCTGGGCGATATCTGGGTATCCGGCCGAGCGATCGACGAGTCGTTTCTGGCGAAGTGAGCCATCGGCCCGGGCAGGACTCGAGCAAGTATCGCCGAGTTGCGGGACCCGTGGCAAGACCCTCCCGATAGTTATGGATGTCATTCGTTATCTGGACATATTGACCGATCCGGTCGTGGCCGGGCCTCACCGCCGGGTGCAGAGTTTGGCGCAGTCGATGAGTGCGGCCGGACACAGACCGATCATCCTCCTGCCGCGGGGGACGACGAGCGACTCAGCGTTTTGTCGGGAGCTCTCCGGGTCCGGGATCCCCTTCGTGATCAATCCGAAGTTGATGCAGGTCCGTGCCCCACGCCGCGATGCGTTGCCACACAACCTGCGTTGGTGCTTCCAGACCGCGCGTCTCTTCACCGGGGCGTTGGTCCCGCGCGAGCAGTTGGCTGGTGCCAGCGTATTCGTGGTGAACGGTATCCTGAACACCTTTCTCTGTGCTCACCCGCAGCTGGCGCGGCTCCCCGGCGTCGTCATCATCAACGACACGCTCGTGCCCCGGCGCGCGTTCGCGGCGTTGTACGACTTCTGGCGCAAGCGGGTGCAGATGGTCTTTCAGACACCCAGCGTCAAGGAGTTCTACCTGGGCGGCACGGGGTATTCGTTCGCGGACGACGACATTATGGCGCCCGGTGTTGACATGACCTTCTTCTCGGCGGCCGACAGATCCCGGCCGTTCCGGGCGAGCGAAGGGCGGGTGCTGCTCGGGTCGCTATCGAACCTCTCACCCCGAAAGGGGGTCGAGGATGGAATCCGGGTCGCCGCTGCCGTGGCCGAGGCGGCGCCCCAGCTAAGCGTCGAATACAAGATAGCCGGTGACCTCCTGAAGACGCAGGGTGAGTATCTGGCGCTCCTCCAGGACTCGGCGAAGAAGGTTCCCGAGAACTGCTCGGTGGAGTTCCTAGGGTTCCTGGACCCGCGGGAGTCGGTTCGATTCCTGAGGTCGCTAGATGCCTTGCTGCTCCCCTCGCGGTCCGAGTCCTTCCCGCAGGTCGTGGTGCAGGCGCAGGCCGTGGGGACGCCGGTATTCGCATACCGGATACCGGGATTGGTCGACCAGATCGAAGATGGCAGGACCGGTTATTTGGAAGACCTGTTCGATACGGAGGCGCTCGCACGGCGGGTGCTCGAGGCGATCGCGGCTCCCGACCAGGTCGCCGAGGTCTGCGACCGCGCACTCGAGAGAGTGCGTACCCAGTGGTCGTTGGAGCAGAATCGGGAGAAGTTCGTGCGGATCGCCGAGCGCGCGGTGCGGTCTAGAGGGAGGTAGGGACCGCACCGCGTTGCGTGGTCAGATCCGGCTCAGCCTACTTTGGGTAGCGCCGGCAACAGCTCGCCGAGCAACGGCGCCGCTGCATCTTTCGGAGAAAGGATAGGCTCCTCGACCGGCCACTCGATCCCTATCTCGGGATCGTTCCAGCGGAGCGAGCGATCCGCCTCGGGCCGATAGTATTCAGTGCACTTGTAAGAGAAGATTGCGAACTCGGAGGTGACGACGAAGCCGTGCGCGAACCCCTCCGGGATGTATAGCTGTCGGCCGTTCTCGGCGGAGAGATAGTAGCCGGCCCACTTGCCGAAGGTCGGCGAGCCCACCCTCAGGTCCACGGCCACGTCGAAGACTTCCCCTTCGAGCACCGTCACCAGCTTCCCCTGGGGGTGCGGGTTCTGGAAATGCAGCCCGCGGAGCACACCGCGAGAGGAGCGGGAGACGTTGTCTTGTACGAAAGGCCCCGGAATCCCGGCCTGGCGGTAACGCTCCGCGCTCCAGCTCTCGAAGAAGAAGCCGCGGTGGTCGCGGAAGATACGCGGCTCGACCAGGAGCACGCCGGGGAGCTCGGTCTCGGTCACCTTCATGGCGTCCTCCTCCCCTGGGCGAGGCCGATCAGGTACTTACCGTACTGGTTGTTGCGCATCTCTTCGCCCAGCTCGAGGAGTCGTGCGGCGTCGATGAAGCCCATCCGGAACGCGATCTCCTCCGGGCAGGCGATCTTGAGCCCCTGCCGTTTCTCGATCGTCTCGACGAAGCTCGATGCCTCGTGCAGGGAATCGTGCGTCCCTGTGTCGAGCCAAGCGAAGCCGCGGCCGAGGAGCTCCATGCGCAGCTGGCCGCGTCGCAGGTACTCGAGGTTGACGTCGGTGATCTCGTATTCGCCGCGCGCGGAGGGGCGGAGGGAGGCCGCGATGTCGACCACCTGGTTGTCGTAGAAGTAGAGCCCCGTCACCGCCCAGTTGGACTTGGGCCGGGCTGGCTTCTCTTCCAGACTGAGCACTCTCCCGTCCTGATCGACCTCGGCCACACCGTAGCGCTCCGGGTCGACGACGTGGTATCCGAAGACCGTAGCCCCCGATTCCTGTGCCGCGGCTCGCTGCAGGAGTTCAGTGAGCCCGTGCCCGAAGAAGATGTTGTCGCCGAGGATGAGGGCGACGTGATCTTGGCCGACGAAATCGCGTCCGATCGTGAACGCCTGGGCGAGCCCTTCCGGCCTTGGTTGTTCCGCGTAATGGAGGGCGAGCCCCCAGCGCTCGCCGCTCCCGAGGAGCTGCCGGAAGCGCGGTAGGTCTTCCGGCGTAGAAATGACGAGGATCTCACGGATCCCGGCCAGCATCAGGGTGCTGAGCGGGTAGTAGATCATCGGCTTGTCGTAGACCGGGAGGAGCTGCTTGCTCACCACGCGTGTGAGCGGGTAGAGGCGTGTCCCGCTGCCGCCGGCCAGGATAATCCCTTTCATGCCATTCCTCCCGCCGGGACACCGGCTTGCCGTCCGAGACCCAGCCGTTCGCCACGGTAGGCGCCGGAGCGAACCCGCTCCCACCAGGTGCGGTTCTCGAGGTACCAGGCCACGGTCTTGCGGAGTCCGGTCTCGAAGGTCTCACGCGGCTGCCAACCGAGTTCGCGCTTGATCTTGCTGGCGTCGATCGCGTAGCGCAGATCGTGGCCGGGGCGATCCTCGACGAACCGTATGAGCGACTCCCGTGGCCCGATGGTGGGATCGGGGACCAGCTCGTCCATGATCGAGCAGATCAGCCGCACGACGTCGATGTTACGGCGCTCGCTGTTCCCGCCGATGCAGTACGTCTCGCCGACCCGTCCCTTCTCGAGCACGGTGAGGATCGCTTCGGCGTGGTCTTCGACGAAGAGCCAATCCCGTACGTTCTCTCCCTTTCCGTAGACCGGTAGCGGCTTCCCCTCGAGCGCGTTCAGTATCATGAGCGGGATGAGCTTCTCCGGGAACTGGTATGGCCCATAGTTGTTGGAGCAGTTGGTCGTGAGGACTGGCAGCCCGTAGGTATGGTGCCAGGCCCGCACGAGGTGATCACTGCTCGCCTTGCTCGCCGAGTAGGGGGAGTTGGGGGCGTACGGGGTCTGCTCGTTGAAGCGCCCCTCCGCGCCGAGCGAGCCAAAGACCTCGTCGGTCGAGACATGAAGGAAGCGGAACCGCTCCTTGTCGCCGGCGCCAAGACCGCTCCAGTAACGGCGTGCCTCCTCGAGGAGGGTGTAAGTTCCCACGACGTTGGTCCGGATGAACTCACCCGGCCCGTCGATCGAACGGTCGACGTGGCTCTCCGCGGCGAGGTGCAGGACCGCGTCGGGGCTGTAAGTGTCGAAGAGCCGGCGCACCTCGGCCGCGTCGCAGATATCGACCTGCTCGAAGCGGTAGTTCTTGGCGGTTGCAACTTCTGCAACCGAGTCCAGATTCCCGGCGTAGGTCAGCTTGTCGACGTTGACGACGTCGGCGCCCCGACCGACCAGCATGCGCACGACGGCGGAGCCGATGAACCCCGCGCCGCCCGTCACGAATACAGTCATATCGACTCCGATCCAGAATGGCGTTCCATACGATCCCAATAGCGCCGGTGCATGCTCAACTTGCGCCAGAGCGACCGGGGAAGCCGGTCGTACCGCTGGCCAAGCTTGTAACCTGCATACTTCCCAGCCGTTCGCGCAATGGCCGACGGGATGGCCCACGGCGCCCGCTTCGCGAGGTACCTCAGCTCAGACATCACGTATCGCACCCCCTCGCCTTCGGGCTGGCCGAACTCGTCGAGGATCCAGCGATGGTCACGGTGGAAGACCCCAAGGTCGAAGTAGCGCTTGAACTCCTCGACCGGGGAGTAGTCGTGCGAATGACGCACGCAGGCATCGGCAACGTACGCGATGGCCCAACCGGCTTTCAGCATCCGCGCCGCGACGACCTGGTCCTCCGCGAGGATCAACTGCTCGGGGAAACCTCCGACACCGAAGAGCGCGGTGGTGCGGTAGGCGGCGAAGGAGTTGGAGGTGAACGCGGCCTTGATCCCGAGCCGGCGCGCGTCGTCCAGGGTCTTCAACGCGGACTCCGCAGGGTAGTTGAAGAGCCGGGCATGGGCCTCGATCGGACCGGCCCCCTCGCGCGGGAGTTGGCGGCCGTAGGCCGTGCCGACGCGGGGATCGTCGAAGGCGGATACGATGCGCGCCAGCGACGTCGTCCCCTCCAGCACGGCATCCTGCGTGAGATAGACGATGATTTCCGAATCCTCTAGGATCCTGGCCGCACGCTGACGCGTGCCGCCGTGGTCGAACTCTTCCTTAGAAATCTCGAGGAGTTGGAAACCATATTCAACGGCGACCTTCGTACTGCCATCGACCGAGCCTGAGTCGACTACGAGGGTCCTGAACTCGCACCCCGTTTGCCGGCTGAGCGCTTCGGCGCAGCGTCGCCAAACCGCTCCGCCGTTCAATACTGGAATCGCCACCGAAATGCTACGTCGTGCTATCAAGATGTCTAGTCTAATTGCAAATAGTGAAGACTACGGCGATAAAGCGATAGGTGGCGTATCATCCGATGGGGCGCGTGACTCGGTGCGTTTGGAAACTGATATGTCGTATCGTGTAATACGCGCCACATGCAAGGAGGCCAGGCCACATCGACGCTCCGACATTGAAGACCGCGCCGCGCATGAAGATGTACATCCACCAAATAAATAGTGGCAGCCAAATAGCAGTGTGCATCGCAGGGCGATGGATGACTCGTAGGCAGCCGCGGAGCCATATGAAAGCGAGAACGGCGGCCACGGGCAAGGCTCCCCAGATACCGAATTGCATTATCAGATCGCCATAGCCCGTGGTAAGGATCTCCGTCTGGGTCGTGAGCCAGCGGGCTGGCGACAACGCTTCAGTGAAATGCGCGGGTGAACTGAACGGCTTGAATTGGAAGATGGAGCGAGGGAGCGGGAACATCAGGAGCCCGAGAAATCCTTCGAAAGGTGGCCGGCTAAAGGTAGCGGGATCGTTAGCTATGACTGTGATGGTCTCAGCCATTGCCACTTCCGAGGAGTTGAAGAAGAGCTCTCCGAATCCCCCACGAAACGCAACGAAGTCGGCAAAGCTCCGGAATTTCCAACTCTCTCGCAGAAGGTAGCGCGAAAACGCCAAGAGGTACGCCAATATAGGAATGGCGAACAAGTAGAGATATGCAGGAAGGCTCCGTCCGCGAACCGTCAGATTGATCGCGTAGATGAGCCCAACCAGGATGATGATGCCACGCGAACCGGTTACGGAAAGTATGAGAAGGGTGCCGATTACCGCAGCGATCGTTGCTGGCTTGAGGGGATGCCTGACCGAGAGATATATCGCCAGTCCAGGGCAGGTCAGGCTATAAGCCACCGCTAGGAGTGGGTTCGATTGAAAGAACAGTTGCCGAGTCAGCTTCCCCGCCAAGATATCCGCAAGAGCTTTCAGCGTGATGAGCGCGCCGACAAGACCGACCAACAGAATGACGCTGAAGATAGCCGCAGTGATGATGCGGTCACGAGAATCGGTAGCTATTACATCAGTGGATCGATCATGTGGTGGTGTCGTGATCTGAGCCCCTATCAACCCGACCGCAACCGCCAGGAATATCAAGGTGTAATGGACGTACCCCGACAGAATGTCCACGGAGGTCACCGGCACAGCGCGCTCGAAGATGTTGACCGTTCCCCGCTCGTAGAACACCGCGAAGTTGATGTTGAAGAAGAGCGAGAAGATCACGAAGATGATGAGCGGGTTAACTGCGGAGCCTCGCAAAGGGCCGTACTTCGGCGACCATGCCATGACGGTGAGGCCGACGAGTACGGCGAGGTTGAATAGCCAGAGGGCGGTGAACATCTAAGCTGACGAGGCCAAGTTTACCGGGCCGGGCTACTTCGCCAGCGGGAATACTACCCGCCGGACTGCCGAACGCCAGAGCGCCTGCAGCTCCCCGTACCGTTCGGGATCGTTGGCGCGCTGACGGTTCATGAACTCTTTGAGCATCGCGAGCGTGAGTGAGATCGCTCCTCCGAACACGCCGCCGGCAAAGAGGACGAAGAGCAGGCGCGTGGCCGGACGTGCCGAGCCTTCCGGCGTCTCGACGATCGAGATCGACGCGGTGTTGCGCACCTCATCCACTCGTGCCTGGTCGTACGCCTGGACGAGACTGGTGTAGACCTGCTGCCGGAGATCGACGTTGCGCTGCAACCGGGCGGCCTCGGCCATCAAGGCGGGGGAGCTGTTGTAGGCGCGGTTCTCGATCATGAACGACTTCAGTGCCTCTTCCGCCTCATAGAGCTCGTGCAACGCATCCCGGACACGAGCCTCGAAGAACTCCCTCTCATCGGCCGCCATCTTCTTGCGCCGCTCTACGTTGTAGGCATTGGCGATATCCAAGAGTCGGCGATTGATCTGTTCGGCTAGCGCGGGGTTTTTGTCGGTGACCTTGACGGTAACGGTCCCCGCGAAGAGGTCGGTGCTGACAGCCACGTTCTTGCGGAGACGACGGATCGCGGCCTTTATGCGGCGTTCCTCGGTCTTCCCCTTGGTGGGGATCAGGTCCAGCAGCGTCCCTCGTACCGTGTCCGGCGCCTCCGACGACCCCTCGACCAAGGTGTACTCGGAGAGTATGACCTCGCGCAGCACGTCACCGGACTTGAGCAGGACGCCATAGAAATCTACCGACTCCGTCGGTCTGGTCCCGAACGACATCCCGAACTGCGCGGCGAGCCCCGCGAAACGGGAGAGGCTAGTAGTGCTGGTGACCAGCGCGAACGAGGACTGCGCGGAATAAGGCCGACCGCCCAGGAGGAAGAGAGCAGCGAAGACGATCGCCGTCCCCATGGGGAGGAAGACGATCAGCCTGATATGCCTCAGCACGAAGGCGAGGATATCGGAGAAGTGCAGCACACCGGTGGTGGCCGATGCCGGTGGTGCCGGCGGAGTTTCTACAGTGGGGTGCATGATACGTTCAGCCAGCCGTTCTTGATCGTTCGGAGCGGAGAGACGGCCGGAGGCCGGCCGTGCCCCGCGTGCATCTTCGGGTGCCCGGAAAAGGTGAGGACGACGTCGTCGCCCATGACTCAACGGGTCAGTATGATCGCCGCGAGCGTCCCCAGCGTCCCCGTGATCTGCGCGATACTGGTGAAGATCGAACTCCAGTCGGTGCGGTCTTCCGGATTTATTGCCGGCACGATCACGGTGCTCCCCGGCTCCGGCGAGGGGGAAGAGCGGAAGAGGACCATGGTACGAGAGACGACCTTCGCCGAGCCGTTGGCATAGCGCACGCTGACCCGGCTCTTGTCCGCATTACGCGTATAACCGCCAGCGTTGGCGATGTAGTAGTCCAGCCCCGCGCCGGGCTTGTACTGCACGCTCACCGGGCTATTCACCTCGCCGATGACCCTGACGACCGGGTTGTACTCGGGGATGTGGAGCGAGTCCCCCGGCATGAGGGTGAGATCACCCCGGCCGCCGGGCTTGTTGAGGATCTTGGCGAGCTCGATGTCGATCGAGCCGGCATCGTAGCGCTTGCGGTGCAGGGTGGCTCCCTCCGGGAACCCGGTCGGTAGGAGCCCACCCGCCCGCGCGACGAGCTCGCTGAGCCGCTCATCCTTGGTCAGCAAGGCGTACGTCCCCGGGAAGCGGACCTCGCCCGTGATCTTGACCATCCGCTGCAGCTCGAACTCGGGCTGCTTCAGGATCGTGATGTGGTCGAATGGCTCGAGCTCGAACTCGGGTGCGGTCCTGGCCGGGATCGACAGCCCCGGGAGGAGTCGATAGGTCGACGAGTCGCCCTCGAAGATGTAGCTCGAGTCGAGGGGTACGCGGAGCCGGGATGCGAGCCGGCCGTCCGTACGGTCGTGGGGGAGGCGAGCCACCTCGGCGGAATCGAGGAAGGCGCCGTCCTTCAGCCCGCGCGCCATCAGGATGAGGTCACGCAGGGTCATCCCTTCGCGGAAGGGGTACGTCCCCGGTTCGTTGACCATCCCGGCGATCGTCACGTGGCGGTCGGCACGGAACTCCTCGCGGCCGTAGATCGTCACGATGTCGTAGTCCTGGAGGGCGACGTCGTTCGGGAACGGCTCCTCGGCCGAGGCGGGGAGCTGGACGACGTGGACCAGGTACCGCGTCGAGTCCGCGGGGTTGAGCCGCTCGATGTGCGCGCGGCCGGAGTAGGTGGCGGGACGGAACCCGCCGGCCCGGCGGATCAGCTGGCTCAGCGTGAGGTCCGGGGTCCACCCGTAGGTGCCGGGGGAGTATACGTTCCCCTTGAGCTCGACGACGGCGCGGCGGGCGCCGGGGAGACCGAAGACGGTCACCACGTCCCCCGGTTCGATCGCGAAGGGGACGGCCTTCTGGCTCCCACCGAGGGGGACGTCGACCACGATACGGCTCGGGTCGTCGGGGCGGCGCTGGTCAGGCGGCGCGATCCGCGAGATCGAGACGCGGTCGAGCGCGGCGGTCGGCTTGAAGCCGCCGGCAGCCTCGATCAGGTCCGAGAGGGTCTCGCCGGGCTTGAGCTCGTAAACCCCCGGACGGATGACCTCACCCTTGATCTTGGCGCGCGTCCCGTGCACCGGAACGAAGACCACATCACCCTGTTCGAGGATGATGTCGTTGCCGGTATCGCCGCGTAGGAGGTAGTCGTAGAGGTCGAAGGTGGCAAGGATCTTGCCTTGCCGGCGGACCTCGATACGCCGGAAGTTGCCGCGTTCGGTGGGGCCGCCTGCGGCGTAGAGGGCGTTGAGGACCGTCGCGACCGAAGCGAGCTGATACGCCCCCGGCCGCGCGACCTCACCTATGACCGAAACTTGATTCGTGCGGACCCGGGCCACCGAGAGGTCGAAACGGGTCGTAGCGTCGGCGCCCCCCCTGATCCCGGAGTAGACCCGGCCGAGCCGATCACGCAAGACGCTCCGGAACTGGTCCAGGGTGAGCGTGTTCACGAAGAGCTGGCCGACCTGCGGGATCACCACGAACCCCTCGCGGGTGACCTCGAGGGTGTGGACCGCCTCGACATCGCCGGTCAGGACGAGGACGAGGACGTCGCCCGGCCCGAGCTTGTAGCTACCGGGGACGGGGCCCGTAAGGAGTGGCTGGAACTGCGAAGTCGGCCGATGGAAGACGTCGAGCCCGAAGAGAGCGTCGGGGTCTGGTTGCTCTGGAGGGGGAGGAGGTACGTACTTCTCAAGGCCATCGGGAACGACGGCCGGCGCGCTCAGGACGCTGAGACTCTCCGTTAGATCCGGCGTGATCGGGAGCGACGATCCGGAGACCGGGCCGCCACTCATGTACGCGTCGAGCAGGTTCGGGGGGTACCCTGCTTCACGCAGCCGCGCCCTGATCTGGTCCGGGGTTAGACCGGAAGCCTGGATTCGCTGGCGTATCAACTCCGGCGACACACCGCCGAGCCCTACCTGGGCCTGTGTGGGCGTCGCGAATGCTAGCAGCAAGACGCACGGGACGATCGCCAACATCGAGCGCATGCCGGCGGAGAGACGAGACCGCGTCATCTGGTAATCCGTTGCGGAAGGTGTACACCGGAAAAACGAAGAGGCGGCGAGTGGACGGGCGGTGCCACGTCGCACACAGAAACGGCGCAGCCCCTGGGGACTCGGGCGCGCGCAGATGCCTCAACCATTGGGTAGTATGCGCGCGCGAACCGGCATAGTCAAGTAGCGGATCGCCGTGATACCTGCTACTTTGCGTGGTATACGCCTCATGTGCTAGATTTTCGCCCATCCCAAACGGAATGGTCCGGCGGACCGACCACCGGGACGGCTGGGGTCGGGACGTAAAGATATGGAACCGCTCCTGGCAGCCAGGCAGCTCGTGCCCGGGGGACCAGGGGCATAACGTCTAATTCAGGAGAATTGCCGAAGATGCGCGTACTCGTCACCGGGGCCGCGGGGTTCCTCGGCTCCCATCTCTGCGATCGTTTTCTCGCCGATGGCCACGAGGTGGTCGGGATGGACAACTTCCTGACAGGGTCGCCGGACAACATCGCGCATCTCCTGGGCAACCCCCGGTTCCGCTTCATCGAGCACGATGTCACGAACTTCATCTACGTGGACGGCCCGCTCGATGGGGTGTTGCACTTCGCGAGCCCGGCCAGCCCGGTGGATTACCTGGAGCTGCCGATCCAGACGTTGAAGGTAGGGAGTCTGGGGACGCACAAGACGTTGGGGCTGGCTAAGGCGAAGGGTGCGCGCTACGTCCTGGCGTCGACCTCGGAGGTCTACGGCGACCCGCAGGTCCACCCGCAGCCGGAGAGCTACTGGGGGCACGTCAACCCGGTCGGCCCGCGCGGGGTCTACGACGAGGCGAAGCGCTTCGCCGAGGCGATGACGATGGCTTACCACCGCTATCACGGGGTCGACACCCGCATCGTCCGGATCTTCAACACCTACGGCCCGCGGATGCGCCCCAACGATGGGCGGGTGGTCTCCAACTTCATCGTGCAGGCGCTCCGGGGCGACCCGATCACCCTCTACGGCGATGGTTCGCAGACGAGGTCGTTCTGCTACGTGAGCGACGAGGTGGAGGGGATCTACCGGCTCTTCCTCTCCGATCGTACCGAGCCGACGAACATCGGGAATCCGAACGAGTTCACGATCCGCGAGCTGGCCGAGCGGGTGCTCGAGTTGACCGGCAGTAAATCGCCGCTGGAGTTCCGGCCTCTCCCCGTCGACGACCCCAAGGTCCGGCGCCCGGACATCACTATCGCGCGCGAGGTGTTGGGGTGGGAACCGACGGTCGACCTGGATGAGGGGCTGCGGCGCACGATCCCGTATTTCCGCCGGCTCGTCGAAGAGCAGGGGGCGATGGCCCGCTCGCTCTGACACCCGGCGGGGTGGAATCTCGTTCCGATCCGCGGCTGCCGGCTCTCCTTGCCATCTCATCGGTGGTAGTGATGGGTGCGGTAGCGGCGCGGTTGCACATAGACTCGGTCCTCAGGTCGTTCTCCACCGACAACGCGGGTTGGGAAACCATGACTCTGCGCAAACACTGGGTCGTACTGCTTCTGGCGGCGGTCGCCGGGTGCATGCAGGAAGATGGGCCGGTCGGACTGGGACAGAAGGGTGACGAGACGACGTCGTCTGGGGTGCCGGCGCTGGCGTGCCGCGCCGACCTCGGCGAGCTCCGACTCGACTGTGTCGCGCCGGGGGCAGCCGCCGGGGGAGGGGGCTCGGGCGCGCTCATCGGTGGGCAGGGGGTCTACGTCATCCTCGAGTCGGAGAACGTATCCTACGACGAAGAGACGAAGATCTTCAGCGCGGAGGTCGCGATCCGCAACCTCCTCGCGCAGACGCTCGGGACGGCGGACGGGGTGAACGCCGACCCGGACGGGATCCGGATCTTCTTCGTGAACCCGCCGTTGGTGACGGCGGGGAGCGGGACGGTCGCGGTGCGGAGCGCGGACGGAACGGGGGAGTTCACCGGTGCCGGCCAGCCGTACTACCAGTACGACGTGATGCTGGCGCCGTGGGAGACGTCATCGCCGCGGACCTGGGAGTGGGACGTCCCCGAGACGGTGGAGGCGTTCACCTTCCTGGTCGGGGTGAGCGCGCGGGTGGCCGACGAGGACGCCGTCGTCCCCGGGTTGACGCTGGTGCCGCAGAGCGTGGCCGCGGGGCAGTCGCACAGCTGCGCCCTCACCCCGACCGGGGAGGCGTACTGCTGGGGCTCGAACGCGAACGGCCAGCTCGGTGATGGGACGACGACCGACCGTTCGCGGCCGGTCCGGGTGAACACCGAGCTCCGTTTCGTGGCACTGGCCGCGGGGTTCCAGCACACCTGCGGGTTGACGGCCGAGGGGGCGGCGTACTGCTGGGGGGCCGGGGGACAGGGTCGGCTCGGGAACGGGACCGATTCCCGGCAGACGACCCCGGTCCCGGTCTTGGGGGGGCACCGCTTCGTCACGATCAGTGCCTCGAGCAGCAACACCTGCGCGGTCGCGATCGATGGGACCGGGTACTGCTGGGGGTACGGTCTGACCGGCCGCAACGGCGATGGCACCTTCCAGCACCGGATGACCCCGGTCGAGGTGCAGGGTGGGCACAAGTTCCGGACTATCAGCGCGGCGCACTACCATACCTGCGGCGTGACGACGTCGGGGCAGGCGTACTGCTGGGGTGACAACGCCTACGCCCGCCGCGGGGATGGGACGGTCGGCGGGGCCCAGATCGCGACCCCGGTCCCGGTGGCCGGGGGGCTCGAGTTCGTCACGGTCGCGGGCGGCGAGTACCACAGCTGTGCCCTGACCGCGTCCGGCGCGGCGTACTGCTGGGGGATCAATGGGGCGTACGGCCGGATCGGGAACGGCTCCACCAACGACACGGTCCGCCAGCCGACGGCGGTCGCGGGGGGGCAGAGCTTCGTCGCGATCGGGGCGGGGGAGTACCATACCTGCGCGCTGGCCACGACGGGCGAGGTTTATTGCTGGGGGCGTGACAACGACGGCCAGGCGGGGAACGGCGCCACGACGGGGAACGTGCTCACGCCGAAGCCGGTCGCGGGGGGGCGTACCTTCGCGGCGCTCGCGGTCGGGTTGAACCACGCCTGCGCGATCACCGCCGAAGGCGAGGTCTACTGCTGGGGGCAGGGTACCTCGGGGCAGATCGGGGATGGCTCGACGGGGGCGAATCAGCCGACCTTCGTGGAGCTGGTCGAGCGGCCGTCGGGGCCGGGCGGGGTGGCGGAGCAGTACGGGAGCTACACCCTCGAGAGGTATTACGACCCGGACCGCACGTTAGTCAAAGACGGGGCGGGGAACTGGCTGGCGACCTACACCCGCGGGAGCTACACGGTGCTGCTCCGCGGGCCGTCGCGGACCTACGTCGAGGGTGGGCGCACGCTCGTGAGCGATGAATGGGTCCGCGTCCTCCCGAAGACCTTCTCCGGGACGGTGGACACGTTGGAGCTCGCGGCGATGCTGCAGGACACCACGCCGGACATCATCGCGCTCTCGATGCAGTACATAGCCGGCGCGCCGCCGATCTACGACGGGACGGGTCGCCAGATCGCGGGTGATGCCGGATACGGGGATGGGATCGGCGCGGATTTCAACGACTACCTCGGGATCAAGTGGACGTATCCGAGCGGAACGACGAGCTCGGCGGACGCGAAGTTCTTCCGCAAGCTGGACTGCTCGGGGTTCGTGCGGATGGTCTTCGGGTACCGGGGCACGCCGCACAAGGTTCCGCTCTCGCTCACGGTGAAGTACACGACGCTCCCGCGCACATCGTACAACCAGTACGATTACGGGACCGGGGTGATCCTGATCCGCAACCGCGAGGCGCAGGTCCCGGCCAATGAGCTATCGGTGCTGCAGCCCGGGGACCTGTTGTTCTTCGACTCGTCCAGCTCGCGCAACACGCCGAACGGGATCAACCACGTGGGGATCTACCTCGGTCGCGATACGGCGGGGCGGATGCGCTTCATCTCGAGCCTGCCGTCGGCGGATGGCCCGGTCTTCGGGAGGTCGAGCGGCAACGACTTCGTGATCGACGGGACCGGGTTCTGGGCGCGGGCGCTGCGGGGGGCGCGGAGGTTGTAGGGGTAGGGGAGCGCGGTGAGCTACAGCCGGCGTGGACTAATACCAGATACGGTTGTTTCGTGCCTGGAGCGTAGGTACGGGATTCGGGATTCGGCATTCGGGATTCAGGGTGGTGCTGTGCTGGAACGATGTCTGAATAGCCGAACTTGGTATAAGGCTGGCAGCGCTGCGGCGGGGGGGATCGCTTCCGCGAGCGAGAGAAACTCGCTCCCCCGCCGCCGCCTACCGCCTCCGGCCCTTCATCCGCCACCCTCGGCCCACCCCGGCTCAGACAATCTCTCGCTCGCTCCAGCGATCCACCCGTGCGCCTCCGCTCCGGGTCAGGGAGAGATCGAGGACCGCGTCGTCAGACGCTGACCGCACCCGCCTTCAGCTCCGCCTCGAGCCATTCGACGAAGCGGGGGATCCCTTCTTCGACCGGGGTAGTCGGCCGATAACCGAGGAGTTCCCGGGCGCGGGTGACGTCGGCGAAGGTGCGCTGCACGTCTCCCGGCTGGAGGGGGAGGCGCTGCAAGACCGGCTCCACCCCGAGCGCCTTGCCTAGCAGCGTCACGAGCCGGCTGAGCGAGGTGGTGCGGCTCTCGCCGAGGTTGATGATGTGGAACTCGGGGGAGACTCGGGCGGTCCGGTCGACCGCGGCGAGGACGCCCTGGATGATGTCGTCTATCCAGGTGTAGTCCCGTTCGGTGGAGCCGTCGCCGAAGAAGGGGATCGGTTCGCCGCGGAGCATGAGGGTGGCGAACTTGCGGATGGCGAGGTCGGGGCGCTGGCGCGGGCCGTAGACGGTGAAGAAGCGCAGCGCGATGACGCTCATCCCGAAGAGGTGGTGGTAGGTGTGGCAGAGGAGCTCCCCCCCGCGCTTGGTGGCGGCGTAGGGGGAGATCGGGTGCTCGACCGGGTCGTCTTCGGCGAAGGGGACCTTGGGGTTGTTCCCGTAGACGGACGAGGACGAGGCGAAGATGAAGCGCCGGACCTCGCGGCGCCGGGCGAGCTCTAGGATCGACTGGGTCCCGGTGAGGTTAGCGCGGGCGTAGCCGAGGGGGTCGGCGATCGAGGGGCGCACCCCTGCCTTGGCGGCGAGGTGGATGACGACGTCGAGGGCCTCGGTGCCGAGCGCGTCTTCGACCGCGGCGAGGTCGGCACAGTCGGCCTCGATCAGGGTGAAGTTCGGGTCCCGGAGGGCGCGCTCCAGGTTGTGGCGCTTCTCCGCCGGCGAGTAGAACGGGTCGAAGTTGTCGAGTCCGACGACCCGTTCGCCGCGGGCGAGGAGGTGTTCGACGAGGTGACTACCGATGAAGCCGGCGGCACCGGTGACCAAAATACCCATGCTGGTGCTCCCCTGGAGGAGGTCCGGCGGCCATTCCAGCGCCGCGTGCCGGACCTCCGTTCACACTGATCCGATGGTCATGGTTCCTGGTTCCGCAACGGGAGAACGAACCAACCGAACCCTCGTGCGGTAGAATCTGGCAGTTTGCCGCCAATCGCGAAAGACTGGCCCGGTACGGGCCCGGACGATCGGCGGGAACTGGAGGTTGGGGTGCCAGACTTGCGCCGGGCGCCCGAACGCTCTCTATTTCGCGGCTGCCCGAGCGGCCGTGGACGTTGCTCGGACCCGGATGCATCGGGTCTAACGTTGGTGAGGCCGCTTCCAGCCACCGCGGAGATGTAGATGCAGACCACTCGCGTTGAGAAGCCCTGGGGCTACGAATTGATCTGGGCCAGGACGGACCGCTATGTCGGGAAGATCCTGTTCATACGCGCGGGGCATGCACTGAGCCTGCAGTACCACGAGCGGAAGGACGAGACGATCCACCTCCGGCGGGGCGAGATACGGTTCATGGCAGGCCCGAGTGTCGCGGAGCTGCGTGAGATACCGTTCCCCCCCGGAACCAGCTACCGCATCACCCCCGGGACGATCCACCGGATGGAGGCGATCACGGACTGCGAGCTCCTGGAGGTTTCGACCCCGGAGATCGAGGATGTGGTCCGCCTCGAGGACCGCTACGGCCGCGCCACGGTGGCGGGTGGTTGAGGCCGGCGTTATCTTGAAGGGTTATGGCTGAACACGGGGAACGCACCAGCGCGGTGGGGAGCTCGAGAGCGTGGCGGCGGGGCGCCGGGGTCGCGCAGGCGACGACGTCGTCTGCGGCCGGCCAGGCGTCTGCAGCCGTCGCGGCGTCCATGGCTGCGCCGGTAGGGTCGCTCCGGCGCGCGGGGTGGCTGCGGGTGGCGTGGCGGGTGGCGTGCGTCGTCGTCCTGCCGGCGCTGTTGGCGTGTGACGAGCAGGAGCCGGCGGTGGCGCGCGGGGACCGGCTCTGGGCGGATTCGAGCTACGAGAACGCGCTGGCGGAGTATCGGTTGGCGTTGCTGCAGGGGTCGCGCGACGATGCGGCGTACCTGCGGGTGGCGCATGCGTACGCGCAGCTTGGGAAGCTCGAGGAGGCGGTGGAGTCGTACCGCACGGTATTGGACCGTTCGCCGGAGCTGGCCGACCAAGCGGTCTTCGACTACCTGGCGCTGGCGCGGCGGGCGTTGGCGCGGGGCGACCGGCACGGGGTTGCGCGGGGGGTAGAGGCCGCGCTCGCGCTGCAGCCGGCGCTCCCGCTCGGTGAGTTCGCGCCCGTGCTGGCGCGTTATTACAGCGAAGTCGGCGATCCCGAGCGGGCGTTGCTCTTCTATCAGCGCGCGTTGACCACCGCCGCTCCGGAGGCGGTCCCCGGGATCTTCTTCCAGCTGGGCTCGGTGCACGCCGGGCGGGGCAACTGCCGCGAGGCGCTGGGGTTCTTCGCGGCCGCGCGGGACCGGGCGGTGGACAAGGCGCGGGCGGACGAGGCGAAGTGGCGGATGGGGGAGTGCGCCTTCGAGCTGGCGCGCCGGGCGCGGCAGGAGGGCCAGATCACGGAGGCGCTGGCGCAGCTGGAGCTCGTGCTGGAGCTCGGTACCCCGGCGAACCTGCTCGACCAGGCGTGGTTCGAGCGAGGCGAGGTCTTGTTCGCGCTGGGCCGTTTCGAGCAGGCGCTCGAGTCGTACCGGCGGGTGCTGGAGCTGAACCGGTCGCGGGGCGGGGCGCTGGTGGACCGGGCGCGGGAGAGGATCGACCAGATCCGGTTCGGGACCTGACGTAGGCGGGGCTGGCCCGTACCGCCATGGATGTGCGCGTTGGCTCGCACGAACTTTGAAACTAGGTGCCGCGTGGCAGGGTAGGAGAGTCGGCCGTCAACCGTGAAGAGTGGATCTGGATGTATTCGATGATGCGACGAGGGAAGTTTCTGGCCGGCGCGGTACTGGTGCTGATCTTCGGCGCCTGCGCGGCGAAGGAGCCGCAGCTCTACCAGCTTCCGTCGGACCAGCTCTACGAGATGGCGATGCAGAAGCTGGAGGCGCAGAAGTGGTCGGACGCGATTCGGATACTGGAACACTTCACCGGCCGCTTCCCTGGTGACCCGCGCATCGAGGAGGCCCGTTTCCGGTTGGGGCTGGCGTATTTCGAGAAGAAGGAGTACATCGTCGCGGCCGCGGAGATGGTGCGGCTGGCGTCCGACTATCCGAACGGCCGGTACGCCGGCGAGGCGCGGCTGAAGACCTGCGAGTCGTACTATCGGCTCTCGCCGAAGCCGCAGCTCGACCAGGAATACACGCAGGCCGCGATCCAGCACTGCGAGGCGCTGATCACGAGCTTCCCGCGGAGCGAGTACACTCCGCGGGCGGAGGAGATCATCCGTGAGCTGCGCAACAAGCTGGCGGAGAAGGCCTACCTCAACGGGGAGTACTATTACAAGCGCAAGGCGTACGATTCGGCGATCCTCTACTACGAGGCGCTGTTGCGCGAATACGAGCACTCCCCCGCCGCGCCGAAGGCGCTGTTGCGGCTGGTGCAGATCTACCAGCGGCTGCGCTACGCCGAGGAGATGTCGGCGGCACGGGACCTCCTGCTGACGAACTTCCCCGACTCGCCGCAGGCGCGGGAGGCGCGGGAGCTGAAGATCCCGGAGCGTGGTTGAGGGGTGACGAGACAGGGTGGCGGGGACGCGACGTCCGCGGGTGGTGAGATCAAGCTCGGTATCTTCGGGGGGACCTTCGACCCCCCGCATATCGGGCACCTGATCGTGGCGCAGGATGCCTGGGCGGCGTTGGGGCTGGATCGAGTCATCTTCGTTCCAGCCGCCTCGCCTCCGCACAAGTTGAGGAGCGGGATCACACCGCCGGCGCTACGGCTGGAGATGCTGAAGGCGGCCGTGGCCGGCGACCCCAGGTTCGAGGTGGATGACCTGGAGCTGCGCCGCGCCGGTCCGTCGTACACGGTCGATACGTTGCGGGAGCTGCGGGCGCGGTATCCCGCGGCGTCGCTATTTTTTTTGTTGGGCTCGGACCAGTTCCGCGAGCTGCGCAGCTGGCGCGAGCCGGACGAGATCGCGAGACTCGCGCGCCTGGTGGTGCTCTCCCGGGGTGGTGCGGAGAGTGAAGGCCCGTCCGAGTTCCCGCACCTGCGCCTACGGGTCACCCGGATCGATCTTTCCGCGACCGAGATCCGGGCGCGGGTGGCGGCAGGGGAGCCGATAAGGTATTTGGTGCCGGATGGGGTGGCGGAAATAGTAAGTAGGGCAAAGTTGTATAGGGGGTAGGGGGCTTGGGGTCAGGGGTCTGGGGCTAGGCATTCGGGGGTTGGGGGTCGGGATTCGGGGGGGCGGATGTAGGGATTCGGTATTGGGGGATTGGGGTTCGGGAATTCGGGGCGAGGGAGCGTGCCCGTCGTTAGGGATCGCCCGGTAGTGCCCTGACCCCTGGATCCTGACCCCCGACCCCGGACCCCCAAACCCCAACCCCCGAATCCCGAATCCGGATCCCGCTCCCCGAACCCGGGTACTTGTAGCACTATTAGATTCACGTTTGCGACAGACGATTCGATGCTCAAGAGACTCTTTACCGGCATATTCGGGACCCGACACGACCGCGAAGCTAAGCGGCTGTTGCCGTTGGTGGCCGAGATCAACGAGATAGCGGAAGGTCTGCGGTCGCTCTCGGACGAGGAGCTGCGGGGGCAGACCGAGAAGCTGCGCGGGATCGTGCGGGAGCGGACCGGTGAGTTGGAGGCCCGTCTGGCGGAGCTGCGCGAGCAGAAGAAGCGGACGGAGGACTCGTCGGAGCGTGAGTCTCTGGCCGTCGAGATGCGCGAGGTCGAGGAGGAGCTCAAGGCTGAGCTGGAGGACGTGCTCGAGGAGATCCTCCCGGAGGCCTACGCGACGGTGAAGGAGGTCTGTCGCCGGCTGGTGGGGACGGAGGTCGTCGTCACCGGGCAGAAGCTGGTCTGGGACATGGTCCCCTACGATGTGCAGCTGATCGGCGCGATCAATCTGCACCGGGGTAAGGTCGCGGAGATGGCGACGGGTGAGGGTAAGACCCTCGTGGCGACGATGCCCCTTTACCTGAACGCGCTGGCCGGCCGTGGCGTGCATCTGGTCACGGTCAACTCGTATCTGGCGCAGCGCGACAGCGAGTGGATGGGCGCCATCTACAACTTCCTCGGGATGACGGTCGACTGCATCGACCTGCACGAGCCGGGGAGCCCGGAGCGGCGGCGGGCGTACCACGCCGACATCACTTACGGCACGAACAACGAGTTCGGCTTCGACTATCTCCGTGACAACATGGTGCACTCGCTGGAGCAGCGGGTGCAGCGTGGTCACGCGTATGCGATCATCGACGAGGTCGACTCGATCCTGATCGACGAGGCGCGTACGCCGCTCATCATCAGCGGTCCGGTCGCGCAGGAGCAGTCGGATGTCTATCGCGTGCACAACGCGGCGGTCGCGGAGCTGTACCGCAAGCAGACTCGGCTGGTGAACGAGCTGATCGCTTCGGCGGAGCGTGACCTGGCGGAGGGCAACGTACAAGGGGCGGGCGAGAAGCTGCTCGCGGCGAAGCGTGGCGCGCCGAAGAACAAGCGGCTCCTCAAGCTCTTCGCGGAGGATCCCGGGCTGCAGAAGCTGGTGGCGCAGACCGAGGCGTTCTTCATGCGGGACAAGCGTCTGCACGAAGTGGACGAGCTCCTCCTCTTCGCGATGGACGAGAAGGGGCACAACGTCCACCTCTCGGACCAGGGTCTCGACGCCCTCTCGCCGGGTGATCCGGACGCCTTCGTCGTCCCGGATCTCTCGGAGGCGGTCGCGGCGATCGAGCGCGACCCCGACCTCTCGATCGATGAGAAGCGTGCCCGGATCCGTGCGCTCGAGCACGAGTATGCCGAGAAGAGCCAGAAGATCCACGCGATCCATCAGCTGCTGAAGGCGTACACCCTCTTCAACCGCGACGAGCAGTACATCATCGAGGATGGGCAGGTCGTCATCGTCGACGAGTTCACGGGCCGCAAGATGCCCGGCCGTCGGTGGTCGGATGGGCTGCACCAGGCGGTGGAGGCCAAGGAGGGGGTCAGGGTCCAGGGCGAGACGCAGACGCTCGCCACGATCACGATCCAGAACTACTTCCGGATGTACGACAAGCTGGCCGGTATGACCGGTACGGCGGAGACGGAAGAGGGGGAGTTCCACCAGATCTACGGGCTCGACGTCGCGGTCATCCCGACGAACCGGCCGGTCCAGCGCGAAGACCGTCACGACCTGGTCTTCCGCACGAAGCGCGAGAAGTACAACGCGATCCTCGACGAGATCGAGCGGCTGCACCGGATGCAGCTCCCGGTCCTGGTCGGTACGGTCTCGGTCGACGTATCGGAGACCCTCTCGCGGATGCTGAAGCGCCGCGGGATCCCGCACAGCGTCTTGAACGCGAAGTACCACAAGCAGGAAGCCGAGATCGTGGCGAGCGCCGGTCAGCCGGGCGCGGTCACGATCGCGACGAACATGGCGGGTCGTGGTACCGACATCAAGCTCGGCCCCGGCGTGACCGAGCCGCGGACGGTGCGGTGGCTGCGCGAGCACGGGATCGAGCTGGAGTCGGTCGCGATCGGTCCGTTGTCGGACGACCTGGCCGGTAAGCCGGACGACTATGTGGTCGAGGTCGGGGGGCTGCACATCATCGGTTCGGAGCGTCACGAGTCGCGGCGCATCGACCGGCAGCTCCGCGGCCGCGCGGGTCGTCAGGGCGATCCGGGTGCGTCGCAGTTCTTCCTCTCGCTCGAAGACGACCTGATGCGTCTCTTCGGGTCGGACCGCATCGCTTCGATCATGGAGCGGATGGGCGCGCAGGAAGGCGAGGTGATCACGCACCCGCTGGTGACGCGCTCGATCGAGCGGGCGCAGCGTCGTGTCGAGTTGCAGAACTTCGAGGTGCGCAAGCGGCTGCTGGATTACGACGACGTCATGAACCAGCAGCGCGAGGTGATCTACGACCTCCGTCTCTTCGCCCTCGAAGGGGGCGAGGATCTGCGCGCCGAGGTCTGGGACATGGTGGACAAGGGGCTCCGGGAGGTGATCCCGGAGTACGTCGACCCCGACCAGCATCCGGAGGAGTGGGACCTGGCGGGGTTGCGCAACCGGCTGGTGCTCGACTACTTCCTGGTCGTCGACCGGCTCCCGGCGAAGCCCGGCGAGGAGCACGGTTTCGACACCGCGGAAGCGGTGGAGTCGCTGATCCTGGAGCACGCGCGTGAGGCGTTCCGCCAGAAGCTCAAGAGCTTCGGCGATCTGCAGGAGCAGGTCCTCTCGTACATCCTGCTCGGCGTGATCGACGAGAAGTGGCGGGACCACCTCTACGACCTCGATCACCTGAAGGCGTCGATCGGGTTCCGCGGTTGGGGCCAGAAGGACCCGTTGATCGAGTACAAGAAGGAAGCCTACGACATGTTCGTGGACCTGATGCGGGATATCCGCAAGACGGTCTCGTCGTTGGTCTTCCGTGCCCAGCTCGCGATCGAGCCCCCGGCCCCGCCGCCGGTCCCGCGGCGGCTCGTTCCGCAGGGGCCGGGCGATGCCCCGGCGACCAGCCCGGCGGACGCCGTGCAGCCGCCCGTCCCGGAGGAGTGGCCGCAGCAAGCGGCCCGGCCGGCGGCTGGCGGCCGGTCGATGGGGCGTGGTGTCCTCGCGGGGATGCGCCCGGTCGAGGAGACCGACGTCCGGCAGCTCCGCACCAACCGCGACGGCGCCACCGCCCGGGCTGCCACGGCCACGGCCGAGAAGACGGTCGGGCGCAACGACCCCTGCCCGTGCGGCTCCGGGAAGAAGTACAAGAAGTGTTGTGGGGCTGCGGGCTAGGAAAGGGAGAAGATAGGAAATAGGGATCTTAGGAGCGTTGGCATGACTAGCGTTGCAATGCGTCGCGCGGCCGAAGGTACTGGTGGGTAGCTGTTTCCTATCTTTCACGTCCTGTTCTCCAACGCGCCGTCTCCTCTTCGAGGAGGCGGCGCTTCGTTTTTCCCTTGTCCCCAGGAGCTATGGCGATGACCGATCGGATCAAGGAGTGGCCGACGTTGGAGCGGCCGCGGGAGCGGTTGCAGGAGGTGGGTGCGGGGGCGCTCTCGCTGCGGGAGCTGCTCGCGATACTGGTGGGGAGCGGGACCGAGGGGCGGTCGGCGGTGGGGGTGGCGGGTGAGCTGCTCCAGGCGTTCGACGGCTCGCTCAGGAGGCTGGCGGGGGCGCGACCGGAGGAGCTGGCGCAGGTCCGTGGGGTCGGCCCCGCGGTGGCGGCGCGGTTGGCCGCGGCGCTCGAGCTGGGGCGTCGTCTGGCGCGAGAGGAGCCGGAGTCGCGGGAGCGGATCACGGGGCCGCGCGACGTCTACGAACGGTGCGCGCCGTCGCTGCGGGACCTGCGTCAGGAGGAGTTCAGGGTGCTGCTGTTGAACACGCAGCATGCGGTGGTACGGGAGGTGGTGATCACGCGCGGGATCCTGGACGCGTCGATCGTGCACCCGCGGGAGGCGTTCCGCGCGGCGATCGTGGAGAGCGCCGCGGCGGTGATCCTGGTGCACAACCACCCTTCGGGGGACCCGCTCCCGTCGGCGGAGGACCGCGAGGTCACACGACAGCTCGTGGAGGCCGGCCGGATCGTGGGGATCCCGGTCCTGGACCACGTGGTGGTAGGGGACGGGCGCTACGTCTCCTTCGTGGAGGCGGGGTTGCTGGGGGCGCGGAGCTGAGGGGGCGCGCGGCTCAAAGACACTGGCCCGGGGGTATCTCATTTGCTAGCTTTCTGGGAGGTGGCGGATCTCCACCCGGCGGAACTCGCCGGGCGGGGGTCCGCGTGTTGGTGTGGAGTCAGTGTTCGTATGGCCCCGGACCGGGTACAGACAGCGGTGATCGAGCCGACCACGTCGGCTCTGGAACGGCTTCCGGCGTCGTTGCGCGAGGCGCTCGCGCCCAACGCGCAGCGTCTGGATCTGGAAGCCATCGCACGCGCGTATCGTTTCGCGGAGGAGGCGCACGCGGGGCAGAAGCGTGCGTCGGGGGAGGACTACATCCAACACTGCGTCGAGGTGGCGAAGATCCTGGCGGAGCTCAACCTCGACACGAAGTCGATCATCGCTGGGCTGATCCACGACACCGTCGAGGATACCGGGGTCGCGCTCGACACGATCCGGGAGCAGTTCGGAGATGATATCGCGGTAGTGGTCGATGGGGTGACGAAGATCGGGAAGGTCGAATACCGGTCGACGACGGAGCACCAGGTCGAGAACTACCGCAAGCTCCTCCTCTCGATGGCGCAGGACGCGCGGGTCATCATCATCAAGCTGGCCGACCGTCTGCACAACATGCGGACGCTCGACCACCTCCGCCCCGACAAGCAGCGCCGCATCGCCCTCGAGACGCGGGAGATCTACGCCCCGCTCGCGCACCGGCTGGGCATGGCTCAAATCCGCTGGGAGCTCGAGGACCTCGCCTTCAAGTACCTGGAGCCGGAGGCGTACCGCGAGCTGGCCAAGAAGGTCGCGGAGCGGCGGAAGGAGCGGGAGCAGCGGATCGAGGTCCTGCGCAAGCCGCTGGAGGAGGAGCTGCGCAACGCCGGGATCCCCTGCGACGTCTACGGCCGGCCGAAGCACCTCTACTCGATCCACCGCAAGATGATCAGCCGCGACCGGCCGTACGAGGAGATCTACGACCTCATGGCGATCCGGGTGATCACCGACTCGGTCGCGAACTGTTACCATGCGCTCGGCGTGATCCACAACAAGTGGACGCCGCTGCAGGAGCGGTTCCACGACTATATCGCGACGCCGAAGTCGAATATGTACCGGTCGCTGCACACGACGATCTTCGGACCGGGCGGCCAGCTCTACGAGATCCAGATCCGGACGCACGAGATGCACCGGACGGCCGAGTACGGTATCGCGGCGCACTGGCGGTACAAGGAAGGGACGACGGACGCGCACGGGAACGAGGTCGACGACACGCTGACCTGGTTCCGGCAGGTCCTGGAGTGGCAGCAGGAGACGCGGGAGCCCGAGGAGTTCATGGAGTTCCTGCGGATCGACCTCTTCCAGGACGAGATCTTCGTCTTCACGCCGAAGGGGGATGTGAAGCAGCTCCCGAAGGGGGCGACGCCGATCGACTTCGCCTTCGCGGTGCACACCGAGATCGGGATGCGATGTTCGGGGGCGCGGGTCAACGGCCGGCTCGTCCCGCTCTCGCGGGAGTTGAAGAACGGCGACACGGTCGAGATCATCACCGACCCGCGCCAGCGCCCGTCGCGGGACTGGATGGCGTTCGTCAAGACCGCCCGTGCGCGGCAGAAGATCCGGCAGTGGGTGCGGCAGGAGGAGCTGACGTCATCGATCGCGCTCGGGAAGGAGATCTTCGAGCGCGAGCTGAAGAAGATCCGGAAGGAGCGCCCGGCGGACGAGGAGCTGCAGGCGGTCGCGGAGCGGCTCGGGTTACACAGCGTCGAACAGATCTATGCTTCGTTGGGCCGGGGCGACCTCGGGCTCTCGGCGCTGATGAAGGAGCTCTTCGGGATCGAGGCGACGACGTCGCGGCCGCCGACCGCCTTCGAGCGCCTCATCGGCCGGGTCCGGGGCTCGACGCGCGGGGTGCGGATCCAGGGGCTCGACAACCTGATGGTACGCTACTCGCAGTGCTGCCAGCCGGTGCCGGGGGACGAGGTGGTGGGGTACATCACGCGCGGCCGCGGGATCTCGATCCACCGGATCGACTGCCCGAACATCCTGAACCTGAGCGAGCACCCGGAGCGGCGGGTCGAGATCGACTGGGAGACCGACGCGAGCGACCGTTTCTTCGTCCGCCTCGTGATCGAAGGCGACGACCGGCGCGGGCTCCTCTCCGAGATCGCGGCGGCGATCACCACGACCGGGACGAATATCGGGTCGGCCGAGATCCGCGCGATCGAGGGGGGGATGACCGGTTCCTTCGTCGTCGAGGTCCAGAACCTGGAGCACCTGCAGCGGGTGATGCGCGCTATCCGCGCGGTGCCGGGGGTGCTCGGGGTGGAGCGGCGGGAGCACTTCTCGGATACGGACCTGGAGTTGGAGTAGGTCGCCTCCGGGAATCCCTGCCTCAGAACAGACGCCGGTAGAGATCGGACTGTATGAGACCGTCCGGATCGTGGCGTCGCTTCAGCTCCCGGAACCGTTCCAGACAGTCGGACGGCAGGAAACGGTTAGGGGCGCCGCGCTCCAGCGTAGCGTCCTTGGCGAAGTAGAAGCGCCCGCCGGCGGCGATCACCATCTCATCCATCTCCCGGAGCACTGCTGTGAGCGCGGCCTGGTTGCGCCGCGTCGCGGGGAAGTCGAGGGCGAGGGAGTAGCCGTCCACCGCGTAGCGGATCAGGAACGGGTCCTCCCGGTGCCGCTTCATGACGGCAAGGAACGGGGGGAAGCCCCGGTCCCGGGGCAGGTCGAGGAGCGCCGCGAGGACGCGCCGGGCCCGGGCGGCCGGGACGAACGCCTGGTACTGGATCAATCCGCCGCGCCCGTAGCTGCGCTGCCAATCCGGGATGGCGTCGAGGAGGAACGAGTACGCGGCCAGCGGCCAGGGCTCGGGTACCTGGGAGCGGTGCGAGCGCCGGTCGCCGGCGTACTTGACCGCGTTGACCAGCCGCATCCCGACGCGGTTGGTGAACGGCCGCATCAGCCGCCACATGTGGGACCTCGGCAGGACGCGGATCAACCCCCGGGGCGCGAGCTGGTACTCCGGCCGGAGCGTATGGGCCGCGGCGCCGCGATCCGCGATCCCGGTCTCGTAGTCGGCCCGGTGGATGATCCCGCGCCCGAGCCGGTCGCCCCGGGTGAAGCCGTCCAGCCAGGCGACGAGGTAGTCGGCGTCCTCGGCGTTGGCCTCGAACACGTCGAACGCCTCCGTGAGGTTCCTCGTGGGGAACGCCCGAACGACGACGTTCCCGGTCTCGACCTTCCTCAGCTGCAGCCGCAGGCGCGTGAAGTAGCCGAGCATGCCGAACCCGCCGATGGCGGCGTGGAACAGGTCGGCGTTGCGGGAGCGGTCGCAGACGAGGCGTTCGCCCGTTGGGAGGACGATCTCGAATTCCAGGACGTGGTCGCCGAAGCTGCCGGTCTTCCAGTGGTTCTTGCCGTGGACGTTCATGGCCGCGGCGCCGCCGACCGTGACCGTGGCCGTGCCCGGAACGACCGGCGGCCACCAGCCGTCGGGGAGCACGCGGGTCCACAGGTCGTGGATCGTGACGCCGGGCTCGACGTCGACGATCCCTCGCTCCGGGTCCCAGGCGAGGATGGAACGGAGCCGGCTGAAGTCGACGACGATGCCGCCCGTGGCGAGCGCGGCGTCGCCGTAGCTTCGGCCCGCGCCGCGGAACACCACCGGGCGCCCTTGCCGGCGGGCCACATCGATCGCCTCCGCGACCGCCTCCCACCTGTCCGGCCGGTACACGATCGCTTCTCCCGAGAGCGCGCCGCCCCAGGAGGCGACGCGTTCGAACATCGTGCTCATCAGATCCTCAACCGGGCAAGGAGCCACGACGGGATGACCTGGACGACGAGGCTGACCCAGCGCCAGCGCTCGGGGACGTAGGCGACGGCCCGGCCGCGGGCCGCGGCGCGGAGGATCAACTCCGCCGCGCGCTCCGCCGAGACCACGCCGCGCAGCCCTGGCAGCCCCGCCGTCATGGGCGTGTCCACGAAACCGGGCTTCACGGTCACGACCCTGACGCCATCGTACAGGAGCCGGTGGCGGAGCGACTCGAGGTAGTTCGCGAACCCCGCCTTGGACGCCGCGTACGCGGGGTTGCCGCCGCGCCCGCGGTCGCCGGCCACCGATCCGATCCCGACGATGGTGCCGCCGCCGCGCCGGCGGAACCGGTCCGCGGCCTCGTTCAGCCAGGCCACCGCGCCGACCAGGTTGATCTCGAGGGTCTCCCGGTCGGCCGCCGAGTCGTAATCCTCCCATCCGATCCGGGGCATCACGCCGGCCGCGTAGACGATCAGCTCGAGGGGGCCGAGGTCGTCCTCGATGCGACGGAACAGCTCGGGCACATCGTCGATCTTGCGGACGTCGTGGGCGTAGGCCCGGGCGCTGCCCGCTCCGGCCCGCTCCTCGAGTTCGGCCACGCGGGCGTTCAGCAACTCCCCGCGCCTGGCGACGAGCGCGACTCGCGTGCCCTCCGCAGCGAGGCGGCTCGCGAGCGCCGCGCCGATCCCCGACGACGCGCCGATCACCGCGGCGGTCCGCCAGCGCGGCGCCTTCGGGGACCTGGATGCCCGGGCATGTGGTTGCGTGTCCGGTTCTGGCTCGAGCGTCGATGATGACGTCATGGAACCTCAACCGAGGAAGTAGATGATCAACACCGCCGCGATCCCCCAGAGGAGCACGGTCGCAAGGAGCGGCCGGTCGGTCAGGAGCGCTTCTTCCGGGCGCCCGCCGGCGTTCTGCTGGTACACCAGGTAGAGATACCGGAAGATGCCGAAGACGACGAACGGGATCGTGTACGCGAGCCGCTCCGTCCCGAAGTGCGCGCGCGTAGATTCGGCGATGGTGTACAGCGCGTACGTGCCCACCGTGACCGCGGCGAGGATCGCGATCAACTGGTCGACGAGGAGCGTGCTGTACGAGGCGAGGATCGGGCGGTGCGCGGCCGCGTCCGCGACCGAGACCAACTCGTGGCGCCGCTTCCCCGCGGCCAGGAAGAGGGCGAGGAAGAAGGTGCAGAGCAGCAGCCACGGCGAGATCGCCACGTCGAGCGCCTCCGCGCCGCCGATCCCCCGCAGCACGAAGCCCGCGGCGATCAGGAAGATGTCGAGGAGCACGACATGCTTCCACAACAACGTGTAGCCGGCGTTGATCAGCAGATAGATCACGCACACGGCGGCGAAGCCGACGTCGAGCCAGACGGCGGCCGCGACGGCTGCCGGCACGAGGAGCGCCAGCGCGGCCACCGCGGCGCCGGGCGCCAGCTCTCCCGACGCGAGCGGGCGGGTCCGCTTGCGCGGATGCAGCCGGTCGGCTTCCCGGTCGACAAGGTCGTTGAAGAGGTAGACCGCCCCGGCGATCGCGCAGAAGATCAGGAACGCGGCGGCGGCCCTGAGCCCGTTCGCGGGGTCCAGCAGCCGCTCGGCGAAGACGAGCGGCGCGACCACGACCAGGTTCTTGAGCCACTGCCGGGGACGCAGGGATTGCCAGATCAACCCGATCGTGCCACGGCTCCGGGAGGTTTCCGGAGCGCGGGCGGCGGGTTCGCCTCCCGGGGTCTGCGAGACCGTCGTCGTCATGGCTCGTGCACGAATCGGACGACGTACGGCATGCCGGTGCGACGGAACTCGAACCCGTCGACCGTGATCCGCTCCTCGCCTCGCTCCCACGCCTCGAGAACGGCGGGGAGGACCCGCTCCGCCGGGTCGAATTGGTCGAGCTCGACGAAGTCCGGCCGGACCTCGCGCAGGTAGAGATCGAAGCGGCGCAGCCCGGTCTCGGGGTCGAGGTAGCGCCCGAAATCGGCGCCGGTCCGGCCGTCCAGGCTCAGGATGCGGACGGAGCCGTCGTCGGCGAGGAAGTAGCGGACCTGGACCTCGGTGACGGCGACGGAGACGGGGCGGGGGTCCGTGGCGGTCACGCCCAGCTCGCGCAGGTAGCGCTCGGTGAACGCCGGCCGTTCCCGGACCGCCTCGGCGACCTGCCCGTGCGGGTGGCCGATCGCGGCGCCGCGCCGCCGGTACTCATCCGCGATGTAGAACCCGGCCAGCCACACGACGCACGCGACGGCGCCCAGCACGGCCGCGCGGGCTCGACCGCCGCGCCGCAGGCGCCGGAAGAGGAGCACGAGCGTCCCGCTCCCCGCACCGAAGACGAAGGGGTAGAAGGGGAGCCAGTACCGGCTGGCGTGGGCCGCGCCGGCGACGAACGTGTAGAAGACCAGCAGGGCGGCCGTGAGGAGGAGCGTGAACTCGACGGGCGCGCGCCACGGTTCGGGGGCGGGCCGCGCGCCGTCCGTACCGACCGACGTGAGGCGGCGCGAGAGCCCGATCGCCAGGCCCAGGGTGAACGGCAGGTACCCGAGCAGGAGGATGACCGACCGCAGGTCGGCGTGGAGCGGCCCGATCCGGACGCTGGCCCTGAGCCCCGTCGCCAGCCGGGCTACCGCCGAGTCCGGGATCGGCGACCCCGTCGCATACAGGTTGGCCATGACGGTGCCGGCCACGCCCACGGCCGCGCCGGCCAGGATCCCTAGCGCCAGCCGCAGCCTGCCGCGGTCGCGCACGGCCAGGTAGCCGGCGAGGAGCGTGACGAAGATCAGACCTTCGGGGCGCGTGAGCGTCGCCATCGCCGAGAGGGCGAAGGCCGCCGCGAGCCGTCCGCGCCGGCGCCAGGTGGGGGACGCCAAGAACTGCACGTCGTCGTGGCGCGCGGCGGACGCCGGGTGCGCCGGGCCGACCTCGGGCGGCGTGCCGGACGCCGGGATCGGCGCGCCCTCGCCCCGGCCAACGAACACCACCGCGAAGAGCAGCACGAGCTGGAGCGCGAACAAGCTCGCCTCCATCCCGCCTGTCGCGTTCCGGAAGATCCCCGGGCTCAGCGCGTAGGCTGACGCCGCGAGGACGCCTGCTGCCCGGCTCCCGTAGAGCCGTGACCAGCACGCCGCCATGACCACGGCCGTACCGTACCACGCGGCGAAACACACGATCTTCACCGCCCACGCGACCGCCGCGGGGTCGAGGACACGGAAGAAACCGGCCAGGAGCAGCGTCCAGAGCAGGCTCGTCGATGCCCCGACGGGCTCGCCCGGGTTGTACTCGAACGGCCGGCCCTGGGCGAACAGCTCCGCGATCCGGAGATGGATGACCGCGTCTCCGCCCCAGACGGGCACCCACCGGTGATTCAGTCCCATGGCAAGGGCGCAGACGAACGTGACCACCGCCCACGCGGCGAGCGATGGCCGCGGCGATTCGCCTTGTCTCTCGGTCGGCCCCTGCTCGAGGGGAGAAGGTCGCTCGGTGAGCCGCGCTCCGTGGTCCATGACCATCGTACCTCGAAGATTCGTGAACAGGGCGGTGGCTAAGATACCGGAGCGGCGTGACCGCCGGCAAGCCGCGCGTCCGGCCTCGGGCAAGAAACGTGCATGCCCGCTCCCGCCGCCCGCCTTGCATCCCCGACCGTGATCCACTACCGTCCTCGGGGGTAATAACAGACATGTCCACGTTCGATCTACAGCTACCGTTTCCGCTCAAGGGCGATCAGCCGCAGGCAGTCGAGGAGCTAGTCCGGGGTTTCAGGGAAGGGGCGCGCTTCCAGACCCTGCTTGGCGTCACCGGGTCGGGTAAGACGGTGACGATGGCGGCGACCATCGCCGAGTTGGGGCTCCCCACCTTGGTGATGAGCCACAACAAGACGCTGGCCGCTCAGCTCTACGGTGAGTTGAAGCAGTTCTTCCCGAAGAACGCCGTAGAGTATTTCATCTCGTACTACGATTACTACCAGCCCGAGGCGTACGTCCCCGCGACGGACACCTACATCGAGAAGGACGCGTCGATCAACGAGGACATCGAGCGGCTGCGGCTGCGGGCGACGTCGTCGTTGATGGAACGTGAGGATGTGATCGTGGTCGCGTCGGTCTCGAGCATCTACGGGTTGGGCGACCCGCGCGAGTACCGGTCGTTGATGCTGATGCTCGAGGTCGGGCAGGAGATCACGCGGCGCGACATCCTGCAGGGGCTGGTGCGGATCCAGTATCGGCGGAACGACGTCGAGTTCACGCGCGGCACCTTCCGGGTTCGCGGCGATGTGATCGAGCTCTTCCCCGCCTACGACGAGCAGGGGATCCGGATCGAGCTGTGGGGGGACGAGGTCGAGCGGATCAGCCGCTTCGACCCGCTGACCGGCGATACGATCGCGCGGCTGCAGCGGACGGCGATCTACCCGGCGACGCACTTCGTGACGCAGCGCCCGACGCTGGAGCGTGCGGTCGAGCGGATCCGGGCGGAGCTGGACGAGCGGCTGGAGGTGCTGCGGCGGGAGGGTAAGCTGCTGGAGGCGCAGCGGCTCGAACAGCGGACGAAGTTCGACATCGAGATGCTTCTCGAGGTCGGGGTCTGCCAGGGGATCGAGAACTACTCGCGCCACCTCGACGGCCGGGCGGAGGGCGAGCGGCCGGCGTGTCTCTTCGACTACTTCCCGGAGGACTTCCTCCTGATCGTGGACGAGTCGCACGTCTCGGTGCCGCAGATCCGGGGGATGTACAACGGCGACCGCGCGCGGAAGGTGACGCTGGTCGAGTACGGGTTCCGGCTCCCGAGCGCGCTCGACAACCGCCCACTCCGCTTCGAGGAGTGGGAGGAGCTGGTCCCGCGCGCGCTCTTCGTCTCGGCGACGCCGGGGGAGTACGAGCTGCGGAAGTCGGGGGGCGTCGTCGTCGAACAGCTGATCCGTCCGACGGGGTTGCTGGACCCGGAGATCGAGGTGCGCCCGGTACGCGGCCAGGTAGACGACCTGATCGCGGAGATCAGGGAGCGCGAGGCGAAGGGAGAGCGGGTCCTGGTCACGACGCTCACCAAGCGGATGGCGGAGGACCTGACCGATTACCTGCAACAGGTCGGGATCAAGGTCCGGTACATGCACGCCGACATCGAGGTGATCGAGCGGACCGAGATCATCCGGGACCTGCGGCTCGGGAAGTTCAACGTACTGGTCGGGATCAACCTCTTGCGCGAGGGGCTCGACCTCCCGGAGGTTTCCTTGGTCGCGATCCTCGATGCGGACAAGGAGGGGTTCCTGCGCGACGAGCGGTCGTTGATCCAGACGGTCGGCCGCGCCGCGCGCAACGCGCAGGGGAAGGCGATCATGTACGCCGACCGGATTACCGGCTCGATGCGGCGCTGCATCGACGAGACGAACCGCCGGCGCGAGATCCAGCGGCGCTACAACGAGGAGCACGGGATCATCCCGCAGACGATCATCAAGAGCATCGAGGAGACGATGCTCACGACGCGGGTCGCGGATGCGCGCGCCGAGGCTCCGTCCCGGGCCGCCCGCGTCGCCGAACCGGCAGCCAGTTACGCCGACGAGGTGAATCTGGAGGAGTGGGCGAAGATCCTGGAGCACCAGATGCGGGAGGCGGCGGCGATGCTCGATTTCGAGCGGGCGGCGCAATTGAGGGACGAGTTGATGGCGGTCAAGGAGAAGTTGGCGGGTTAGGGGCTAGGGATTCGGTTTGGCATTCGGGGGTTGGGGGTCGGGATTCGGGGGGGGCGTCCGATGAATCCTGGGGATGTCCACTCCCTGACCCCCGAATCCCAACCCCCGAATGCCAAACCAGCGGGGCGGCGCGGTGGTGGGAGGTGACCTTTTCTCATGCAAATAATGGCATTGAAAGAGATCGAGCTCGCCGCCTGGGGGGAGCGGGTCGGGGCGGAGGTCGAGGTTCCGGTGGTGTTGGCGTTGCGGGGGGAGCTCGGGGCGGGGAAGTCGGTGCTGGCACGGGCGGTGGCGCGGGGGGCGGGGGTGCGAGGGGCGATGCCGTCGCCTACCTTCAACCTGGTCTATCGTTACCAGGGGGAGCGGCGTTGCGGCGCGGACCCCGTCGAGGTCTGGCACCTCGATCTCTATCGGCTCGAGGATCCCGAGGAGGTCTGGGAGCTGGGGTGGCGTGAACTCGGGGGGGATTGTCAGATCGTGCTGATAGAGTGGCCGGAGCGGGCGGAGGAGCTCTTGCCGGCGGTGCGGTGGGATGTCTATCTGGAGATTGCCGGGGAAGGGACGCGAGCGGTGCGGCTGGTACGGCAGGGGGACGCGCCAGAGCTGCCGGAACTCCCGGAACCGGCCGCGCGTTGAGGGGAGATCGGAGTGCTGATGGACCAGAGGGGGGGCGCGGCCGCGCGGCCGTATCTCGCGATCGATACGTCGACGGCGCTGGGGAGTGTGGCCGTCGGGCGAGGCGATCGGCTGTTGGCGGAGGTGGTGGTCGGGGTGACGGTCCGTCACTCGGAGGCGCTCCTCCCCGCGGTCGATTTCGTGCTGCGCTCGGCCGGGCTCGAGCCGCGGGATCTGGGCGGGGTCGTGGTCGGTGGGGGGCCGGGCTCCTTCACCGGGGTGCGGGTCGCGGGCGCGACGGCGAAGGGGCTGGTCCGGGTGCTCGGGGTCCCACTCTACGCGTATTCGGGGCTGCTCGCCCTCGCCGTCGGGGTGGGCGCGGGGCTCGGCGCGCCGGCCGCCTCCTCCGCCGCGGGGGGCTGCAGGGATGATGAGATCGGCTCCACCCCAGGGGAATTCGCGGTAGGCGACGTCGTCCGGCCGACTCCCCCCGCCGTCTGCGCCCTCTTCGACGCCCGCCGCTCCGAGGTCTACGCCGGCTGTTATCGCTTCCCCGGCGATGCGATAGAGACGATCCTCGAGCCGACGGTCGAGCCGCTGGCGCAGGTGCTGGACACACTACGGGGCGAGTCCCCGGTCTTCGTGGGGGATGGCGCGTTGCGATATCGGGCGGAGATCGAGGCGGCCGGGGGGCGGGTGGCGCCGGCGTTCACGGCGGTACCACGGGGGGGCGCGCTCCTCTGGCTGGCGGATATCGACCCCGCGCGGGGGCTGGTCGATGATCCGGCGAGTTGGGAGCCGGAATACCTCAGGGGCGCGGGCGCGGAGCGAGGGATAGCGGGGTGAACGCGTCGTTCCGGATCCGGCCACTCACCGCCGACGACCTCCCTGCCGTGATGGGGATCGAGCGGGTATCGTACTCTACGCCGTGGCCGGAGTCGAGCTTCCGTGGGCTTCTCGGCCGGACCGACACGGTGCTCTTCGTGGCGGAGATCGAGCGCTCTCAGGACGACGGCGGTACGGAGGTCGGGCAGGCGTCGCCCGAGATCGCTGGGTACGCGGTCTGCTGGGCGGTCTTCGACCAGGGCGAGCTCGGCAATATCGCGGTCGCCCCGGCCTGGCGGCACCAGGGTATCGCCCGACGTCTGCTCGAGCGCGTGATCACCGCGATGCGTGAGCGCGGTGTCCGAGAGCTCTACCTCGAGGTCCGGATGACCAACCGGATCGCGCAGCACCTCTACCGGTCGTACGGTTTCCGCGAGGTCGGGATCAGGAAGGCGTACTACTCGAACCCGACCGAGGATGCGCTAGTGATGCGGCTGGGGCTCGAGGAGGAGGAGTCCACCGAGCAGTAGGGCGGCGCAGGGGCGATTCGCTCACGCATGATCGGCGGGGGCGAGGTCGTCTGGAAGCGTTGTCGAAGTATAGACCTGCCCAGCCGTGGAAGCCGTCATCGGCCAGATCTCCCAGAGCGAGAGCACCACGATCGCGGGGACCACGTGCCCGACCATCCGGTCGATGGTCGTTCTGAGCAACCACTCCAGCTCCAAACTGGTCCCGAGATACACCCCGCAGACCACCGCGGCGTACGCGCCGACCACCCACCACTCCGTCCTCGCCTCGAACCTACCTCGCCGGAGCGCGGCATACATCGCGACGAGCACCAGGAAGGGGAGCGGCACCCACGCGCGGCTGAAGAGGAGTTTGCCGAGCGCTGCCAGGATGATAGGGATCCTGGTCACAGCATCGCCGAGGGTGAGCTCGGCGCCCTCCAGGTGCTGCGGCACCAGCCCCAGCGTCCGGGTGAAGATGAACCAAGGCGCCAAAGCAATGAGAGGGAGCGCGAAGACGACGTAGTAGCCGGGACGCCGCTCGCCGGCGCCGAGTCCGCGGGCGACGGCCGCCACCGCGCCGATCAGCGCCAGAGCCAGCCCTTCGTTCTTGGCGAGAGCCGCGAGGGTCAGATAGAGGGCGAGACGAAGCGCCGCGCCGGTGGCCGGCCCCCCGGCCCAACCGGCACGAAGCCGCCGCAGCTCCAGTACCGACCCGAGGAGGGCGAGGGTGATGGCGATATCGGCGTATCCGCCGGTGGCGTAGAAGGCGAGAGGCCAGAATGCGGTGGTCCCCAGGGTCGCCAATGCTGCTATCCGCGCGCCGGCCGACTCCGCGAGCGCCGCCCAGACGAGTGGCGCCAGGGCCGCGAACCAGAGTACGCCCGCCAGCGAGGCGAGCACAGGGTAGGGTGCACCGGCGTGACGGAAGAGCCACCAATCCAGGAGGGGGATGGCCAGCGGGTAGTCCGGGTGGGCGTAGGGGTAGGGGCCAGCGGGGACCAGCGTCTCGAGGGGGAGTGTCCCTTCGTGGAAGAGGATCCGCGCCTTGAGGGTCCAGAAGGCCCAGCCGTCCCAGGCGAGCCGGTCCTGGCCGGCCGAGGTGGTCAGGAGGAGGATGATGAACGCCGAGGCGCCGAGGAGCTTTCGCGGAGTCAGTCGCGCGGTAGCCGCGTGAACAACGGTCGCGAGCCGGGAGGTGTGCAGCGTCGGCGCGTGGGCGGGAGGACGGAGGTCAGTCGATGGCGTCTCGAGCACGCCGTGGGTGACGTGGTCGGGCGTGGCGTTGGACCGCGAATTCGGCTGCCGCCCGGGGGATGGACCGGTCTCACCGCCGCGGGGCGTGATACGTCGTCGCCAGAGATACGCGACCGCCAGGACGGCGGTGAGCAGGTAGGTGTGCCATACCGCTATCCGGCCGCCGAGCGCTATCGTCGTCATCCCGAGCGTCGCCAGGGCGACGATCCCGGCCACGAAGTCTGTCGTCAGCCTCTCCAGCAATGTACCGTGGCGGGCATGCGCCAGCGAAAGAACGAGCGCGCCGAGGAGCCAGAGGGCGAGGAGGGCTAACGCTGGTGCGAGGACGATCATGGCCCATCCGAGCGTTGGTAGAGGACGAATTCAGGTCCGGCGTGCAATTGGATCCAGGCGTCGTCGACCGCCAACCCCGGCGGCGCGAGGAACAAGCCATAACGGTCGGGGTCGAGCGGGGGCGGGGTGCCGGCCGCGACCAGATCGACCCGGCGCGGGTAGACGAGTTGGGCGAGCTGGAAGTGGATGTAATCCCAAGGCGCGACATCGGCGTCGGCGGGGCGGAGGATCAGGATGGGGACTCCGGACGGGGGCTCGAATGCGGTGATGAGGTCGAGCGCGGCGACGACGGCGCGGCCATCCTCCGCGGCCGGGAGCCCGATCGTTCGGTCCAGCTCCGGGGAACGTCGTAAGACCAGACCGTGGGGGCGGATCATGACGTAGCCGGTCTGCAGGATACCGAGCGCGGTCCAGGCGGTGAGGAGGATGAGGGCCGCGAGTCGGGGATGGTCGGGGCGGACACGGAAGGCGGTCGTGGCCGCATGGTCGTGGTTGGCCTCTGTACGTGACACTGGCTCGTGGGGGTGAGGCATGAACATGCCGGGCGATCCCAAAGGCGTCAGTTATAATCAATGGTGGTGGCGCGCGAGGTCCCGTACCCGTCGGGATTGCGGCGCCGACCGGTCCTGAGGCACATTGTTCTGCAATATCGGTGCGACACGCGAGTCGCAGCCGATATGTGCAGACCGGATCAGCGAGAGGACAATGTCGAAGTTTCCGGAATACAGGATGCGCCGGCTGCGGCGCACACCCGCGCTGCGGCGAATGGTACGCGAAACCGAGGTGGATGTCGGTGATCTCATCCTCCCGCTCTTCGTGGTGCCCGGGGAGGGGGTGCGGCGTCCGGTCGGGTCGATGCCCGGGGTGGCGCAGACCTCGGTGGACGAGCTGCTGCGGGACGCGACCGAGGCGTACGAGCTCGGGATCCCGGCGGTGCTACTCTTCGGTATCCCAGCGACCAAGGACGAGCTGGGGAGTAGCGGCTACGCCGACGACGGCGTGGTACAGGAGGCGGTGCGGGCGCTCAAGCGGGAGCTCCCGGAGCTCGTCGTCATCACCGATGTCTGCCTCTGCGAGTATACCTCGCACGGCCACTGCGGGATGATCCGCGGCGGGATGGTCGACAACGATGAGACGTTGGAGCTGCTGGCCCGACAGGCGCTCAGCCACGCGCGGGCGGGGGCGGACATCGTCGCGCCGAGCGATATGATGGATGGCCGGGTCGGCGTGATCCGCCGTGCGTTGGACGCCGAGGGGTTCACCGACGTGGCGATCCTGTCGTACTCGGCGAAGTTCGCGTCGGTCTTCTACGGTCCCTTCCGCGAGGCGGCCGAGAGCGCGCCGCAGTTCGGGGACCGGCGGTCGTACCAGATGGACCCGGCGAACGTGGAGGAGGCGTTGCGCGAGGTCCGCCTCGACGTCGAAGAGGGTGCCGACATCCTGATGGTCAAACCGGCACTACCTTACCTCGATGTGCTCTACCGGGTGCGCCAGGCAACGGGGTATCCGGTCTTCGCCTACCAGGTTTCAGGCGAGTACGCCGCGATCATGGCCGCCGGCGAGCGCGGCTGGCTCGACGCCGACGCCGCCATGCGCGAGGCCCTCACCGCGATCAAGCGCGCAGGGGCGAATATGATCATTACGTATTGGGCGAGGGAGTTTGCGAAGGGGTTAGGGGGCAGGGGTTAGGGGGCA